>Ga0116179_1000160_pt1 | contig 53243 bp, 53 predicted proteins | sample AD_UKC071_MetaG_FD_89751 | JGI IMG/M metagenome (GOLD analysis project Ga0116179, IMG submission 89751) | Active sludge microbial communities of municipal wastewater-treating anaerobic digesters from USA - AD_UKC071_MetaG | ecosystem: Engineered > Bioreactor > Anaerobic > Digestate | place: USA...
ACAGGGGGCAAAATCACTTTTTCGACTATCTATCCGGTCAGCCACTCCGCCTACCCCTTCTTGAGTTTCTCAGGTATCGCCTCACGGGCATAGGCAAACAGATATTCTTGGGCAGGTCCGGCAACCTCTCCGAACTTGCCTGCAGCCCACTTGCGAATCTCACGGTGGCTGATTTCCTCACCGTCGAAATACAGGTGCCTAACTGCTCGTTCGATCCATACATCCACCGGGAACGCTTCATACTTTCCCATAGAAAAGAGTAGAACACAGTCTGCAACCTTCTCGCCCACACCGCGCAGTCGGATCAACTCTTCCTTGGCAAGAGGATAGTCCAACGATGCGATTCCGTCAAGATCGATGTCGCCCGACGCTACTCTGTTGGCCGCTTCGCAGACTGACCGCGCCCTGAAACCAGTCTTGCATGCCGCCAGCTCATCCACTGTGGCGCAGCACATCTCGCGCGGACCGGGGAAGGCGTACCACACCTTCTTCCCACTGGCCTCATAGCCGCCCGCATCCACTAATCCATCTCGGCCCCCGCCATCATGCGAAGTCGGAACGTCAAATACGGGCGCACCCCATGCTTCCGCTATCCTCTCCACTGTACGCGAGATCTGAGGTATGCTATTCCTTGCCGATATAATGTAGGACACCAGGCATTCCCAAGGCTCCTGAGCAACGATTCGAAGACCCCGATTCCTCTCAACCGCCTCGAACATGATCTCGTCTGTGGCAGCTATAGCCTCTTCTATCGGACTATGCGGAACGGCGAGGCGAAAATAGTCGATGGCAATTCTGACCGTCTCATCATCGACTGGCGGATGGATTATGAGCGCATCATCGCGTTGTTCAAGACGAAGCAACTTCCCACGAACCACGCCTTCTTCCAACTGCCCTCTCGATCCAGATGTGCGCCAACGAAATGCTTGGCCACAATGGCACGAAGAATGCAAGTTGAAGCTGTCAAACCCAGTTATTTCACAGATGCCATCTTTCCAGTTAGTCTTTAAATCCAATTCCGCCAAGCCTACCACAGTCCCTCGCTCCCTGCCTATTCTTCGGTTGCCATAGACTCAAGCAAGTCCTCTAGCTCCCGCTGTATGCTGTCATAACCTGCCAGGTCGCCATCTTTGAGGCGATCGCGAGCCTGCTGGTAGAGTTTGAGGGCCTGATGAGCCAGTTCCCTTGTATTGCCAAGCTCATCCGAATCGAGAAAACTACCTGTCGCTCCTTCGCCATGCCCGGAAAGCATCGCGTCAAGAGCGCTCCACAGATCGCTTCCTATGGCGACCTTGGCTCCGTCGCATAGCACCACGCGCTTCAACTGGGGCAGCTGGCTTGTCTGAGCTGCCAGAAATAGCGGTTCCACGTACAGCAATCCGCCGCCAATAGGATACACCAACAGGTTGCCCCGAATAACAGTTGACCCGCTCTGATTCCACAGCGACAGCATCTTTGAGATCTCTGCGTCCTGGTCTATCTGGGCCTCTATCTGCATTGGGCCAAATATGACCTTTTGCTTTCCGAACTTGTACGCCACCATCCGGCCGAAATCATCCATATCGCTGTTTACCGCGAGCCATGCAACCATGTTGTCCTTCCGTGAAGGCGTGAACGGCACGAAAAGAACGAAGCCCATATCGGACTCACCTGGAAGCACCAATCGGATATAGTAAGGGCTCACTTCGCGTTCAGAACCACCGTAAAGCTCATTTGGAATTGCCCAAAGGTCCTCCTTATTGTAGAACACCTCGGGATCCCTCATATGGTACATCCCGTACATCTTGGCCTGAATCGTGAAGAGGTCTTCTGGATAACGCACGTGTTCACGTACGCTTTGCGGCATTTCATCGGCTTCCTTAAACAGTCCCGGGAATATCTTTGCGTACGTAACCGCCACCGGGTCATTTCTGTCGATGAGATGGAAATCCGTCTGGCCGGTATAGGCATCAATCGTGACCTTCACGGAATTCCTGATGTAGTTGATGCCTCCCACATATCTTTCGGAAAAAGGATATCGGTCTGACGTGGTAAGGCCATCTAAAATCCATATCAGCCTACCGTCAGCAACTACGATGTATGGATCACTGTCATAGCTGAGGAATGGGACTATTTTTCTAGCACGCTGCCCAATCTCCCTATCAAATAATATCCTGCTGTCAGAAGTGATATCAGACGACAACAGCAGCCTAGCGTCGGAAAACTTCGTGGCGAACATCGCGCGCCGCAGAGGATTGGAAATGCGGACACCGGAGTCACCCATGTGCCGGGTAGACTTATTGGTATCACCTACCGGATAGTCAAACTCTTCAGTCTTCGTATTGACGACAACCCAATCGCGAGTAAGTTCACCGAAGTATATCTCAGGCCGCTCAATCTCGAGGCTATCAGAACCTTTAGGCGGTATATCTCGCAATAGGAATGTGGGAAGTCCGTCAGGGCCTATCTCATTCGCAGGACTCGCACACACGCCGTAGCCATGCGTGTACTTGAGACGCCTGTTGACCCATGTCTGCGCCTGAGGCGGCAGACTTTCCACGTCGAGCTCTCTTGCAGCCAGCATAACCTGGACAAGGTTGCCGTCAATAAGGTACCTATCAACGTCCACATCGTTAAACTGGTAGTAAAGCCGCATGCCCTGAAGTTGCCCGTAAGTTGCAAGCAATGGCTCCCAGTCCCAAAGCCTTATGCTGTCGAGAGTGGCCCGTGCCGAGTTAACGTCGGTCCAGGAGAGGTTCTGATCCACAACGTATTCCTTCTCTTCGATACTGTCGAGACCAAAAGCACTTCTGGTGAAGTCGATGTTGTGCGAGATGTACTCCCTTTCTGCCCTCAACTCGTTGGGCGTCACATAGAGGCGCTGGACTAGATTGGGATAGACATTTACAGCCAGTAGCGAAAAGACTCCCATGATCACTACCGTAGCAGCCATCCATGCCAATGTCTTTGCACGAGTCTGTGATATGGCAGAGATTATCATGATTACTGCAGCTGCCAGGGACATGAAGAGCATAAGCCGCATGCCTGGTAGAGCGCCATGTACATCAGCATAGCTTGCGCCTATGCCAACTCCCCTCTCGGAATAGACCAATCCCCGCATGTCAAGCCAATAACCGAAAGCCACAACACAAAAAACGATGGCAAGAAGTATGCCTATGTGAAGCTTCGCGCCGGGATCAGCCTGTTCCAATAGAAGCCTTCCTCGCCTGGGCCTCCTGCGGCGGCTGCCTATTGCGGGTTCTTCCACTTCTTCTCGGCTAAATCTGATCAGCGATCCGGAAAAAAGGTAGACAAGAATGACAAAGGTAGCGCTCAAGCCCACAACCCATATTGCGCCTTTGTAGACTTCTTTAAGAAAGGGATATCGGAAAACGTAGAAGCCTACATCTTGGCCGAAAATCGGGTCTGCTTTCCCAAACGGCGTAGCATGCACAAACTGCTGGAATTCCATCCACAAATCTGTAGAAAACCCGGCAGTCAACACTCCCGCAATTGTAGCCAGGAAAAGTGCCGATCGTCTTGGCATAGCTTTCGACGCCGATTTCATTGACAGAAGATTTGCAGCAACAAAGGCAAATGTCACGGCGAATATCGCTGCTGCGACAGCAACCCTCGCTTCCAGGCACTTCCAGAATACACTCACATACCCCAAATCCTGGTACCACAGATACTCAGTCGTAATATTAGAAATCGTCTTCCACCCGATTGCCACGATAATAATGGCCACTATCAAGACTCTAGCCCAGACTGGTATCTTGCCCATCAACCTCACCCTCTCAGAAGGAGTAGCACAGCGATAACAAAAGGGCCCACATCAAGCACACCTGATGCGAGCCCTTCAGCCTCCAATCACCAACTACATAGATTCAACGACATGCGCTGGCTCCTCGGCAACAGGCAGCTCAGGAACGACTGAAACCTTCTTGCTTCGCTTTCCGTTGTGCTCGAACTGAACATAACCGTCTGCCAGAGCAAACAGGGTGTAGTCCTTACCCATCCCCACATTGATACCAGGGTGAACCTTAGTCCCACACTGCCTGACAATGATATTGCCGGCGGAAACGTATTGGCCGCCAAACTTCTTAACTCCGAGCCTCTGCGAACGGGAGTCACGACCGTTTCGGGAGCTTCCGACTCCCTTCTTCTTCGCAAATAGCTGAAGGTCCATTCTGATCATTGGAAACACCTCCCGGATTCCGTTTCATTTCGCCTTAACTCACACGCCTACGCCAAACGCCAAGGCGCATCTTTCTCCTCAATATCGCGCCGAGACCGAACCTCCGATGTCAACGACGGAAACACTTTCTGGATACTCTAGCGCTATGGCTCGAATCCCAGAAATCATGGTCTCCAAAACGGCATCGGCTCGCATACGCACCTCCGCAGATGGGCAATTCAAAATCACGCAATCCAGGTATCCGGAACGATACCTTACGGCACGAGACACACCTGCATGCTCAAAAAGCCCATTTGCAGCGGCAATCGTCAAAGCTGACGTAGCAGCACATACCAAATCATAGCCATATTCTCCGCATTCCGCATGCCCATGCAGGGCAAACCGAACCACATGGCCCTCCACACGCCGAACATAAAGCTTAACCACGGCAAAAACCTTCTTGCACCGCGCTCATCAGAGCAAACTACGCCACCGAGATCGATTCGATCTTTACCGCTGTAAACGGCTGCCTATGTCCTGTTTTCGTGCGGACTCGTTTTTTAGCCTTGTATTTGAAAACATAGATCTTCTTGGCCTTACCATGCTCAAGAATGGCGCCCTTGACCCTTGCACCGTCAACAACTGGACTACCTACCTTGATTCCATCGTCGCCTGACACCATAAGCACACGGTCGAATTCGATACTGTCGCCGACCTCAGCGTCCAGCTTCTCGACACGGACGACCTGCCCCGGCTCAACACGGTACTGTTTTCCGCCGGTTTCGATAATTGCATACACTATCCTTTTACCTCCTCGCACTCTGGGCTCGCCGGGATAAAAGAGAAAAACAGAAGGCAGGCGTGCCACCAAGTTGGCGATCACTCCATTTGGAAGCCTTCCCCGAGCGGCTTGAGGCGACACGCAGAGTCGCCCACAGCGGTTAAAATATAGCATATGCTGCTGCGGCTGTCAAACAGCACGCCTCATCCAATAGCACTTGCCCCTGCGCTGCTTGCTAGAAAAGATATAAGCCCCGCACCCCGCAAGCCTGTACCGTCTTCAGCTGGCCATAGATGCTGATCGCAGTGGCCCACCTAACTCCCTCCGCCGTCACCCTTGCGCTCGTCGGGTTACTCGAAGAAGTCGCATTCTCAAATTGCTTGTCGTAGCCCTCTTTGGTTTAGCCGCCGCGAAGTTCTCTATCGTAGAATCTGTATTGCCCGAACAAAGAAAGCCTCGCGGATAATTTCCCCAACCCATAGTAGACGGTTTCTGTTGTCAGTCAAAGGCATTTCCAGAAATGAAGCGGCGAACCACACGTCCAGCTCCGAACTGCACACATTTGCGTTGGGATATCCTTCAAGGAACATGTGCTACTTGTTTTCGGCATCCGCGTACTGCCAAAACTTGCCTCTGGATCATCCTTCGCACGCACTCCCGCACGCACTCCCCGCCCCATACGCGATCCGGCGCATCATTTTGGCTGTGCATGTGCTCGTCCTTTGACCTTCAGATAGCTGTATCCTGGCTAACGTCCAGCGTAAGCAAGTCGCAAAAGCATCTCAGCCTTAGCCGCTCACTAAGGCTGAGATGCAGGCAATGCGGACCCGTAAGATCCCGCAAGAGCTTTTCCAGACCTACTTGTGGGAAAACAACCTCCAGCAAAACCTTTGAGCATCGGTGAATACTGTTCAAGAACCGCTTGCAAGTAGCCTGTGGATTCTCCAACAAAGCCCCTGAGCGAGGTTGTTCACTTCCACGCTGCTGTGCGCAAAACACGATGGCATTCCATGCACATATGTGCAGCCAAGTTCCACAGGCCTAACTCTGCTTCTATCTGTGCTCAGGAGTCGCCCGAGACCCCATTGCCAGCCGTATCTGCTTGATTCTTAGCACCGCGCTTCTTGACACTGTTCGCCGTCGCTTGACTGCCATTCCGCCGCTGGCCAGATTTTTGTCCAGCTTTTGAACCGCCTTGCTCCCGACCCCTCTGGCCAGTGTTTCGCGAACCTCCTCGATTCTCCTGATGAGGCCCTTTTTCACCGCCTCCACGCGTCTTCTGGCCACCCGCCTTGCCCGCATTAGCGCCGCCCTTCGGGCTGCCATCGCTTTGACCACTTTTCTGTTTGCTATCTTGCTTGCCATTTTGCTTGCTGTCTTGTTTGTTACTCTTCCTGGCATCTTGTTTGCTGTCTTTCTTACTGTTTTGCCTGGCTTTTTGCTCGTCTTTCACGTGATCTTCATTAGAAGACTTCTTGGCCGATTTCTCCTTATCCTCGCGCTTGTCACCGTTCTCAGCCACTACCGCATTCTGGCCTTCCTTATCCTGCCCATGCTCGACGGCGTCTTCATTGATCAATCTTGCCCTCGCATACGTCTTGAAAACCTTTGTGACCTCTATGCGAACTTTCTCGCCGACAAGGCGACCTGCGCCCTCCACATCTATGACATACCCCTCAAGCCTGGCAATTCCGTCTCGACTATTGCTCACATGAGGTTCTTCAATGACCACTTCCAACCTATCGCCGGCTGACACAGGCAATGCCTTCTTCTCTACGTCTTCCCTCGATCCGACGGCGGCAACTACTATGTCCTCCACCTTCTGATCGAAGCTGCCCTTCACGTATATGGCTTTTCCTGTTTCCTCTTCTAGCGCAGAAAGGTTAGAGCCACCAGCGCCTATGAGCATGGCGGCAACCGACGGGTGGAGCAAAACAAGCATAGCTGGCTGATCAGTCGTGAGGGCTTCCTTCTTGATAGCACGCATAGCGCGAAATGAAAGTGTCTCTTCGGAGAGGATCCGCCCTCTCCCGTCGCACGTAGGACAGACTTTCATCATCGACTCAGCCAATCCTTGCTGCACCTTTTTTCTAGTCATCTCCACCAAGCCTAGGTGAGTAAAGCCAAGAACTGTGGCCTTTGTTTTGTCGCGCGAGAGAGCGTCCTCGAGTTTCTCTATGACCAGTCGCCGATGGGAATCATCATCCATATCAATGAAGTCGATGACTATTATCCCGCCAATGTTTCTCAACCTGACCTGCCTTGCGATTTCCTCAGCAGCTTCTATGTTAGTCTTAAGTACCGTGTCCGCAAGACATGTCGTGCCAATGTATTTTCCCGTATTCACATCTATGACCGTGAGCGCCTCTGTGTTGTCTATGACAATATATCCTCCACATGCAAGCCACACCTTGCGCCTCAAGGTCCGCGCTATCTCTTCCTCGAGCCCATACACATCGAAGATCGGTTCCTGCCCCGTATACAGGTGAATTCGGTCCCGCATGGACTCGGAAAACATCCTCGACAGATCGAGGACTTTTTTATGCTCTTTAGCATCATCCACCACAAACCTGGTTACATCCGCAGCAAAATGATCGCGAACCAACCTGAAAGCCAAGTCGTACTCTTGGTGAAGCAACGTGGCGCCCTGCGCCCTCCTGTTCCTGCCCTGTATTCGCCTCCATAATTTCACAAGAAACTGAATATCGGAGGCGATCTCCTCCTGGCTCTTCCCTTCGGCAACCGTCCTCACAATCACGCCCATTCGACGCGGTTTCGAGGCCTGAGCGATTTTCCGCAGTCTGTCACGCTCGCCCTCTTCTTCTATCCGTCTGGACACACCAACATAGTCCACCGTGGGCATGAGCACAACATACCTTCCTGGAAGAGTGACATCCGTCACTACCCTTGCGCCCTTGGCGCCTATGGGTTCTTTCGTAACCTGAACCATGATCTCCTGACCAGGCTTTAAGATGTCCTTAATCGATCGCGACTTCTTCCTCGGAACCGAAATCTCTTCTCCATCCGCCTCCCGTACTACGCGGGAATTGCGGCCATTATGCCCTGCTAAGGCATCATCTACATACAAAAACGCGTTGCGCTCCAAACCTATATTGACGAAAGCCGCCTGCATCCCCGGAAGAACATTCTCGACTACTCCTTTGTAGACGTTCCCCGCATACCGGGGATGAACTGATCTCTCCACAAAAAGATCCACAAGCTTTCCATCCTCCAGGATGGCGGCCCTTGTTTCGCCATTGTCGGAGTTGACAACAATTTCTCTGGACATTCAACTCAACTCCCTGGGCATCCAACCCTTAGCGATGACCAAATCTTTGCATTTATAATCCATAGGGGACACGAGTTCCCCATCCTCAACAACAAACAAACCAGTCCGATGGATCCGGGACCGCTTGACATCACATTCAATCCCGGCGATCGAACTTAGGTGCACAAGAAGGTTATCAGGCCTGAGATGAGCGCGCCCGCCACACGCACAAATAAACTCCAAACTCTCATCATCTGTCATCGATATTGAATAAACGAGCTTCCTGATATCCTCCTCTTTTTTCCCGCTCTTCGTGGTGATAGTCCCTAGGGAGGCATCCATGGCCATAAACTCTTCTGCGGCTTCATGCAAGGCGCCACATCCACTCGCCCTATAGGAAGCGTATTCAATAAGTGATGCGAGTGCAGGTTTACCCAGATACCAGCAGGCCGCCACGACCGCAATCCCCGGAGGCATGTTCCTGTCCAGCGCGTCGAAGGCCTCCTCAACGCTGATCTTGGGACCGTCAGGATCTATCTGAATGTCAACATATTCCGCTTCGCTGGAAATTCCGACCCCAAGAGCGGTGGCAAATGAGAACTTGGGCAAAGGGTGGTAGCCTTCAGAATATGCAACCGGAATCTCAGCACGCCTTATGGCGCGCTCAAAAGCTCTCATGAAACCAAGGTGTGAGATGAACCGCGCCTCTTCGCCTTTTGTAATGCGAACCCTCAGCACCATACCCCGTTCACCTCCATGCCTCGCCGGCAAGACGCGTCTTGACGCCATCCGCGCAGGCACCACAGGCTGCGCAAGCACCAGTGCGGCAATCGGGGGTAAGTTCAGCCCTGGCGGCACGTTCTGCTTCCCGCACGAGAAATCTTTTCGAGACTCCCATGTCGATGTGATCCCATGGCAGCGGCTCATCATATGCATAGGATTTATTGGCCCATGCGGAAGGGTCAATGCCAACATCTTTGAAAGCTTGCGCCCATAGGTCAGGGCGGAACTGGTCTGACCATCCGTCAAACCTGCATCCGAGCGCCGCCGCACGCGCTATCGCCGGAGCAAGCTCTCTGCCCCCTCTCGCAAACGCCGCTTCCAGGAAGCTTGCCTCCACATTGTGAAACGAGACTGTCAAGCCGCGCACGCGCATTCGTTCCTTCAGGTAATTCTGCTTTCTCATCAATTCCTCCCGGGAGTTCTGCGCGTGCCACTGAAAAGGGGTATGTGGTTTAGGAACAAACGACGATACGCTCACGTTTACTCGGACCCTGCCCGCCTTGTTTCGCTTCCCCGCCATATTCCGTCCAAGCTCCAAAACACGACGAGAGAGATCTGCTATGCCGTCCAGATCCTCGTCCTCCTCATACGGCAGTCCTATCATGAAATAAAGCTTGATGAGATCCCATCCCGATTCAAAGGCGTCTGCAGCGGCAGACATCAGATCCTCCTCGGTAACGCCCTTGTTGATCACATCCCGCATCCTTTGGGTTCCGGCCTCAGGCGCAAAAGTCAGGCCCGTCCTTCGCGACTTCTCCAGCTCCTTGGCAAGCTCCAAAGAAAACGAATCCACACGCAAAGAAGGCAGGGAAACCGCTACTCCCTTATCTGCGTATTCCTGAACGAGCTTTCTGCTCAACTCCTCAACCTGAGTGTAATCCGCGCTTGAAAGCGAAAGCAAAGATATCTCGTCATAGCCCGTGCTTTTGACAAGATCTTTCGCCAGCGAGCAGAGACTGTCGAGTCCGCGTTCCCGCACTGGCCGGTATATCATGCCGGCTTGGCAAAATCTGCACCCTCTTGTGCAACCCCTCATCACTTCCAGAGCAACCCGGTCGTGTACAGCTTCGAGAAAAGGCACCACAAACTTTCTTGGAAACTCGGCCTCGTCAAGATCCGTCACCACCCTGCGGCTTACAGGGTTCTTCAGGCGCGGGCAATAGACACCATCTATCACCGCAAGCCTATTTACTATGTCGGCGCGTTTCGCCCCCTCTCTTTTTGCCCTGGCAACCTCGGACATCAAGTCCACAATCGCCTCTTCCCCATCGCCGGTCACAAGCAGATCAAAAAATGCCGCCATGGGTTCGGGATTGGACGCACATGGCCCACCTGCAATCACGATCGGGTCGCCTTCGTGCCGGGCATCAGCCTCAAGCGGCACACCAGCCAACTCGAGCATTGCCAGCACATTGGTGTATGTCAGTTCATACTGAAGGGTAAACCCGATCACGTCGAAGGACTTCGCTGGCTCGTAGGTTTCGAGGCCGTAAAGGGGAATTTCGCGCAAGCGCATTTGCGCCTCCATATCAGGCCATGGAGCAAAAGCGCGCTCCGCGACGAATTCGGGTATGTTGTTGACTATTTCGTACAGGATCTTGAACCCTATATACGACATTCCCACCTCGTAAACGTCCGGAAAAGCCAGCAAGATACTGGCCTCAACCTCTTTCGGACTACGGCGGACCGAGTTTAGCTCGTTGCCGACGTACCTTGCCGGCTGCGACACCGACGGCAGGATTTCCTCGTACAAAACCTTCTTGTCAATCATAAAAAACGCTTCTCCTCAATCTTTACGGCCGGCCAGGACTTCACGAACCTCAGCATCGGGCCCCAACATCGATATGCCCTCCAGCAGCTCTAGTTCGGAAAGGCGTCCGATCTCGCGGCCACCTGCACCAATAACCGACACAACAGTGAAGTCGGATGACGTCACTTTGCGAAGCAGGTCGCAAGCGGTCATCTCGGGAGCTGCCACCAGCAATCTCACTGGTAACGCGCCTCGCTTGCTCAATGAAACGCGCTTGCCCATCACGGATTTGAGCCCAGCACATACTGCAGACTGCCTCTCACGCTCAGCTGCTATCAGAATGAACAGTCCCAACGCCGGCACCAAAAAATTAAAATATCCCGCGGCAACGCCCGCCACGCCCAAAACTGCAATTCCAATCCCAATAACACGCGACATGCCAACCGCCTTGCGCGTGGCAGACGCAACCCCCAACCTCTCAGTCATCAGGGCTCTCAGAACCCGTCCGCCATCGAGTGGAAATGCCGGAATCAGGTTGAACATGGCCAAAACGATGTTGGCGCCCACAAAAAACTCGATCTTCCCCCTATCAGCATTACCATAAATCAGGAGAAGATAACCCATGGCAGCAAGAACTAGAGAAGTCATGGGCCCGGACATGGCTACAGCCGCTTCAGCCTCTGGTCGGAGCTGAATATCTCCCTCAAGCGAGGCGACGGCCCCGATCGGTGTTACGCTGATTCGCGCCACTGCGAATCCAAAGCCTGCCGCGGTGACAGCGTGCGCTGCCTCATGAACAAGCAACGACGCAAATACGACCATCCATTGCCACAGATTCCCTGCGAACGCGTATAAAGCTGCAAAGACGACAACGAGCGGGTCTACATCGAATTCGATTCCGAACACACGTGTCATTCCCAGAATCCCCGGAACCTCCCCCGGCAGCGCGCGCTTCACCTGCCCTACCCCCAGTGCCCCAGATCAGAGCAGAGAAAGCGGCAAGCCCCCAGAGCCTGCAGCCTCGAATGCCCATATGAGATTATATTGCCGTCTCAGCCACGCTAGAAGATGATCTTCTTCCTCCTCATGTATACGTTCTGCACTATGGCGATTGAAATCGTCATGGCCATCAATGCACTCCCGCCTGCGCTGAAAAATGGCAACGGTATTCCAGTGCACGGCGACACATTCATAGTCATTCCCGCATTTACGAAAATATGAACCAGCATAACCGAGGTTAGCCCAACAGCCAGAAGAGCGCCGAACTTGTCTCGCGCCTCCTGGGCCACGCTATAACCTCTGTGCACTATGAAAAAGAGGACTGCCAGCGCCGCAGTCGCCCCGAAAAACCCTAATTCCTCGGCGATCACGGAGAATATAAAGTCGGTGTGGTGCTCCGGCAGGAAATTGAGCCGAGCCTGAGTGCTCTGGCCATACCCCTTTCCTAATAGCCCACCCGATCCGATCGCTATCACTGACTGCATCACATTGTATCCATATCCGCGCGGATCAAGCCCAGGATTGAAGAATACCTTGATCCTCATCTGTTGATGAGTTTGCAGCAGAAAAAAATAGGAAAACGGAGCTATCACCAGAAGAATAACCCCGACAATCGCCAACAACAGTTTCGCATCAGCTCCAGCCGCATACATCATTGCGAAAAACACGGGGGCAAGAACGAGTGCAGAACCCAAGTCGTTTTGCGCAACCACAAGCGCCATCGGCGCCGCCACGATCAGAGCTGGCACAATGAAACTCCGCAAATCGGAAAGATCATCCTGCTGAGCAAGGTACGCAGCAAGGGCTATAACCACCCCTATCTTGGCGTATTCACATGGCTGTATGGCCACGGGTCCTATCTTAATCCAACCTATCGCACCCTTAGTCCGCTTCCCAAAAACAAAAACACTTGCAAGCAGCAATAGACTAGCCAGGTAGATCCACTTGGCAAACCGTTCCAAGTAGTGATAGTCCACACTGAGGACGACCAATGACGCAGCAGCCCCCAACGCCGCAGCAGCCAATTGCTTCTTCACATAAAGAAGCGGGTTTCCCGCCGTCAAGCGCGTATTCCATCTTGTTGCGCTGTATATCATGGCACAACCAAATAGAACTGCAATGACTACTGCAACAAGCAATGCATGATCGAGATTGCTAAGAAGCCTCCTATCAATGAGCATACTACGGCCTCCTGAAAGAGCACGAATAACAAACCTGGTCCAGTAAGGGGCCATAATGCAAAGTCAAGCTAGACCGCTCCAACCGACTCGCGCTTAACCTCTTTGACTGGAATGCTCGCTACCAGGGCAACGGATGAATCAGACGTGTCTAGTTCGACGCGCATGTCCTCTTCATCTATGTCCAAATACTTGCTAATAACTTCAATCAGTTCGCTTTTGAGCTGCTCCATAACGCGCGGTGAGAGGGTGGCGCGATCCTGCACCAGTACAAGCCTCAGCCTATTCTTAGCACATTCCCTGCTTGTCTCGGTTTCCACCCTTCCGAACAGCCGCGCGAGAAAGTCCATCATGGCGCCTACCCCCTTGATATCCCTAGCCACTTGGCGAATCGAGAAAACCAATCATCGGGTTCGAGCGTCGCCGCAATCGGCACATCATTGCCCATTATCCGAGATGCAATATCGAGAAAAGCTCGCCCAGCACGGGACTTCTCATCCATTACCGCCGGAATCCCCCTGTTGGTAGAGATTATGATCGATTCGTCATCCGGAACAACGCCCAAGAGTTCAACCTTGAGGAAATCTATGAGGTCGTCAACGTTCATCATGTCGTGTCTTTTGACCATATCGGGGCGGATCCTGTTGACAATGAGCCATGGGTTCTTAACCTCTTCCGCTTCCAACATTCCGATAATTCTGTCTGCGTCCCTCACCGCAGACATCTCCGGGGTAGTTACCACGATCGCGCGGTCAGCCCCAGCAATCGCATTTTTGAACCCCTGCTCGATACCTGCCGGACAATCCAATATCACAAAATCGAAACTCTCCTTAAGCCCCAAGGTGAGAGCCTTCATCTGTTCAGGCGTGACTGCTGTTTTGTCTCTTGACTGCGCAGCCGGCAGAAGAGAGAGATTTTCAATATGTTTATGACGTATTAGCGCTTTCTGAACATCGCAACCACCCTCAACTACATTGACTAGGTCGTATACTATTCTATTTTCGAGCCCTAGCACGAGATCGAGATTGCGAAGCCCGATATCCGCATCGACCAGTGCTACAGTGGGCCCCGACATCGCCAGGCCAGCGCCGATGTTGGCCGCTGCTGTGGTCTTGCCAACACCGCCTTTCCCGGAAGTCACTACTATAGCAGTCCCGCTCATCAAACTAACACCGTCCCCGTATGAGTTGTCCAGGGTTCTATCACGATCGACCCCTCGCGCAGATAAGCTACTTCCGGACCCTGCGGCACTTGCGTTTCGTCATCGGGCGCCCTCGTTATTTTGTCAGCTATCCGGAGCTGAGTCGGGATCAAACGCAGAGCAACTACACAGGCTTCGGCGTTTCCGGCCGAGCCCGCATGCGCCATCCCTCGCAACGACCCGAAAACCACTATGTCGCCGGTTGCCAAGACTTCGGAGCCCGGATTGACATCGCCCATCACGACGACATTCCCATCGAACGACACTGCCTGCCCTGATCTGAGAGTTCTTCGGACGAGGATCGTGTCGCCGCGCACGATCGGTTCTCCGCTCTCTGGGCCACCGTCATCGAGAACCTTCTTAGCCGAAGCCCGACCCGCGCCGGCGGCATGTTGCCGCGGCCTTCGTTGCCCAGGCTTCTCCTCACTCAGGGACAACCCGTACTCCTCCAAGATCATCCTGACCTCCTCGATCCACTCAGGCGGGACAACAGCCCCGCGCGTATCCAACCGGACCCTGGCACCTGAGTAAAAACCCTCAGCTTCGTTAAGCCTTCGGCGAAGTTTGCCCTTGAGTTCTTCTATATTCTCATCTGCGTCTATAACGAGGCGAAGCCCGTCCCTTGTTCCCTTAAAAATCACTTCCTGAGCCTTCACCGCAACCACCGCCGATTCAGCCTATCCATGTTTGATTCTCCAATAGGAATGCATTTCCTTCCTGCCTACTCGCCCGTCGGGGCGAAATAGGCTTCCATGATCTTTCTGGCAACAGGCGCTGCAGACGCCCCGCCACCTCCGCCACGCTCTATCATAACAGCAACAACTATCTCCGGATCATCGGCTGGCGCCCACCCGACAAACCATGCGTGTGGATCTCCCGGGGGAACCTCCGCAGTCCCAGTCTTGCCTGCAACGGGTATGCCAAAATTTCTAAAAGCCGAACTAGCCGTGCCTATTCGCGTGACTTCGCTGAGGCTGTGATGAAGATAGTCCCACGTTCTGTCAGAAAGGACAGCCGTCCGCATTACCTCAGGAACAGACTGCGTCTGTACTGTCCCATCAGGCGCTATCACTTGCCTGATAAGATGAGGCTTGTACATCACGCCTCGAGTAGCAATTCCACCATAGGCGACAGCCATCTGCAGCGGAGTAACAGTCACCTGCTGGCCAATGGCGTAGCTTGCAAGTTCGCCCGGCATGAAATCGCGAACACTGGAATCTGGAACAGCTCCGGTAGCCTCCACAGGCGTAAATCGCAAGCCAGTCGGCTGGGAAAGCCCGAATTGCTTTGCAGCCGAAGCCATCTGATCCACCGAGAGTCTTGCTCCCAGCTCGTAGAAGACAATGTTGCAGGAATTGATCATACCCTCAGTAAGATTCTGATACCCGTGCGAACGGCCCCTTGACCAAATAGAGCACCTCTTCCTGTAGTAGCGCGAGGAGACAGAGGGGGAGCAGAGAATCCTGTCGTCGAGATCTATCACCCCTGCCTCAAGGGCAGCTATGGCAGTGAAAGGCTTAAACGTGGAGCCGGGCGGATAAGCGCCTGATATCGCACGGTTGAAAAGCCCCGACACGCCAGTGCTCACCTGACGCCACTGTTCATCGGAGATTCTAGGAACAAACCAGCCCGGGTCGTAGCCTGGCTCAGTTGCCATGGCTATTATCTCTCCTGTGCGCGGATCCAGCGCTACCGCGGCGCCCGCCGTAGCGTGTTTGTATTTGCCAGACTGCAAAGTCTCAAGCTGCGACCGTAGAGCATCCTCAGCCGACTGTTGCACTTTGGCATCGATCGTCATCACCAGGGTAGAGCCGGCCACCGGAGCCCTGGCGCCTACCGTCGCAACAGGTCGAGAAAGCGAGTCAACCTCGATTTCAGTGACTCCATCTTGCCCACGTAGGTATTCCTCAAACTCCCGCTCCACACCACTCTTGCCAATACGGTCACGGGACTGATAGCCCTTTTCGCCAAGACGAGCAAGTTCTTCCTGATTGATCAGACCGACGTACCCGATGATGGGCCCGGCCAAGGATCCATTGGGATAGCTCCGATACGGTTCTTCCTCGATTATAACCCCGGGCAACTCGACTTTGTGCTCGGAGACCCTTACAAGCATGTAGGGGGGCACATCCTCGATGAGGCGCGTAGGCATGTAAGGCAGACCATACCGGCCCTCAGTCTGCCCGGCTATCTTCGCTTCGATCTCCTCAACAGGCATTTCCAAAAGTTTAGAGAGAAGCCGCACCTCCGCCTCTCGATCCGAAAACTCTTGCGGAACAACGGAGATGGTATATGCCATCCTACTGGTGGCGAAAACTTCCCCGCGCCTATCAGTGATTATCCCTCGCGGCGCAGATATCGGCACAAGTGCGAGCCTATTAGCCGTAGCTCTGCTCTTGTAATATTCTCCCTTTATTATCTGCAGTTGCCACAGCCTGCCCACGAGGACCAGGAACAGACATAAGGCAAAGATCTGGAATACCCGGAGTCGGCGCTCACTCTGCGTTCGTGTTCGATTCATCATACATCAACCCCGGAAAAGCTTCACGCCAAAAGTCTAGACAGACGAAACCGATCGTAAACGCTCTCGGTCCCGTGGACGAAGGTAGATCCAGTAGTGGAGCAGGGCGCCCGCGCAACAATTGAGCACCGCAACCCACGGAATCACCGTTCCAAACGCTCTGGCCCAATCGATGCCTGCGCCAAATGACCAGATAACGAATGTGTAAATCACCTCACGGATCACCGTTCCCGCGCCCACGATGACCACTGGCGTAATCAAATTCTCCTTAAAAAGCTGGGGCTCAACCAAGCCGATAATCCATGCCGCGGCCATGTTCGCGCCAGCGCTTGCGCCCATGAACGTTCCACTGAGCGCATCTTGGCATAGTCCGCCGATAGCTGCAAGAACAACACCAGGCCCGGTTCCCTCTATGATGGACATTACTGCCGAAAAACAGAACACCAGGTCGGGCACTACCCACCTGGGGAAAAGCACAGGAAAGACCGCAGCCTGCAACAGCAATGCAACGAACATGCCTAAAGCAATATGCAGTCTGTTCAGCCTTTTCATTCCTGCATCTCCCCAATAGCTCCCCTTATCGGATCGATCAAGACCAAGACCTCTTCGAGCCTGTCAAAGTCGACTCGAGGCCGCGCAAACGCCGATTTCGACACACCATATTTCCCGGGCGCCACCGAGATTACATCACCGAGCACGTAGCCTTTAGGATATATGCCACCAAGGCCAGAGGTGATGATTATGTCCCCTGGCTGCACATCATTGTCTGCGCCCAAAGGACGAACGTGCAGCAAACCTGAACCGTCGCCCAACCCCTCAACCAGCACGAGGTCACGTGATCTGAAATCGATGCCACCAACAGCACTCCGGGAATCCACAGTCAGAATCACTGTAGACGTATTCCGGGTGACAGACGTGACTCTTCCAACAACCCCGCGAGCAGTAACTACGGGTTTCCCGCTTGAAATTCCATGGTCTGACCCTTTGTCGATTGCCACAGAGTAAAGCCAGTTTCCTGGATCACGATAGCTTATCCTGGCGGCGACGGCGCGTCCCCCTAGACTCTCCTTGAACTCCAGCAAGTCCCTGAGCCTTTCGTTCTCTCGCAAGGCCTCCTCCATCTGCAAGTTCTCGTAGCGCAACGCGTCAAGCTCCTCCCGAAGCTTCTCATTCTCGGCCTTCGTCTCGCCTATCGAAATAAGATACGAAGCCCATGATGAGATCTCCCTGCTCACCTTACTTGCCCCTCGAGCTATAGGGGAGAATATTTCGCGCAACGCCTTCTCCGCAACAGAGAGCCTGTCGCGGTCCTTTGCAGTGAAGTATATCAAGCACACCAAGAGGATGATGCAGATTGCCGCAACAACGATTCTTCTTTTTGACAAAGGTTGCTGGTTCATGGGAGCGCCCCCTCTGGGCCCTTACTTGAGTCTCCCTGACGATACAAGGACCCTTCTATAGGTTGTAAGGTGCTCCACGACGTTGCCTGCTCCCCGCGCGACACATGTCAGCGGATCCTCAGTAAGGTAAACGGGCATGCCCGTGACGTCACAGAGCAGCCTATCCAACCCCTGCAGCATAGATCCGCCGCCTGTCATGACGATGCCCTTATCGATCACGTCCGCCGACAGTTCAGGGGGAGTTTTCTCCAAAGTCATGCGCACGGCATTCACAATCTCACCCACCGGATCGGCGAGCGCTTGCTGTATCTCTGTGTTGGAAATGGTTACAGTCTTGGGAAGCCCATTGACGATGTCGCGTCCGCGCGCTTCCATAGTCTCTTCCTGCTGCGAAGGGTAGGCCGACCCCACAGTCTTCTTTATCTCCTCTGCAGTCCGTTCCCCTATCATCAGATTGTAGTTGCGTTTCATGTAGTTCACGATGGCTTCATCCATCTTGTCTCCAGCAGTTGTAATGGACTTTGCCGCCACAATGCCGCCTAGGGATATAACTGCAACCTCCGTGGTTCCGCCGCCGATATCCACAACCATGTTGCCGGTGGCGTCTTCCACAGGGAGCCCGGCGCCGATAGCTGCAGCCATCGGCTCTTCGATAAGGAATGCTTCCTTCGCTCCCGCCTGTATTGCTGAGTCATGTATTACTCGGCGTTCAACCTGCGTAACACCTGATGGAACCCCTATTACCACCCGAGGCTTGAAGACCCCGTGCCGCTTTGAGGCCTTTTCAATAAAGTGCCTCAACATAGTGACAGTCACGTCGAGATCGGCTATTACGCCGTCCCTCATCGGCCTCACCGCAACAATGCTTGCAGGCGTTCTTCCCACCATCTTCTTAGCGTCATAACCCACGGCCAGGATCTCCTGAGAGTCGCGGTCGATGGCGATCACGGAAGGTTCCTGAAGCACTATGCCTTTGCTTCTTACATATACAAGTGTGTTAGCGGTGCCAAGGTCAATGCCCATGTCCCTTGCCAGGCCGCCAAAGAGCGAAGCGCACGCCATAACGAATGGCTCCCTTCTGTGGCAAGATTCTTAATTAGCCGAAATTCATGTATCCTTTTTCCTTGAAACTGATGTACAGATTGTCCCCTATTATCACGTGATCCAGCACTTCTATCCCGATCAAAGCGCCAGCGCGCACCAACCTCTTTGTAATTGCAATATCCTCAGGGCTCGGGGCAGGATCACCGCTTGGATGATTATGGGCCAGGATCACACCTGCACTGCCTGCGCGAATAGCTGCTCGGAAAACCTCGCGCGGATGAACTATGGAAGAGTTCAGCGTGCCTATGGATATGGTCGCACTTTCAATCACACGATTTCTCGTATCGAGGAAGATGGTGCGAAACTCCTCTTTTTCGAGATAACGCATTGACGGCATGAGCAAGTCCACTACATCTTTCGCGCTGGATATAGAAAGCCTTGGCTCCCCTTCCGACACTACAACCCTTCTGCCAAGTTCGATGGCTGCAACTATCTGAGCCGCTCGAACGGGTCCTATTCCTGGTATGCTCGATAGCTCGCATACGCCTGCTGTCGCTAGTTTTCTCGCCGTACCGCATTCTGAGAGAACCCGCGAAGCAACATCGACTGCGCTTTCCCCCGGGCGCCCGCACCTGATTATCACAGCTATCAGCTCCGCAGTGGAAAGGGCCTCCGGCCCAAGCTCGAGCAACCTTTCCATCGGCCTTTCGCTGGGAGGCATCTCCCTGATGCTGAGGCCCATCCCGCACCGTCCAGGGTCAACCTGTTTCATTATCGCACCTCACCTGCATTTTGTGTGCAAGCGTTGCCATGGCGAGGCACAACTAAAAAACTACATAACCAAAACTCTCAAGCATCAGCGCAAGCCGGCCCAATGGAAGCCCAACTACGCAGTTGTAGTCGCCCCTGATCGATTCCACGAGCAAACCTCCAATTCCCTGGATGGCATAACCGCCAGCCTTGCCCATGGGTTCGCCGGTATCGACATATCTTGCTATTTTCTCATCCGAAACAGTCCTGAACTTGACATTTGTCATCTCATACTCAGTTGCCGAGTTGCCGCTTCCGGCATCTATCACCGAAACGCCCGAGTATACCTGGTGTTCCTTCCCTGAGAGTTTGTGCAACATGCGGATAGCATCATCCCGGTCCACCGGCTTTCCAAGGACATGCCCGTCCGCGACGACTATGGTATCGGCACCGATCACGAGCCCATGATCGATCCCGCCTGCCACGTCAGCAGCCTTGGCATACGCAAGTCGCATAACGAGATCTGCAGGGTCGGCACCGTTCACTTCTTCCTCCACAACGTTGCTCGGGATGACCTCGAAATCTAACCCAATCCCGTGCAAAAGCTGAGAACGTCTTGGCGAAGCAGATGCCAAAATCAGCCTACTCACGACATCAAAACTCCCCGCGCCCGACAAGAGCGATGCCAAAGGCGGCGCCGCCCAAAGGGCCCTCTTTACCTTTATTAAGTCTACCATTTGAATTCTACGTTTACAAGAATGTCGCATCGATCAAGACCTGGAATGACGAGAACGGGCTCCCATAGATGGAAGCCCGTCCACAACTTTTGCGCCGCCCATGGACAAGCCTTTGACCGAGGCCGCGTCAATCAAAACACTGATCAATCCGTACTTGAGCACAGAGGCTGGTCCTGGCAAACACAAGCAGCAATCGCCTATACTGCGGCCTCATCTTTCTTTGCGGGCGTAATTCCTTCGACACCAGCAGAATCCACAATGCACTTCTGAGGACATTTCTCGATGCAAATTCCACATCTGGTGCATTTGGCCTGGTCGATAACGGCGAGATTGTTCACGATCTCTATGGCCTTCTCAGGACAATTCCTGGCACATAGTCCACACCCGATGCACCCCACAGAACACGCCTGCCGCACCACGGGGCCGCGCGCGTGAGATTTGCACACCACGTCCACAGACTCCCCCGCAGCACGAAGCTCGATCAGCCCTCGCGGGCACGCACCCACGCACTTTCCGCATCCAGTGCAGAGCGAATCATCGACTACGGGAAGCCCGTCAGGCCCCATCGACATCGCTCCAAACTGGCATGCTGCAACACACGAGCCAAAGCCGAGACAGCCATAGGTGCATACCTTGGCGCCTCCCCCTGTGAGCTGGGCGGATCGGCAATCCTGAAGTCCCCTGTATTCATAGAGCTCCGCTGCGTTTTTGCGACTCCCGCGACACAAGACTCTTGCATGCTTGGGCTCAGTCGTTGCGCACTCTACTCCCATTATCTTTGCAATCTTCTCTGCCACCGCGCTCTTTCCAACAGGACAACCTGTTACAGGCGCATCGCCCGACACAATAGCGCCCGCGAGCGCAGAACACCCCGCAAATCCGCATCCCCCGCAGTTTGCGCCAGGCAGCACTTCCATTATCTGATCGATCCTCGGATCCTGCTCTACTGCTAGCTTCTTCGATGCAGCCCCGAGCGAAATCCCGAAGATCAGCCCCATAGCTCCCATGCTCAACAACGCATTAAGACTGCTCATCTATGTCACCCCCATCTACGAGCGAAACCATGAGTCGAAACGTCGCGCCTACAACCCCATGAACCTAGCAACATCAAACCCCGAAAAGCCCAGAAAAGCCATGGCGAGCAGCCCAGTAGTTACAAGGGCTATGGGGAATCCCTCCATGGCCCGGGGTATCGGCGCCAATCTCTGCCTTTCCCTGATGGCCGCAAAGAGAATAATCGCAAGAGCCCACCCGAGCCCTCCGGCGGCGCCGCTCACTGCAGATTCCAACAGATTGTAGTTGGCCTGGTAGTTGATGATCGCCACGCCCAACACCGCACAGTTCGTAGTGATGAGCGGGAGGTATATGCCCAAAGCCCGGTACAAAGAAGGGCTGGATTTCTTTATAACCATCTCTATGAGTTGCACAAGGGCCGCAATGACCAATATGAATGCAACTGTCTGGAGATATGCCATGTTAAGCGGGTTAAGGATGAAATTCTGAACCAGCCATGTAATGGCAGACGCCACAGTCATAACGAACACCACAGCGAGGCTCATACCTGTTGCAGTCTCTACCTGCTGGGATACGCCTATGAACGGGCATGTCCCCAGGATCCTCGAGAGCATGAAGTTGTTCACAAAAGCCTGGCTAAACAAGATTACCAGCAGCTGACGCACCTACAAACACCCCTTTCAGCCTTGCTTGTCCTTTTTCTTATCCGTGATCAGATTGACTAGGCCAAGCAAGAGACCGAGAGTGATGAAGCCTCCAACGGGCTGCGTCACCACAGACGCCGCATACTCGGCGGGAAACAGCTTTATTCCGTCAAACCCCAAGTCAGCCGCCGCGAATATGACGCCCGTTCCCAGAGGCTCCCTGATAAGTGAGATCACCACGAGGGCGAGCGTAAACCCGAGCCCCATGCCGAGCCCATCCATGATCGATGCCACGGGCCCGTTCTTAGACGCAAAAGCCTCAGCCCTTGCCAGAATGATGCAGTTGACCACGATCAACGGAACGAACACGCCAAGCACCTGGTGGAGCTGGGGCAAGTAGGCTTCCATGCTCAGGTCGACTATCGTGACAAAAGTCGCGATCACCACGATGAAGCAAGGTATCCGAATCTCGGAAGGTATGAACTTCCGCAGAAGCGATATTATCAAATTCGACCCCACAAGGACGAATGTTGCAGCAAGGCCCATACCTATTCCGTTTGACACTGCAAGGGAGACCGCTATCGTAGGACACATTCCTAACAGAAGTTTGAATATTGGGTTCTCCTTGTATATTCCGTTGGTGAAGGCCTTAAGAGGACTCATCTGCCAACACCTCCAGCTATGCCGAGGGCATTTACAAGATCGCGGACCAGATTGACGCCGTTCACCATTCCCCTCGACGAAATAGTCGCTCCCGATATGGCGGAGATCTCGCCGCCGTCCTTGTCGACGGCAAGCGGATGAGAGCCGCCTCTGCCTATAAACTCAGATATGAACTCAGGCTTGGCGATATTCGCGCCAAGTCCCGGAGTCTCACTATGCCCAAGAACTTGCAGTCCTGTGACGGTGAGGTCCGGATCCATGCCCACGAGAAGGCTGATCTTGCCTCCGTATCCAGGCGACTGCACTTTGGCTACTATTCCAACAAGGCTGCCGTCGTGAGCTCCCTCGTATACCTCGTCAACGTCAGCGAACTTCGGGTCAGCCTTGATAGACGCAAGCTCGTCATCACTGAGCTTCTCAAAGCTCTCGGCAGAGGGAAGCACGACGCGCATTGCGTCCGCAACCTCTTGCGCCTTTCGTTCATCAATTATCTCACTGGTCACACCATGCACGTAGGCGAGAAGCCCGCCAGAAACCGCACATATGATCATCAACACAAGTCCCAGCTTGAGCGCGTCACGCACGGCTGGTCACCTCCCCAAACCGCTTAGGGCGAGTGAGCCTGTCGATCAGGGGCACTGCCGCATTCATGAGCAGGATCGAATAACAGACACCCTCAGGATACCCGCCGAACATCCTTATCAACGCCGTCAGGATCCCGCATCCGATACCGAAGATTATCTGGCCCTTTGGATTCATCGGAGATGTAACGTAGTCAGTGGCCATGAAGAACGCTCCAAGGATCAGCCCGCCTGATAGCACGTGGAAGAGCGGGTCTTGACCGTATAGGCCCGTGATTACGGCTACTGTCAATATATAGGAAAGAGGTATTCTCAGGGATATGCGCCCTCTACAGAGAAGATAAACCGCGCCAATAAGCAGCGCCAGCGCAGATGTTTCGCCCAATGATCCCGCTACGTTGCCCACAAATAGCGATTGATAGAACTTCGACATCGAAGCTCCGCCTATTTCCCCCATTTTCCACAGTGTGAGCGGGGTTGCGGTGCTCATGGCGTCAAAGCCCCTCACAGCCCAGATGGCGCCTTCTGCAGATGCAGGCCAGAGATAACCACTAGTGGTCAAAGCTGGCCAAGCGGCAATCGCGAAGGCACGGCCTGCAAGAGCCGGGTTGAATACATTATGGCCTAGCCCTCCAAAAAGCAGCTTAACGACGCCTATGGCGAAGAATCCTGCAATGACCGGTATCCAAACAGGCACGTGCGGCGGAAGAACCATCGCGATCAATAGGCCTGTTACAGCAGCGCTCCAGTCCCCTATCGTCACCGGCTTTTTTGCGATCTTCTCAAAGATGTATTCGGCCCCCACCGCTCCAGCAACACTGCAGACCATAGATACGGCTGCTTGCGCACCAAAGAAGTAGACTGCAGAGATCGCTGCCGGCAACAAAGCAATCACCACGTCACGCATTATTGCAGGCGTGCTATCCCCGGATCTTATGTGCGGCGCCGGCGTCACTATGAGCTTAGTGTTTCCCATCACTTACTCCCCCGTTCCTTAGCGGCCCGACGCCGAGCCGAGATCTCGAACTTGGCTCGCTTGATCGCCTGCACCAAGTTGCGCCGGGATGGGCATACATAAGTGCACACACCACATTCGATGCAATCCATAGCATGGTAAGCCTCTGCTTCGTCCCACAGGCCCGCATTGCTCCATTGATGAAGGAACACCGGCTCCAAACGCATGGGACATGCGTCGACGCATTGGCCGCATTTGATACATGGCATTTCCTTTAGGTCTTCCGACTCTTCCCTGCTCATGACCAAGATGCCCGATGTGCCCTTGCCGATGGGAACATCAACCGACGACACTGCCATGCCCATCATTGGGCCTCCAAAAACGATCTTTCCAGGTTGGCCAACAAAACCGCCGCATTCCTCTATAAGGTCGCTGGCAGAAGTCCCTATCTTGGCAACCAAATTCGCAGGCTTGGCCACAGCGGATCCGGTCACAGTCACGATTCTCTCAATCAGTGGGAGTCCACGATCGAAGCGATTCGACACCGCCGCACAAGTGCCAACATTGCTGACAACTACTCCCACAGCAAACGGTAGGCCTCCAGGTGGGACCTCCCGACCTAACACCGACTTTATGAGGTGCTTTTCAGACCCTTGAGGATATCTAGTCTTTACAGCCACGACTTCTACGCCTGCAGCGCTTGAAGCAGCGTCCCCCATGGCGCGAATCGCATCAGGCTTGTTGTCTTCTATTCCTATGAGCGTCCTAGAAACACCGATGGCACGCATCATGATCTGTGCTCCCCTGATAATGTCGCGCGGACGCTCCACCATCAGCCTGTGGTCGGCTGTGAGGCATGGTTCACACTCAGCGCCGTTCAAAAGCAGAGTATCCACATTAGCCCCCGGAGGCAGCGAAAGCTTAATATGGGTTGGAAACTCCGCCCCTCCCATTCCGACTATGCCAGCATCCCGAATTATCCTGATAATCTCTTCAGGAGACCGGGAAAAGACATTGTCGACAGGCACACACGATTCGTCCAATGCATCCTCTCCGTCAGGTTCAATAAATATGGCCTGGTCCTCGACGCCGCTAGCGGTTCGCACCAGGCCGATGGAGACAACCTTGCCTGAGACGGGAGAATGCGCTGGTACCCCCCATTTCTCATCAGTATCGGCAACCTTCTGCCCCATGCGAACGTAATCTCCTTTGGCGACCGTAGGCGTTAAGGGACAGTTGGAGCCCTGATGAAGCGCTATTGCTACTTGAGACGGCCGCCTGGCAACAACAGTGCGCAATGTGGCCGTTCTCTCTTTGTTCTCCGGAGGATGGACTCCCCCTCGGAACGATCCCTTGGGCATGCACCTCACTCCTTTTGCTTCTACAAACCTGCCTATGGACTTGGAACTTCACAGCACAAAAAGCCTCACGTGAGGCATAAAATAACAAAGCCTGTCCGGTGAATAGACCGGCTTTACGCACCCCAACAGCACTTTAGCCACGGTGCCTAAAACCGGTCTAATTGTACACCACGAAACAAGCTTGTGCAAGAAAACCGAACTCTTCAGGATTTCTTCGGAGTATAATGCGTATGCAGCAGCTCATGGCTGCGCTCCGAGAGTGGCCAGTCCAGGAATTCCTGATATAGGGCGAGCACCGCAGGATTCTTGTGAGACTCCCTCAAGGGCATCTCCCTGTCAACCTCGTATAGAGCTTGGCCTCTCTCAGCCCGGCTCGACATCACAGTTCCGATCGGCTGCCCGCCGCCTCCGACGCACCCACCCGGGCAGCACATTATCTCCACAAACTGCCACGGAGCTTCACCCGTCCTGATCGTCTCCATTACCTTTCTCGCATTGCCGAGCCCGTGAGCGATCGCAACCCTCACGGTGGCGCCTTCAAGGTCAACCTCAGCCTCCTTGATACCCTCAAGGCCCCTTACATCATGGAATTCCAGACCATCTTCGGAAAGCTCTCGCCCAGTCACCACGGCATACACCGTGCGCAGCGCTGCTTCCATAACCCCGCCAGTGGCGCCGAATATGGCCCCGGCACCTGTGGAAATCCCCATAGGGGCATCATACTCCTCTTCAGGCAGGGAATCGAAATCTATGCCGATCTCCCTGATCATCCTGCCCAGTTCCCGAGTGGTAAGGACCGCGTCTACATCTTGAAACCCGCTCGATCTCATCTCCGGCCTCTGGCATTCATACTTTTTCGCAGTGCAAGGCATTATCGACACGACGAAGATTCGAGCAGGGTCGATGTCAGCACGCTCGGCATAGTATGTCTTGGCCACGGCCCCAAACATCTGCTGTGGGGATTTGCACGTGGACACGTGCGGAAGCAGGTCAGGGTAGAAACGTTCAACAAAGTTGATCCAGCCAGGGCTGCACGAAGTCAAAAGCGGCAACGGAGCATTGCCCTTCTGTATTCGATCCAGGAGCTCATGCCCTTCTTCCATGATTGTGAGGTCAGCAGCAAAGTCAGTATCAAATACCCTGTCAAAACCGATCTTCCTGAGGGCAGCCACCAACTTGCCAGTGACTATAGAGCCAGCAGGCAGTCCGAGTTCCTCCCCCAAAGAAGCCCTGATTGCAGGAGCAGTTTGGACCACGACGTGCATATTGGGGTCAGCCAACGCATCCCAGACCCTTCCCGTATCGTCCCGTTCCACTATGGCCCCGGTAGGGCAGGCCAAGGTGCACTGTCCGCAAAGCACGCAGACAACAGAATCGAGATCATCACCGAAAGCGGGCAGCACCACCGAGTCAAATCCGCGGTTGACAGTGGACAACACGGCCACGCCCTGAATCTTCTCACAAGCTTCGATGCACCTTCTGCAGTTAATGCACTTATCGGCATCTCGCACCAGCGAAGGAGTAGATTCGTCTCTGGGGATCTTCCTTGAAACACGCTCGAACCTTATCTCCCTTATCCCAAAATCGGCCGCAAGCTGTTGCAGCTCACATTTGAGGTTCCGCTGGCATGAAAGGCAGTCGTCAGGATGGTGCGCAAGCAGCAGTTCGATGGCCATGCGTCTGGCATTTCTGACCCGGGGCGTATTGGTGCGCACTGTCATACCCTGGCTTACAGGGTACGAGCAGGCTGGCTGTAGCGTGTTCTGGCCCTCTATCTCCACCACGCAGACGCGGCAGACCGACGGGCTTCCCAAGTCTTCATGCCAACAGAGCGTTGGGATCTTGATTCCCACAGTGCGCGCGGCCTCGAGGATTGTCATCTCAGGCGACGCGCAGACAGACTTGCCATCGATGGTCAAAGTAATGTCAGACATTTCCCCGTCAAGCCTCCTCTCACCTGATCCCGTTGCCCGCCTGGAGCGTCTCGTATGCCGACTCGTCTGCGTTTGCAGGATTTGGCCTGCATACGCCCGCAGGGCAACGCCCCTCAAGGTGAGCTTCGATCTCATCCGCATAGTGATCCATGATAGTAAAGAGCGGAACTGCAACCGACTGGCCCAACGCGCAAAGGGAAGAGGCTTGCATTACCCCTGCAAGCTCCCTTGCCAGCTTTAGATCCTTTTCAGTTGCGGCCAGCTCCCGCGTCTTGCGGAAGATGTCATGCAGTCGTCGTGTGCCCTCTCTGCAAGGCGTGCATTGCCCGCACGACTCATGCTCAAAAAAGCGCAACAACGCGCAGGCTATGTCCACCACGCAATGGCTGTCGTCGATTATCAGGAGCGCACCGGAGCCGAGAGCGGACCCTGTCTCCTGGAGACTCTCGTAATCCATAGGGATGTCAAGGTGCGTCTCTGACAGACAGCCCCCTGCTGTTCCGCCAGTCTGAGCCATCTTGAAACGACGTCCCCCAGGGATTCCGCCACCCACCCCGTATATGACCTCACGGAGCGTAATACCCATGGGGACTTCTATCAGTCCCTTGTTGTTAACATCTCCTGTAAGGGTGTATACCTTTGTGCCGGGGCTAGTAGGGGTTCCGAATTGTCTGAACCAATCGGCCCCGTTGCGAACTATAGGCGGGACGTTGGCTATGGTCTCTACATTGTTGACTACGGTCGGCTTGCCCCACAGACCACAGGTTCCCGGATAAGGAGGCTTCTGCCTAGGTTCACCCCGCTTGCCTTCCATCGACTCGATCAGCGCAGTCTCCTCGCCACACACGTACGCCCCGGCGCCCTTCTTCACTTCAATATCGAAACTGAAGCCGGAGCCGAATAGGTCATGACCTAAGAGCCCATACCTGCGCGCCTCCGCGATCGCGCGCTCTATGCGCTCTATGGAGAGATAGTATTCGCCTCTGATGTATATGTACCCCATGGTAGCGCCAACTGAGTACCCCAAGATGATCATGCCTTCGATCACCTTGTGCGGGTCACCCTCGAGTATGAGGCGGTCCTTGAATGTTCCGGGCTCTCCTTCATCGGCATTACATATTATGTATTTCTGATCAGCCTCCACCCGCGCAGTGAATCCCAGTTTCACGCCAGTGGGGAAAGCCGCGCCTCCACGGCCGCGAAGGCCTGAAGCCTTTATAGCGCTAATGACTTCATCAGGCGACATAGATGTAAGAGCCATACCCGCGCCCAGATACCCATCACGGGCGATATACTCCTCGATGCTGTCTGGGTCGATCAGCCCCACATTCTCAAGGACTATCCTTTCTTGGATCCCAAAGTAGTCGGGGCGCTTGTGATCAGCCTGCGATACCGAAGGAAGACGCTCTGTGTATTCAAGACGCCTGACAGGCCTCCCCTTCATCAGATGTTCGCCTACGATCTCACTTACATCATCCACGCTGACGCGGGAATATACGGTTCCTTCCGGGTACACGACAACGATCGGCCCAAGGTCGCACGGACCTAAGCAGCCCGTCTCAACAATACGGACCTCGCGCTCAAGACCATGCTCCTTGACCGATCGTTCGATTTCACCACGCACCGCCCGGCAACCAGCGGCGACACACGGGAATCCGCCGCACACCAGGACATGCGCTCGGTAGAACTCCATGTGGATCCCCCCCAAGCTTCGTTCAGAAAACCGGGACCTAACGATAACGGCGCAGAACTGCAGGCAGATCTTCCGAGACAAGATTACCGTAGACTGTGTCGTCAATCATGATGGCAGGTGCAACACCACATACACCCAAACAGGACGACGTCTCCACAGTAAATATCCCGTCAGATGTAGTGCCCCCCATCTCCACTCCGAGTTCGTTCAAGAGCGAATTGATTATCTCAGCAGCCCCCGCTACGTGGCACGGAGCCGACTCGCAGATCCTGATTATGTGGCGTCCCCTAGGACTTGTAGAGAACATTGAGTAAAATGTAGCTACTCCATAAACTCGGCTTTCGGGCACGTCGAGGGTGCGCGCTACTACACGCAAAGCCTCGCGTGGAAGGTAATTTCGGAGCGATTGAACATCATGAAGAGCTTGTACTAGGTCTTCCGGTCGTTCCTTGTAGACAGATACAACCCTCTGCACTTCGGTTAAGAAGACGTCGTCGCACTCACAAACAACACCAGACCCTTCCGGGCCAACAGGACCGCGCATTTTGAGCATGCTCGGACCCCTCCCCTTCTGTCCTTACTAACATCGGGCGTTTCAAGATTGTGCTGTTTTTCACAAAGTTCCGCAACTAAATACCTCGTGAGGCTCTCCCTATCGGCACCCATCGCTAAAGCCCTTGCCTATTTGGAGGATATCACGAGGTCGCCTACGACCTGCCCATTCACTACATGACTGGCGATAATCTGGCGAGCCTTCTCCGGCGTAACACGCCCGTATGTCACCTTTGGCTCACCTTGCCTGATTACATCCACGATCGGCTCGTATTCACACATCCCGATGCAACCCGTCTGCGTCACTGCCACATGCCGAAGGTTGCGCGTGTTGATCTCATCTACGACCGCTGCGAGCGTATCGCGCGCGCCGGCCGCGATACCGCAGGTGCCCATGCCAATAACGATCCTTACCTCCTCGTTGCCCTCACGCAACTCCGTCATTGCCTGAGCGCGTTCCTTGATCTTCTTGAGGTCATCAAGCGACTTCATATTGCCAGCACTCCCCTTCAAATGTTGAGTGACCACACCATGAGTATACAGTATGAATCATTGCAGAACAATGCTTCGCATCCATGATCCAAAGATGCGTCCGATGCGTCAACTTGCATCCATAACACACCGCCCATCACCAATTAGGGTTTACCCAGCTATGACCGGCTTAATTGTGTGGGCAACTCAAAAGTCCTTGTGACGAACGATGGCATGGGCACTAATTTGCAGAGTCTTTATCCGTGAAGAAATGTGGCCTTTACAGGAAAGCAGGGGGTCAACCGTGCCAAAATCGGCACGGTTGACTGCAGAGACTGCCTCGTTCTACCAGCAGAATCTTGGCAGGAAGGCTGCCAATACGATTATGGCAAGCAGGATTAGGAGCATGCCCCATGATCCAAACCCACATCCAAAAGGCCCTGGGTCTGGAGCAGCCTTTATAACATCGCCAACTGTCATGTGCGTGTCCTCCTTTTTAGGCCATGCCTTGAATTACCAAGGGAACCAGAACACTGCGATCACTATTATGCCTAGAAGAATCAATGCTAGGTTCCAGGCGAAGAAACCCTTGAAACCGCCGGCGAATACTGCGCTTTCCACCGCAATCGCTCCTCCCGTGAAAGTTTTCCATCCGCGGGCTATGCCCGCAGACTGATATATAGTATGAGAATAAGGCTTTTTGTGTCGCTCCACGACGAAATTGGCGTCAGTTGCGCGTCACGCACATGGCAAAAAACCTGGGCAATACCCAGCTGAACACGATCATAGGGGACGATAAGCTGATCGAAGATGCCGCCGGCACTAGACTATCTGCATCTGATGCTCATTCCCCATATGAGGAGTGCCCGTCTTTAACGTGTAAAGCTACGTCGTCTGAGACGACCAAAGGTTCTATCCCACACCCGCCCGATTGCCTCCTGAAAGCGGCACCGTAACCAGGATAGCCCACTGGTGAGTCGTTTTCGTGGCAAGCAACAAGGTAATCTGGATACATACCGACAGCTCACGACATCAGCCTCATCTTCACCCCAAAGCAGTCCCGTACCTCGTTTGACTGAGCACACGGTAATAATACATCTTGAACATGGCAATCTCCCGCAATCGGGCATGGGAAGGCGCGCTCCCAGGAATCTGCCTGAGAGCGCGCCTTCCCATGCTGCTCCAGTTTATGTAGGCTGGCACAAATGCACAGCCACGGGGCGTCTAAAAGAGACCTACTATTGTTCCATTCTCGTCTATGTCTACGTTCTCCGCAGCCGGCGCCTTGGGCAACCCGGGCATCGTCATGATGTCGCCGGTAAGGATCACCAAGAAGCCTGCGCCCGCAGAAACCCGCACGTCCCTAACGGTTAGCTTCCATCCAACAGGGGCTCCCTTGAGGTTCGGATCATCGGTGAGCGAATGCTGCGTTTTAGCAACGCAGATGGGCATTTTATCGAACCCCAATCTGGTTAGGCGGTTGATCTCCTTTTCCGCTGATGGAGTGTACACGACCCCATCAGCGCCATATATCTCCGTCGCCAGTATCTCGATCTTGTCACGAATAGGCATGTTTGGATCATAGATGGGCTTGAAATTGTTCTGGTCATTCTCGACAGCTTCAAGAACCTCTTGGGCCAACTCGATTCCGCCGTCCCCGCCCCTCGCCACAACATCCGATATCGCGCTGCGAACACCCAAGGCATCGCAATGCTTCTTCACGAGCTCTAGCTCCTCTGGGGTATCTGTAGGGAATCTGTTTATCGCCACGACTGTGGGAAGCCCGAATTTTTTCAGGTTCTCAATGTGCTTGTCAAGGTTGGCACAACCCTTCTCGAGAGCATCAAGATTCGTCTCTGCGACTTTCGACTTTGGAACGCCGCCATGCATGTTAAGGGCGCGAACAGAGGCTACAAGAACCGCCACATCCGGTGTGAGCCCTGTAAATCTGTGCACTATATCGAAGAACTTCTCAGCGCCAAGATCTGCAGCGAATCCACCTTCGGTGACCACGTAATCACAAAGTTTGAGCGCCATGCGCGTGGCAATTACCGAGTTGTTGCCATGGGCGATGTTCGCAAAAGGACCGCCGTGGACGAATGCTGGTTGGCCTTCGACTGTCTGAACCAAGTTCGGCTTGATTGCATCCTTGAGCAGGACAGCCATTGCCCCCACTGCCTTGAGATCTGCGGCGGTCACCGGCTGTCCATCCCTTGTGTAGGCCACGACGAGCCGGCCGAGCCGAGCCTTGAGGTCCTCCATATCAGAGGCCAGACAAAGCACAGCCATTATCTCAGAAGCAACAGAGATATCGAACCCAGACTCCCGTGGAGTCCCATTGGCCTTGCCACCCAAACCACAAACGATATTCCGCAGCTGCCTCTCGTTCATGTCCATCACACGACGCCAAGCAACCCTGTGGATATCGATATTCAGATCATTTCCCTGGTGAATGTGGTTGTCCAGCATGGCGGCAAGCAGGTTATGGGCAGTGCTTACTGCGTGGATGTCTCCTGTAAAATGCAGGTTGATATCCTCCATTGGGAGTACCTGTGAATAGCCGCCACCGGCAGCTCCTCCCTTGATCCCGAAGGTCGGACCCAGCGAAGGCTCACGCAAGCAAACCATTACCTTCTTGTTCAACTTCCCCAAGGCCTGGGTCAAGCCCACAGCCATGCATGTCTTGCCCTCGCCTGCCGGCGTCGCTGTTATCGCTGTAGTGTAAATAAGTTTGCCATTCGGACGGTCCTTCAGCCGATCGAACACGTCAAGGGAAACCTTGGCCTTATATTTACCATAATACTCGATCTCGTCCTCTGTCAGACCCACCTCTTTCGCAACGTCAATTATGGGCCTGAGCTTAGTGGACTGCGCTATCTCGATATCGCTCAACACTTCTAAGCTACACCTCCACCATTAAAACTTAGACCGGATCCATTCATCGATTCCTCTAGCGGCGCGCTTTCCCGCTCCCATAGCGGATATGACCGTTGCAGCGCCTGTGACTATGTCACCACCTGCCCACACGCCGGGGATGCTTGTTGCTCCGCATTCGTCACGCACCTCAATGTTCCCTTTTCGGTTAAGTTCCAAACCCTTGGTGCGTTCAGTCAAGAGAGGATTGGGCCCCTGACCCACGGCCACAATAACCGTATCCACATCGAGAATGAATTCCGACCCCTCTACCGGCACCGGGCGCCTCCTGCCGCTTGCGTCCGGCTCACCCAGTTCCATACGGATACACTCCATCCCTGAAACTTTACCGCAGCCGTCTGATATGATGCGCACAGGATTGGCAAGGAGCATCATCTCCACGCCTTCCTCTTCGGCGTTCTCGATCTCCTCAAGCCTTGCCGGCATCTCAGCCCGAGAGCGGCGATAGACTATCTTGACTTCCTCGGCGCCAAGACGAAGAGAAGTGCGGGCCGAATCCATGGCAACATTGCCTGCGCCCACCACGGCAACCTTCGATCCAATATTGACAGGAGTATCGTATTGGGGAAACATGTAGGCTTTCATCAGGTTGACCCTGGTAAGGAACTCGTTAGCGGAATAAACCCCGTTCAGGTTCTCTCCGGGGATGCCGAGGAAATACGGGAGGCCTGCACCAGTAGCAATGAACGCAGCCTGGTATTGGCCAGACTCCAGCATTTCGCGCAAATCCAAAGTCAGCCCTACAACTACGTTGGTGAAGATTCGTACGCCCAGGCTGCGCACGTATTCAACTTCCTCGTCGACGATGGACTTTGGAAGCCTGAACTCTGGAATGCCGTATCGCAACACACCTCCGGTGTCGTGCAAAGACTCAAACATATCTACCTTGTATCCCTTGAGGGCAAGGTCTGCAGCACAGGTCAGCCCTGCAGGGCCTGTACCTATCACCGCCACACGCGCCGCTGAAGCCGCAGAATCGCTTGTAGGAGCGCATCCGCGGGAGTCCAGCTCGCATACTTTCTGTTCACACCCGCACTGCAAATCGGAGTCAACATCGCCTGCACAGGCTTCGCGCTTCTCAACCGCTCGCTTGCTGGCCCAATCTGCAGCAAAACGTTCCAGCGCTCCGATGGCCACAGGTTCATACTTGCGCCCCAGCGTGCACAGGCTCTCGCATTGACTCTCCTGGGGGCATACCCTCCCGCATATCGCGGGCAGGCTGTTCTTCTCCTTTATCTTCGCAGCAGCCTCGTCATACTTACCTTCGGCAATAAGCGCGACGAACTCTGGAATGTCAACTTCAACAGGGCACCCTGTCGTGCATGGCCTAGTCTTGCACTGGATGCATCGTTCAGCTTCACGCCTTGCCAATTCCGGGTCGAGTCCGAGCGCCACTTCGCTGAAATTCGTCCGCCTTGCCTCCGGCGACTGCTTCGGCATCTCAGTTCTGTCGACTATTTTGCGTGACACTTGCACCCACCCCTATCTGCCTCGAAGCGCTCTCTTGCAATTTGCTCCTTGTCGCGGAAGAAACCCTGCCTCGATACGAGTTCGTCGAAGTCCACTTTGTGTCCGTCGAACTCCGGTCCATCAACACACGAAAACTTGACTTCACCATCTACTGTGACTCTACAGCATCCACACATCCCGGTTCCATCAACCATGATCGCATTGAGGCTGACAGTTGTGGGTATGTTGTGTTTCCTAGTTACATCTGCTACAGCCTGCATCATCCTGACAGGCCCGATTGCGATTACTTCATCGATCTTCTGCCCCGAACCGATCAACTCTTCGAGCGCTCCACTGACAAACCCATGGTATCCAAGGCTCCCATCATCAGTGGCCCAAATCACTTCGTCACTGAACTTTTCTACTTCATCTCTGAGAACGAGCAGATCACGAGTGCGCGCGCCTACAATGGATATGACATGATTGCCTATGGCCTTATGCGCCCTGATCTGTGGAAGGACCGGTGCAACCCCTATCCCTCCGGCCACAGCCACCACAGTTCCCACCTTCTCGATGCGGGTTGCCTGGCCAAGAGGGCCTGCTACATCCTTGAAATAGTCGCCCACCTCGAGCATACCCATTTCCATGGTGCTCTTTCCCACTTCCTGCACGACGAGCGTGATCGTGCCTGTCTCTCGATTGTGGCCTGCAATTGTCAGGGGAATCCTTTCCCCTGTTTCGCTCGTTCTGACCACGACGAAATTGCCGGGGCGCGCGCTTTTAGCAACTAGCGGCGCCTCAACTTCATACTGGTGCACGCCCGGCGCGAGAGTGCACTTTTCAACAATTTTGAACATCCGTTCACCCCCACATAACAACAACCCTGACTGTGCTGCCATCATAGTCCCACATCGCAAGCGCGGCAATTCCTACTCTGCTCCAGCATTAATAATATCCTTGGCTGCATGCAGGGTCAACCAACTGAAGTTCGCAAGTGCGCCTCGAGCGATTCGAACGCCCGCTCAAAAGCATGGCACGCTTGCACATCTCTACAGCGCAATGGGCACCGGGACTTGACGGTCACAATAACCTGGCCGCAACAGCCGCTATGGGCAAATCTGCCGAGGCAAGGTCATACGATTCCAATTCACGGGGCCATACCCACGCTTTGCTGATATGTTCCCGCAGCTCAAGCTGGTTTCCGACTGCGTTGGCAGACAGCCCGAAAAGGCGCACGGCAGAGTCATCATACTGATAGAACGAGGACACAAGGGGTCGAATATCTGCAATGTCCAGGTTCAATTCCTCCCTGATTTCCCTGGCCAAACAAGCCTCCAAGGTCTCCCCTGGCTCGATCTTTCCGCCAGGAAACTCCCATTTGCCGGCAAGTGCGCCATGCCCTCGCTGAGTAAGCAATACCTTCCCTTCTGCGTTCCTAATTACCGCAGCTGTAACCGCCAGGAAGTCGCCTCTGTCAACTGAGCGTTCAAGCAGTGCTATCTTGCGGGCCAGGGCCACATCATAACTCCGCCCATTCCAGGCATCATGGATCATCCGGTGACATTCGGGGCAGCATGCAGCGATGCCATGCACCGGATCCACCCCGGAATCATACGGTCGAAGCATGTAATGGGGCTCGAGATATGGTTCACCATCAGGGTCCGAAAACGGCGACGGCTTACCGCAACTCTCACAGAAGCCGAAAGCGCGATCGAGCGCATACCGCTGAATCAGGGCGCAGTCTGACGACCATTTCCAGGCATTGCTGTGATGTCCGGGACGAGTGCTCTCAGCGCTCGCAGCAATAGCGCCATGGCGGCTATTGAGGAAATCCAACGCGTAGCGCTCTGCCAACACAGAATGCAGCACCAATTCGTGAGAATTCTTCCGAAGGCAATGGATCGCGCATACAGGAGCAAGCCGGAACATGATCGCCATCCTCCCGGCGGACGCCTGCGCGAAGTAATAGCCTGCACATTCCATCGGACCGATGAATCTCCACGCCTGTCTCCCCTCCGGGCGGGTAGTCTCTTCAAAAAGAAAGAGCAGCTTTCCGTCACGAGCATGGTCACGCACTGCGCGATTACCGCGAAGGAACTGAACGTGCTTCTCTCCTCGAAAATGGTAGAAGCCATCATCACGCCATCCTTCCTCCGGATCTGAAACGTATGGCGCCAGCTCAGCTGAGGCAGTATGTGCGTTCGGCAATTCATCTTCTGGCAGGGCGTAGCTGTGTTCTCCTTCAGGAGAGCCGCAGTCGACGCCGTGCCGCACCTTAAAGTCGCAACTTTTTCTTGCAAACAAAAGAACGACCGGTGCTGCCTTTGGGGTGCTGATCCTCAAGCCTCGTTGACCACCATATAGGGAGTGTATGGCATCTCTGGCATAGACTGATCCGATCATCAGCTCTTGGTTCAACTCCATGTTAAAACCACCACCATAGATAGACTGGGATGAAATTGAGCGCACAAAGACCCTGGGCTTAGGGGAAATGCGCATTTCGACCGCCCTTCGCCCTTGGAGAGCGACTACTCCGTCGATAGGCGTCGCTCAGTCGCATCCTGCCATGACGTCATTTCCTGTAGAACATATTCGATCAACAAGTGCAAGGCCTTGGCTGATCCCGCCGATATGATGGCGTTATCCTCATCGCATGATCGGCATGGAATACGAAGAAGGCTATCCCCGCATTGCCTACCCTTTCGTGTGTATGGTGTAAAGTGACAACCTTAATGCAAGAGCACCGATTGTTGCACATACATGGGCCCTCAGCGCAGTCTAACACCTATTCGTGGCACTCAAGCTTCCCGTCCCGTGGTTGCAGCTGTCGCCGACCATGCAGAAAGCCGGGCGGCCGCCCGGCTTTCACATGGTTTGACAGCCAACTGCTTATTTCGTCCCCCGCGCCCACGCGAGGGGCAACATGATCGAGTTCTATAGCGTCGCTGGCCTTGCGACATTCCTCGCACATGCTCAGCGAGTATAAAACGCAAGGCTCTGTAGCTCCAACGTGAGGTCCGCCGAATGGACCTTTACATCTTCAGGCACATCAAGCTTTACAGGGGCAAAATTCAGGATAGCCTTGACCCCCGCTTTCACGCATTCGCTAGCAACAGCTCCCGCGCTCTCAGGCGTAACTGCAATAACTACAATCTTCAGGTCGAGCTCGCGGACTTTCGCAGCAAGCTCATCTACGTGGTAGACTGGGACCTGGGCATAGGTAATACCCACTTTTTGTGGGTCCACATCGAAAGCGGCGACAATACGCAGGCTTTCAGGGACCCAACGGGCAGGGTCGCCTTCTACGGCTGAGCCGTCGATGCGAGCATCTACATTATGATGGAGCAAGGCGCGGCCCAGATTTCCCAGGCCAACCAGGCCCACGCGAACATCTGTGGTAAGGCCAAGTATCTCCCTTAGTTGTTCATGCAAGAACTTTACATTGTAACCAATGCCTTGCTTGCCAAATTCTCCGAAAAACGCAAGGTCCTTTCTAACCTGCGCCGGAGTCAACCCTGTCCACTCCCCTAGCTGACTAGATGAGACGATTGCATGTTCCCTGCGATCAAAGTCTTCCACTGCGCGTAGGTACAGTGGAAGCCTCCTTACAACTACATCTGGTATCTTCTCCTGCTTCATTCGGTCTCCTCCGTATCCTCAACCCGCCCAGCCCCTGAATGAATCGACGCACACTCAGGGTTGTTCGAATCCACCACAGCCACGGCAACAGATGCAAAAGCTTCCGTTCCAAGAGAACGATCGTAGAGGTGAATTCCGTAGTAGCCGGCAGCTAGAAAGAGAATTCCCCCTATAGCGGAAGCAAGAGACGAGTCTATCGTCCATCCGAAGCTCCGGGCTGCAAGCGCACCCACTCCCAGCCCGGCAAGGAACATGACCAATGGCACTCCATAGGCGAGAAGGACTGCGCGCATGAGATCTTGTCCGGGAAGTTCCAATGCCACTGTGTCGCCTACTTCCGCCGAGGCATCGTTTCTCGCAATCACGGTATGGGGACGATTATTCGCCATCTGGCAAGCTCCGCAGCCCTTACAGGCTGCCGGACGGCTGACCAGGACTTCCACGGATTCTCCGCAAACCCGCTTCACAATGCCAAACTGCCTCATGCATCCAGCCTCCTTTCGCCCTCTGCTACGAAATCACGAATAAACGCTACGACCTCCGGGTCCGACAGAGGGATGCTGCCCAACTCCAATCGAATCTCTCGGGTATCAAAATGAAATGAATTATCTCCTCGAACATGATTATACACGAAATCCAGGTTTGGGTTGCATACTACCAATGCAAGAAGGGTTTCTGCCATGTTGCCCAAGGGCGCCCGGTCGACGTGAGAATACTCAAAAATAGCTGTTACAGTCGTGCCACCGCCAGGCACGCTCGCTATGTCCACTCCGCCACCGCATCTTTCAGCAGCTGCAGCCAATAGCGGAATCCCCAGTCCAACTCGGCGGGTAGTCCTCGATGTAACAAATGGATCGCGGATCTGCGCCACGACGTCGGCAGGCATTCCCCGGCCATCATCGGTAACCCTGATAATCATCTTGTCGTTGGCCACATCCTCGATAACATCGATCTCAACAAGCTCTGCGCCGGCAGCTATCGAGTTTTGCGCTATATCGAGTATGTGCATTGAAAGCTCCCTCATACCACACCGCCATTTCTGTACACTCTGCCCAGCACGGAAAATCCGCTATAAGCAATCGCCTTTACTCCACTTGCACGTATCTTCCTGCCTCTCCGCGAAGAGCAAGAATTAATTCAGCAAATGTCGGTTCTTCCAGCCAAAAGAGCGAGCATCCCAATCCGATTTCTTCCAAAGTGTGGGCGTCGGAGGAAGAGAGCAGGACGCGGCCTTGCGTCGCAGGAAACTTCGCTCTGGCCTCGGTTGCCGTAATCGTCCTGGATATCTCCAGTACGGGAATGTCGAGGTGGTCCGGGACAAATCCTAGCTGGGCTACGATGCTGAAAGCACGCCTGTCGATATGGCATGGAACCGAAATGCCCCCCAAGGCGTCAACGCCATCCACGACTTCGTCCACGGATAGCGTTGTTGGGGCGGACAAGAGCGCGGTCTCCTCTGTGATATCTCCAGTGCGCGGCGAACAAATCCACTGCCTTCCGAATATTTCCGGGATGTTCCTGCCGGTAGCTCTATGGGGTGCAACTATCAGCTCCCATTCATGCATGGCAGACAAATCTGGCAGCAATGTCAACAGATGAACCTCTTCCTTTGTGCAAACCTCCATGCCACAGATGACGGTAAGTCCAGTCCCCTCTGCCGCCGCAGCCAAAGCCTCAACGTTGGCGGCTGAGTTGTGATCTGCAGAGGCAATTATGTCGAGCCCTAGGTCCAAGCACCGCCCCACGATTGCCTTCGGGTTCATCTCCCTGCCCGCGCATGGCGATAGGAAAGTGTGAATGTGCAGATCGGCGGCGAAGCCCTGAACCATCCCTAGGAATCTCCCCTCACGCCCAGCTCGTATAGTCTGCCGACTGTCTCGAACGCCGACATCTTGGTGGACAGGATTGGCATGCCTTCCGCCTCTGCCCTGGCAATGGCATCCTCATTCATCTCAAGCCCCCCTGCGATCACGACAGCTGCGAGATCGAGCAGGAGCGCAACAGCAACAACATTCTGGTGAACTTGTGAAGTAACCCATATCCCGCCATCACTTGCATTCGCCATGACATCGCTGAGCAAATCTGAAACGTATCCGGATGAGACCTCCCTGTCCAGCCCTACGCCTCCCGCCACGCATTTCATTCCCAAAACGGCAGCTATCTCCCGAACAGTCACTTGTCGTTCCTCCTCTGCAGCGACGGAAGATCCGTCTTGGCCAATCTGAGGAGCTCCTCGGCCACCTCTTCCATGGCCTCTCTCAGCTTGAACACGCAATCTACTTCAGATGCATTCCCGCACACAACATCTTCTGCATGGGCACGGCAAGTTGGCGACCCGCAGGCACCGCAATCTAAGCCCGGAAGCCGAGCCAAAACTCGCTCCAGCTCACTCATTTTGGCAATGGCTACTTCGAGGCGCGGATCGATCTCAAGACCTGAGAGGGCCGTAAGCTCGCCCTGGAGAGCGAAGAAATCTGTCCCGCGCTCATCTACCAGCCGCCTTGCCTCGGAGAGAGCTTCAGCGGAATCAGCCTCCACAGCTTTTGAGATCTCGATCATACGCGCCCGCGCAACGAAGGGGTTCTCGACTGTAGCCGGACCTCCAACACACCCCGCAGGACATGCCAAGGCTTCGATGTAGTCCACCCCTGCCAGCCTGCCGTTGTCTACCTCTTCAAGGAGTCCCAGAACATTGTGTATTCCGTCCACAGCCAAGACGTTATGAAGTCCCAACGCCTTCAGTTCTCCACTGCTGTTTGCCCATGCAAACCCAAGGTTCGACCCTCTGTGCATGGGCCGGGCGCTGCGTCCTCGTCCTAGCTCAGTCATGAGTTCGCCGTATATGTCTGATATCGAAATCGCACCGTCCACGTACGAAAACTCTGATCCCAATGGGGCAATAACCGCTGTTACCTTGGCCGCACAAGGAGAGATGAAAAACACGCCGATGCGATCGCCCGCTATGCCGAGCTTCTCGGCGGCTTCAACTCGGGCTACACGGGCCGCAGCGTACATAGGGCTCTCAACTCGGGCTACGTGGGAAATGAGGTTGGGGTATCTCACCTGAATCAAGCGGACTACGGCCGGACACGCCGCGGAAATCACCGGCCGAGGCTTAGGATGGGATATTAGGTGTCTGCGCGTACACTCGGTAACGATATCTGCGCCAAAGGATACGTCGCACACTGCGTCAAAGCCGATCTCCTGAAGAGCCCATACCACCTCGTCAGGGCCTGAGGCCCGGCCTAGTTGCGAGTACAGAGCCGGCGCCGGTAGAGCAATAGTATAATCGTAGTTTTTGAGGTCGTCGATGGAGTTAGCGATAATGGTCTTGGCGTGGTTTTCGCAGGTTCTCACGCACTCTCCGCAATCGATGCATCGGGCAGCGTTGATTACAGCTTTTCCTTCCCGAACTCTGATTGCCTCAGTCGGGCAACGCTTAATGCAGTTGGTGCAGCCTTTGCATTTTTCCTCGAGGAGTTTCACAGAATGGAACCGGCCCTCCATGCCCATTTCAACCTCCCCATGGAACGCGAACTGCCACGGTTTTGGCTGCTCTCCTTCTCTAGGCTATCCTGATTGCTGCGGTCACAGTCGTCCCGCGTCCCACCTCAGATTCTATTGAAAACGAATCAGAACACCTCTTCATGTTCGGAAGCCCCATTCCGGCCCCAAACCCCATCTCCCTTATCTCATCCGGCGCTGTTGAGTAGCCTTCGCGCATTGCCAAGGAAACATCGGGCATTCCCGGTCCTCCATCGCAAGCGACAAGCGTCACCTTCTCCGTGTCCACACGGAGAAGGATCTGTCCGCCCTCCGAGTGTATGACTAGGTTCATCTCTGCCTCGTACGCTGCCACTGCCGCACGGCGTACCAACTCGGGTGCCATGCCCAATTGCCTCAGAACCTGTTTGATCTTGCTGGCCGCCTCGCCGGCTGCAGCGAAATCGTATCGGTCGACTCGAAAGCTCATCTCTAGCACCGGTTCCGAGTGAGGACTGGCTGCCCCGGAAAAAGCAGCACCAGCCCGATCAATGGCTTGTCCATCATTGCCACCGCGATACACTATCCGACATCTCCTCGCCTGCTCCCATCGGCGCCAAGGCAGATGCCGCCAACGCCAGCGCCATATAGCAAGCCACAAGTTTCAAACATCGGAAGATCCGTTGCAAGCATTGGGATTCCGGCAGCCTTGCCCATCTCTATGACACTCTCATCAGGCCTTTTCCCCCGAACGAATATTATCGTGGACAACCCAGCGATCTCCGCCGTGCGAACAACCTGCGCGCTGACGAGCCCCGTGCAAAGAAGCGTCTTGTCATGACAAAATGCCAGCACGTCACTGATGAGGTCCGAGCCGCACGCCATTTCGATCTCAACAGTGGAAAGCTTGTCCTCCCCAACAAGGACCTCCGCCCCTATCAGCTCCCGGATGTCTGCAAGCTTCAAGCCTCGCTCCCTCGTTTCACTCTACGCTCCTACTCAAGGAGCGGCGTATTCAAGACTATGGACCCGACACTCATCCAAAAAGCGCCTGGCCCGGCCCACACTTTTTGCGCCCGGACCGGGCCTGTATCATTATTGCTGATCGCTCCGCAAACTACCGCGCATAACCGATCGTTGCCGCCCATGGCGGACGCTCCACGCGCCAACGCCTGTTTCATTAGCCCTGGAAATGGCATGCGCACAGCTATTCAACTATTGTAACGTCGTAGCCCTGATTTGCAAGGATGTCGCCTAGCACAATGGCATTCTCCCTAAGCGAAAACGCTCCAACTTGGACAGACCATGGACCACCACCTGTGACGAATATCGGATAACCTTGAGCTTCGAGCTCCCTGGCGGTGGCCGCCGCAGCCTCCTTTGTGCCGAAAGAACCCACACGTACCTTGTAAAACTTAGCAGCAACGGGACTGGAAACCATGTCTTGTGTCGAACCAATGCTATCCGGAACAGAACTGGGTACTGATGAGCTTTCTGCCCCGTATGTAGGGGGCTCAACCGCGCTGCTTTCGGGCAGACTGCTTGTGGGTAGATTGATGTTGGGAGCAGGCGTCTGCTGTGGCTGCTGGGACGCACTTTCTGCTCCATCCGACCCGCTCCATGGATAATAGCTGTAACCTCCAGTATCTCCTGAGTCTTCTTCAGATACTGAGCTTCGGTTCGGGTTAATCCAGCCCAGCACTTGCTGCCCGATGAGCCAGCCAACCCCGACCGCGGCCACGCTTATCAAGACCACTGCAAGGATCCATGACAGAGCATTGCCTGAGGACGATCGCTTCGCCGGCATGTGATATCCCTTCCTTTGCTCGATTCATCCGGTACGGGGCATGGCCCCGCCTCAGTAGATACTTCTATTCTTGTGTAATACCACTCATGACTGTGCAATTCCTTCCCAAGGAGGCAGAATTGATCGATCCATTTCGAACACAGGCACCCCGTAGACCTGCACGATCTTCTCTAACTCATTCCTTTGCGAATCAGCAACACTCTTTTGGATCATCGCAAACCGCACTGGCACTCCCAAGGTTTGTGATGCCTGCAGCGTAATATCGAGTCCTTCCTCCACCAGTCCAACAAAGCTCTCCGAACCCAGATTAGTGTTTGCCACCAATGCAGTGCATCGGAGTCTGGACGCCTCCTCAACCGCCAGCACCATGGAGACTATCTCCTCCGGAGTTGACGAGAAGGGCCTGCGCGTATTGACCACATACAACATTTCATACCCAGCTTCTTCGAGCGCCTCGCGAAACCTCCCAAGCGCCCGCGCGCCATCATCGTCACCGCCCACATCGACCACGACGTCTGATGACCTGTCCTCTATAACCCCGTATATAGCAGGCGAAAGTGCAGGAACATCGGAATCCTCATAATCAGTGACGCTCGATACCACACGCACTCCCAGCTCTGATAGGTCATTTCTTTTGTCCCTGGAACGAAACATCGGCTTTAAAATATCGATATCAACGAGAACCGCATTTCGTCCCGCGGCGTTCAGCCGCTTCGCGAAGTTGAGCGCGAGTTCGGTCTTTCCCGATCCAAAGGCCCCCACGAGCACAGTAACGCGGGCCTTTCGGAACTTCTCCATCTCTGCCCACCCCTGCGTCAAATCTAGTCCCTCCATATCCCCCTTACTTCGCCCACCAGATACAACGACCCTGCCACCAGCAATGACTTTGCCCCAATCGCAGATGCAATCCGAGCTCCGGCCTGCACAGCCTCGCAGGCGGAAGCGACTGCATGCGCCTCGACCCCCATCTCTCTGGCAACGCTAGCCACGAACTCAGGATCATGCGCCCCTGTCCTAGCGCCAACCGCCGCAGTGGCGATAACCACATCCACCTCGGGCACAAGTGCTGCCAACATCTCGCGGACAGGCTTGTCGCGGGACGTGCCAAACACCATCACCCTCGGCCTCAGCCCATACGCAATCTCGTGAAGCGTCGCCGCAAGGCTGGCCGCCCCATCCAGATTATGAGCACCATCCAGAATCACGACATATGGCGACTTGCGGACGACTTCGAATCGTCCGGGATGGCACGCCTTCCCTATTCCGCTGCAAACCGCGGCAGGTGAGATAGTCCCGCCTTTCAGTCCTTCAAGAACATCTAGAGCAGCTACTGCCGTTGCACAGTTAGTCACTTGATGACGTCCGACAAGGGGAGTGTGAACACGCAAACGACCGAGGACAGGAGCATCCACATCCACAGTCGTGCCGTCTAGATCCATATGGATAGGCTCGTAAGGGACATCCATTCCGACAACCGTAACCTCGGCCCCCACTTCGTTCGCCTTGGCGACAATAACGGCCATAGCCTCGGGATCCTGTGGCGACACGACTACAGGCACCCCCGGCTTGATGATCCCGGCCTTGTTGGAAGCGATCTCAGAAAGGGTGTTGCCCAGTCGATCCATGTGGTCCATTGCTATGTGGGTAATCACGCTCACTTCAGGGGTCACCACGTTGGTCGAGTCATAGGTACCGCCTAGGCCTGTTTCAACAACGGCTATCTCCACACCGGAGCGCATGAACCACTCAAAACAAGCTGCAGTCAGCGCCTCGAATTCCGTAGGAGTCCCTATGTTCTCATTCTCGCTCAGCCTGGCGATGACGGGAGCCATCTCTCCAACTAATTCAGCGAGCTGCTGCTGGGAAATCTCACTGCCCCCAACCTTTATCCGCTCCGTGTAGCGCTGCAGGTGAGGCGATGTGAGCAATCCGGAAACATGTCCGGCCTCTTCCAGCGCGGATTCGACCATCACCGAAACAGAACCCTTGCCGTTTGTTCCCGCTATGTGCACGTGAGCCATGCTTCGCTCCGGGTTCCCCATCGACTGAAGCAAGGCCTCAGTGCGTTCCAATCCTGGCTTGATCCCAAATCTCGAAAGGGATCTCAGATAGTCAACGGCTGCTTCATAATCCATCTACTCCATGCCTCACATTCATAAAACAACTCTCGAAGAATACATGAGCATTGGAGCAAACCCTCTTCACGCTCTTCCGCCTTCGGCCACACGCTCGGCGACTGATTCTTCCGAAACGCCTTTATCTCCTGCTTTACGGCTTGCAGCTATCGCCCACGCGCACTCATCCCGCAAGGCGCACTCTTCGCACTTTGGACGCCTAGCGCGGCATGTTCGCCTTCCATGGGCCACCATGTTCATGTGCAGCTGGTAGACGATGTCCTCCGGCACAACGGCGCCCAGTTCTTCCTGTGTCTTGGCAGGCTGTTTAGTATCAACAAGGCCAATTCGGTTTGCAACCCTGTGCACGTGGGTGTCTACTGGAAAGACTGGCCTCCCCAAGGCAAATAAGAGTACGCACGCGGCGGTCTTCGGCCCTACACCCGGAAGCGAAGTAAGGTAATCGAAAGCCTCGTCATCATTCATGGAATCGATGGCATCCAAGCTAATGCAGCCGTAGTCCGCCTCTATCCTGGAAAGGACTTCGATTATGCGCGCGGCCTTTATGTCCGCAAGCCCGCCCATGCGGATCACTTCGGCGATCTCGGACGGGGATGCGGCAGCCACAGCCTCCCATGAGGAATAGGCGCTTCGCAATGCAGCGTAAGTCCGGTCGGAATTCGCGTCCGAAGTATTCTGCGTAAGCATGATGTGGATCAGCTCGCCGACGGGATCGCCATTTGGCGCCAGCATCTTCGGTCCATACATGTGTCTAAGAGCTTCGTCCACGCGCCTCACAATCTCCAAAGAGACGTTGGAGGGGGCACCCCCGGCAACGTCCATGGGGACCCCGACCTCGTCAGTGTGCCTGTCAGACATCATCACTTATCCCTCTAGCTGAGCTATTCTAGCTCTGATCTTGACCAACTGCTCCTCATACTCCCCGAGTCTGTCGCGTTGCTTCTGAACTACTTCGGCAGGAGCCTTTGTAACGAAGCCTTCATTGGAGAGCTTCGCGCGGGCGGATTTCACCTCGCGCAGGAGGTTCTCCTCCTCGCGGCGCAACCTGTTGGTCTCCTTGCCGATGTCGACCATCCCCGCAAGGGGAAGATAGACTTCTATCCCTGGCACAACCGCTGCAGCAGCTTTCTCTGGTTTAGCCGCAGACACATGCTCCACAGTCACGCTGGCAAGTCCCGCAAGGTGGGCAACGATGTCCACATTGACGTTGATAGTGTCGAACGCCTCACCGTCTGCGTGGAATATTGCGTCCACCTTCTTGCCTGGTTCAACGTTGAACTCAGCCCTGATGTTCCTGATGGCTCTCACCGTCTCCATCAAAACGGCCATCTCGGCTTCGGCCACAGCGTCGATCTCGTCTTTATCCGCTGTAGGCCAGGGCTCTATCATTATGCTCTCGCCTGAGCCGGGCAAATGCTGCCAAATACCCTCGGTGATGAATGGCATAAAGGGATGGAGCATCTTGAGTGAACCGTCCAACACCTTCCACAAAACGTACTGGGCTGTACGCCTGCCGACTGGATCGTCCTCTCCGTACAGGCGGCGCTTGGCTATCTCTATATACCAGTCGCAATACTCGCCCCATACGAAATCGTATATAGTCCGCGCCGCTTCGCCCATGTCGTATCTTCCGAGTTGCTCAGTGATGTCGGCAGCCACTCTGTTCATGCGCGATATGATCCACCTGTCAGCAAGGTTCAACTCCAGATCTTCCGGCATCACTTTGCCCTCGGGCAAGGTGAAGTCCTCGAGGTTCATCATCACGAACCTGCTCGCATTCCATATCTTGTTGCAGAAATTGCGGGAAGCCTCCACTTTCTCCGGACGCCACCTAATATCGTTTCCAGGGGTATTCCCTGTGATCAGAGTAAATCTGAGCGTGTCGGCGCCATACTCTTCGATGATCTCGAGCGGGTTGACACCTGTCCCCTTCGACCTGCTCATCTTGGAACCATCGGGATTCCTGATCAGCCCGTGCAAGAGCACATCGGAAAATGGCTCCTCGCCCATGAACTCCAGGCTCATAAAGATCATCCTAGCAACCCAGAAGAAGATGATGTCGTACCCTGTCACCAACACTGAGGTTGGATGCCAGCTTTTAAGCTCCGGAGTTTCTTCAGGCCATCCCATGGTCGAAAAAGACCACAGCGCCGAGCTGAACCAGGTGTCGAGCACATCAGGGTCCTGCTCCACTTGTCCGCCGCATTTCGGGCATGAAGTGGCGTCTTCCCTGGAGGCGAACATGTGGTCGCAGCTGGTGCAGTACCAGACGGGTATTCGATGGCCCCACCAAAGCTGACGGGATATACACCAATCGCGCACGTTCTCCATCCAGTTAAGATAGGTTTTGGTGAACCTTTCCGGAACGAATCTCACTCTTCCGTCTTTCGCCGCCTCAATTGCCGGTTCGGCCAGGGGTTTCATCTTCACAAACCACTGCCTCGACACCATGGGTTCTACCGCAGTGCCGCACCGCTGGCAATGGCCGACCGCATGCTCGTAGCTTTCGATCTTCTCCAGCAGGCCCGCGCTCTTCAATTCCTCCACCACTTGGCGCCTGCACTCTTCCCGGGTCATGCCGGCATACTTCCCTGCCTCCTCAGTCATGATACCATCAGGGCCTATGACCTTCACCGAGGCTAGTCCGTGCCTTTCGCCGATTTCAAAGTCATCAGGGTCATGCGCTGGAGTGACTTTCACGGCCCCGGTTCCAAACTCCGGGTCTACGTGGGCATCGGCAACAATCGGGATCTCCCTGTCCATAATGGGCAAGATGAGGGTTTTCCCGACGAGCTTGGCGTACCTCGGGTCCTTCGGGTTCACAGCGACCGCGGTATCGCCCAGCATAGTTTCAGGGCGCGTCGTGGCAACTACCACGTGCCCGGATCCATCAGCCAGCGGATAGCGCAGATGCCACAGAGCCGATTCAACGTCTTCGTGCTCCACCTCTACATCCGATAACGAGGTTCTGCAATTCGGACACCAGTTGATCATCCGATCGCCCCGGTAGATGAGCCCCTTCTCGAAAAGCCTCACGAATACCTCGCGCACAGCCTTGGAGCATACAGGGTCCATGGTGAAACGTTTCCTGTCCCAATCGCACGACGCGCCCAGCTTCTTCTGCTGCTCCACTATCTCTCCACCATACTTCTCCTTCCACTCCCACGCGATCTCGAGAAAGCGCTCACGGCCTATGTCCGTCTTGGAGAGGCCTTCCTTTGCAAGGCTCGCCACGACCTTGGCCTCAGTGGCGATGCTAGCATGGTCTGTGCCCGGTATCCAGCAGACGTTGGCCCCCTGCATCCGCTTCCATCTGATCAGAATGTCCGGGATCGTGACGTCGAGGGCATGCCCTATGTGGAGCGTCCCCGTGATATTGGGCGGGGGCATTAAGATAACGAAATGCTCCCTCTCAGGATCCGGGTCGGGCTCTGCATGGAAATAGCCACGCTCGAGCCAGAACTGGTAAGTCTTTTCCTCAATCTCTTTCGGGTTGTAAGTAGTCGATATCTCTGTTGTGCCCATGAGCTTCTTTCCTCCTGTAGCCGCGGACATGCCTGCAGGCGTCGCAGGATGTGTCCGACACATTTTGAAAAACAGACGCCTCCCCGCCCACCAAAGGGCGAAGGAGGCGTTCCTTCGCGGTACCACCTTTGTTCAAAGCAAGCATCCCTCCGACATGCAGCCGATAGAATGCCCGACCAGGGCCGTATAGCCCTTTTGCCGTCATGGGCGAGCCGGCTCAGATACTCACTTCGATCTTTCAAGCTATAACGGGCAGTCCCGATTGACGCTACTTTTGCCTGCATGCCTCACTCAGGCTGCAGCAAACCTGGTTCACGCCAACCGCTCCGGGGCGACCTTCGCGCGGACAGAGGCCAGGACGCCTTCCACCCGGTGGGCATCCCTCTCTTGCAGCTTAACCGCACTACTCCTCCCCTTCATCGCGTTTGCCATTATCATTTTCAAGTATAGCATGCGCACACTCTGCCGCGCAGGCAGATTGCTACGCTTCCTTCTCCTTTTTCGCCTCTTCAATAACGCGGGCCGCGATGTTCGCCGGAGCCTCCTCATAGTGGGAGAACTCCGTAGTAAACGTGGCGCGCCCGCCCGTCATGGCCCTGAGGTCGATAGAGTATTTGGCCATCTCCGACATTGGCACGAGAGCCTTTACCACCTGGTATCTGCCTTCGGGCTCCATACCGAGGATCCGTCCGCGCTTCTTATTGAAGTCGCCCATGACATCGCCCATGTATTCCTCAGGCACCGTTACCTCTACCTTCAGTATAGGCTCGAGGATTATCGGGTTCGCATCTTGACATCCCTTCTTGAGCGCCAACTGGGCAGCGATCTTGAATGCCATTTCAGAAGAGTCGACAGGATGGCTCGAACCATCATAGAGCGAGCACTTAATGTCGATCAATGGGAAACCGGCCAACACCCCTCCCTCGGGAAGAGCCTCTCTCAAGCCCTTCTCCACCGCAGGAATGAACTGTCTCGGCACCGCGCCTCCAAACACCTTGTCTTCGAACTCGAACCCGCTTCCCGCCGGCAGGGGCGACATCTCAATCCATACATGTCCATACTGGCCACGACCGCCGGTCTGCTTCTTATGCTTCCCTTCGACCTTCACGGTGTTCTTGATCGTCTCTCTGTACGGGATCTTCGGTTCTTCGAGGGTCACCTCTACGCCGAACTTCCTCTTGAGCCTGTCGGCCATGATGTCGAGGTGAACTTCACCCATTCCCGAAACGACAAGCTCCGAAGATTCCGCATCCTTGTCGTACTTGAGCGTGGGATCTTCCTCCATAAGCCTCGCGAGGCCCTGGCTTATCTTGTCCTCGTCGCCCTTGCTTTTGGGTTTCACAGCCATCGACAGAACCGAACTGGGGAACTGAATTTTTGGAAGTATGATCGGATTGTCCTTGTCGGCCAGCGTATCCCCTGTAGTCGTATCAGCCAGCTTCGCTACGCCTGCAATGTCGCCAGGGCCCACTTCGGAGACAGCCACTTGCTGCTTGCCCTTGGTAAGGAATATCTGCCCGAACCGCTCCGTTTTATCGCGGCTCGCGTTGTAAACTTGCGAGTCCGACTTCACAACCCCTGAATAGACACGGAACATGGTGATCTTGCCGACGAACGGGTCCGCCATCGTCTTGAAGACCAATGCCGAGAAGGGCTCGGTCTCCTCCGGCTTGCGCTCTATCGTGTCTTCTGAGTTCGGCACAATGCCCTTCACCGGTCCAACCGCCACTGGCGACGGACAGAGCGAAATTATCGCATCCATCAGAGGCTGAATCCCAATCAGTTTCATGCCGGATATGCAAAACACGGGATAAGCCGAACGAGAAAGCACGGCCTTGGCAAGTCCTGCCTTGATGTCGTCCTCAGTTAGAGCCTCGCCCTCCAGATACTTGTCGAGGAGCTCCTCATCACTTTCAGCAGCAAACTCGACCAGCTTTTCGCGGTGTTCCTCTGCTATGTCGGCTAGGTCTGCGGGGATATCCGTCTCAACAAACTTCTTTCCCGATGCATCCTCCCACACATAAGCCTTCATTTTGATGAGGTCAACAACCCCGCGGAACTTATCGCCTTCCCCTATGGGAATCTGCGCAACAGCAACCCTGTTGCCAAAGATTTCCGTCAGAGATTCGACGGCCTTGTTAAAGTTGGCGTTCTCCCGATCCATACGGCTGATCACTATCATGCGCGGGAGGTCGTATTCCTCAACGCGCCTCCACATCAGCTCCGTACCGACTTCGACTCCGGAGACTGCATCTACAGCCACCAAGACGGAATCGGCCACGCGCAACGCGCCCACAACCTCACCCACAAAATCGGAGTAGCCGGGAGTGTCTATGAAGTTGATCTTGTGATCCTTCCATTCGACAGGAGCTACCGAGGCATTAATGGAGATTTTCCGCTTGACCTCGTCGGGATCGTAGTCCATCGTGGAAGTTCCTTCATCTACCTTGCCGAACCTGTCAACACCGCCGCTCAAATATAGCATGGCCTCGGCAAGAGTCGTTTTGCCGGCGCCGCCATGCGATACAACGGCAAGGTTGCGCAGTTGATCCACTTTATATTTTTTCAAGCGATCTCCTCCCTTAAGCCTTATCGCAGCCCTGCAATTAACTGCCTGTTTGCAACAGATACTCACTATAGTATCTTACACTTAACCCAGCACTGAGGCAATAGCCTTAGAACTTCATAGACGCCTGAATCTCCGCCGAAGGGGCCCATGTGCTGTGTTCCCATCGATCTTTTGCGTGCTCACTCTCGCGCTTCAGGTTGAGTTTTCCGTCCAAAGTTACTCCGTTTACGGGACCCAACTTTGCTGCAAATGAAAGCCCCATCTTAAGCTTGCCGCTTTGCCCCGACTGAATGCCGACGATCTCCTCGTCCCCATCCTCGTTTTCGCCTAAGGTATGGCCTAATGACAGATCTCCTGCGGCAGTCAGCCTCCAGATGTCCGCTGGCACGCAAGTCAGGGTAACTCCTCCGGTTGCCCGCACCGGCCTGCCGGCATCGGCCCTATTGGGCTCAATCGACGATGAAAGCGACCCTTTGATGTCTGCACTCCAATGTCGAGAAGGCTCAATCGACCATCTAGCCGAAATCGCTGTGTCGGTCTTATCACAAGATCTGTCCTTCTCCCGGACCGTAGCCGCCGCTGTGAGGCTGCAGTCGATCGAATGTACCTTAGACGGGGTCCAAACACCCTCAAGTTTGCATGACGCGCGGGTATATGATTTGTGCTCGGCTTCGGGGTATGCCCGGCCTTTGGCTGATACTGTGATTGAACCTTTGCATTCCGAACCCAGAGGTGATTGCGCGGTTGCAGACGATTCCCAGTAGTTCGCAGTCCACTTAGGATTGCCCGGCATCTCTTTGTGGCCCGCGGTCGCTTCCACTTTCAATGCAACAGCATACGGTTGCGACCATGTGCGCCCAGCCTTAACCCTCACTGTGCCTTCGCTGTAGTCCCTGGCCGCATTGAGCGGATATTCTCTCACGGTTATGGAAAGCTTCCCCTCAGGCCGCCACGGACTCGCTTTCCTATCGACAACAACGCCGGTAGTGGAGGAAAGCTGACGCCAACAGGAAGCATCCCCCTGCGCAGCAAGGAGGCCTGAGATGCTCAAAGTTGCAGACTGCCGGAGATGCGATATATCTTCAGCCATTTTGGCCTCCAATTTGAATTCATGCGTTCCTTCTGTGGATGATTTTACTGTCGAAGAGAAGCGAGCGGCTTTGTGGGACAAGGTGGCAGTCAGCTTCGGCAAGGATTCCGAGTCGAGCGCGACTTTGAGCACAAGGGAATCATTGGCGGCAGACACGCCCGCCGCCTGCCATGGGG
>Ga0116179_1000169_pt1 | contig 51056 bp, 49 predicted proteins | sample AD_UKC071_MetaG_FD_89751 | JGI IMG/M metagenome (GOLD analysis project Ga0116179, IMG submission 89751) | Active sludge microbial communities of municipal wastewater-treating anaerobic digesters from USA - AD_UKC071_MetaG | ecosystem: Engineered > Bioreactor > Anaerobic > Digestate | place: USA...
TGACGACCCCGCTCGTCGTTGCAAATGCTCGCCATATCTCTGGATATGGCTGTGCTTTGCGCCTCGATCGGGGCCGCCCTGGCGCGCCGCTCGGGCGCGACCGATTCATTCACAGGTTCTGAGCCGGGCGGCGACACCTGGGTGACATGGCCTGGCTCTTGCTGGGTGTTTCAACCGAAAACCCCGAGCCGGCGGTTTGCCGAATTCGGTTAGCGTTGCGGCGCCGATCCGGGCAGCATCGCCCGGGTTCATCTCGACACGACTTTCCTCCCCCCGATCCTTTCCGGAGTCTTCGTCTCATGAAACTCAATCGCCGCCTGGCCGCCGCTGCGGCCCTGTCCATGCTGTCGATCGCCAGTCTGCCGGCGCTGGCCCAGGGCACCGTGCTGAAGGTGGTGCCGCACTCCAACCTGGCCGTGCTTGATCCGATCTGGACCACCGCCTACATGAGCCGCAACCACGGCTACATGATCTACGACACCCTGTTCGGCACCGACGAGAACGGCAAGATCAAGCCGCAGATGGTCGACAGCTTCCAGATCAGCCCGGACAACCGGATGTACAGCTTCAAGCTGCGCAAGGGCCTGGAATTCCACGACGGCAAGCCGGTGACGGGTGACGACGTGATTGCCAGCCTGCAGCGCTGGGGCAAGCGCGACGCGATGGGTTCGGCGCTGTTCCAGTTCGTCTCGCGCATGGACAGCCCCACGCCCGACACCTTTCGCATCTTCCTGGGCGAGGCTTGCGGTTTCGTGATCGAGGCGCTGGGCAAGCCCGGGTCGAGCGTGCCCTTCATCATGCCCAAGAAGCAGGCCGAGACCGACCCGTTCAAGCAGATCGAGGAGCACATCGGCTCGGGCCCCTACGTCTTCAAGCGCGACGAGTTCAAGCCCGGTGACAAGGCGGTCTACACCAAGTTCGCCAAGTACGTGCCGCGCAGCGAGCCGCCGTCGGGCACCACCGGCGGCAAGCATGTCTACGTCGACCGCGTCGAATGGAACCTGGCGCTGCGCGACCCGCAGGCCCAGGTCAACGCGCTGCAGAAGGGCGAGATCGACATCCTGGAGCAGCTGCCCTTCGACCACATCGCCACCGTCAAGGGTGATGCCAACATCGTGGTTCCCAAGTACGCCAACTTCGGTGCGCAGTACATGGCGCGCTTCAACCACCTGCACAAGCCTTTCGACAATCCGAAGGTGCGCCAGGCGGCCATCGCCGCCTTCAACCAGGAGGCTTTCCTGCGCGCCCAGGTCGGCGTGAAGGAGATCTACAAGCCCTGCGGCTCGATGTTCATGTGCGGCACGCCGTGGGGCAGCACCGCCGGCAGCGACCTGCAGATGAAGTCGAACATGAAGAAGGCGCAGGACCTTCTGAAGGCCAGCGGCTACGACGGCACGCCGGTGGTCATCCTCAAGCCCACCGACCTGGCCTCGATCAGCAAGCTGCCCGACGTGGCGGCCCAGTTGCTGCGCCAGGCCGGCTTCAAGGTCGACCTGCAGGCGATGGACTGGCAGACCCTGGTCGGCCGCCGCGCCAAGAAGGATGCACCGGACAAGGGTGGCTGGAACATGTTCCTGACCGCCTGGACCGCCACCGACGTGTGGAACCCGATCTCCAACCCGGCCATGGACACGCGCGGCGAGAAGTCGGTGTGGTTCGGCTGGGCCACCGACGACAAGATGGTCGAGCTGCGCAACCAGTTCATGCGCGCCACCGACGAGGCGACGAAGAAGAAGCTGGCCGACCAGATCTCGACCCGCGCCTACGAGATCGGCACCCACGCCGTGCTGGGTGAATACGACCAGCCGATGGCGATCCGCAAGAACATCAGCGGCATCTTCATCAGCAACAGCAACCTGTACTGGAACATCAAAAAGAACTGATGCGGCGCCGCTTCAGCCCGTCGCAAGGCGGGCTGGCGGCGAACGGTTGCCCCCATGCTGAACTTTCTTGCCAAGCGGCTGCTGAGCACGCTGCCGGTGCTGTTCATCGTCTCGCTGCTGGTCTTCCTGATGCTGCGGCTGACGCCCGGCGATCCGGCGGCGGTGCTGGCGGGTGACGCGGCCAGCACCGAGCAGATCGCGCTGATCCGCACCAGCCTCGGCCTGGACCGGTCGATCCCCGAGCAGTACATCATCTGGGCCGGCCACCTGCTCGGCGGCGACCTGGGCCAGAGCTACTACTACAAGACCGCTGTCACCACGTTGATCGGCCAGCGGCTGGAGCCCACGGTGTCGCTGGCGCTGATCACGATCACGCTGGCGGTGCTGATCGCCGTGCCGCTGGGCGTGATGGCGGCCTGGCGCTTCGGCGGCTGGCTGGACAAGGCGCTGATGGGCTTCTCGGTGCTGGGCTTCTCGGTGCCGGTGTTCGTCAGCGCCTACCTGCTGATCTGGTTGGTCTCGCTGAAGCTGGGCATCCTGCCGGTGCAGGGCTACAAGCGCATCGCCGACGGCGTCGGACCCTGGCTGTACCACCTCACGCTGCCGGCGATCACGCTGAGCCTGGTCTACATCGCGCTGATCGCCCGCGTCACCCGCGCCAGCGTGCTGGAGACCCTGGGCGAGGACTACATCCGCACCGCCCGTGCCAAGGGCCTGCCGGAAGTCAACGTGCTGATGCGGCATGCGCTGGCCAATGCCGCGGTGCCGATCGCCACCGTCATCGGCATCGGCATCGCCCTGCTGATCGGGGGCGTGGTGGTCACCGAGTCGGTCTACGCCATTCCCGGCCTGGGCCGGTTGACGGTGGACGCGGTGCTGGCGCGCGACTTCCCCACGATCCAGGGCGTGATCCTGCTGTTCTCGTTCATCTACGTGATGGTCAACCTGCTGGTGGACCTGTCCTACGTGTTCTTCGATCCTCGTATTCGCTACTGACATGGCCGCCACTCCAGACTTCGAGGCGCTGTCGGTCGAAAGCGCGACGGTCCATGTGCAACTGAGCGCCTGGCAGCGCGTGCGGCGCAACATGTCCGTGCGCATCGGCGGCACGGTGATGCTGCTGCTGGTGCTGGTGGCCCTGCTGGCGCCCTGGCTGGGCACGGTCGACCCCTCGCTGTTCGACCCCGCCAGCCGCGACCTGCTGCCTGGCAAGAGCGGCGAGATCACCACGCTGGAGGGCGAGCAGATCAAGCACCGCTTCCTGATGGGCAGCGACAGCTTCGGCCGCGACATCTACAGCCGGGTGATCTACGGCACCCAGGTGTCGCTCATCGTGGGCGTCAGCACGGCCGTCGTCGCCCTGGCCTTCGGCATCGTGCTGGGCTTGCTGGCCGGCTTTCTGCGCTGGCTGGACGGCCCGCTGATGCGCGTGATGGACGGCGTGATGGCCATCCCCGCGATCCTGATCGCCATCGCCCTGGTGGCGATGTGGCGCGGCAGCCTGACGACGGTGGTGATCGCCATCGCCATCCCCGAGATCCCGCGCGTCGTGCGCCTGGTGCGCTCGCTGGTGCTGACCATCCGCGAGGAGCCTTACGTCGAGGCCGCCATCTCGCTGGGCACGCCGACCTGGAAGATCATGTTGCGCCATGTGCTGCCCAACACCGTGGCGCCGCTGGTGGTGCAGGGCACCTTCATCTGCGCGGCCGGCATCCTGACCGAGGCCGCGCTGTCCTTCCTGGGCGTGGGCCTGCCGCCGGACATTCCCACCTGGGGCAATGTGATGGCCGAGGGCCGCGCGCAGTTCAACGAGTATCCGCACAACATCTTCTTCCCGGGCATCTTCCTGGCGGTGACGGTGCTGGCGGTGAACATCCTGGGTGACGGGCTGCGCGACACGCTCGATCCGAAGATGGCCAAGCGAGGTTGAGCATGGCCGACACCACTCCGATCCTCCAGGTCGAGGACCTGACCATCGCGCTGCCCTCGGGCGGCGACCGCGCCACCGCGGTGCGCAACGTGAGCTTCTCCGTCGGCCGCGGCGAGATCGTCTGCCTGGTCGGCGAGTCCGGCTCGGGCAAGAGCGTGATTGCGCAGAGCGTGATGGGCCTGCTGCCCAAGACGCTGCCCGTGAAGAGCGGGCGCATCCTGCTCGAAGGCGAGGACATCACCCATGCGCCGCTGAGCCGGCTGCGCGAGCTGCGCGCCACGCGCATGAGCATGATCTTCCAGGAGCCGATGACGGCCCTGAACCCGGTGATGACCTGCGGCGACCAGATCGACGAGGTGCTGCGCCAGCACACCACGCTGTCGGCCGCGGCGCGCCGCGAGAAGGTGCTGGCCATCGTGCGCGAGGTGCTGCTGCCCGACCCCGAGCGCATGGTCGCCAGCTACCCGCACCAGCTGTCGGGCGGCCAGCGCCAGCGCATCATGATCGCGATGGCCCTGGTGCTGGACCCGGTGCTGCTGATCGCCGACGAGCCCACCACCGCGCTGGACGTGACCACACAGGCCCAGGTGCTGAAGCTGGTGCTGGACCTGCAGAAGCGCCACGGCACCGGCGTGCTGTTCATCACCCACGACTTCGGCGTGGTGGCCGAGGTGGCGCACCGCGTGGCCGTGCTGCGCCTGGGCGACATGGTCGAGATCGGGCCGAAGGCCGCCGTGCTGCAGCGCCCCAGCCACGACTACACCCGCATGCTGATGGCCGCCGTGCCCACGCTGCACCTGAAGGAACGGCCCAACGACGCGGCCGCGCCGGTGGTGCTGAAGGTGCAGGGCCTGGCCAAGACCTATGCCACCAAGGGCTGGATGGGTGGCGCCCGCACCGTGCATGCGGCCAAGGACGTGAACTTCGAGATCCGCCGCGGCCAGACCCTGGGCATCGTCGGTGAATCGGGCTCGGGCAAGTCCACCGTTGCGCGCTGCATCGTGCGCCTGATCGACCCCAGCGGCGGCAGCGTCATGCTGGGCGGCGACCGCCCCGGCGAGGCTGCCGAGGACATCGCCATGCTGTCCGCCGCCCGCCTGCGGCCGCTGCGCCAGCGGGTGCAGATCGTCTTCCAGGATCCGTACCGGTCCTTGAACCCGCGCCGCACCGTGGCCGAGGCGATGATCGAAGGCCCGATGAACTACGGCCTGTCGCGCGAGACGGCCCTGCAGCGCGCCCGTGAGCTGCTGGCCCTGGTGCGCATGGACGTGAGCGCGATGGACCGCTACCCGCACCAGTTCAGCGGCGGCCAGCGCCAGCGCATCTGCATCGCCCGGGCGCTGATGATGGAGCCCGAGCTGCTGGTGGCCGACGAGGCGGTCAGCGCGCTGGACGTGTCGGTGCAGGCCCAGGTGCTGAAGCTGTTCGAGGAGATCCGCAGCCGCCTGAACCTGGCGATGCTGTTCATCACCCACGACCTGCGCGTGGCCAGCCAGATCTGCGACCAGCTGGCGGTGATGAGCAAGGGCGAGATGGTGGAGTACGGCCCCGCGCACCAGGTCTTCGGCAACCCGCAGCACGCCTACACCCGGGCGCTGTTCGCGGCGGCGCCGGGGCGCGACTTCGCCTTCGGCAGCGCCTGAGCCGCACCGGTGCCACCACCGCCCGACGATCCACTGGTCGCGGCCGTCATCCGCGCCAGCTTCGACAACACGCCCGACGGCGTGGTGGTGGTCACCCGCGGCGGCCGGCTGCTGGCCTGCAACCGGGCTTTCGAGCAGCTGTGGAATTTTCCGCCGGCGATGCTGGCGCGCGGCGATGCGCTGGAACTGCGCCACCACACGGCGCGCCAGGTCGCCGACCCGGACGCCTACCTGGCCAGCCTGGCCCGCCTGGCGCAGACCGACACGGCCCTGTTCTTCGACGAGGTGCCGCTGGCCGATGGCCGCGTGTTCGAGCGCCACGTGGCACCCACGCCGGTGCCCGGCGCCGAGACTGCGCTGGTGGTGCGCTGGCGCGACGTCACCGCCCGCCACCGGGCCCAGCAGGAGCTGGCCGCGCTGATGGACCTGGCGATGATGGACGCCGACCTGGTGTTCTGGGATGCCGACCTGCGCGCCGGGTGCATGAGCTCGGTCAACAGCCACTGGCACGCCATGCTGGGCTACAGCCGTGACGAGGTGCCCGACACGCTGGATGCCTGGGATGCCCTGGTCCACCCCGAGGACGCTGCCGGCCGCATCCTGGCCTGGGAGGCGCACCTGCTGGGCAACACCAGCATCTTCGAGTGCGAGCTCCGCATCCGCCACAAGCGCGGGCACTGGGTGTGGATGCAGGTGCGCGGCCGGGTGGTGGACCGGGCGCCCGACGGCGAGCCGCTGCGCGTGGCTGGCCTGCGCCAGAACATCACCCGCCGCAAGGAGACCGAGGCGCGGCTGGAGGCCCTGGCCCACACCGACGCGCTGACCGGCGTGAACAACCGCCGCCGCTTCACCGACCTGGCCGCCGACGAGCTGGCCCGCGCCCAGCGTCACGGCCAGCCGGTGGCGCTGCTGATGATCGACCTCGATCACTTCAAGTCGGTCAACGACCGCCTGGGCCATGCCGGCGGCGACGCCGTGCTGCGCAGCTTCGCCGCCACCGCCGAGGGCGTGATGCGCCAGGGCGACATCTTCGGCCGCGTCGGCGGCGAGGAATTTGCCGCCCTGCTGCCGCAGACCACGCCCGACGGTGCCGAGGTGCTGGCCGAGCGGCTGCGCCAGCGCATCGCCCGGCAGCCCGCCACCGTGGCCGGCGCGCCGCTGCACTTCAGCGTCAGCATCGGCGTGTCGGCCTGGTTGCCGGGTGATGCCGACGCCGCCGACATCGACCGCCTGATGGTGGCCGCCGACCGGGCGCTGTACGCCGCCAAGGCGCAGGGCCGTGATCGCGTGCTGCGCTCGGACCGTCTCGCCTGAACTTCCCGCCAACCCGTCGCCCCCGACCAAGCCCCACCATGCCCCGCATCCTGATCGCCGGCTACCAGCACGAGACCAACACCTTCGCGCCGAGCCTGGCCGACTGGGCCGCCTTCACCCGCGGCGACAGCTTCCCGGCCTTCAGCCAGGGGCGGGCGATGCAGGACGCGCTGACCGGCGTGAACATCCCCATCGGCGGCTTCATCGACGCGGCCAAGTCCCAGGGCTGGACCCTGCTGCCCAGCTGCTGGGCCGGCGCCATCCCGTCGAGCTTCGTCACCCGGGACGCCTTCGAGCGCATCGCCGGCACCATCGTGGCCGACGTGCAGGCCGCCGCCACGGGCGGGCTGGACGGCATCTACCTCGACCTGCACGGCGCCGCGGTGGCCGAGCATGCGGCCGACAGCGAAGGCGAACTGCTGGCGCGGCTGCGCGCCGTGGTGGGGCCCGACCTGCCCATCGTCGCCAGCCTGGACCTGCATGCCAACGTCACCCGCCGCATGCTGGCCCTGGCCGATGCCCTGGTCAGCTACCGCAGCTATCCGCATGTGGACATGGCCGACACCGGTGCGCTGGCGGCCGAGCTGCTGGCACGGCGGCTGAAGGCCGGGCAGCGTGAGCCGGTGGCCTCGCGCCGCCTGCCCTTCCTGATTCCGCTGAACGCGCAGTCGACCTGGATGCAGCCGGCCCAGGGCCTGTACGAGGCGCTGAAGGACCTGGACCGGCGCTTCGGCACGGTGCTGAGCTTCTGCATGGGTTTCCCGGCCAGCGACTTCGACGAATGCGCGCCGATGGTCTGGGGCCATGGCGCGCAGGCCGAGGCCGCGGTGGAGGCGCTGCATGCCCTGGTGGCGCCGCCGGCGCAGTGGCAGCAGCAGATCCTGCCGGCACGCGACGCGGTGGCGCAGGCCATGGCCTTTGCCGCCGACGCCGGCAAGCCCGTGGTCATCGCCGACACCCAGGACAACCCCGGCGCCGGCGGCGACAGCAACACCACCGGCCTGCTGCATGCGCTGGTGGCCCAGGGCGCGGGCCGGCGTTTCCCGGGCCAGGTGGCGCTGGGCCTGCTGTTCGACCCCGCCGCCGCCCGCGCCGCGCACGACGCCGGCGTGGGTGCCACGCTGGACCTGGCGCTGGGCACGGCCGTGCCCACCTTCACCGGCCAGCCCAGCGATGCACCGCTGCGCGCCCGTTGCACCGTGCGCGCCCTGGCCGACGGCCGCTGCACGCTCAAGGGCCCGATGATGCGCGGCGTTACCGTGCAGCTGGGCCCGAGTGCCTGCCTGGACATCGACGGCGTGCTGGTGGCCGTGGTCAGCGGCAAGAAGCAGCTGCTGGACCGCGAGCTGCTGCGCATGGTGGGCATCACGCCCGAGGCGATGCGGATCATCGTGGTCAAGAGCAGCAACCACTTCCGCGCCGACTTCACCCCCATCGCCAGCCAGGTGCTGGTGGCCAAGGCCGCCGGGCCGATGGCGGCCGACCCGGGCGACCTGCCCTGGAAGCACCTGGGCGCGGGCATCCGCACCCGGCCCTGAAGCTCAGCGCGGCCCGATCACCCCCGGGCTGATCCACTGCCGCCACACGTCGACCGTGACGGCGGGGCCGGCGGCGGCATAGGGCGCCAGCGCGGCCTGCAGGCCAGCGGTGTCGGTGCCGCGGGCCAGCAGCAGCTCGGCCACCGGGCCGTCGGCCAGCGTGTACCAGGCGCCCAGCGTGCCGGCATCGACCAGGCGGCGCAGCAGGGCCTGGCGCTGGGCAGCGGCGGGATCGCTGACCGGCGGGCGGCCGATCAGCACGATGCGCGCCTCCTCGATGCGGTTCGCATCGATGCCCTCGGTGTGCAGCGGCGCATGGGCCACCGCGCGGCGCGCGTTCAGCGTCATGTAGCCTTCGCGCACATAGTCGTCGGGTGTGAAGTAGGTCGCCAGTGCATCCAGGCTGGCGCCGCGCAGCACCACGATGCCGCGCTTGACCCGCGCCGGGTCGGCCAGCGGCCCGGCCGCCAGCAGCCGTCCTTCGGCGAACAGACGCTTGAAGTTGTCGATGTGGCCGCGCTGCATCGCCGCGACCGCGTCCTTGTCGGCGGGCGTGGGGCGGCCGGTCTCGAAGAAGCCGAACCACAGGTCGCCGGTTGGCGGCGCCGGCGTGGCGCAGGCGGTGAGCAGCGCCGGCAGCACCAGCGGGCCCAGGAGGAGGTGTCGTCGCAGCATCCGGCCAGCATCGGCCGCCGGGCCGTCCCGGTCAAGCCGCATGCGGTGGCAGTTGCGCCAGCCCGCGCACCGGCGACAGGCTGATCACCGCCGCCTGCACGCCAAAGCCCGCCAGCGCCAGCAGCAGGCAGGCCGCCGCGCCCCCATGCGCGCCCACGGCCGCGCCGATGGCCGCGCCCACGGGCCGCGCGCCCATGTTCACGGTCAGGAAGATCGCCGACACCCGGCCCAGCAGGGCGGGCGGCGTCACCGTCTGGCGCAGCGTGGTGCTGCTGATGGTCCACAGGATGGGCCCGGCGCCGAACAGGAAGAAGCTGGCACCGGCCAGCGCGCCGGTGGGCCACAGCAGGCTGGCGGCCATGGTCGCCATCGCCAGCACCGAGCACAGCGGGCCCAGCACCACCACCGTGCCGAAGGGCAGGGCGGCCAGGATGCGCGGCGCCGCCAGCGCGCCCAGCACCATGCCGGCGCCGTAGGCCGCCAGGGTCAAGCCCACGGCCTGCGCCTCCAGCCCCAGGCTGCGCATCGCGTAGGGCACGTAGGCCGCCTGCAGCACGAACCACGACAGGTTCCAGGCCACGGCGGTCAGCAGGATGGGGCGCAGCAGCCGGTGCTGCCAGACCAGGGCGGCGCCTTCCTTCAGCTCCAGCCAGGGGTGGCGCGGCGGTGCCGGCGCGCGGGGCGGCTCGGGCAGGCGCGCCAGCAGGGCGACGGCGATCAGAGACAGCGCCGTGGCCAGCGCAAAGGCCAGGCTGCCACCGGCCCAGCCGACGAGGGCCCCGGCCAGCGCCGGCCCGCCGGCATAGGCCACGCTGCGCGCCAGCTCCAGCCGGCTGTTGGCCGCGCCCAGCAGGGGGCGCGGCACCAGGGCCGGCACCAGGGCGGGTGCGGCCACGCTGAAGCCCACCGTGCCGGCCGCGCCGACGAAGCCCAGCACGCCCAGCAGCGCCAGCGCCAGCCGTCCGTTGGCCGTGCCCGCCAGCAGCGCGGCCAGCGACAGCGCCCGCAGCGCCTCGGCGGCCAGCATCAGCCGCCGCCGCGATTGGCGGTCGGCCAGCAAGCCCAGCGGAATCGCCAGCAGCAGGAAGGGCAGGCTCTGCACCATGTGCAGCAGGCCGATCTGGCCCGGCCCCGCCTGCAGCGCCAGCACCGCCACCATCGGCACGGCGGCCAGGCTGACCTGCTCGGCCGCCTGGGCGGCCAGGTTGGCGCTGGCCAGGTGGCCGAAGGCGCGGGGGAGGGCGGTTGGTGAGGCGAGCCCGGGTGCGGCCGCCGTGGTGGCGTCGGATTCAGGCACGGCGCGATGCTGCCGGCCGCAGCGGGCGCCGACGCGCCGTTTTCGGACCCGTGGTCGTCGGCCGCAGCGGCCCTCAGACGGGCGTCATCACCCGCCGCTTCAACCGCATCCGCAGCCCCACCGGCGTCATCGTGAAGTTCAGTTGCTCGGCCGGGGGCTGGCCGTCGGGGGTGTCCACGCGCTCGATGTCGAAGTTCTGCAGCAGCACCGCCATCGCCATCTTCATCTCCAGCAGGGCCAGGTAGCGCCCCGGGCAGATGCGCGGGCCGGCGCCGAAGGGCATGGAGATGCGCCTGGCGGCGCTGGCCACCTGGCCCGGCTTGCCATCGCCCAGCCAGCGCTGCGGGTCGAACTGCGCCGCGTTCGGAATGTGCGCGTCGCTGACCGAATCCACCCGCATCAGGCCGAAGACGATCAAGCCCTCGTCGATCTGCACGCCGCCCACGGTGGACGACCTCAGCGCCTGCTGCGGCAGCATCGGCGCCACCGGCTTCAGGCGCATGGTCGCGTTGCGCTGCAGGTCGCGGTCGGCCTGCGACGGGAACCAGCGCCACAGTGGCAGCGGTGCGAACACGCGGCGGGTGATGGCCGGGAAGATCGTGTCCAGGTGCCGCTGGATCACATCGTCGTCGGTCTGCAGCGTGTTCACCGTCGCGCCGAAGGCCAGGCCGGCGATGGTGTCCACCGTGTAGCGCATCAGGTCGGCCTGCAGGTCGATGGCCGCCTGCGCATCGGTGGCCTGCAGGTCCGCCGCGGCCTGCCAGCGCTGCACCAGGCGCTGCGCCACGCCCTGCAGCGACGGCATGTAGCGCCGCACGTGGCCGGGATCGAAGCCGTGCATCACCATGCGGCGCTGGCGCTTCCAGGCATCGCCGGTGGCGTTGAACACGCCCACCTGCAGGCCCATTTCCTCGACGATCTCGCGCAGCCGGCTGGTGCGGCGAAAGCCCTCGGGCCGGTCGCGCAGCGTGGCCTGCACCAGGCTGTGGTCGCCAAAGACCACCGCCTTGCGCCCGCCCAGCTTGAGCTTGAACACCGGGCCATGCTCGCGGCACCACTGCGCCATCTGCAGGTGCAGCCGGTCGGGCTGGATCTGCAGCAAGTTGCCCACCAACGGCAGGCCGCGCGGGCCGGGCAGGTCGTCGAAGCGGCGCAGCGGCGGCGGCGGCGCTGTCGCCTGCGGCACGCGGGGGCTGCGCACGGCATGCCAGCATGGGGCCATGCCACCGTCCTCTGCCGTGCCCAGGCTTCTCCGATGCGCCCCGCGCTGATCCCGCCGCTGCTGGCCATCGCCTGGGGCCTGAACTGGCCGGCGGTGAAGACCATGCTGACGGTGATTCCGCCGTTCTCGGCGCGCGCCCTGGGACTGGGGCTGGGGGTGGTCCTGCTGGTCGGCCTGGCCGTGCTGCGCCGCACCCCGCTGCTGCCGCAACGGGCGGCGTGGCCGGCGGTGCTGGTCGGCGGCCTGCTGACGGTGGCCGTGTTCAACATCTGCACCGCCTTCGCCCAGCTGACCACCAGCACGGCGCGCGCAGCGGTGCTCACCTTCACCATGCCGCTGATGTCGGCCGGTCTGGCCTGGTGGCTGCTGGGCGACCGGCCCGACCGCCGCAGCCAGGTCGCCCTGGGCCTGGGCGCGCTGGGTGTGGCGATGCTGGCGGTGCCAGTTTTGCAGGCGCTGGCCAACGCCGCGAGCGGCGCGTCGCATGCGCCACTCTGGGGCCTGCTGCTGCCGCTGGGCGCGGCCCTGGCCTGGGCCCTGGGCACGGTGGCCACCAAGCGCTGGCCGCCGCCGGGTGACCGCATCGTCATCACCGCGTGGCAGCTGGGCATCGGGTCGGTGATCGCCGCCGTGGCGGCGCTGCTGGCCGGCGAGCATCTGCCTGCCGTGTGGCCGGTGCGGGTGCAGATCGCCCTGGCCTGGCATGTGCTGATCGCCACCGCCGTGGCCTATGTGCTGTGGTACCGGCTGCTGGCCTCGGCCAGCGCCACCGTGTCGTCGCTGACCACGCTGGCGGTGCCGGTGGTGGGCGTGCTCGGCGCCATGGCCGTGGTGGGCGAACGGCCGTCGGGCGCCGACTGGGCCGGCTTTGGCCTGGTGCTGGGCAGTGCGGCGCTGGCGCTGGTGCGCATCACGCCGACAACGGCTCAGGCGGCGTCAGGCCGGTAGAACGGCACGTCGCCCAGGATGGTGGCGCGGTGCATCACTCGGCGCGCCGGCAGGTAGTCGGCGGTGGCGTAGTGCTGGGTCAGGCGGTTGTCCCAGAAGGCCACGTCGCCCAGCTTCCAGCGCCAGCGCACGGTGAACTCGGGCTTGGCCAGATGGGCGAACAGCTGGCGCAGCACGGCGTCGCTCTCGGTGGCGCCCAGCTCGACGATGCGGGTGGTGAAGCCCTCGCTGACGAACAGGCCTTGGGCGCCGCTGACCGGGTGCGTGCGCACGACAGGGTGCAGGCGCGGCGGGTGGTCACTGCGGGCCTTGTCCCAGCGCAGCTTCTCCTCGGGCGTGCGGGCGAAGCGGTGGGCCGGAAAGCTCTTCAGGAAGTCGTGTTCCGCCGTCAGCCCGGCCAGCATGCGCCGGTACGGTGCCGACAGCGCCGCATAGGCGGCGATGCCGCTGGCCCACAGCGTGTCGCCGCCGCTGGGCGGCAGCAGCTGCGCCGACAGGATCGCGCCCATCGCCGGCGCGGCCAGGAAGGTGACGTCGGTGTGCCAGTTGTCGTTGTCGGGCGGGTTGTTGTCGGACGTGTCCAGCACGATGATTTCCGGCACGCCCGGCGCCTGCGGGTAGACCGGGTGGATGTGCAGGTCGCCGAAGCGTGCGGCCAGCGCCCGCTGCTGCAGCGGCGCCAGCGACTGGCCTTCGAAGAACAGCACGTGGTGCTTCAGCAGTGCGGCCAGCAGGGTGTCGCGCTGAGCGTCGGTGACGCCATCGGACAGCTGCAGGCCGCTGACCAGGGCGCCGATGGCCGGGCCCAGGGGTTGGACGTGGAGCGCCGGTGTGCGCATCGTCGTGTCTCCTTCTGTTGTTGTCAGCCATCATTCTGCTGCAGGCAACCCTGCAGGCCGGCACCGAGCGCGGCCGCAGGCAACTGCCCGGCCAGGCCGATGGCGACCAGCGCGGCACCGCTGGCGGGGGCCGTCGCCAGGCGCTTGAAGCTGGCGTGGCGGCCGGCCCACTGCACGGCCAGCCATCGACCATCGGCCAGCGGCAGCCAGCCCTTCAAGCGCAGCACGCCGGGCGGCAGGGCCCGCAGCCAGGCGCGCAGCCGGGCTTCGTCGAAGGTGCCGGCCGGCTGCTGCTGCCAGGCCTGGAACTGCGCGCCGTGGTCGGCCGGACGCATGCCCAGCCCGCCGCCGTGCGGGGTGTAGAGCCGATCCGCCAGCAGTGCCAGTGGCAGATCGGCCTGCGTGGTCTCGATGATGGGCGGCGCATGTCGCTCGCGCCGCTGCGCATCGGCCCGCACCCACGCGCGGGCAGTCTGCAGGTCGGCGGCGCTGGCGCGGTCGGCATGGTTCAGCAGCACCAGGTCGGCATGGGCCAGCGGGCGGGTCAGGCTGTCGATCAGCAGCGGGTCGGCCAGGTGCTGCGCCAGCGCAGCGGCGTCGACCAGCAGCAGCACCGCCTGCAACTGCAACTGCGGCTCGGCCAGGGCGTACTGGGCGATGCGCCAGGGGTCGGACACGCCGCTGGCCTCGACCACCACCGCGTCGAAGCACGGCTGCGCGGCCAGCACCTTCGCCAGCGCGGCCGACAGGTCGTCGCCGATGGCACAGCACACGCAGCCATTGCTCAGCGCGATGGCGTCGCTGCCGGCCTGCGCCACCAGCCCGGCGTCAATGTTGATCGCGCCGAAGTCGTTGACCAGCACGGCGATGCGCAAAGCATCGGCCCGCGCCAGCCAGCGGTTCAGCAGCGTGGTCTTGCCGGCGCCGAGAAAGCCGCCGATCACCGTGAACGGGATCGGCGCGGGGCTGGCCTCAGCCACCGGCCGGGAACACACGGCCGCTCAGCACCGTGCCCCAGACCGGGATGTCCTTCAGCGCCATCGGGTCGACGGCGAACGGGTCGTCGCCCAGCACCGCGAAGTCGGCGCGCTTGCCGACCTCGATGCTGCCGATCTCGTGGTCCAGCTTCAGCGTCCAGGCCGGGCCCAGGGTGATGGCGTGCAGCGCCTCGTCCACCCGCAGCCGCTGGCTGGCGCCCAGCACCCGGCCCGACGGCGTGATGCGGTTGACCGCGCACCAGGCGGTGAACAGCGGCGCCAGCGGCGTCACCGGCGCGTCGCTGTGGATGGCCAGGCGCACACCGGCGTCCAGCGCGGCGCGGCAGTCGTCCAGCCGGTGGGCGCGGTCGGGGCCCATCGTCATGTCGTGGTGCTGGTCGCCCCAGTACCACAGGTGGTTGGCGAACAGGTTGGCGCACAGCCCCAGCTGCGCCATGCGGTCGAACATGGGCCGGTCGATCATCTGGCCGTGCTGCAGTGTGTGGCGGTGGTCGGGCCGGGGCGCGCGGGCCAGCACGCGCTCCACGGCGTCGATGGCGGCCAGGCTGGCCTCGTCGCCGTTGGTGTGGCTGTGGATGGTCAGCCCGGCGCGGTGGTAGACCTCGAAGTCGGCCTCGTACTGCGACGGCGCCGTGACCCAGATGCCGTTCGGCGCGCCGTTCACATAGCCCGGCCAGCGCAGCCGCGCCGAGTAGCCCTGGATCGAGCCGTCGAGCATCATCTTCACCAGGCCGAAGCGCAGGCGGTCGGTGCTGGTCGGGATCAGGCTGCGCACATGCTCGGCACCCGCCGCCGCGCCGTGCGTGCCGTGGAAGGCCTGGAAGGCCGGCAGGATGCGCACCGGGAAATCGTCGTCGTCGGTGTTGCGCCTCAGCACCGCCAGCTCGGCCTCGCCCAGGCGGTTCACCAGGTCGGTGGCGGTGGTCACGCCCTGCAACTTGCAGATGGCGCCGAAGGCCCGCAGGCCGGCATCGTCCAGCGGCGCCAGCAGGCCGGCGTTGCCAACATGCTTGAGCACCAGGTACATCGCGGCCGGCTCCTGCAGCTCGCCGGTGGGCTGTCCCGCCAGCGGGCCGCGGTCGAACTTGACCACGCCCTCGACCTCGCAGTCGCCATCCACCCCGGCGGCCGCCAGCATCGCGCTGCTGGCGTTCAGCAAGTGGCCGTTGGCGTGGGCCACCACGATGCGCCGCGTGCCGTTGCCCACGCGGTCCAGGTGCTCAACCGTCATGCGCTCGCCGCCGAAGTAGATCGGATCGAAGCCCCAGACCACCAGCGGCGCATCGGCCGGCTGGCCGGCAGCCGCCATCTGCGCGTCGATCTCGCTGAGCCGCGCCACCGCGGCATCCATGCTGCGCACGCCGGGCCACACCTTGCCCTGCGGATCTCGCCGGTCGAACCAGCCCAGGTAGGGCCGGTCCCACATGCCGCCTTCCTTCAGGTGGCAATGGCCCTCGACGAAGCCGGGCAGCAGCACCTTGTCGGCAAACCGCGTGTCCAGCTCGAACGCGCCCCAGGCGGCCATGCGGTCCAGGTCGCCCACGGCCAGGATGCGGCCGTCACGCACCGCCACGTGGGTGGCGGCGGGCTGGGCCGGGTTCATCGTGACGATGCGCTTGGCCTGGTAGACGGTGGTGGACATGGCGGGCGACAGGGCAGGTGGGCAGGGCACCCAATTTAGCCCACCACCAGGCATGGGCTTGTCGCGGCGGGGCCAGGGTCAGGCGGCCCGGCCGGGCGCGCCGGCGGCGTCACCCGACCTGCTTCAGCGCCACCACCACCGGCGCCGCCACCTCCACCCGGTTGCGTCCCTTCTCCTTGGCGACGTACAGCGCCGCGTCGGCGGCGCGGACCAGGGTGGCGGCGTCGGTGCCGCAGCCGGGGGCGGTGGCCAGGCCGACGGTGAAGGTGACGGTCTCGCCGGGCAGCGGGGCGTCGCCGGCGTCGTCGGCCAGCTGGCGCAGGGCGCGCTCGAAGCGGGCGGCGGCATCGGGTGCGGACATGCCCGGCAGCAGGCACATGAACTCGTCGCCGCCGTAGCGGCAGGCCAGGTCGCTGGCACGGATGGCGCGGCCCAGGGCCTGGGCCACGGTGCGCAGCACCTGGTCCCCGGCATCGTGGCCGTCGCTGTCGTTGAAATGCTTGAAGTGGTCGACGTCGATCACCGCCACCGTCAGCGGCTGGCCGGTGCGCAGGCAGCGCGCCAGCTCTCGCGGCAGGGTCTCGTCGAACAGGCGACGGTTGGGCAGGCCGGTCAGCACGTCGCGCAGGGCCTGCTCGCGCAGCGTGTCGCGCAGGCGCAGGTTCGACAGGCCCAGCTTCACCACCTCGCCGAACACCTCCACCCGCTGCTGCACCGATGCGCCGAAGGCCGCCTCGTCGCCGCCACCGTGCAGGTGCAGCACGCCCAGCAGTTCACCATCGACGGACAGCGGCGTGCACAGCGTGGCGCTGGCCGCATCCGTCGGCAGGTCGGCCGCCTGGTGCGTGCAGTGCACGCCTTGCTGTGGCAACTGCAGATGCGGCCCGCCGCGGCGGATGGCCCAGCACTCGCCGCGGTGGTCGCTGGCGTGCAGGCCGCCGGTGACGCCCCAGGCGCCCACGACCAGCATCGCGTCGCCCTCGCCCGCCACGGCAAAGCCGCCGCCGATGTCGGCGAACAACCGCGCCGCCGCGGTGCGGATGACGTCGAACGCCTCGTCCTCGGTGCGGGCCGACTGCAGCAGCTCGTTCAGCTCGGCGATCAGCGCCATGTCCGACTTGTGGCGCTCCAGATCGGCGACCATCGCCGTCAGCCGCGCATTGGCGGCGCGCAGCTCGGCTTCGCTGTCGGCCAGTGCCTGGGCCGATGCCTGCAGACTGCGCGTGCGCTCGCCGGCCTCGCGCTCGTAGCGCTGGAAGACCGATGCGATCTCGCCGATCTCGTCGCGCCGGCGCGCCTCGGCCAGCGGCGCAGCGTCGGCCAGGCCCGACGCGCCATGGCCGATGCGCCGGGCGATCGCAGTCAGCGGCCGGGTCAGCGTGACGAAGGACAGCACGCCCAGGGCCAGCGCCACCGTCACCCCGCGCCACACGTTCACGCCCATGTCGCGCCAGGTGCCCTGCAGGAAGCGCTCGACCCGCGGCGCCTGGGCGGTCACCACCGTCAGTTCGCCCACATGCGCTTGTGCGCGGCGCCGAAGCTCAGCGGCAGGCTGTAGGACTGCGTGGGCGCGATGAAGCGGGTCCACCAGGCGTCTGCGCCGGTCGCGGCGGCGGCGTCGTGCCGACCCTGCGCCAGCGTCTCGCCGAAGTCGCTGACCAGCCGGGCGCTTTGCACCGGCACATACGACAGCGCCCCCTGCACCACCACCTGGGCCGCCTGGGTGTTGAGGTTGTTGCAGGCCTGCGCCGCCGGCTCGCGCATCACCGCCAGCATCTGCAGGATCTCGCGCCGCTCGGCCGCCACCGACGCGCGGTCGTCGTCGCCCACCTGCAGCACGCTGAAGCCCAGGCCGATGGTCACGCCCAGCACGGCGGCCAGCAGCGCATGGCGGATCGCCAGCCGGCCGATGCCGGTGCGCCGGTTCATGGCCGCCGCGCCGCCGGCTGGCGGTTCTGCCACTGCAGCAGCGCCTCTTCCAGCAGGCGCTGTGCCAGGCCGTCACGGCGGGCGGCTTCCAGGCCGGCGTTCATCGCCTCCAGCAGCGCCGCGCAGGGGCTGCGGCGCGAAAAGCCGTGGTGGATGAAGCCTTCGTTCACCAGCCTGGGCAGTGGCGTGATGCGCTCGGCCAGGCCCATCTGCAGCAGCCGGGCGCGGCCGGTGTAGAGGCCGGTCACCACGTAGTCGATGCGCCCGGCGGCCAGCTTCTGGAAGTTCACGCTCAGGCGGTCGGCGTCTTCCAAGGTCAGCGACTGCGCGGCCAGCTTGTCGAAGGCGTCGCCGAAGCGGTCGCCGGCCGTGCGCCTGCCAGTCTTGCCGACCAAGTCCTGCGGCTGCTCGAACTTCAGCGGCCGGGCCCGGGCGTTGAACACCGCCATCGGGTTGGGAAAGGCCGGCGCCCGCGTGAACACCAGGTAGGCCTCGCGCTCGGGCGTGGGCTTCAGGCTCACCACCAGGTCGATCTGGGCATGCTCGGCCGACTTCAGCACCCGCGGCCAGGGGCCGATGTGGCGCGCCTCCCAGGCCACGCCCAGCTGGTCGAGGATGCGCCCGGTCAGCGCCACGCTGGCACCGACGATGCGCTCGCCCTCGGCCCAGTGGTAGGGCGGGTAGTCGGGGTTGGCCGAGAAGACGACGCGGCTGCACTGGGCGGCGGCCGGGGCCGGCAGCAGGCCTGCCATCACCGCCAGGGTGGTCAGCAGGACACCGGACTGCAACAGCCTGGATCGCATGGCCATCCCCCTCGGGTGATCGCGTGCGGATGCGCGCCTGACGATCCTGCGCCTGCGCCTCGGCGGTCAGCAGTGGAAATGGCGGGGGTAGGCGACGCAGATCAAGGGTTGCGTGGGCGGGCCGCTGTGGTGGCGATGCCGGCTGATGTGGTCGCTGACACCCCGTGTGCTACCATTGTGCTTCCAAAGCAAGATTGGAGCATGGCCGTGGAAGTGGCGATCCGCAAGATGGGCAACTCGCAGGGGGTGCTGATCCCGAAGCCCATCCTGGCCCAGGTGGGGCTGGAGGGAACGGCCGATCTGCAGGTGCGTGACGGCGTGATCGAAATCCGCCCCGTGCGCCGCAACCCGCGCGAGGGCTGGGCTGACGACGCACGCAGGATCGCCGAGCAGCAGGATGACGGCTTGGCCTGGCCGGAATTCGCCAACGACGGCGACGACCAGCTGGTCTGGTGATGAAAACGGGCGAGATCTGGCTGGCCCAACTCGATCCGACCGTGGGCAGCGAGATCCAGAAGACACGGCCCTGTGTCGTGATCTCGCCCGACGACATGAACGCGCATCTGCGCACCGTCATCGTGGCGCCGATGACCTCCGGCTCGAGACCCGCTGGCTTCCGCATCCCGCTGACATTCCAGGGCAAGCAGGGGCTGATCCTGCTGGATCAGATCCGCACGCTCGACCGCGCACGCCTGGTGAAGCGCCTGGGTGCCTTGCGGCCGGTGACGCTGGCCGCCACGCTGCAGACCTTGCAGGCCATGTTTGCGCCGTGACAAGCTGCGGCGAGGATCGAGCGGAAAACGCGATGAAAACGACATTGGAAGCCTCCATCGCCGAGTGCGAGGTCTACATCCGAGATGTGAGCGCCCAGCGCGCGTTTCAGTTGCTTGTGGACAGCTTCTGCGCCAGTGCCGGGTTCGAAGCACGACCTCACCCGCACGGGTACTTGAAGCGGGACGTTTCGATCTACTGCGAAGGTGAGCGGTTCATCCATGTGCACCACTTGACGCCGCTGGCAGCGAAGGAGGGTCAGGTGGACGAACTCGATCCTGTGCGGGATTTGCGGCCTGTCTGTCCCAACCGCCATGCCATGCTGCATCAGACGGAACCGCCGCAGACAATCGATGGACTGCGGCAGCGACTCCGCCCTTGAGAGCGCAGCTTGAAGACGCAGGAGGGCGGCGGCGGCGGGTTCAGCTCGCGACGCCTGGGTTGTTCAGCATCCCCGCCGCCTTCAGGATCCCCGCCCGGATCCGCGGATACGTGCCGCACCGGCACAGGTGCCCGTTCATCGCCGCGTCGATGTCCGCCTCGGTCGGCCTGGGCGTCGCCTTCAGCAGCGCCGCGGCGGCCACCAGCTGGCCGCTCTGGCAGTAGCCGCACTGCACCACGTCCAGTTCGGTCCAGGCGCGGCGCAGGGCGGTGATCTGCGGGCCCTGCAGGCCCTCGATGGTCTCGACGCCGCGTTCGCCCACGGCCGACAGCGGCGTCATGCAGCTGCGGGTGGGCTGGCCGTCGATCTGCACCGTGCAGGCGCCGCACAGCGCCATGCCGCAGCCGAACTTGGTGCCGGTCAGCTGCAGCTCGCCGCGCAGCACCCACAGCAGCGGGGTCTCGGGGGTGGCGTTGACGGCGGTGGTCTTGCCGTTCACGCGCAGAGGCGTCGTCATCAGATTCTCCGGGGTCACGCGAGGCGCAGCGGCAGGCTGCGCAGTCGCTGGCCGTTCAGGGCGAACAGGGCATTGGCCACCGCGGGCGCCACCGGTGGCGTGCCGGGCTCGCCCACGCCTTCGGGCGGCGCGGTGCTGGGGATGATCTCGGTCTGGATCAGCGGGCAGTCGGCGCCGCGCAGCAGGCCCAGCTGGTGCACGTTGGTCTGCTGCACCTGGCCGTTGTCCAGCGTCACCTCGCCGCCCAGCGCGGCGGACAGGCCGAAGACGATGGCGCTTTCCATCTGCTGGCGCACGCCGGCGGGGTTGACCACGGTGCCGCAGTCGATGGCCGCGACGATGCGGTGCACGCGGATGCGGCGGGCGTCCTGCGGGTCCAGCGAGACCTCGGCCACCTGGGCGACGATGCTGCCGAAGCTGTGGTGCAGGGCCACGCCCCGGGCCCGCGGTGCGCCGTCGGCCGCCGGTGCCAGCGGCTGGCCCCAGTCGGCCGCCTGGGCGGCGCGGCGCAGCACGGCGGCATGGCGCGGGTGCTGCTTCAGCAGCGCCAGGCGGAAGTCCACCGGGTCCTGCCTGGCCGCATGGGCGCACTCGTCGAGGAAGCTTTCCTTGAAGAAGGCCTGGTGCGAATGCCCCACGCTGCGCCAGAAGCCCACCGGCACCGGCAGCGGCACGATGCTGTGGCGCACCCGTGCGTTGGGCCATTCATAGGGCTGGTCGAAAGCGCCTTCGACCGTGGTCTTGTCCGGCCCGGCTCCTGGCAGGCCGAACTGGCGCTGCAGGTACTGGTGCACGATCGACGGCCCGGCCGATGCGGCCTGCCAGGCGACCAGCTTGCCTTGCACGTCCAGCCCGGCGGCATAGCGCGCCAGGCAGGGCGGGCGGTAGAAGTCGTGCGTGCTGTCCTGCTCACGGGTCAGGAAGGTCTGCACCGGCTTGCCGGGCAGGGCGCGGGCGATGTGGGCGGCCTGGGCCACGGTGTCGACTTCCAGTCGGCGGCCGAAACCGCCGCCCAGCAGGGTCACCTCGATGTCAACGCGGTCGGTGGGGAGATCCAGCACGTGGGCCGCGGCCCAGCGTGCCAGGCCGGGCACTTGCGTGGGCGCCCACACGCTGGCGCGGGCGCCGCCCGGGGCGTCGGGCTCGAACAGCACGGTGGCGTTCTGTGGTTCCAGCGTGGCGTGGGCCAGCAGGGGCGCGCTGTAGTCGGCCTTCAGCGTGGTGGCGGCCTGCTGCAGAGCGGCGGGTGCGTCGCCGCGCGACAGGTAGGTGAAGCCGTCGTCGGCCGCCAGCGCGGTGGCCAGCTGTTGCTGGATGCCGGATGAATTCAGCCCCGCGGCCGGGCCATGGTCCCACTGCACGGCCACCGCCTTCACCGCCGCCATCGCCTGCCAGGGTGTGGCGGCGATCACCGCCACGCCGCCGGTGCCGCCGTGCAGCGGCGGCACGGCCAGCACCTGCGCCACGCCGGGCATGGCCTGCGCGGCCCGGCCGTCGAAGCTGGCCACCCGGCCGCCCAGCGTGGGGCACATCAGCAGGCTGGCGTGGTGCAGGCCGGGGCGCACGGTGTCGATGCCGAAGCGGGCGCTGCCGTCGTGCTTGGCGGCGGCCTCGTGGCGCGGCGTGGGCTTGCCGATCAACGTGAACTGCGCGGCGGTCTTCAGCGGCGGGTTGTCGGGCAGGGGCTGGGCAGCGGCGCGGGTGGCCAGCTCGCCGAAGCGGGCGCTGCGCCGGCTGCGGTTGTGCAGCACCCGGCCTTCGCTGACGCTGCATTCGCCGGCCGGCACGCCCCAGTCCTGCGCGGCGGCGGCCACCAGCATGGCCCGGGCGCTGGCGCCGGCCTGGCGCATCGGAAGCCACAGGTCCTTGATGCTCGACGAGCCGCCGGTGGCCTGCAGGCCGATCTCGCGCATGGTCTTGGCCGTCAGGTGGTCGGCCAGGCGCCGGATGATCCCGTGGTCATCGGGATGGAAAGGCAGGCCGTCGACGACGGTGGCGATGTTGTTGTAGATCGCATCGGGCGGCGGGTGCGCGGTGCGCACCTGCGACCAGTCGGCGTCCAGCTCGTCGGCCAGCACCATCGCCAGCGCCGTCAGCACGCCCTGGCCCATCTCGCTCTTGGGCACCAGCACCGTCACCAGGTCGTCGCTGCCGATGGCGACCCAGCCGTTGAGCGCCGGCCGGCCCGGCACCGCCGGCAGCGGCTGGCTGCGCTGCAGGCGCTGGCGCACCGGCAGCAGGCTCCAGCCGACCACCAGGGCCGTGCCGGCGGCGGTCAGGCCGGCCGTGGCCAGCAGGAACTTGCGGCGGGCGCCGGTGGACCGGCGCTGAGTCGGAGTCGCTGTCTGCATGCCTCAAGGGTAAACCGGCCACGGCCTGTCCGCCCAGTGGAGGGGCGGCGGCGCTCCGGCTGACGCGCAGTGAGGAGCCCGGCGCCGGGCGCCGAGGCTCTGCTGCCCGTCAGGCGAGCGTGCGCACGTTCGGTTCGCGATCCCACTGCCGCGTCTGGGCAGCGTCGATGAAGGCGGCCGTGTCGTGCACCGCCAGCACACCGGCGTCAGGCACCACGCCTGCCGCCTGCACCAGCGCCTGCGCCCCGGCATCCATCGCGATCGCCTTCAGATGCCCGTACGCCTGGCGGACGAAGTCGACCGCGGCGGCCTCCTGCACGAACGCCGCTGCCGCTGATGCCGTGAGCACGACCGCGATGGCATCGAACACCACCGAAGGCGTGCCCGCCAACTGGCCGTCCGCCGCCACCCGCTTGCCGTCGGACAGCACGGCGCCGCCGATCTTCGGCGCCACCAGCTTCACGGTGGCGCCGGCGGACTCCGCCGCCTCGCGCAGCCCGTGCACCGCCTGCGCATCGCTGCCGGTGTCGACGAGGATGCCGACACAACGTCCTTCCAGCGTGGGCTTCATCTTGCCGATGATCTGCAGGGCGGGCGACGGGGGACGGTCCTCGGCGGGCACGTCGGTGGGCGCGGCCGGCGGCAGGTCCTCCAGCCCCAGTCCGTCGGCCACACGTCGCGCCAGGTACTCGTCGACCTGGCGGAGATGACCGACCATGGATTCGCGCAGGAACAGGGTCTCCACCTTGGACAGCTCGAACACCAAAGCCGATGCGATGTGAGCCTGCTCCGGTGACGACTGGCTGCGGTAGAACTGGCGTGCCTGGCTGTAGTGGTCGGCGAAGCGCTCGGCACGCACCCGCCCCTTGGCGCCCGACGGCGCCTCGGCAAAGCTCCTGAAACCGCGCGTCCAGTTCTCGCGGGGCGACGTCGCCGACAGCCGGCTCGGTTCGTACGCGACGCGCCCCTTTGGGATCGCCATCTGCATGTGGCCGTCGCGCTGATGGTTGGCGAACGGGCACTTGGGCGCGTTGATCGGGATCTGGTGGAAGTTCGGCCCGCCCAGTCGCGACAGCTGCGTGTCCTGGTAGGAGAACAGGCGGCCCTGCAGCAGCGGGTCGTTCGAGAAGTCGATGCCGGGCACGATGTTCGACGGGAAGAACGCCACCTGCTCGGTCTCGGCAAAGAAGTTGTCGGGCCAGCGGTCCAGGACCATGCGGCCCACGACCCGCAACGGCACCAGCTCTTCGGGAACGAGCTTGGTCGGGTCCAGGTGGTCGAACGGAAAGTCCTGTGCCTCGTCCTCGGTGAACAGCTGCACCGCGAGGTCCCATTCCGGGAAGGAGCCGGAGCTGATGGCCTCGAACAGGTCGCGGCGGTGAAAGTCGTTGTCCGCGCTCTGCAGCTGCACGGCCTCGTCCCACAGCGTGGACTGCAGTCCCAGCTTCGGCCGCCAGTGGAATTTCACGAAGGTCGATTCGCCCTGCGCATTGATCAGCCGGAAGCTGTGCACGCCGAAGCCTTCCATCATGCGCAGCGACCGAGGCAGGGTGCGGTCGGACATGGCCCACATCAGCATGTGCATCGCCTCGGGCGTGAGGGAGATGAAATCGTAGAAGGTGTCGTGCGCGCTGCCCGCCTGAGGAAAGCCGCGGTCGGGTTCCATCTTCACGGCATGGACCAGGTCGGGGAACTTGATCGCGTCCTGGATGAAGAACACTGGGATGTTGTTGCCGACGATGTCCCAGTTGCCCTCGGACGTGTACATCTTGACCGCGAAGCCGCGCACGTCGCGCGGCGTATCCACCGACCCCGCGCCGCCCGCGACGGTGGAGAAGCGGGTGAACACGGGCGTCTTCACCCCGACCTCGGTCAGCACCTTGGCATGGGTGTAGCGCTCGAGCGATTGGGTGAGTTCGAAGAACCCGTGGGCGCCCGATCCACGCGCATGCACGATGCGCTCGGGAATGCGCTCGTGGTCGAAGTGGTTGATCTTCTCGCGCAGTGCGAAGTCCTCGAGCAGCGTCGGCCCGCGCGGGTGCGCCCGCAGGGAGTTCTGGTTGTCGGCAATGGGCACGCCGTGGTTGGTGGTCAGGCCAGGGTGCCTGCCCTGGGCCTGGTGGAGCTCGCCACCGGCGCCGACAGTGACGTCGCCGAGCGGGGATGCGGGTGCTGCAGGGGGCTTCTTGGCCATGTGGAGTCCTCGGATCGTGAAGTTGCGGTCGACGCGCCGTGCGCGCGCCACGGCAGCCGGGTTCAGCTGCTGGCAGCCATCAGCTCGGCCTTGCGGCTGGCGAGCTGGGCGCCGAGCGCCACCATGTCGAGCCGGGTGGCCTTGGCCTTGGGGAACAGTTCGCCGTGCTCTTCCTTGACGTGGTGCTTGACGTACTCCGCGAGAACCATCACCTTGGCGTCGTACATCTCGCCGTCGGGTTCCACCCCCTCCAGCTGTCCGATGAGCGCCTTCATCGTGGCCTGCTCCACCACCGCCTCCGGCACCAGCTTGCGATCCTTCAGTGCGGCCTTGACCGCCGGGTAGAAGATCTCTTCCTCGACCTGCGCATGCACGGTGAGCGCGATGCAGATCTGCTGAACGAGCGCCTTCTTGCGTGAGGCAGTGCGGGTCTTCGCATAGTCGGCGAACAGCGCGTCCACGGCCTTGTGGTCCGCCTTCAGCAGCGCGATGGCGTCGGAGGCCTTGGCAGCGCGGACAGCACGCGGCGAAGTGCGGGAGTCAGCTTGACGGGTGGCGGTCTTCTTGGAAGCGGGCATGGTCGGGATCCGATCCTGGCAAGGGGAGGCGCGCTGGCCGCTGGAGAGCGCAGCGCATGGCGTGCACGACGTCCGGACGGACGGGCGCCGACCCCGGATCCGACTTGCGTTCGGATGGTCGATGACACCGCGTCAAGCCGGAGACGGGGCTTGCGTTTGCACACCGCAGATCACCCCGCGCCTGCCCGGCGGCGCGTCGACATGACGGCATGTGCTGGCTGGGAGAAGGTGGTCACGGCGGCTGCGCTGAGTCTAGGCATCGCTTGACGCGTCCTCTGACGGTCATGCGCCTGTCCGCAGGTAGGCGAAAGACGACATGGCCGACTCTCTGCGGCCCTTTGCGGCGCCACCACCGTCGGCGCGACGCGCGATCGTCCGACAGCACGGGGCACCGCGCCGCCCGATCATCGGCGGCACCACATCATCGCCAGGAGCCAACCCATGCACGTCCTCTTCGTCACCACCAGCTGCAACAGCCTGGCGCCCGGCCATCCGACCGGGCTCTGGCTTGAGGAGTTGGCGGCCCCCTACATCGCCGTCACTGGCGCCGGTGTCCACGTCACCGTGGCGTCACCGGCAGGAGGCGCGGTGCCGATCGATCCCGACACTGAGCCGGATGAGAAGGAGCGCGAGACTTGGGCGCCTGCGCTGCGGGCACTCGCCAGCAGCGAGACGCTGTCGTCGGTGCAGGGCAGGACCTTCGACGGCCTCTTCCTGCCGGGTTGCCATGGCCCGATGGTCGACCTGCTGGAAAATGCCGTGCTGCATGCCCTGGTGGCCCGCCTGGACGAGGCCGCCAAGCCGATTGCTGCGGTCTGCCACGGTCCTGCAGGTCTGGTGCGTGCGACGCGCGCCGACGGCCGGCCGTTCCTGCAGGGTCGGCGTGCGACCGGGTTCACGAACACCGAAGAGCGGCTGGCCGGGCTGCACGGCGTGGTGCCGTTCCTGCTGGAGGACGCGATGAAGGCCGCCGGTGCCGACTTCCATTCGGCACTGCTTCCTTCGCTCAGCCATGTCGAACGGGATGGCAACCTGCTGACCGGCCGGAACCCCAGGTCCAGCGCAGCGCTGGCCGAGCAACTGGTCGACGCGCTGGTGCGGCGCTGAATCGCCGTGCGCTGCTGCGTCAATCCAGCTTCAGGCCCAGCTTGCGGATCACGCCGCCCCAGCGGTCGTACTGTTCCTTGATGGCCGCCGCATGTTCGGCCGGGGTGGACGCCAGCACCTCGCTGCCGCCGTCGATGAAGGCCTTGACCACCTCGGGGTCCTTCAGCGCGGTGGCGAGCGCGGCGTTGATCTTCGCCAGCACGTCGGCCGGCAACTTGGCCGGGCCGAAGAACTGCAGGCCGCCCGACACGTCCACGCCCGGCACGCCGGCCTCGCCCATGTTGGGCAGCTTGCCCAGGGCGATGTAGGGCTTGGGGTCGGTGTAGGCCAGCATCTTCACCTTGCCGCCCTTGGCATTGGCCAGCGCGGTGGTGGGGCCGTCGAACAGAAGGTCGACCTGCCCGCCCATCAGCGCCAGGCCGGCGTCGGCCGAGCCCTTGAACGGGATGTGCGTCATCTGCGTGCCGGTGGCCTGTTGCAGCAGCTCGCACACCAGGTGCGAGGTGCTGCCCAGCGAGTAGCTGGCGAAGTTCAGCTTGCCCGGGTTGGCCTTGGCGAACTTGACGATGTCCATCACGCTGTTGAACGGCGAGTTGGCCGGCACGGTGAGCACGGTCGTCGAGCGCGCCGCGAACATCACCGGCGTCAGGTCCTTGAACGGGTCGTAGGGCAGCTTGCTGAACAGATGCGGGTTCTGCGCCGCGGTGACGCTGATCGTGTACAGCAGGGTGTGGCCGTCGGCCGGTGCCCGCACCACTTCCATCGTGCCCAGGATGCTGGACGCGCCGGGCTTGTTGTCGACCAGCACCGTGGTGCCCAGCAGTGGCTGCAGCTTGGCGGCCAGCAGCCGGGCCTGGATGTCGGTTTGCCCGCCGGCCGGGAAGGGCACGACGATGCGGATGGGCTTGCCGGCGATGGGGAAGCTCTGGGCCTGCGCCTGGCTGACCGCCAGCGGCAGCAGGGCGACGGCACAGGCGGCCAGAAGCTGGCGGCGGACAGGGGAGCGCAGGGACATCGTGACCTCCCTTGGTGGCGCCTGATGGTGGGGCGGCACGCCACGCCTGCGGAACGGGGAATGCACTGTCAAGCCTGCGACAGCCACCCTGGCAGCCCGGCCGACGGCCTGGGTATGCTGCGGCCATGACGCCACTCGCCATCTCCTTCGCCGACATCGAAGCCGCCGCCGCCCGCCTGGCCGGCGTGGCCCACCGCACCCCAGTGCTGCGCTCGCGCACCGCCGACGAGCGCACCGGCGCCCAGGTCTTCTTCAAGGCCGAGAACCAGCAGCGCATGGGCGCCTTCAAGTTCCGCGGCGGCTACAACGCGCTCGCCGCGTTCACGCCCGCGCAGCGGCGCGCCGGCGCGCTGGCCTTCAGCTCGGGCAACCACGCGCAGGCCATCGCGCTGTCGGGCCGGCTGCTGGGCATTCCCACGGTGATCGTGATGCCGCACGACGCGCCCGCCGCCAAGCTGGCCGCCACCCGCGGCTACCAGGCCGGCCAGCCGGGCAGCGAAGTGATCCTCTACGACCGCTACACCGAGGACCGCTTCGAGATCGGTGCGCGCATCGCCGCCGAACGCGGCATGACCCTGATCCCGCCCTACGACCATCCGCATGTGATGGCCGGGCAGGGCACGGCGGCGCTGGAACTGATCGACGAGGTGGGCCACCTCGACGCGCTGCTGGTCTGCGTGGGCGGTGGCGGCCTGATCTCGGGCTGCGCGGTGGCGGCCAGGCACAAGCTGCCCGGCATCACCGTGGTGGGCGTGGAGCCCGAGGCCGGCAACGACACCCAGCAGAGCCTGGCCGCCGGCCGCATCGTCAGCATCGACGTGCCGCAGACGATTGCCGACGGCGCGCAGACGCAGGCCAGCGGCAATCTCACCTTTCCGGTGATCCAGGCCCTGGTCAGCCGCGTCGTCACCGTCAGCGACGCCCAGCTGGTGCGCACGATGCAGTTCTTCGCCGAGCGCATGAAGCAGGTGGTGGAGCCCACCGGCTGCCTGGGCGCGGCGGCGCTGTTCGAGGGCGTCGAGACCTGGCGCGGCGCCCGGGTGGGCGTGATCCTGTCCGGCGGCAACGTCGACCTGGCGCGCTACGCGCAATTCCTGGCCACGGCCTGATCCGGGGAGAACAACATGGCAGACAACGACAAGACCGACGCCGCACCGACCGGTGACAACGCGGACACCACCAAGCGCCTGCGCGAGCGTGCCGAGCAGCTGCTGGCGCGTGCGCCGGTGCGCCAGGACGACAGCGTGCTGCTGGCCGATGGCGCTCGCCTGGCCTACACCGTGCAGGCCGGCTTCGTGCCGGTGCTGGGCAGCGGGCTGGACATGGCCTGCAGCGAGCCGCAGGCGGCGATCTTCACCACCGCCTACCTGGCCAAGGACGAACCGGCGGGCCCCGCCCGCCCGGTGTGCTTCGCCTTCAACGGCGGGCCGGGCTCGTCGTCGATCTGGCTGCACCTGGGTGCGCTGGGGCCGAAGCGGGTGCGCGTCAGCGACGACGCCAGCCTGCCGCCGCCGCCCTATGCGGTGGAGGACAACCCGCTGACCTGGCTGGCGCATTTCGACCTGGTCTTCATCGACCCGCCGCACACCGGCTGGTCGGTCAGCGCCAGCATGGCGGCGCGCAAGCAGCAGCTGTCGGTGGACGGCGACGTCGAGGCCCTGGCCGAGGTGATGCGCGCCTGGCTGGCGGCCAACGGCCGCTTCGGCGCGCCGCTGTACCTGTGCGGCGAAAGCTACGGCACCACCCGCGGCGCAGCCCTGGCCGACAAGATGGCCGACGCGGGCCTGGCGTTCACCGGCGTGGTCCTGGTGTCCTGCGCGATGGACCTGAAGACCCTGGTCTTCCAGCCCAAGAACGACCTGCCGTACGCGCTGTTCCTGCCCGGCTACGCGGCCACGGCCCAGTACCACGGCGCGCTGGGCGGATCGCTTGGCGCGTCGCCGGAGGCGGCCCGTGCCGCGGCCGAGGAGTTCGCCAACGGCGACTACCTCGTCGCCCTGCATGCCGGTGCGCGGCTGACCAGCCAGGCGCGTGGTCGCGTCGCCCGGCGCATGGCCGAACTGACCGGCCTGCCGCGGGTGCTGGTCGAGGACCAGAACCTGCGCATCAGCGACAGCCAGTTCTTCACCGAGGCGCTGCGCCCGCGCGGCCTGCTGGTGGGCCGGCTGGACGCCCGCGCCACCGCGCCGCTGGCCGCCCGGCGCGAGCGCGACATGCTGTTCGATCCGGGCATCGACGGTGTGCTGACGCCGTACACCGCCGCGGCGCTGGCCTACTTCGCCAGCCTGGGCCTCCCGACGGACCGGCGCTACGAGGTGATGTCGGGCGAGGCGCACAAGGCCTGGCGCTGGCAGCGCGGCCCGGTCGACGCACCGGCGGAGCCCGGCGGCTTCACCAGCACCAGCGACGACCTGGCGCGGGCGATGCGCCGCAATCCGAACCTGCGTGTGCTGGTGGCCAGCGCCCGCTACGACCTGGGCACGCCCTACAGCGCCACCGACTGGTCGCTGGCCCAGCTGGACGCGCCGCCCGCCGTGCTGGCGCGCATCACGCACCGCTACGACGACGCCGGCCACATGATGTACACGCGCCAGGCCGACCTGGCGCAGCTGAAGGCCGACCTGGCGGCATGGCTCGCGGCCTGAGCATGCACATCGGCATCCTGACCGGCGGCGGCGACTGCCCGGGCCTGAACGCGGTGATCCGCGCCGTCACGCTGGCGCTGATCCATGACTGCGGTGCCCGGGTCAGCGGCATCCGGCGCGGCTTTCTCGGCCTGATCACCGGCGAGCTGGTGCCGCTGGACGCGGCGGCGGTGGCCGGCATCCTGGCCCAGGGCGGCACCATCCTGGGGACGCACAACCGCTGCGACCCCTTCCACTACTTCGGCGCTGGCGGTGGCGACGTGTCAGGCCCGGTGCTGGACAACGCCCGCGCCCTGGGCCTGGACGGCCTGGTGGTGATCGGCGGCGACGGCACCATGGCCATCGCCCACAAGCTGCACCAGCGCGGCCTGCCGGTGGTGGGCGTGCCCAAGACCATCGACAACGACCTGTGCCACACCGACCGCAGCTTCGGCTTTGACAGCGCGGTGGCGGTGGTGGCCGAGGCGCTGGACCGGCTGGAGACCACCGCCCGCAGCCACGGCCGGGTGATGATCGCCGAGACCATGGGCCGCTACGCCGGCTGGATCGCGCTGGAAGGCGGCATGGCCGGCGGTGCCGACGTGATCCTGCTGCCGGAAGTGCCGTGGTCGCTGGACGTCGTGGCCGCGCACTGCCGCGCCCGCGAACAGCGCGAGGGCTGCACGCTGATCTGCATCGCCGAAGGCGCGCATGCCGCCGGCGCCGGCCTGAGCGTGGCCCAGACCATCGCCGACAGCCCCGACCCGCTGCGCCTGGGCGGCGTGGGCGCGCTGCTGGCGCACCAGCTGCAGCCGCTGATCCACAGCGAAGTCCGCGCCACGCAGCTGGGCCATGTGCAGCGCGGCGGCGCGCCCACGCCCTTCGACCGCGTGCTGGCCACGCGCTTCGGCTGGCATGCGGCGCAGCAGGTGCGCGCCGGGCGCTGGGGCGGCATGGTCACGCTGGAAGGCGACCGCCTGGGCGTGGCACCGCTGGACACCGTGGCCGGCCGCAGCCGCCCGGTGCCGGCCGACGCGCCGCTGCTGGCGGCGGCGCGGGCGCTGGGCATCTGCCTGGGCTGACCCGGTTGACGGACGCGGACCGATGCCGGGCCCGCCGGCGTGGAGTCTGCACGCCGCGCTTGGTTCCTCTGCATTTGTACCGATGCAGCGACGGGAACGGCGCCGTAACCTGAGGCCGTCGTGGCGCGTTGCGCTGGGCTGCCGTGATCCGATCCGGCAGCGGTGCTGCAGCACACTGCGGCGTTTGCGATGAGGAGCATTGCCCCCGGTGACCTGTGCACCGGGGGCTTTTTTTCGTCCGGTGCTGATCTGGCCCCGTGGCGCGCTGCCCGGCGCTTGCGGCAGCGCAAGGCGGGCCGGTGGCGGCAGTGGTCAGATGGCGGCATCCCAACGAAGGAGCCTCCGCCATGCACGCCCTGCGCGATTTCTTCACCACCGACTACGGCCTGCTCAGCGCCGCCGTGATCGCCATCACCCTGGGCATGGGCGTGTTCTACGCCCGCTACTTCGCCCGCCACATCCGCGAGGACAGCGAAGCCGCGGCCCGCGCCGCTCGCCACTGACCCGCAGCGCGGCTACAGCAGCCGCGTCGTGTTGGCGTGCAGCGCCGGCAGCGCCCGCACGAAGGCCGCATCGTCGCGGCCGAAGGCGAAGTCGGCGAAGTCGAAGCCCGGGCCCACGGTGGCGCCGCACAGCGCGTAGGCCGCGCCGGGCGCCGGCTCGGCGGCTTGCCACCAGTGCGCCGGCACCACGGCGCGCGGTCGGCTGCCGGCGGCATCGGTGGGCGCCAGGGTCAGCAGGTCGATGCGGTCCAGCGTGGGTGGCACCAGCCACAGCCGCAGCGGGCCGCCCTCGACCAGGTGCCAGGCCTCGTCCGACGCCACCCGGTGCCAGGCCGATCGCTCGCCCGCGGCCAGCAGGAAGTCGATGCTGGTCAGCGCCTGGCGTTCACCGCGGCCGTCGGCCTGCGGTGCCCTGGTGGCCGAGCGGAAGAACTCGCGGAACCAGCCGCCCTCGGGGTGCGGCGCCAGGTTCAGCAGTTGCACCAGGTCGCCGGCCCGGCCACCGGGCACCGGCGTCATCCGCCCGCCCGGTTGCGGGCCCGCACCGCCTCCCGGCGCTGCTCCACGTCGTCGGCCCGCACTTCGCTGTTGAACTCGCGGGCGCGGGCCTTCTCCAGCGCCATCGCGTCGCCGCCGGCCAGCGCCCAGCCGTCGTTGATGATGGCCTTGTAGCGGGTGAGCATGTGCGGCAGCGTGCCCAGCATGTCCAGCGCCAGCTGGCGGGCCGCCGGCAGCAGGTCGTCGGGCGCCAGCACGCGGTTGACGAAGCCCCAGGCCGCGGCCTGCTCGGCGCTGACCTAGTTGCCGGTCAGCGACACCTCGCGGGCGCGGTAGACGCCGATGGCGCGGCTCAGCCTCTGGCTCAGGCCCCAGCCCGGCGCCACGCCGATGCGCGCATGGGTGTCGGCGAAGCGGGCGCTGCTGCTGGCCAGCAGCACGTCGCAGGCCAGGGCCAGCTCGAAGCCGCCGGTGACGGCCGCGCCGTTGATCGCGCCGATCACCGGGTGCGGGCAGCGGCCGATGGCGGCCACCGGGTCGGTGGCCTGGCGGTCGGGCACGGGCTCGCCGGGCTTGACCTCAGTGCCGCCCAGGCTGCCCTGGCCGGCGCCGATTTCCTTGAGATCGAGCCCGGCGCTGAAGGCGCGGCCGGCGCCGGTGAGGATGACCACCCGCACCGCCGGATTGGCGGACAGGCCGTCGATGGCCTCGGTGAGGGCGCGCATCAGCGCCTTGCTCAGCGCGTTCATCGCCTGCGGGCGGTTCAGGGTGACCACCGCATAGCCTGCGGCGTCGATCTCGGTGGTGACGACGGGATCAGCGGTCTGGGAAGTCTGCGACATGCACGGGCCTGCGGTTGGGGCCCGGCAGGGCCGGGCTATTGGAGGATCTCGACCCGGTTGCGGCCGTTGCGCTTGGCCTGGTAGAGCGCGGCATCGGCGCTGTGCACCAGGGTGGCGGAACCGCCGCCGGCCAGAGCCACGGTGGCGGCCACGCCGATGCTCACGCTGAGGCGGTGGCCCCCCTCGACCAGGTCGGAGGTGTCGGTGGCCGCCACGGCACGGCGGATGTGCTCGGCGATCTCCAGCGCGCCGGCGGCCGCGGTGCCGGGCAGCACCACGGCGAATTCTTCCCCACCGTAGCGTGCGGCCATGTCGCCGGCGCGTCGCACGTTGTCGCGGATGACCTGGCCCACGCGCGCCAGGAAGGCGTCGCCCATCTGGTGGCCGAAGCGGTCGTTCAGCGCCTTGAAGCGGTCGAGGTCGATCATCAGCAGGCCCAGCGGCGTGGCGTCGCGCAGCGCGCGGTACCACTCCTTGTGCAAAGTCGCATCGAACTGGCGCCGGTTGGCCAGGCCGGTCAGTGCATCGGTGCTGGCCAGGGTCTTCAGCTCCAGGTTGGCGCGGTCCAGCGATTCCTCGAAGTGGCGGCGCTGGTCGGCGTCGCGCAGCGTCACCAGGTAGTCGCCCAGGCCATTGCCCAAGGGCAGCCGTGCCACGCGCGCCTCCACCCAGCGCATGCTGCCGTCGCGGTGCAGGGCGCGGAACAGGTCGGGCACGCTCTGGCCGCGCTGGGCATTGCGGGTGAAGTGGCGGGCGATGAAGGCGGCGCGGTCCTCGTGCGCCAGCAGCTCGGCCAGGGTGTGGCCCTGCAGTTCGGCCGGCGCGTGGCCCAGCAGGCGGGTCGATGCCGGGGAGACATAGCGGATCGCCAGGTCGGCGTCGACCGCGACGATCATGTCGATCGAGTGCTCGGTCAGCAGGCGAAAGCGCATGTCCGCCACCTCGGGCCCGGCGCGGCGCTCGCGCACCGGAACCTCGGCCTCGCCCGGTGCGGGCGTTGCGGGGGCCGGTGCGGCCACCGCGGCCATCGGCGCGGGCGCCTGCGCACCGGCGCGCAGCCGCAGGTGCAGCTGGCGGCCGTCGGACAGGGCCAGCGTCGCGCCCGGGCTGCCGGGCTGCGGCAGCGGTGTGCCGGCCAGCACCGCAGGTGGACCGCCGCCCGCGTCGGCCAGCGACACGCTCATGCCGAACCCGCCCAGCAGGCGTGCCAGCGCGTGCAGATCGGCCTCGTTCAACCCCATGAAATCCTCGTCGCTGTGCTGGACTATCCGGCCCGCATCGGCTGCAGGCCACCGCGCATGCTACAGGGCCGCCGCCACGGCGCCCTTGATCCGGCGGGCCCGTCAGCCCTCGCGGATGTCGGCCACCGGCTCGCTGCCGAAGTCGGCCCGCGCCAGCCGCGCCAGCAGCGCGCGGGCGCAGTCGTCGGCGCTGACCAGCAGGCCCTGCGCCTGGAAGGCGGCGAAGCGCTCGCGTTCGGGAAACACGGCGGCGTCGGCACCGCGCAGCTCGGCCTGCATGTCGGTGTCGATCACGCCCGGTGCCATCGAGACGATGCGCGCGCCGTTGGGCAGGCTCGCCTGTTCCAGGGCCACGGCGCGGCTGAAATGGTCCATGCCGGCCTTGGCCGCGCAATAGGCGGCGCTGCCGGCCATCGCCCGCCGGCCCAGGCCCGAGCTGATGTTCAGCACCCGGCGCTGGCCGGTCCAGTGGCCGGTGGCGGCCAGGAAGGCGGCAGTCAGCAGCAGGGGCGCCTCCAGACCGGCGCGCATCGTCAGCGCCAGGGTGGCCGCCGGCACGCGGTCCAGCGTCGCCGGCAGCCCGACCACGCCGGCGTTGTTGATCAGCGTGACGCTGGCCACGCGGGTGCCGTCGAAGCCGGCCAGCCAGGCGGCCAGGCGCGCGGCCACCGGCTGCGGGTCGGCCAGATCGGCGCGCCACTGGGTCAGGGCCGCGCCGGCGGCGTCGGCGCGCGCCTGCAGCGCCGGGTTGTCACCGCGTGAAATGCCCAGCAGCGCATGGCCGGGCTGCAGCAGCTGGCCGACGAAGGCGGCGCCCAGGCCGCGCGATGCGCCGGTGACGATGGTGATGGCGGAGATGTTGTTGTGGTTGGCAGGCATGCGGCGAGCATAAACCGGCCGCCTGCAGCGGCCTGCCGGGCGGCCCACCGGGCGGCCTGCGCCGCGTGCTGCCGTCAGCCCGGCGCAGGCTTGGCACCGACAATGGCGGGATGAAGAAACCCTGGGTGCTGGCGCTGGGCGCCGGCGTGATCGTGCTGCTGGTGGCGCTGGCGCTGCCGCTGCTGCGCATGGGGGGCGTGGGCCCCTGGACGGATGACGAATCGATGGCGCGCACCGGCCTGCCCTGGCAGGTCAGCCGCCTGCCCGACGGCCGGGCCCAGGTGTTCGGCCTGGAGCTCGGGCGCGACACGCTGGCCCAGGTGCAGGCGCGCCTGGGCGACAACCTGCAGGTGGCCCTGGTGGCGCGGTTGGGCGAGCCTGGTGCACTGGAGGGCCTGGCCGATCCGTTCATGGCCGGCTTCGTCAGCGGCCGGCTGGTGCTGGCTTTCGAGGCCACGCCGGCGCAGTTGCAGGCCTGGCGCGAAGGCGCGGTCGATTCCGAGCCGATGGACGGCGGCGTGCGCCGCTTCAAGCTCCAGCCCGAGCACCGCGCCCAGGCCGCGCAGGTGCGCCTGGCGGGCCTGAGCTTCCTGCCGTCGGTGCGGCTGAGCGAGGACGACGTGCGCCAGCGCTTCGGCGCGCCGGCCGAGACGCTGGCGCAGCCCGGTGGCGGCCTGGCGCTGCTCTACCCCGAACTGGGCCTGGGCATCACCGTGGCGCCGGGCCAGCGCGGCGTGCTGCAGTACGTGGCACCGCGCGACTTCGGCGCCCGGCTGCGTGCGCCGCTGGTGGCGGCACTCGGCGGCGCCGCGCCGCCGTTGCGCTGATCAGTCCAGGCCAGGCAGCAGCCGGCCCTGCACGGCCTCGCCCGGCAGCACGAAGCGGCCGGCGCCCAGGTGGTGCAGGGTGCGCAGGGCGGGCGCTGCGTTGTCGAACTGCCAGCGGCCGTTGTCGAACACCCGGGCGTCGGCCTGGGCCGCGACCACCTCGGCCAGGAACAGGTCGTGCGCGGCCTGCACCGCGGGCCAGGCGATCACCCGGCATTCCAGCCAGGCCACGCAGCCGGTCAGCAGCGGCACGTCGACCCGGCTGCCTGCGAAGGTGGTCAGGCCCAGGCGGGCGAACTTGTCGCTGCCCTGGGCGGCCAGCGCGGCGCCGCTGCTGCTGCCGACGCTGAAGCAGAGGTCGGCCTGCGCGGCGCAGGGCAGCTGCAGCGCGAACGCGCCGCTGGCCTCGATCAGCCCGCGGGTGAAGGTGGACTTGTCGATCACCACCGCCACCTTGGGCGGGTCGAAGTCCAGCGGCATGGCCCAGGCCGCGGCCATGATGTTGCGCTGGCCGCCATGGGCGGCGCTGACCAGCACCGTGGGGCCGTGGTTCAGCAGTCGGCTGGCCTGGGGCAGGGGGACGTCGCGGCGGAGGGTGGTCATGGAGTGGCGGTCATCGGCGGTGCCATCAGAACGGCACCGGGCTGTCGAAGGCGTGCTGGCCCGCCTCGTCCTGCCAGGCCAGGTGGCAGGCGTGCAGCAGCAGGCGGGGTGCGGCGGCGTCCAGGGGCGGCGGCGCGTAGAACACGTCGCCCAGGATCGGGTGGCCGATGGCCGCCAGGTGCAGGCGCAGCTGGTGGGTGCGGCCGGTGACCGGGTGCAGCGCCAGGCGCGTGGTGCCGGCGGCAGCGTCGCGCGACAGCACCTGCCAGCGGGTGTGCGAAGGCTTGCCGGCCACCAGGTCGACTTTCTGCAGCGGCCGCCGCGGCCAGTCCGCCAGCAGCGGCAGGGTGATGTCGCCGGCATCCTCGGCCAGCAGCCCGGCGACCACCGCCTCGTAGCGCTTGTGCATCTGCCGCTGGGCGAAGGCGATGGACAGCGACCGCTGCATCGCCGCACCGCGGGCGAACAGCACCAGGCCGGAGGTCGCCATGTCCAGCCGGTGCACCACCAGGGCATCGGGCCAGTCGGCCTGGACCCGCGCCGACAGGCAGTCGGCCCCCTCGGGACCGCGGCCGGGCACGCAAAGGAAGTCGGCCGGCTTGTCGGCGAGCAGGACCCGGTCGTCGTGGTGGACCAGCCGGAAGCCCGGCGGCGGGGGCGGGAAGGTGGCGGTCAAGCCCGGGCAGCCGACATGGTCAGGCCCGGGCAGGCCGCAGCGAGATGTCGCCGTACCAGGCCTCGAATTGCAGCTTCATCGCGTCGGCATCGGTCAGCACGCCCACGCCGATGATGGTGCCGGGGGCCTCGCCGTAGACACGCCGGTAGTCGGCCGCCACGTCGCGCTGGTAGTGCAGCCAGCGCCCCGTGCCCTCGGTGCCCGACTGCACCGTCAGGTACTGGATGCGGCTGCTGCGGTGGTTGCGGTGCACCGTGTCGACCGCATGGCGGCCGCCGTCCCACACATACATCAGCGTGGCGAAGGGCAGGCGCTGGCCGGTGAAGAGTTCCACCTGGTCGAACAGCAGTCGCTCGCGAAGCGGCAGCCGGGTGTGGTCGCCATCGAAGGCGACGATCAGCCGCGCCGGTGCGTCGTCCAGCACCGCCTCCGAGATGTCGGCCTTCGGATGCACGTCGCGCACCTTCCAGCTGAAGCGCAGCTGGCTGCGCTCGGCGGGGTCGATGTGCACCGCGCAGCGCAGGCCGGTGGCCGACGACGCGGCCTGGGCATGCAGCACGCGCCGGGTGCCGTCACGCACCACGGCGTAGCGCGTGCGCGTGAGGTCGCGGCGCAGCACGTAGGGCCGCCAGCCCTCGGGCGGCAGGCCGGGCACGGCGCTGGAGAAGGGCACGACCTCCGGTGCCGGCGGGTGCGTGCCGTCATCGGCGGCGGCCTCGCCATCGGCCGGCGGCACGCTGGCGCAACCGCCCAGGCTGCCGACGGCGACACCAAGGCCGAGTGCGCCGGCCAGCCAGCGGCGGCGGGGCAGGCCCCGGGCATCAGGTTCGATCATCGACGGCATGTCCGCGGCTTCCGACAGCGACCGGGCGGAATGCGCCGGTTCACGACGGCGCGGATGCTAGCGGCCGGCGGCCAGCCGCGCAGCCGGGGCACACCCGCAGGCGGGGGCTGCTCCCCTGGCTGCGGGGGCCGCTGGCGATGGCCTCAGCGGTCGCCGCCGTCCATCGCGCGCAGCGCGGCGGCGCGCAGGTCGGCCGCGAAGCCGGGGTCGGTGGCTTCCAGCCGCTGGGCCAGTTCCAGCACCTCGTCGGCGCTGCGTGGCTCTTCCTTGCGCAGCAGGCTGAGCTGCCAGCGGTCGACGCGGCGCAGGCCCTCGATCACGGCGCTGGTGGCAGCGGCGAACCACAGGGCGCCGCGGGGAATGGTCAGGCGGGCGGGGCGCCCGAAGGTCATGCTGGCACTGGTCATGGTGGTGACTCCTTGTCTGCACTGCAACCCGGATCGGGTTCGTGTTGCGGTGCAGTATAGGGTTTTCCCTAGATTTGCGGGGGCCATGGGATTTCTCCAAGGTCAAGCCGACGTGCAACCCGTCACGGCGTCCGTGCACTGCGGGGGCCGCGCCGGCGGTTGACGGCCCGCCATGGCGGGACCACACTGCGCGCCTTCGTCGCCCGCCGACGCCACCCGAGGAGACCGCCATGCACAAGACGGACATTGCCCTGCTCCCCGTGTCGGCGCGCGCAGCCTGAGCTGAGCCTGCGACTCCAGCGGCCCCGTGCCGCTGCTGACCCGGCCCGCCCCGCGGCTGCCGCGTCCCGACACCGATCCCCACCCCTTGCGGTGCGCGCCAATGTGCCACCGCCCTTCTGGCATTGCCGCTGCGGCCTGCCGCTGCCGGTGGCGACCGGGCCGCGCCTGCCGCACCCGGCCCATCGGCGATCCGGACCTGGACACGATGACTGCTTCGATCGACTTTCCTGCCCTGCTGAAGATCGGCCTGGGCGACACGCTGCGCCTGCGCCTGGCCGCCGGCGTGGCCGACCCGCTGGCCCGGCCAATGCGCCTGGTGGAGGTGCAGCGCGACCACTGGCTGCTGCACGACGGCCGCCAGCTGCACCGCGCACGCTGCGACAGTGCGCTGGCAGCCGACCTGCAGGCCCAGGACGAGACCCTGGCAGTGGGCGACTGGCTGCTGGCGCGGCCCGATGACGCGGGCGCTTGCGGCACCACTTGCCGGATCACCTGCCGGCTGCCGCCGGTCAACCAGCTGGCGCGCCGCGTGCACGGCGGCGGCCGCCTGGCCCGTGGCGCCGGCCAGCGCCAGGTGCTGGTGCGCAACATCGACACCGCGCTGCTGGTGATGGGCCTGGACGGCGACTTCCAGCCGCGCCGGCTGGAGCGCTACCTGGGCCTGCTGCAAGGCGCGGGCGTGGCCGCGGTGCTGGTGCTGAGCAAGGCCGACACCGTGGCGCCGGACCGGGTGGTGCAGCGCCAGGCGGAGGCCGCCGCGCTGCTGCCGCCGCGCATGCCGGTGCTGGCGCTGGACACCCGCCTGCCGTCGACCGCAGCGGTGTTGTCGGGCTGGCTGCAGCCGGGGCGCACCCTGGTGCTGCTGGGCAGCAGCGGCGCGGGCAAGAGCACCCTGGCGAACACGTTGCTGTCGACCGGGGGGCCGGCAGGCGACCGCGCCACCGGCGCGGTGCGCACCGATGACAGCCGTGGCCGCCACACCACCACGGTGCGCAGCCTGCTGCCGCTGCCCGGCGGCGCCTGCGTGATCGACACACCCGGCCTGCGGGCGCTGCGGCTGGACCTGGACGATGCCGCGCCGTTGGCCGAGGTGTTCGCCGACGTGGCGCGGCTGGCGCCGCTGTGCCGTTTCCGCGACTGCCAGCACCTGCAGGAGCCCGGCTGCGCGGTGCGGCACGGGGTGGACGCGCACCGGCTGGCGAATTACCACAAGCTGCTGCGCGAAGGCGCGCCCGCCGGGCCCGGGCCGCAGCGGCCAGCGCCGCCGGCAGCGGCCGTGCTGCAGCGCCAGCGCCGTGCCCTGGCCAAGGCCTGGGGCAAGCGCGCCGCGCGGCCGTGACGGGCTTGCCGCCCGGCCGTTGCCGTGCCGCGGCGCGGCGGCCAGGCACCCGCCGGCGGGCGGGCATACTGCCGCCACCGCAATCCGCCGCCGGCCGTCCGCCGCGATGCTGCTGCACATCCCCACCCTGCTGCTCGCCCTGCTGATCGGCTTCCTGCTGCTGACACTGGCACTCGGCATGTCGCAGCAGGCCGTGCGCGCACGGCCCGAGATCCGCCGCTGGACCCTTGGCAGCTGGGCACTGCTGGCCGGCTTCGTCGGGCTGGCGGCGCGCGCCGTGGTGCCGCTGGAGCTGTCGGTGCTGGTCGGCAATTCGCTGATCTGCCTGGGCCTGGCGCTGTACGCGCAGGCGCTGCACCTGCTGCTGCGGGGCGACGCCGGCCCGAAGGCCCTGCTGCAGGCGCAGCCGGCCATCTGGCTGGGCCTGCTGCTGATGCTGGAGTGGCCGCTGTTCCTGCGCACGGCGGTGATGTCGGCGGTCGATGCCGCGCTGCTGGCCTGCAGCGTCAGCGTGCTGCTGCGCCACGGCTGGCGCGCCGAGCACTCGCTGCGCATGGTGGGCGCCACCATCGTGCTGGCCATCGCCGCGCACCTGGTGCGTGCCGTGCACGCCCTGGTGCACCCCGAGGACTACGGCGACCTGATGCAGGCCAGCCTGGGCCAGGGCCTGACCTTCCTGCTCTCCTTCGTCTGCCTGCTGGGGGCAGGGTTCGGCTTCATCCTGGCGGTGTTCGAGCGCGTGGCCCGCCAGATGGAGGACCTGGCCACGCACGATGGCCTGACCGGCTGCTTCAACCGCTGCACCACCGACGCGATGCTGGCGCACGAGTTGCAGCGGGCCCACCGCGGCGCCGCGCCGGTGGCCTTCGTGCTGCTGGACCTGGACCACTTCAAGCAGATCAATGACCGCCACGGCCACCGCGCCGGCGACGCGGTGCTGCAGGCCTTTGCCACCGTGGTGCGGCGCCGGCTGCGGGCGTCCGACGTGTTCGGCCGCACCGGCGGCGAGGAATTCGGCCTGGTGCTGCCTGCCACCGACGCCGCTGGCGCGCGCTGGCTGGTCGAGGCGGTGCGGCGTGAGGTCGAGGCGCTGGACGTGCCGGCTGGCGGCGGCGGCGCGCCGGTGAAGGTCACGGTGTCGGCCGGCATTGCTGTGGCCGACGCCGGCAGCCGCCTGTCGGGCGACCGGCTCTACGGCCAGGCCGACCAGAGCCTGTACGAGGCCAAGCGCGCCGGCCGCAACCGGGTCGAGGTCTACGGCAGCACGGCCGGCGCCTCAGCAGCGCTGCCGCTGGCCTGACCCAGCAGTCGCCGCGGAAGCGGCTGCGCCGGGCCGCCGGCGGGCCTTGCAGGCCGCGCCGGTCCTTGCGGACCGGCTCCTCGCCAGGCGCCCAAGCTCCACTGGACCTTGGACGTCCGGGCTCAGCCCCCTGGGGGGAGCGCCGCAGGCGCTACGGGGGGGGGTCAATAGTTCAGTCCCATCGCCTCGCGCACGTCCTTCATGGTCTGGCGCGCCACGGTGCGGGCACGCTCGGTGCCCATCTCGACGATCCAGTGGATCTGCTTGGGGTTGGCCAGGTAGGTCTCGGCCCGCTCGCGCCAGGGCTGCTGCTCGCGCACGATGGCATCGATCACCGGCTGCTTGCAGTCCAGGCAGCCGATGCCGGCGCTGGTGCAGCCCTGCTGCACCCAGGCACGGGTGGATTCGTCGGTGTAGACCTTGTGGAATTCCCAGACCGGGCAGCGCTCGGGGTTGCCGGGGTCGCTGCGGCGGGCGCGGGCGGGGTCGGTCTTCATGCCGCGCACCTTCTCGGTGACCACCGCCGGGTCGTCGCGCATGGCGATGCTGTTGTTGCGGCTCTTGGCCATCTTGTCGCCGTCCAGGCCGGGCAGCTTGCTGGTCTCGGTCAGCAGCACATCGGGCTCGGTCAGGATGCTCCTGCCCGTGCCCTTCAGATGGCCCAGCAGCAACTCGGTCCGGTTGTCGTCCAGCGATCCTGCGGCCTGCAGCTTGCGCACCAGCGCCTCACCCTTGGCCAGGGCCTCGGCGCTGCCGTCCTGGCCGTAGGCCTTGCGCTGCTTCTCCAGGTAGCGCGCATCGTCCTTGCTCAACAGGGCGATGGCAGCCGCCACCTGTGCCGCGTGGTCGGGCGCACGGCCATACAGGTGGTTGAAGCGGCGCGCCACCTCGCGCGTGATCTCGACGTGCGGCGCCTGGTCCTCGCCCACCGGCACATGGCTGGCCTTGTAGATCAGGATGTCGGCGGCCTGCAGCAGCGGGTAGCCCAGGAAGCCGTAGGTCGCGAGGTCCTTGTCCTTGAGCTTCTCGATCTGGTCCTTGTAGGTGGGCATGCGCTCCAGCCAGCCCAGCGGCGTTCCCATCGCCAGCAGGGTGAACAGCTCGGCGTGCTCGGGCAGACGGCTCTGGATGAAGATCGTCGCCTTCTCCGGGTCCAGGCCGGCGGCCAGCCAGTCGATCACCATCTCGTAGACCGACTTCTCGATGACGGCGCGGTCCTCGTAGTGGGTGGTCAGCGCATGCCAGTCGGCCACGAAGTAGAAGCAGTCGTGGCTGTCCTGCAGCCGCACCCAGTTCTTGAGCGCGCCATGGTAGTGGCCGAGGTGCAGCGCGCCGGTGGGGCGCATGCCGGAGAGAACGCGGGGTCGCATGGCTTGGAAGGCTCCGTCAGGGGAGGGCGGATTCTCGCAGAGCAGGGCACTTACACTCCGCGCCCTCATGGCCCAGCGCATCGTCCTCCTCGTCTCCGGCCGCGGCAGCAATGCCGAGGCCATCGTGCGGGCCTGTGCCGCCGACGCCTGGCCGGCGCAGGTGGTCGCGCTCATCAGCAACCGGCCCGGCGCCGGCGCACTGGACTTCGCTGCCCGGCAGGGCATCGCCACCGCGGTGGTCGACCACACGCTGCACGCCGGCCGCGAGGCCTTCGACGCCGAACTGGCGCGGGTGATCGATGGCTTCGCGCCGACCCTGGTGGTGCTGGCCGGCTTCATGCGCATCCTCAGCGACGGTTTCGTGGCGCACTATGCCGGCCGGCTGCTGAACATCCACCCCTCGCTGCTGCCGGCGTTCCCGGGCCTGCACACGCATCGGCGGGCGATCGAGGCCGGTTGCAAGCTGGCCGGCGCCACGGTGCATTTCGTCACCGCCACGCTGGACCACGGCCCCATCGTCGCCCAGGCCGCCGTGCCGGTGCTGGCCGACGACACGCCCGAGGCGCTGTCAGCCCGGGTGCTGGTGGCCGAGCACCGGCTGTATCCGCTGGCGGTGCGCTGGTTCATCGAGGGTGCGCTGCAGGTCGGCGCCGATGGCGTGGTGCGCCACGCCGGCGGGGCGTCTCAGCTCCTGCTGGCCTGATCGACCAGGGTGAAGCGCGGCCGCTCGACGCCGTCGATCACCACGGTCTCGAAGAACATCGCCCAGGGTCGCACCCACAGCGCGCCCTCGCCATACAGCGGCCTGTAGAGCGCCAACACCTCCAGCGTCTCGCTGTGGCGCACCGCGCCGACCAGGTCGTACAGGTTGCCCTTGTCGTGGCGGTAGCGTCCGGCGGGCACGGCGGGCAGCGGCGGCAGGTCGTCGGCGGGTTTCGGCTTGTGTGCAGACATGGCGGGGATAATCGCACGATGCATCCAAATGCCCTGCTGGACCTGGCCACCGAGCTGTTGCGCTCTGTCCTGAAGCTCGACGCCCCGGCCGACAGCATCGTTTCCGCCTTCTTCAAGCGCCACCGCGCCCTGGGCCCGCGTGAGCGCCACGCCCTGGCCGAGACCGCCTACAGCGTGCTGCGCCGCCGCCCGCTGCTGCAGCACCTGGCGCAAAGCGGCACCGGCGCGCTGGAGCGGCGCCTGGCGATCCTGGCCTGGTCGGGCGACGCCAACCTGCTCAAGGGTGCGCTGGGGCCCAACGAGGCGCAGTGGCGCCAGCAGGTGCGGGCGCTGGACCCGGCGGGCTTCTCCGAGAAATACCGCCACAACCTGCCCGACTGGCTGGCCGCCGCGCTGCGCCAGCAACTGGGCGACGAGGCCTTCTGGCCGCTGGTGGCCGCGCTGGACGAACCCGCGCCGCTGGACCTGCGCGTCAACGTGCTCAAGGCCAAGCGCGACGAGATGCTCTCGCAGCTCAACCAGGCCGGCCTGCGTGCTGCCGCCACGCCGTTCTCGCCCTGGGGCATCCGCGTGCCGGGCAAGCCGGCGCTGCAGAAGATCGACGCCTTCGTGCATGGCGCCATCGAGGTGCAGGACGAGGGCAGCCAGCTGCTGGCCCTGCTGACCGATGCCAAGCGCGGCGAGATGGTGGTCGACTTCTGTGCCGGCGCCGGTGGCAAGACCCTGGCCCTGGGCGCAGCGATGCGCTCGACCGGGCGCTTGTATGCCTTCGACGTCAACGGCCACCGGCTCGATGCGCTCAAGCCGCGCATGGCGCGCAGCGGGCTGAGCAACGTGCATCCGGCCCAGATCGCCCACGAGCGCGACGAGCGCATCAAGCGCCTGGCCGGCAAGATCGATCGCGTGCTGGTCGATGCACCGTGCTCCGGCCTGGGCACGCTGCGCCGCAACCCGGACCTGAAATGGCGCCAGAGCCCGCAGGCGGTGGCCGAGCTCACCGTCAAGCAGGCGGCCATCCTCGACAGCGCGCAGCGGCTGGTGAAGTCCGGCGGGCGCCTGGTCTACGCCACCTGCAGCCTGCTGCGCGACGAGAACGAGGCCATTGCCGAGGCCTTCGGCGCCGCCCACCCCGACTTCGTGCCGCTGCCGGCGGCCGAGGCCCTGGCCGACGCGCATGTGGACCGCGCCGACGAACTGGTCAGCGGCCCCTACCTGCGGCTGTGGCCCAGCGTGCACGGCACCGACGGCTTCTTCGCCGCGGTCTGGCAGCGCAAGTAGGCCACCTGCGCCGGCCTGCACCCGCCGGCTTGATCTGGCGCAAGCCTGCTGCGTTGCGTCGCGGCGCCTCGGCCCCATCTGCCGAACTGCGCGGTTTCCAGTACGCACAATCCGCAGCGGGCCCCGGAGGGGGCTCACCTACAATCGTCGATCCGCCGTTTTTCCGGCGGGCAAGGCTGAACAAGGCTGACTGATGGAACAACTCTCTACCGTGTGGCTGGCCCTGGTTGACTGGCTCGCCAACGGCCTGTGGTCCAGCGCCACCTGGTGGCAGGTGCTGCTGGTGACGCTGGTGATGACGCACTTCACCATCCTGGGCGTCACGATCTTCCTGCACCGTGCCCAGGCGCACCGGGCGCTCGAACTGCACGCGATCCCGTCGCACTTCTTCCGGTTCTGGCTGTGGCTGACCACCGGCATGGTGACGAAGGAATTCGTCGCCGTGCACCGCAAGCACCACGCCAAGTGCGAGACCGAGGAAGACCCGCACAGCCCGCAGACGCGCGGCATCAAGGCCCTGCTGCTGACCGGCGTCGAGCTGTACCGCGCCGAGGCCAAGAACCCCGAGACCCTGGCCAAGTACGGCAAGGGCACGCCCGACGACTGGATCGAGCGCAACCTGTACACCCGCTACAGCTGGCAGGGCGTGGGCCTGATGCTGATCATCGACCTGCTGCTGTTCGGCGCCATCGGCCTCACGATCTGGGCGGTGCAGATGGCCTGGATCCCCGTGTGGGCCACCGGCGTGATCAACGGCATCGGCCACTGGTGGGGTTACCGCAACTTCGAGGCTGCCGACGCGTCGACCAATGTCTCGCCCTGGGGCATCCTGATCGGCGGCGAAGAGCTGCACAACAACCACCACACCTATCCCACCTCGGCCAAGTTCTCGGTCAAGCCCTTCGAGTTCGACATCGGCTGGGGCTACATCCGCGCCATGGAACTGATGGGTCTGGCCAAGCCGCGCAATACCGTGCCGCAGCTGAAGCTGGGCGCGATCAAGCCGCAGGCCGATGCGCACACGCTGGAGGCGATCATCGCCAACCGCTACGAGGTGATGGCCAAGTACGCCAAGGAACTGCGCGCCGCCTGCGCCACTGAGCTGGAGCAGGTCAAGCAGCAGGGCGCTGCCGCGCGTCTGGCCGACCTGCAGCTGGCCAAGCGCTGGCTGCACCGCGACGACGAGAAGATCCCGAGTGCGGTCAAGCCGCAGCTGGCCAAGGTGGTCGACGGCAACCCGCAGCTGGCCAAGCTGGTGGCGATGCGCGAGGAGCTGCGCCAGCTCTGGACCCGCACCAACGTGTCGGCCGAGCAACTGGTGATCGACCTGCAGCAGTGGTGCAAGCGCGCCGAGAGCAGCGGCATCGACGCGCTGGCGCAGTTCTCCATGAAACTGCGTGCCGCGCATGCCTGACGCTCCCCCCGAAGCGCCTGCGGCGCCTCCCCCCAGGGTGGCGCCGTCCGTGGCCTGGCAAATCCAGTTCCACGGCGGCCGCTTGACGGGATGCGACAACGGGCCTTCGGGCCCGTTTTGCTTGGCAGGATCAGCAGCGGGTCACGAGCAGACAGCAAAAAGCCCGCCGAAGCGGGCTTTGTCGTTCAGGGCGGTGTCGCCACCGCAAACCGAATCACTTCAGCTTGATTTCCTTGAACAGCACGTGCTTGCGCGCCTTCGGGTCGAACTTCATGAATTCGAGCTTCTCGGGCGTGGTCTTCTTGTTCTTGTTCGTGGTGTAGAAGAAGCCGGTTCCTGCGGTGGATTCCAGCTTGATCTTCTCGCGTCCGCCTTTGGCTGCCATGGTGTGCTCCGTGTCTGAAGGGTGAGGCGCTGATTACAGCGCGTTCTTGGCGCGCAGGTCGGCCACGACCTGGTCGATGCCGACCTTGTCGATCAGGCGCAGCGCGGCGTTGGTGATGCGCAGGCGCACCCAGCGGTTCTCGCTCTCGACCCAGAACCGGCGGTATTGCAGGTTCGGCAGCCAACGACGCTTGGTCTTGTTGTTGGCGTGCGAGACGTTGTGACCGACCATCGGGCCCTTGCCCGTGACTTGACAGACGCGTGCCATGACGCTTCTCCAGAACTGTGTTGCAGGCACGGCAGCCAGCGCAAGGTTGCCCGGATGGCCGGCAGACGGGATGTCTGCCCCTTGATGACTGCCCTTGGATCTTGACCCTGGCGCAGCGCACTGCCCAGGGCCCGCCTTTTCGGCAAAGACCGCGATTATAGCCAGAAAACCGGCGTCGGCCGGCGCTGCCGGCCTGCGGACTTCAGGTCTGCTGCTCCAGGTAGCGCTGCGCGTCCAGCGCGGCCATGCAGCCGGTGCCGGCCGAGGTGATGGCCTGGCGGTAGACATGGTCCTGCACGTCGCCGGCGGCGAACACGCCCGGCACGCTGGTCATGGTCGCGAAGCCGTTCAGCCCCGAGCGGGTGACGATGTAGCCGTCCTTCATCTCCAGCTGGCCCTTGAAGATGTCGGTGTTGGGCTGGTGGCCGATGGCGATGAAGCAGCCCTTGAGCGTCAGGTCTTCGGTGGCGCCGGAGTTGACGTTCTTCAGCCGCACGCCGGTGACGCCGCTCTGGTCGCCCAGCACCTCGTCCAGCGTGCTGTGCAGGTGCAGCACGATCTTGCCGGCGGCGACCTTCTCGTTGAGCTTGTCGACCATGATGGCCTCGGCGCGGAACTTGTCGCGCCGGTGCACCAGGTGCACGGTGCTGGCGATGTTGCTGAGGTAGAGCGCTTCCTCGACGGCCGTGTTGCCGCCGCCGACCACGGCCACCGTGTCGCCGCGGTAGAAGAAGCCGTCGCAGGTGGCGCAGCCGCTGACGCCGCGGCCCATGAAGGCCGATTCGCTGGGCAGGCCCAGGTACTTGGCGCTGGCACCGGTGGCGATGATCAGGCTGTCGCAGGTGTACCTGCCGCTGTCGCCGGTCAGCGTGAACGGGCGCTGGCTGACGTCGACCGTGTGGATGTGGTCGAACACGATCTGGGTGTTGAAGCGCTCGGCATGCTTCTGGAAGCGCTCCATCAGCTCGGGGCCCTGCACACCCATCACGTCGGCCGGCCAGTTGTCGACCTCGGTGGTGGTCATCAGCTGGCCACCCTGGGCCAGGCCGGTGACCAGCACCGGCTTGAGGTTGGCGCGGGCGGCGTAGATGGCGGCGCTGTAGCCGGCCGGGCCGGAGCCCAGGATCAGCACCTGGGCATGCAGGGTGGGGGTGCTCATGCGGTGTGTGAGGTAGGGGGATGGGGGCGGCAGGTGGGGCGCGCCAGCGTCCAGGAATTGTCACATGCGGGGGAAACCCGGGGGTCGGCATCCTGACCATCGGCACAATAGGGAAAGCACATCAGAACTGACCCGTGAAGCCCGTGCTGCTTGCGCGTTTGGTGCCATCGGTCACGCAACACACTGACGGTCAGGGAGGGAATTCACCATGTCGATGTTGACGAATCTGGATCTGATCCGGCGCGTGCCGCTGTTCTCCATGCTGACCAACGACCAGGCCCAGGCGATCGCCGACAGCGTGGTCAAGCGGCGCTTCCGCCGCGGGGAGCTGGTGGTCGAGCAGGGCCGCAAGAGCAATACCCTGTTCATCCTGCTCAATGGCCGGGCCCGGGTGCTGACCTCGGACAGCCGGGGCCGCGAGGTCATCCTGGCGGTGCTGGAGAGCGGCGACTATGTCGGCGAGATGAGCCTGATCGACAACGAGGCGCATTCGGCCACCGTGCGTTGCGAGATCCAGACCGACATGCTGATCCTGGGCCGGGCCGATTTCGCCCGCTGCCTGCCCGAGCATTCGTCGCTGAGCTACGCGATCCTGCGCGGCCTGGTGCGCCGCCTGCGCCATGCCGACCGCCAGATCGAGTCGCTGGCCCTGCTCGACGTCTACGGCCGCGTCGCCCGCACGCTGCTGGAAATGTCCGAGGAGATCAACGGCGTGAAGATCATCCGCAACAAGGTCTCGCGCCAGGACATGGCCAAGGTCGTCGGCGCCTCGCGCGAGATGGTCAGCCGGGTGATGAAGGACCTGGAGGAGCGCGGCGTGATCGAGACCCAGGAGAACGGCTCGGTCATCATCAAGGAACGCGCGCCGCAGCCGGAGTGATCCGCACCGCCGGCAGCCGCCGCCCCGGCGGCTGACTCGGCCGGTCGTCCGACACCGGCCAGCAAGGTGCTTGCGCGACAATTCCGCGCATGACTTTTCCTCTTGGCTCATTGCAGCGCGACGGCGCGGCGTCGTTGCCCGTCCAGCGTGGTGCCGACACGGCCGCGATGCCTGGCCTGCGACCGCAGTTGCTGCTGCTGAGCGGCGGTGTGGTCTGGCTGCTGCTGCTGCTGGCCCTGGCCAGCCACCGCGCCACCGACCCCGGCTTCTCCACCTCGGGCACGGGTGCGCCGGTGGCCAACTGGGCCGGCTTGCTGGGCGCCTGGGCGTCCGACCTGCTGCTGTTCAGCTTCGGCTATTCAGCCTGGTGGCTGATGCTGGCCGGGGGCCGCGCCTGGCTGGCGCTGCTGGCGCGCAGCCTGCGTGGCCGGGCGTCCGTCGATGAACTGCAGCGCCCCGCCTGGTGGTTCTGGGGCGGCCTGCTGCTGCTGATGGCGGCCAGCTGCGGCCTGGAATGGACCCGGCTGTACCGGCTGGATGCGGCCGTGCCCGGCGGCCAGGCTGGTGGTGTGCTGGGCGCCGTCGTCGGCGGCCTGTCGATGCGCTGGCTGGGATTTGCCGGCTCCGGCGTGCTGTGGATCGCCGGCCTGGTGGCCGGCGTGTCGCTGGCGCTGGGCTTTTCATGGGCCCGCGTGGCCGACGCGCTGGGCCGGCGCATCGAGGGCGGCTGGCGTGCCCGTGCCGACAAGCGCGAGGTCAAGGAGGACCTGCGCATCGCCGAAGTGCTGACGCGCGAGCGCGAGCAGGTGGTCGAGGAGGAGCGCGCCGTGGTCGAGGAGCACGCGCCCATCGTCATCGAGGAGACGATGGTCGAGGTGCCCAAGAGCACCCGCGTCGCCAAGGAACGCCAGAAGCCGCTCTTCACCGAACTCACGGACACCAAGCTGCCGCAGGTCGACCTGCTGGACGCTGCGCCCGCGGTGCGTGCCGATTCGGTGACGCCCGAGTCGCTGGAAATGACCTCGCGCATGATCGAGAAGAAGCTGCGCGACTTCGGCGTCGAGGTGCGGGTGGTGGCGGCCAGCCCCGGCCCGGTGATCACGCGCTACGAGATCGAGCCGGCCACGGGCGTCAAGGGCTCGCAGGTGGTCAACCTGGCCAAGGACCTGGCGCGTTCGCTGAGCCTGGTCAGCATCCGGGTGGTGGAGACCATTCCCGGCCGCACGACGATGGCGCTGGAGCTGCCCAACGCCAAGCGGCAGATGATCCGCCTGGCCGAGATCCTGGGCTCGCAGATCTACCACGATGCCCAGTCGCAGCTGACCATGGGCCTGGGCAAGGACATCGTCGGCGCGCCGATGGTGGCCGACCTGGCGAAGATGCCGCACTGCCTGGTGGCCGGCACCACCGGCTCGGGCAAGTCGGTGGGCATCAACGCGATGATCCTGAGCCTGCTCTACAAGGCCGAGGCGCGCGACGTGCGCCTGATCCTGATCGACCCGAAGATGCTGGAGATGAGCGTCTACGAGGGCATCCCGCACCTGCTGTGCCCGGTGGTCACCGACATGAAGCAGGCCGCCAACGCGCTGAACTGGTGCGTGGGCGAGATGGAGCGCCGCTACAAGCTGATGAGCAAGCTGGGCGTGCGCAACCTGGCCGGCTACAACAAGAAGCTCGACGAGGCCAAGGCGCGCGAGGAACTGATCCCCAACCCCTTCAGCCTGACCCCCGACGAACCCGAGCCGCTGGACCGGCTGCCCTACGTCGTGATCGTGATCGACGAGCTGGCCGACCTGATGATGGTGGTGGGCAAGAAGATCGAGGAA
>Ga0116179_1000175_pt1 | contig 49896 bp, 40 predicted proteins | sample AD_UKC071_MetaG_FD_89751 | JGI IMG/M metagenome (GOLD analysis project Ga0116179, IMG submission 89751) | Active sludge microbial communities of municipal wastewater-treating anaerobic digesters from USA - AD_UKC071_MetaG | ecosystem: Engineered > Bioreactor > Anaerobic > Digestate | place: USA...
AAGTCGATGGCAACGACCTGATCATCAACGGCAAGCGCATCCACGTGACTGCCGAGCGCGATCCCGCCAACCTGCCGCATGCCGCCAACGGCGTCGACATCGCGCTGGAATGCACCGGGTTCTTCACCGACCGCGCATCTTGCGAAAAACACCTGGCCGCCGGTGCCAAGCGCGTGCTGATCTCGGCCCCGGGCAAGAACGTCGACCTCACCGTCGTGTTCGGCGTTAACCACGACAAGCTGACCGCCGACCACGTGATCGTCTCGAACGCTTCGTGCACCACCAACTGCCTGGCGCCCTTCGCCAAGGTGCTGAACGACGCCATCGGCATCGAGCGCGGCCTGATGACCACGGTCCACGCCTATACCAACGACCAGAAGATCCTCGACCAGATCCACGAAGATCCGCGCCGCGCCCGCGCTGCCGCGATGTCGATGATCCCGACCACCACCGGCGCCGCCCGCGCCGTGGGTGAAGTGCTGCCCGAACTGAAGGGCAAGCTCGACGGCAGCGCGATCCGCGTGCCGACCCCGAACGTCTCGGTCGTCGACCTGACCTTCACGCCGAAGCGCGACACCACCAAGGATGAAGTCAACGCCCTGCTCAAGGCCGCCTCGGAAGGCGCGCTCAAGGGCGTGCTGGGCTATTCGGACGAGCCGCTGGTCTCGATCGACTACAACCACTGCCCGAACAGCAGCACCATCGACAGCCTCGAAACCTCGGTGATCGACGGCAAGCTGGTGCGCGTGCTGTCCTGGTACGACAACGAGTGGGGCTTCTCCAACCGCATGGTCGACACCGCCGGCGCGATCGGCAAGCTCCTGTAATAGTGCGCGCCGCCCCGCAAGGGGCGGTGCACCCCATTCCCCCCTCCCGCCCGCGGGAGGGGCCGGGGGAGGGCCTGTTGCGGCCCACGACATCCCGGTAACCTTCGCCTTTCCTCGTCATGCTGAATGTGTTTCAGCATCCATCTTGCCCGCAAACCCCTGGTCGATGTGGAGAGATGGACCCTGAAGCAAGTTCAGGGTGACGGGAGCGGCTCCGGCCACAGACAACTGAGGCTCAACATGACCACTTTCCGCACGCTCGACGATCTCGGGGACCTCACCGGCAAGGTGGCGCTGGTCCGGGTCGACCTTAACCTGCCGATGCAGGACGGGGCCGTGACCGACGATACGCGCGTGCGGGCCTCTGCCCCCACCATCCTCGACCTCTGCGCCAAGGGCGCCAAGGTGCTGCTGCTGGCGCACTTCGGCCGCCCCAAGGGCGAGCGCGTCTCGACCATGTCGGTGTCGATGACGCTCGACGCGGTCCAGGCGGTGCTGGGCAGGGAAGTGATGTTCGTGCCCGAAGTCGCGGGTGACGTGGTCAGGCAGGCTGTGGGCATCCTGCGCCCCGGCGATGTTGCCATGCTGGAGAACACGCGCTTCTGGAAGGGCGAGGAAAAGAACGATCCGGAACTGGCAAGGGCGATTGCCGAGAACGGCGACATCTACGTCAACGACGCCTTTTCCGCCGCGCATCGCGCCCATGCCAGCACCGAGGGGCTGGCCCACCTGCTGCCCGCCTATGCCGGCCGCTCGATGGAAGCCGAACTCAAGGCGCTCGAAGCCGCGCTTGGCAATCCGGTCCGCCCGGTCGCGGCGGTGGTCGGGGGCGCCAAGGTGTCATCCAAGCTCGACGTGCTGACCCACCTCGTGACGCAGGTCGATCATCTGATCATCGGCGGCGGCATGGCCAACACCTTCCTCGCCGCCAAGGGCGTCGATGTCGGCAAGTCGCTGTGCGAGCATGATCTGGCCGACACGGCGCGCAGCATCCTTGAAGCCGCCGACAAGTCCGGCTGCACCGTCCACCTGCCCTATGACGTGGTGGTGGCGAAGGAATTCGCGGCAAACCCGGCGTCTTTGCGCACCTGCAACGTCCACGAAGTCGCGGCGGACGAGATGATCCTCGATGTCGGCCCGCAGGCTGCCGAGGCGCTGGCGGACGTGCTCAAGACCTGCCGCACGCTGGTGTGGAATGGCCCGCTCGGCGCGTTCGAGACGGTGCCCTTCGATGCCGCGACCGTCGCGCTCGCCCGCAGCGCCGCGGCGCTGACGGCCGAAGGCGCGCTGGTTTCCGTGGCGGGCGGGGGCGATACCGTCGCCGCGCTCAACCACGCCGGGGTGGCGGACGATTTCACTTACATTTCAACCGCTGGCGGCGCTTTCCTCGAATGGATGGAAGGCAAGGAACTGCCCGGCGTGAAGGCGCTGCAAGCCGCCTGATTTTCATGGTTGCCAAGGTTGCGGCGGACCTGATCCGCCGTTATCGGCGCATCAACGCATACGTATTTAGGACAGGGACCGCAGAGCTATGAACACCGCAGACATGACTGCCAAGATGGCCGCCGGCAACGGCTTTATCGCCGCGCTCGACCAGTCGGGCGGCTCGACCCCCAAGGCGCTGGCCGGCTATGGCATCAGCGAAGACGCCTGGTCGGATGAAGCCGGGATGTTCGACCTGATCCACGCCATGCGCGAACGCATCATCACCTCGCCCGTGTTCACCGGCGACAAGGTGATCGGCGCGATCCTGTTCGAGCGCACGATGGACGGCACCGCTGGCGGCAAGCCGGTCCCCGCCGCGCTGATCGAAAAGGGCATCGTGCCCTTCATCAAGATCGACAAGGGCCTTGAGGACGAAGTCAACGGCGTCCAGCTGATGAAGCCGATGCCGGAACTCGACGCGCTGCTGACCAAGTCGAAGGCGCTGGGCGTCTATGGCACCAAGGAGCGCTCGGTGATCAACTCGGCCAATGCCGAGGGCATCGCGGCGGTCGTCAAGCAGCAGTTCGAAGTCGGCCAGCAGGTGCTGTCGCACGGCATGATGCCGATGATCGAGCCCGAAGTGAACATCAAGAGCGAGACCCGCGCTGCGTGCGACGAGATCCTGCTGGGCGAGATCCTCAAGAATCTCGATGCGCTGCCCGAAGGCCAGCAGGTGATGCTGAAGCTGTCGCTGCCCGTGGTCCCGGGCAAGTTCGACGCGCTGACCAGCCACCCCAAGGTGCTGCGCGTGGTTGCCCTGTCGGGCGGCTACAAGCGCCCCGAGGCCTGCGTTGAACTGGCCAAGAACAAGGGCATCATCGCCAGCTTCAGCCGCGCGCTGCTCGAAGACCTGCGCGCGCAGATGAGCGACGATGAATTCAACGCCTCGCTCGGCGCCGCGATCGACGAGATCTACAAGGGCTCGACCGTCAAGACCGCCTGAACGGACTGACGCGAAACAAGCGGGGGCGGGGCGTGAAGGCGCTCCGCCCCTGTTTTGTTTCCAATTGAAGAACCCCTGCTCCGTTCGTGTCGAGCGTAGTCGAGACACGCCAGCGCCCACGTGTCTCGACTTCGCTCGACACGAACGGAGAAGCATGGGTCAGGTCGCGGGTGAGAACCGGAAAGTGAAGCGGTAGTCGCGCGGTGAAATCCGGCGCTGGGTGCTGCGCGGCGGCATGACACCGGCCAGCTCCAGCGAACCGCCCGCCACGGCCAGCGGCTTGTCGGTGGCCAGTTCGTGAATGCCGCTGTGTCCCGCATGGCTCACCCGCACTTCCAGGCGCACGCGTCCGGCCCAGATGCACCGCGCCTCCATCGGGCAGCGGCTGTCTTCCAGCACCTTTACCGGCGTCACCCGCAGCGGGCCGACGCTTGCCGTCTGGCCCAGACGGAAGCTGTCGGCATTGGCCGGCACGGTGGCGCAGGCCCCCAGCATGGGGAGGGCGGCGAGAGCGAGCAGGGTGGGGCGCTGGATCATGTTCACAGACTAGCCCGCTTTCCTGAACGGGCGCCGAACACTTGGCCTCTGCGCCAGGGCGGGCTAGGGACGCGTCATGTCTGACTGCCAGCTCTACCTGATTTCGCCGCTCGACGTTTCGGGCGCCTTCCCTGACCGGCTCGCCCGCGCGCTCGATGCCGCGCCGGTTGCCGCCTTCCAGTTCCGGGTGAAGGAGGTGGACGAGCACCAGGCCGCGCGGCTGGCCGAGCCGCTCCAGGCGATCTGTGCCGCGCGCGAGGTGGCCTTCATCGTCAACGATTCGATCAGCCTCGCCAAGCGCCTCGGTGCGGACGGGGTGCACCTTGGCCAGTCGGATGGCGAAGTGGAGGATGCGCGCAAGCGGCTGGGCCGTGAAGCGCAGATCGGCGTCACTTGCCACAACAGTCGCCACCTGGCGATGGAAGCGGGCGAGGCGGGGGCGGACTATGTCGCCTTCGGAGCCTTTTTTCCCACCACCACCAAGGTCACCGAGCACCGCGCCGAGCCGGACCTGCTGACCTGGTGGCAGGAGCTGATGGAAATTCCCTGCGTCGCCATCGGTGGGATCACGCCCGAAAACTGCGCTCCGCTGGTCAGCGCGGGCGCGGACTTCCTGGCCGTGTCCGGCGGCGTGTGGAACGGCGACGAGGCGGCTGCGGTCAAGGCGTTTCATGCCGCGATTGCCGGGGCGGAGGGGTAACCGGGCGCTCCAAGAGAGTGCTACTTGAACCTGCCCGTTCCCGTCACCCCGGACTTGATCCGGGGTCCAGCTTGTTTGTCACAGCGCGCTTCCGACCGGAAGCTGGGCCCCGGATCGAGTCCGGGGCGACGAGCATTTGTGTTCGGTCATACCCTCGGTTTCCTAACCCGCCTTTCCGTGCCATGTTCCACCCCTGAAATCCGGCGCTGCGGGGGGAGGGGCTTCCCGCACAGGACACTGTCCACTGTGTCCACTCATTCAGCGGAAGGGCTAACAAGATGAACGGCAAGGCAGGACTTCCGGTCCGTGAACTGACCCTGCGCTCGGTCCTTCTGGGCGGGGCGCTGACCTTTCTCTTCACCGCCGCCAACGTCTATTTCGGGCTGCGGGTCGGGCTGACCTTCTCCACCGCGATCCCGGCTGCCGTGATCTCGATGGCCCTGCTGCGCACTCTGGGCGGGGCGACGATTGTCGAGAACAATATCGTCCAGACCATCGGCAGCGCGGCGGGCGCGGTGGCGACGATGGTGTTCGTGCTGCCCGGGTTCGTGATCGTCGGGTGGTGGAGCCAGATCCCCTATTGGGAGACGATGCTGGTCTGCGCCACCGGCGGGGTGCTGGGGGTGATGCTGTCGGTGCCGATGCGCCGCGCTCTGGTGATCGATACCGACCTGCCCTATCCCGAAGGGGTTGCGGGCGCGGAAATCCTGCGCGTCGGGATGGGCGATGCCGAGGGCGAGCGCGAGAACCGCGCGGGCCTTGCCACCATCCTGCTCGGCACCATCGCAGGGGCGGGCTTCGGCGTGCTGACCATGCTGCGACTCGCCGCCGGGGAAGTGAGCCGCGTGTTCAAGATCGGCGCGGGTTATGGCACGATCGGCGTCACGACCTCGCTGGGCCTCGTCGCGATCGGCCACCTGATCGGCCTCGCCACTGGCATGGCCATGCTGGCCGGGCTGGTGCTGGGCAAGTTCATCCTGCTGCCCGTGCTGACGGCGGGACTGCCCGGCATTCCCGAAGAAGTTGCCGGAACGGTGTTCAGCCAGCAGGTGCGCATCGTCGGCGCGGGCGCCATGGCGATTGCCGCGCTGTGGGCGCTGGTGCGGATTTCCGGCTCGATCCTGGGCGGGCTGTCGGGCCTTGCTGCCACGGCCCGCGCGCGCAAGGCGGGCGAAGAGATCAAGCAGTCGGAACGCGACCTGCCCGGTAAGTGGGTGCTGGGCGTCAGTGCGGCGATGTTTGGGCCGATTCTCTATCTGGTGTGGAACTTCGTCCAGGGCGGGCCGCTGGCCAATCATGCCCTGGCGGTGCTGGTGCTGGCGCTGATCTTCATCGTCGTGATCGGCATCTTCACCGCCGTGATCACGGGCTACATGGCGGGACTGGTCGGCACCTCGAACAGCCCGGTTTCGGGGGTGGGAATCCTCGCGATCCTGATCGCCTCGGTGCTGGTGGGCGCGCTGTTCGGCGGCAGCGTGACGCCGGACCTGCGCGCGCCGCTGATCGCCTTTGCGCTGTTCCTGGTTTCCTTCGTGTTCGGGATCGCGATCGTCGCCAATGACAACCTGCAGGATCTCAAGACCGGACAACTGGTTGGCTCGACCCCGTGGAAGCAGCAGGCCGCGCTGATCATCGGCGTGCTGGCAGGATCGCTGGTGCTGCCGCCGGTGCTGCAACTGCTGGCCACCAGCTTCGGTTTTGCCGGGGCGCCCGGGGCGGGTCCGAACGCGCTCGCCGCGCCGCAGGCCTCGCTGTTCGCCACCATCGCGCAGGGAGTGCTGGGCGGCTCGATGCGCTGGGATCTGATCTGGATGGGGGCAGGAATCGGGGCGGCGCTGATTGCCCTGGACGAAGGCCTGCGCAAGACCGGCAAGGGCAAGCTGCCGCCGCTCGCTGTTGCCATGGGCATCTACCTGCCCGCCACGCTGGTCCTGCCGGCGGTGATCGGCGCAGTGATCGGCCATGGCTGGAACCGGATGGCGTCGCGCACCGCTCGCCCAGAGTTCACCGAGCGGATGGGCGTGCTGCTGGCGACCGGGCTGGTGGTGGGGGACAGCCTGATGGGGCTGGTCTTTGCGGGCGCGGTGGGGATCACGGGCGATCCGGCGAAGCTGGGGATCGTGGGTGACGAATTTGCCGCGACTTCCGAATGGGTCGGTCTGGCCGCGATGGTCGGGCTGCTTGGCTGGGCCTATGCCCGGGTTCGCCAGCGGGCGCTTGCGGCTGATTGAAAGTGCTAGCCTTCGCTGCTCGACCGCTTGCGCACGCAGCGCAGTGCCGTGTCGGCCCCGGCGGCATCACGCTTGCGCAGGAAGTTGTCGGAAATGCGGTGGAAGCTCTGCCCGCGCTTCGGCCCGGCGGTCATCACCAGCACGTCGCCGGTCAGCAGGTATGTGCCGCGCCCTTCAGCGCTGCGATAGATCGATCCGTTGACGATGCTGAAACCCTCGTCCGCCTGCGGGTAGCCCGCCGGTCCGGAAGCATCGCCGGGCAGTTCGCAGACATAATCGCCAGGCATCAGCGAATCGATCTTGCCGCCCGGGGCGGCAGAGGCACTGCCGGCAGCGGCAAGCAGAAGGAGCGGTACGATATGCTTCATGGCGGGTTCCCTGCGGATGCGCGGATTAGCAGGAACTGAACGTTCCGGCTACCTTGCGCGGACAGGCGGCCTTGCTCCTTGCGCCGGCAAGCGCTAAGGGCGCGGCCTTCCGGGCGGTTCCCGGGTTCTTTCTCAACTTGAAGGCAGCTCCGATGGCCAAGATCAGCGGCGTGGACATCCGTCCCGGCAATATCCTCGAATACGAAAAGGGCATCTGGAAGGTCGCCAAGACCCAGCATACCCAGCCGGGCAAGGGCGGCGCCTTCATGCAGGTCGAGATGAAGAACCTGATCGATGGCCGCAAGACCAACGTCCGCTTCCGCAGCGCCGACACGGTCGAGAAGGTCCGGCTCGACACCAAGGACTTCCAGTTCCTCTATGTCGAGGGCGACGACCTGGTGTTCATGGACGTCGAAACCTACGAACAGATCACTCTGCCCAAGGACCTGCTGGGCGGCGCCGACGCCTTCCTGCAGGACGGCATGACCGTGCTGCTGGAAATGTACGACGATCGCCCGATCTCGGTCCAGTTGCCCGAACAGGTCGAAGCCACCATTGTCGAGGCTGACGCCGTGGTGAAGGGTCAGACCGCTTCGTCCAGCTACAAGCCCGCTATCCTCGACAACGGGGTGCGCGTGATGGTGCCGCCGCATATCGCCAGCGGCACCCGGATCATCGTCGACGTGTACGAACGTACCTACGTCGGCAAGGCGGACTGAGGCCAGCCATGTCAGTTATTTCCGGCTTGATGCGCGTGATGGAGAAGGCGGCCCGCAAGGCCGGCCAGCGCCTGCGCCGCGACTTCGGCGAGGTCGAGCATCTCCAGGTCAGCCGCAAGGGGCCGGCGGACTTCGTCTCCAAGGCCGACCAGCGCGCCGAACGGACGCTTTACGACGAACTGCTTGCGGCGCGCCCCGATTGGGGCTTCGTGCTGGAAGAGGGCGGGACGATCGAGGGCGACCCGAACAAGCCGCGCTGGATCATCGATCCGCTCGACGGGACCAGCAACTTCCTCCACGGCATTCCGCACTTCGCGATCTCGATTGCGGTGCAGGAACCGCGGCTCGACGGCAAGGGCTGGGGCGAAGTCACGGCGGGGCTGGTCTACCAGCCGGTCACCGACGAAAGCTTCTGGGCCGAGAAGACCCGCGGCGCCTGGCTGCATGACCGGCGCCTGCGCGTGTCGGGCCGCCGCCATCTGGACGAGAGCCTGATCGCCACGGGCATCCCCTTTGCGGGACGCGGCAACGCGGTCGAATGGCAGCGGATCTATGCCGCGCTGGGGCCGCAGGTGGCGGGCATCCGCCGCTTCGGCGCCGCCTCGCTCGACCTCGCCTGGGTCGCGGCGGGCCGCTACGAAGGCTTCTGGGAAAGCGGCCTTGCGCCCTGGGATACCGCCGCGGGCTGCCTGCTGGTGCGCGAGGCAGGCGGGTTCGTGACCGACTGGCGCGGCATCTCGCAGCCGATCTGCGACGCGCAGGTCCTGGCCGGCAACGACGCGCTGCACTCGCGGCTGCACAAGCTGGTGGCGAGCGCGCTGAAGGCTTAGGCAAATCCTAACCATGAAGGCGCACACCGGTTTCGAGTGGGAAACCGGGAGTGCGCGTCATGGCTATTTGGGTGCTGGGAGAGGGCCTTGCCCTGGTGCTGCTGGGGCTGGGCGCGCCGGTTCCCGATCCGGCCCCGCCGAAGCCGATGGTATCAAGCTTTGCTCTTGCCCGGACAGCGCCGCCATTGGTCGTTCAGGAAAGCATATCCCGCAGCGGCCAGTACACCCGGCTCCGGCCCGTTGCCGCCGAAGATGGTTGGTCGCCGCCGCTGCGGACCTGGGGCGATGCGGGCTCCGGTCCGGTGATCGAACTCGGAGCCCTCGGCGCCTCGAAGATTCGCAAGCGGCGGGCGGACCTTGTCCACCTTTCGCTCGACTGGGGGTTCTGACCGCGCTTGAACGCGGCGGCCACCCCGGCTAAGCGCGCCAGACGGCGCAGTGCCCCTGTGGCGGAATGGTAGACGCGAACGACTCAAAATCGTTTGCCGCAAGGCGTGCCCGTTCGAGTCGGGCCAGGGGCACCACAACCGCACTGACTAGTACGGGAAGCCGTAGTAGCCATAGACCATCCGGCCGTAATCATCGTTGTAGTCCGGCTCGTTGCCGCGCCGATAGCTGGGCGCGTTCTCCAGATCGTCCTCGTCCATGTCGACCTTGTAGCCGCCAAGGCCGGTATCGTAGTCGAGCATGTCCCACGGAATCGGGTAATAGGTTCCGCCCATGCCAAGGAACCCGCCGAAGGTCAGCACGGCGTACTCCACCCGGCCCCGGCGCTTGTCGACCATGAAGTTGTAGATGCTGCCCAGCCGGTCGCCGTCACGGCCATAGACGGCAGTGCCTTCGACCTTGTTGGAAGCGATCAACTGGCTGGTTTCGTCGATCGCGACGTCGCGGTCCTTGTCCTCGCTGAACTGGCCTGAGGAGCGTCCCCCCGTATCGTTGTCATAGCGGCCGGCGTGGCTGTAGCGATCGCTTTGCGAGCGCTGCGGGGAATTTGTCGCCCAGCCCGCATCGTCGCTGCGCGCGGCGCCGGTGTAGCGCGAATAACTGCCCTGATTGCTGCTGTAGTCATACTGTCCCATGTGATCTCTCCTGAAATAGGGTGCGGCCCTTCCACAACCTGCGCGGCATGGGACTGTTCCGCTGGCCCGGCGGCCTGCCGGCACGGCTCGCCGCAGTCTGGGCACTTGTCCGTTGCGTGCGGCGCGGTTAGCCAGAGGCATGACCAGTCATCGCCGCGCCGCATTTCGCCTCACCGCCCTTTGCCTGCTTGCTGCCAGCGCCGCGCCGCTTGCGGCCGAGCCGTTGCGCAATGCCGTCTCGGCAGAGATGCCCAGCCTGATGGCGATCTACCGCGACCTGCACGAACATCCCGAGCTGAGCTTCCAGGAGGTCCGTTCGGCCAAGGTGATGGCAGACGCCGCACGGGCCGCCGGCTTCGAAGTGACGGAAGGCGTCGGCAAGACCGGAGTCGTTGCGATTCTCAGGAACGGCAAGGGGCCGACCGTCCTGATCCGCGCCGACATGGATGGCCTGCCGGTGGTCGAGCAGACGGGCCTGGCCTATGCCAGCAAGGCGCGCGGCACCTCTACCGCCGGGGTGGAAAGCGGGTCATGCACGCCTGCGGCCACGATACTCACATGACCGGCTGGATCGGCGCCGCGCGCGTGCTGGCGGCCAGTCGCGACAAGTGGTCGGGCACGCTGGTGATGATCGGCCAGCCCGCCGAAGAGATCAACGCTGGCGCCGCGGCAATGCTGGCGGATGGCCTGTTCACCCGCTTTCCGAGGCCCGACTATGCCCTGGCATTCCACGATACGGCAGAGCTGGGATCAGGGATTATCGGGGTCAAGCCGGGCTTCGCGCTCGCCAACGTCGACAGCGTCGATATCACCGTCAGGGGGCTGGGCGGGCACGGCGCCTATCCGCATACCACGAAGGATCCGATCGTGCTGGCCAGTGCGATCGTGATGCGCCTGCAGACGCTGGTGAGCCGCGAGGCCAGCCCGCTCGATCCGTCCGTAGTCACGGTCGGCAGTTTTCACGGCGGGGCGAAGCACAACATCATCCCCGACGAGGTGAAGATGCAGCTGACCGTGCGCAGCTATTCCGATGCTTCGCGCAAGACGCTGCTTGATGGCATCCGGCGGATCGTCGCCGGCGAGGCCATGGCTTCGGGCATTCCGGCGGATCGTGCGCCGGTGGTGACGATGGATCCCAATTTCGCCCGTGCGACCTGGAACACGCCCGCCTTTTCGGCGCGCATCGCCGATCACTTCCGCGCCCGGTTCGGCGCGGCGCGGGTCGCGGAAGTGCCGCCCTCGATGGCGGGAGAGGACTTCGGCGAATTTGCCCGTGCCGACCAGAACCGCATCCAGTCGCTGATCTTCTGGGTGGGCGGTCGCCAGCAGGCGGAGCTGGACAAGGCCGCGCGCGAGGGGACCACGCTCCACGGCCTGCATAGCCCGTTCTGGGCGCCCGAGGCTGACAAGGTGATCGCGGCGGGGGCGGAGGCGCTCGCCAGCGCGGCGATCGAGCTGATGCCGAAAGGCGGCGCCCAGTCGAATTGAGAAAGTCGAATTGAGATTTTTGCGATCCATTCGCAATAGTTTGATCGGAAAAGGCGATCATCGATCGCGGAAATTCGCGATGGCCTTGGGCACCGTCCGGTCGCAAAGAAGCATGGTCAGATTCCAACCCAAGGAGAGAAATCATGGGACTCAAGGGCTCCAAGACCGAGGAAAACCTCAAGGCCGCGTTCGCCGGTGAAAGCCAGGCCAACCGCCGTTACCTGTACTTCGCACAGAAGGCCGACGTGGAAGGCTACAACGACGTTGCCGCCGTGTTCCGCTCGACCGCCGAAGGCGAAACCGGCCACGCCCACGGCCACCTCGAATATCTCGAAGAGTGCGGCGATCCCGCCACCGGTGAGCCGATCGGTGACACCGTCGCCAACCTGAAGGCCTCGATCGCCGGGGAAACCCACGAGTACACCGACATGTACCCGGGCATGGCCAAGACCGCGCGCGAAGAAGGCTTTGACGAGATTGCCGACTGGTTCGAAACCCTGGCCAAGGCTGAAAAGAGCCACGCCGGCAAGTTCCAGAAGACTCTCGACACCGTCCTCGCCGACGCGTGATGCAGGGCCGTTCGCGGCCATGATCAAGGATCGCTGGCGGATCGGGCGGGGCTGTTCCCGCCGGCCGCCAGCGGCCCTACCTTGCGGCCATATGGCCGACATCAGACATTTTGCAGGATAGGGGGAACCGCCATGGAAGGTAGCCTCGAGGCACCCGTGCGCCACGAAATCCCGTGGCAGGACGAAAGCTGGTACGATGAAGCCGCGCTCGATGCCGAGCTGCGCCGCGTCTATGACATCTGCCATGGTTGCCGCCGCTGCTTCAACCTGTGCGACAGCTTCCCGATCCTGTTCGACGCCATCGACGAGAGCCCGAACGAGGAGGTCGATGACCTGACCCCAGTCCAGCTCAAGGCGGTCGTTGACGCCTGCACGCTGTGCGACATGTGCTTCATGACGAAGTGCCCCTATGTGCCGCCGCACAGCTTCGAGCTCGATTTCCCGCACCTGATGCTGCGCCACCGCGCGGTCGAGCACCGCAAGGGGCTGACCTCGTTCGCGGACCAGCAGCTGTCGGAGATGGACCGCAACGGGCGGCTCGGCTCGATGGCTGCGGGGCTCGCCAACTGGGCGACCAAGCCGGACAACAGCCTGACCCGCCCGCTGATCGAGCAGGTCGCCGGGATCGACCGGCGCGCGCACATTCCGCAGTTCCTGGAAGTGCCGCTGGTCAACAAGGCCGCCGGGATCATTCCCGCGCCCAATCCGGACGGTCCGGCCTTTGGCAGGAAGGCCGTGATCTACGCCGGCTGCCATGACAATTTCAACGACGACACCCCCGGCATCGCGCTGGTCAAGGTGCTTGCCCACAACGGCGTGCAGGTGCGGATCGAGCATCCCGACTGCTGCGCCATGCCCAAGTTCGAAAACGGCGACCTGCCGGCCGTGGCCAGCGCGGCGCAGCGCATCTCGGCGTTCTTCGCGCCGATGGTGGAGGATGGCTGGGACGTGGTTCCGCTCACCACCAGCTGCGCGCTGATGCTGAAGTTCGAATGGCCGCTGATCGAACCCGGCAACGAGACGGTGAAGCTGCTGAGCAAGCACACCTTCGACGTTTCCGAATATGTCGTCGCCCTGGCCAAGAGCACCGGGCTTGCCCCGATCGAGCCGATGGGCAAGTCGATCGCGGTTCACTTCGCCTGCCACGCCCGCGCCCAGAACATGGGGCCCAAGGCGATGGAAATGCTCCGCCTGATCCCCGAGGCCAAGCCCGCGCTGACCGAGCGCTGCTCTGGCCATGGCGGCAAGTGGGGCATCTTCAAGGAGAACTTCGACCGCGCGGTGAAGGTCGGCAAACCGGCCGCCCGCAACCTGATCAAGGGTGAGCCCGACCTGATCGTTTCCGAATGCCCGCTCGCCGGGCCCCATCTTCAGCAAGTGATCGCCAGCACCGGAGCCGAGCCGCCCGCGCGGATCGGCCATCCGATCGAAGTGCTTGCCATGGCCTACGGCCTGTAACCTCCAGGGAACGCAAGATCATGCCCCGTTATACCCGCACCATTACCCCCACCGACATCCTGCCGCTGGACCAGTACGAGCTGATCCGGGCCGACAAGAAGGCCGAGGCGATCGAGCGCAAGAAGCTCACCCGCCTCGCGGTCGGCCCCTATGCGACCGCGCTGTTCGAGAACTGGGATTCGATGTGGCTCCAGATCCAGGAAATGCTCCGGATCGAAAAGGGCGGCGAGGAGCAGCTGGTCGATGAACTCGCGGCCTATGATCCGATGGTCCCGAAGGGGGCCGAGCTGACCATGACCATGTTCTTCGAAATCGGCGATCCGGACCGCCGCGATGCCTTCCTGCGGACGATCGGCGGAGTGGAAAACCACATCTCCATCCAGCTGGGCGAGCATACCATCCGCGCCCGGCCCGAAGGTGACACCGAACGCACCCGGGAAAGCGACAACAAGGCGAGCGCGGTTCACTTCTTCCACTTCGATTTCACGCCCCAGGCGATTGCCGCGTGGAAATCGGGGGAGGGCACCGCGCTGCTGGTGATCGACCATCCCAACTATGGCCACGCCGCCGTGATCGGTGAAGCCACTCGCGCGTTTCTTGGCCGCGAGTGCTTCTGAGCCAGCTAGTCGGCTGACGCGCTGCCGGTCCGCTCGCGCGAGAGTTCCTTGATCTGGGCCTTCTGCTCCGCCGTGGGCCGGATCGATCCGGTGCGCTTGCGCCCAGTCGGGGACTGAGCCTGAGAGCCCGACAGCTCGTCCGCAGTCATCCCGCGAACAGTGACCGAAGCGCCGGGAGTGGCCGGCAGGTTGGGGACCGGCGGCACCGCGCGCTGGGTGCCCGGGGCCCTGGCGGCAAGGTCTGGCGCGCCGGGAGGCGGGGGCATGATCCGGCTGGCCCCGCCTTCGGGGATCGTCACGTCGATCATGCCGCCATCGTCCGCGAAACCGGACCGGGCCGGCTTGTGGTCCTTGACGACCAGGTTGGCCCTGAGCTTGCGGGGGCCCAGCTTTTCTGCCTCGGTTGCCAGCAAGGTGTTGTTGGCGGCCCGAAGTTCGACCTGATCCTGGATGGCTTCGCGGCTTTCGCCATCAGCGAACATTGCGATGCAGGCGGTCAGCACCAGCGTCACGACCGCGAAATGCTTCAGCAGCTTTGGTGAAATCGGCAGGGGCGGTGCAGCGCGGCGCATGGCCCGCTTCCTAGCCGCAGAAGGTTAACCGGCGGCTTTCGCGCCATGGTTGAGAAACGGTTGACGGCCGCCGGGGTGAAAGGGGCACCCCGACGGCCGTCGTTTCTCCTCCCCAGGAGATTGTGGCGGCGCGAATTAAGCGGCCGCGAACTGGTTCATCGTGTTGTGCTCGCCGCCGGCCTTGAGCGCGGCCTCACCGGCAAAGTATTCCTTGTGGTCGTCGCCGATGTCGCTGCCGGACATGTTCTGGTGCTTCACGCAGGCGATGCCCTGGCGGATTTCCTGGCGCTGCACGCCCTTGACGTAGCCCAGCATGCCCTGGTCGCCGAAGTATTCCTTGGCCAGGTTGTCCGTGCTGAGCGCTGCCGTGTGATAGGTCGGCAGGGTGATCAGGTGGTGGAAGATCCCGGCCTGAGCTGCGGCATCGCGCTGGAAGGTGCGGATCCGCTCGTCGGCTTCGGCAGCAAGCTCGGTGCTGTCGTAGTCGACGCTCATCAGCCTGGCGCGGTCATAGGCCGACACGTCCTTGCCCTCGGCGGTCCAGGCGTCGAACACCTGCTGGCGGAAGTTCAGCGTCCAGTTGAAGCTGGGCGAGTTGTTGTAGACCAGCTTGGCATTGGGGATCACTTCGCGGATGCGGCTGACCATCCCGCCGATCTGGCCGATGTGCGGCTTTTCGGTTTCGATCCACAGCAGGTCCGCGCCGTTCTGGAGCGAAGTGATGCAGTCGAGCACGCAGCGGTCCTCGCCGGTTCCGGTGCGGAACTGGTAGAGGTTGGACGGCAGGCGCTTGGGACGCAGCAGTTTGCCATTGCGGGTGATCAGCACGTCGCCGTGGCCGATAGCGCCGGCGTCGACTTCGTCGCAATCGAGGAAGCTGTTGTACTGATCGCCAATGTCGCCCGCCTCACGGGTATAGGCGATCTGCTTGGTGAGGCCGGCGCCGAGCGAGTCGGTGCGGGCAACGATGATGCCGTCTTCGACGCCCAGTTCCATGAAGGCGTAGCGGATCGCGCGGATCTTCGCGAGGAAGTCCTCGTGCGGCACGGTGACCTTGCCGTCCTGGTGGCCGCACTGCTTTTCGTCCGACACCTGGTTTTCGATCTGCAGGGCGCAGGCGCCCGCCTCGATCATCTTCCTGGCGAGCAGATAGGTCGCCTCGGCGTTGCCGAAGCCGGCGTCGATGTCGGCGATGATCGGAACGACGTGGGTTTCGTGGTTGTCGATCTGCTGCTGGACCGCCTTGGCCTTGACCTCGTCACCGGCGGCGCGAGCGGCGTCCAGATCGCGGAACAGCATGCCCAGTTCGCGGGCGTCGGCCTGGCGCAGGAAGGTGTAAAGTTCTTCAATCAGCGCGGGCACGCTGGTCTTCTCGTGCATCGACTGATCGGGCAGGGGGCCGAATTCGCTGCGCAGCGCGGCGATCATCCAGCCCGAGAGGTACAGGTAACGGCCCTTGGTGGTGCCGAAATGCTTCTTGATGGAGATCAGCTTCTGCTGGCCGATGAAGCCGTGCCAGCAGCCCAGCGACTGGGTGTAGGCGGCCGGATCGGCGTCATAGGCGGCCATGTCGCGGCGCATGATGCCGGCGGTGTACTTCGCGATGTCGAGGCCCGTGCGGAAGCGGTTCTGGGCGCGCATCCGGGCGACGGATTCGGCGTTGATGCCGTCCCAGTTCGCGTTCTGGGCGATGGTCTGCTGCGCTTGCGCGATGGTATCCGAAAGGGTCACTGTTGCCTCCAGCGGGGAGTGAGTTGATGCATCCTGATAACCCGGAGTGGCGCAGTGCGTTGGTGAAAATTACAAACTTTGTTGTCTGGATGCGCTTCCCGGGCGATCCAGGCTTGTCATTTTGTCAATATAGTGACAAATCCCGGCAATGGCCGATACCGCACTGCTCGCCGGAACCGCGATCCGCCGCCTGCGCCGCCGGGAAGGGCTGACCCAGGCGGCCATGGCCGCGCGCCTCTCGATCTCTCCAAGTTATCTCAACCTGCTGGAGCGCAACCAGCGGCCGCTGTCCGCCCGGCTGGTGGTGCAACTGGCCGAACAGTTCGACTTCGACCCGCGCAGCCTGCGGCAGGACGAAGCGGTGGGCGGGATCGACGGACTGCGCCGCCGCCTGGCCGACGAACGCTTTGCCGACCTCGCCATCGACCGTGACGAGATTGCCGAATGGCTATCCGCCGCGCCGCAAGCCGCGCTGGCCTTTGCCCGGCTGTACGACGCCGCAGGCAAGGCGGGAGCCGACCGTGCGCCCGATCCGATGGACCTGGTGCGGCGCGAGATCGAGCGCTGGCGCAACCACTTCGCGGACCTCGACATGGCGGCCGAGGCCCTGGCCGACGAACTGCGCCTGTCCAGTTCCGACGTCGGGGCGGCACTGGCCGAGCGGCTGCGCCAGAAGCACCAGATCGCGGTGCGGATCCTGCCGGTGGATGTCATGCCCGATGCCCTGCGGCGGCTCGATCTTCATGCCCGGCAGCTCCAGCTCTCGGAAATGCTCGATCCCTCCTCGCGCAATTTCCAGATCGCGCTGCAACTGGCCGCGCTTGAGCGGCGCGACGAGATCGCCGCCATCGCCAACGGCGCCCAGTTCGAGGATCGCGGTGCCTGGCGGCTGTTCCGCCGCCACCTGACCGGTTACTTCGCCGCCGCCGTGCTGATGCCCTATGGCCGGTTCATGCGGGCCTGCGAGGCAACGGGCTATGACCTTGGCATCCTCCAGCGCCGTTTCGGCGTTGGCTTCGAGCAATTGGGCCACCGGCTCACCACCTTGCAGCGGGTTGGCCAGCGCGGTCTGCCGTTCTTCATGGCAAGGGTCGACCGCGCGGGGCAGTATTCCAAGCGCTATGCCGGGGCGAGCGGGGCGCTGCTGCTGGAAAGCGACGTGACCTGCCCGCGCTGGATCGCGCACCATGCGTTCGAACGCGCCGGGCAGATCTGCGTGCAGCTGGTCGATTTCGCCCAGGAAGGCGGCCAGCCGGGCCAGTGGTTCACTATGGCCCGCACGGTCGAGGGCAGCGGAGCCCTGGGCGCCGATGCCGCGCGCTTCGCGGTGATCCTGGGGATCGAGGGCGGCCTTGCGGGTCAGTTGGCCCAGGCGCGGGGGCTCTCGCTGACCCCGGCCAGCGCAGTGCCGATCGGGCCGGGCTGCGCGCGCTGCCACCGGGCCGATTGCCAGCAGCGCTCGCTCCCCCCGCGCGGCGCGGCGCTGCAGTTCGACGAGCGGCGGCGCGGGCTCACGCCTTTCGAGTTCGGCGGCTAGGCGCGTAACCGGATTCCGCGCTTTGTTGTAAAGTTTACCGACATTTCACCTCTCGTCGCTAGCCAGGCCTCTTACGTACCAAGCGCAAGGTGCCCGGGGCTCGATGATCCGCCTGTTCAAACACTACATCCCGCATGCCGTCGTGCTGCTCGCGACGATCGACGTGCTGCTGCTGGTGATCGCGGCAGAGGCCGGTTGGCAGCTGCGCGCCGGGCAGATCGCCATGCACCTTGGCGGCATGGCCGATCGGATCGGCCAGCTGGCGGGCTTCTCGATGATGATGTTCGCGGCGATGATCGCGGTGGGCGTCTACGGACCGGATTCGCTGCGGTCGATGCGCTTTGCCACCGCGCGGCTGCTGGTTGCGGCTTCGCTGGGGATCATCGGCCTGACCTTCTTCGACTTCCTGCTGGGCGGGCAGAACCTGTGGCGCTCCACGCTGGCCTACGCGATGGGCTTCGCGATTGCACTGCTGGTGATCAACCGGCTCATCGTCGGCAGGATTGCCGGCGCGGACGCATTCCGCCGCCGGGTACTGGTGCTGGGCGCAGGCCTGCGCGCCGAACGCCTGCAAAAGCTGTCGGAGCGTCCGGAAAGCGGGTTCACGATCGTCGGCTATGTCGCGATGACTTCCAGCCAGCCGGTGGTGGCGGGAGCGACCAGCCGCGACGAGATCGACAACCTCACCAGCTATGTCGAAGGCCTGCGCGCGACTGAGGTGGTGCTGGCGCTGGAAGAGCGCCGCAACGCTCTCCCGCTGGCCGACCTGCTGCGGATCAAGACCACCGGGGTCCACGTCAACGACTTCTCGACTTTCATCGAGCGCGAGACGGGCCGCGTCGATCTCGACACGGTCAATCCCTCGTGGCTGATCTTCTCCGACGGGTTCTCTTCCGGCCGTGCGGTTTCGAGCTTTGCCAAGCGGGTGTTCGACCTGCTCGCCAGTGGCCTGCTGCTGCTGCTCAGTGCCCCGGTGATCGCCCTGTTCGCCCTGCTGGTCAAACTGGACAGCAAGGGTCCGGCCTTCTTCCGCCAGACGCGGGTGGGGCTGTTCGGGCAGACATTTGACGTCATCAAGCTGCGTTCGATGCGGACCGATGCAGAAGCGGGCGGGGCGCAATGGGCGCAGAAGGACGATCCCCGCGTCACCCGGCTCGGCAAGTTCATCCGCCTGACCCGGATCGACGAACTGCCCCAGACCTGGAGCGTCCTGAAGGGCGAGATGTCGTTCGTCGGCCCGCGTCCCGAACGTCCGGAATTCGTCTCCGCCCTCGAGGAACAGCTGCCCTATTATGCCGAGCGCCACATGGTGAAACCCGGCATCACCGGCTGGGCGCAGATCAACTATCCCTATGGCGCATCGATCGAGGATTCGCGCCACAAGCTCGAATACGATCTCTATTATGCCAAGAACTACACCCCGTTCCTGGACCTGCTGATCCTGCTCCAGACCCTGCGGGTCGTGCTGTGGCACGAGGGCGCGCGCTGAGGTGACGGGGATCGCCGCATCTTCCAGCAGTCTAGCGCTGCTCGCCTGGAGCGCCGGGGCGCTCGCGTGCGCGCTGTCGGCAGTCGGGCTGGCCTACCGCCCGAACCGCTTCGGAATGGCGCACCAGGCCATGGTCATGGCGCTGTCGCTGACCGCGCTGTGGGCGGCGGCCGGGGCATTCTGGGGGCACGCATCGTTCGCGGAGGCGATTGCCGAAGGCGCGCGCAACCTCGGCTGGCTGGTTGCGCTGTATCGGCTGTTCGCCGTCGACGGCCGCCATGCCTCGATGCGGCCGGTCAGGCCGTTGCTGGCCGCACTGGCTTTTGCCGAACTGGTCCAGGTCACGGCCGTCATGCTGGTTGCGGGAAGCGTGGCGAACCTTGGCGGGGGCATGCTGGGACTGCGCAGCGTCGCGGTGTTCCACCTGCTGGTGTCGACCGGCGGACTGGTGCTGGTGCACAACCTCTATGGCGGAGCCTCAAGCCAGGCGCGGCTGCTGCTGCGCTGGCCGGCGCTGGCGCTGGCGGGACTGTGGATCTACGACCTCAACCTCTACACCATTGGCTATCTGAGCGGCGGGACGCCAGGGATCCTGGGCGCGCTGCGCGGGGCGATGGGCATCGTGGTGGGCGCACTGGCTGCGCTCGGCGCCGGGGCAGGCAGCGAAGTGCTGCGCTTCCGGCCTTCGCGGGCAGTGGCCTTCCAGTCGGTCTCGCTGCTGCTGATCGGCCTCTACCTGATCGCGATGGTCGCGATGGCCCAGTCGCTGGCCTATGCTGGCGGAGACTTTGCGGAGTGGACCCAGCTTGCGTTCGTCGTGGTCTGTTCGGTGGGCGCGATGGTGGTGCTACCTTCGCCGCGCATCCGGGGCTGGCTGCGAGTGACGCTGGTCAAGCACCTGTTCCAGCACCGCTACGACTACCGCGCCGAGTGGCTGCGCTTCACCCGCACCATCGGCCAGGGCGAGCGCAGCGAGGCGACCCTTGAAGAACGCGCGATCCGCGCCGTGGCCGACATCGCCGACAGCCCGGCGGGCATGCTGTTTGTCCGGGACGATTCCGGGCGGCTTGAACTGGCCGCCCGCTGGCAGTGGCCAACCGCCGAAGTTCCGGGGGAAGCCTTCTCTGCGGCAGCCGCGCGGGGGTTTGAAAGCAGCGGCTACATCGCCGACCTCGACCAGTGGCGCGAGGGCCAGCGCGCGAGTGGGGCAAGGATCGATCCACCGGCGTGGTTGCTGGCCGATCCTCGCGCCTGGGCGATCGTGCCGCTGCTCCATTTCGAGCGCCTGGTCGGGATCGTTGTCCTTGCCCGTCCGGCGCAGCCACGGCGGCTCGATTGGGAGGATTTCGACCTGCTGCGCGTCGTGGGCCGCCAGCTGGCGAGTTATCTGGCGGAACACGGCGGCCAGCAGGCATTGGCAGAGGCGGCGCGGTTCGATGATTTCAACCGCCGTATCGCCTTCGTGATGCACGACATCAAGAACCTTGCCAGCCAGCTCAGCCTGCTGGCGCGCAATGCCGAACTCCATGCCGAAAACCCGGATTTCCGGGCCGACATGCTGGTGACCCTGCGCAATTCCGCGGACAAGCTCAACGCCATGCTGGCGCGGCTATCGCGCTACGGGGCGAGCGCGATCGACGGGCTGGAGCCGGTCCGGGCCGATCTTGTCGCCGCCGAGGTGGTTGCCCAGTTCGCCTCGCATCGCTCCGTCAGCCTGGTGGACAGCGTGCCCTGCGAAGTGGCCGGCCAGCGCGAACCGCTGGAACAGGTGCTGCTCCATCTTGTCCAGAACGCGGTCGATGCCAGCACCCCCGATTCACCTGTATTCGTGCGGGTCAGCATCGACGGGATGAACGGCTGCATCGAAGTGGTCGATTCGGGTGCGGGCATGAGCCCTGAATTCGTTCGCAGCCGCCTGTTCAAGCCGTTCGTTTCGACCAAGCAGGGCGGCTTCGGCATCGGTGCCTACGAAGCGCGTGAACTGGTGCGCGCGATGCACGGCCGGCTCGACGTCGAAAGCCGCGAAGGCCTCGGCTCGCGCTTTGAAGTGCGGCTGCCGCTGGCCGAGGCCGCCCAGCTGCTCAAGACCTTCTCAGACAAAGACAAGAAAGTCGCATGATGTCCGACACCCGACCCAAGCTGCTGATCGTCGAGGACGACGCGGGCCTGCAGGCGCAGTTCAAATGGGCCTGGCCCGATTTCGACGTGACCGTGGTGGGCGATCGCGCCGCCGCGATCGCAGCCCTGCGGGCGGAGGAGCCGGACGTGGTGACGCTCGACCTGGGCCTGCCGCCCGATCCCGACGGGGTGACCGAAGGCTTCGCCGTGCTGGACGAGATCATGGCGCTCAAGCCCGCGACCAAGGTGATCGTCGCGTCCGGCCACGGCGCGCGCGAAAGTGCGCTGCAGGCGATCGCCAAGGGCGCCTATGACTTTTACCACAAGCCGGTCGACATCGAGGCGCTGGGCCTGATCGTGCGCCGGGCGCTCCACGTCCAGCGGATCGAGAACGAGAACCGCAGCCTTTCCGCGCGGGCGGGCGAGGACAACCGCGTGCTGGGCGGAATGATCACGGCGGCCCCTGAAATGCTGAAGGTGGCCCGCACGATCGAGCGGGTCGCCAATGCCAATGTCTCGGTCATGCTGCTGGGTGCGAGCGGGACTGGCAAGGAACTGCTGGCGCGCGGTCTACACGAATCGAGCAATCGCCGCGACGGGCCGTTCGTGGCGATCAACTGCGCGGCGATTCCCGAAAACCTGCTGGAAAGCGAACTGTTCGGGCACGAGAAGGGGGCCTTCACCGGCGCGATCAAGACCACCGAGGGCAAGATCGAGCAGGCCGCCGGCGGCACCCTGTTCCTCGACGAGGTTGGCGACATTCCCTTCGCGCTGCAGGTGAAGCTGCTGCGCTTCCTGCAGGAACGGGTGATCGAGCGGATCGGTTCGCGCAAGTCGATCCACGTCGACACCCGGATCGTCTGCGCGACCCACCAGGACCTGGAAACGATGATCACCGACGGGCGGTTCCGCGAGGACCTGTTCTATCGCCTCGCCGAAATCGTCGTGAAGATCCCCAGCCTGGCCGAGCGTCCGGGCGACGCCACCCTGCTGGCAAAGGCCTTCCTGGGCCGTTTTGCCCGCGAGATGAACCCGCAGGTCAAGGGCTTCTCTGCCGATGCCCTGGCCGCGATCGACAGCTGGGCCTGGCCCGGCAACGTCCGCGAACTGGAAAACCGGGTGAAGCGCGCGGTGATCATGGCCGATGGCAAGCTGGTCGGGGCCGCGGACCTCGATCTTGCCGAGCCGGATGAGGACGCCGCGCAGGTGCTCAACCTCAAGTGCGCGCGGGAAACCGCCGACCGGCGGGTGATCCGCCACGCCCTGGCGCGCAGCGAGGGGAATATCTCCAACACCGCCAAGCTGCTCGGGATCAGCCGGCCGACCCTCTATGACCTGCTCAAGCAATACGACATGCATGCCTGACACGGCCCGCCTTGCCGCCCAGCTGCTGGCCGTGCTGGCGGGCGGCCTGCTGTTCGCGGCGCCGCTGGCCGCGCTGCCGGGGGGCGTCGAGGCGCGGGTCAAGGCGGCGGCATCGGCGCTTGCCCGGGGCGACGGGATTGCGGCCGAAGCGGAACTCGACCGTGCGCTTGAGGCAGGCGCGGCCCGCAGCGATGTCGCCGCGGCCATGGGCGAGGCGCTGATTGCGCAGGGCGAACTGGTCCGCGCGCGCGAATGGCTGGCACCGGGCCAGTTTGCACCGGCAAGCCAGGCCTATGGCTGGCGCATGATCGGCCTGCTGGAACGGCGCGAGGGCAACCTTCCTGCTGCCGGCAAGGCCTATGACCGGGCCTTGGCCCTGACACCGAACGACCCGCAGCTGTGGGTCGAGATCGGCCGGATGCGCTATGCTGGCGGCGAGCATCTCCAGGCGATCCAGGCCGCGGACCGAGCGCTGGAACTTGGGCACCAGCACCCTCGCGCGCTTGAATTCCGCGCCCAGTTGCTGCGCGATGCGGGCGATCCGGCGGGCGCGCTGGCGCTGATCGGACGCGCGCTCGACGTCGCTCCGGACGATGCGGAACTGCTGGCCGGCCAGGCCGAAACTCTGGGGGAATTGGGCCGGGCGAGCGAAATGCTGACCGTGGTGCGGCGGATGGCGGAACTTCAGCCACGTCATCCCTGGCCCGCCTACCTTCAGGCCGTCCTGGCGGCGCGGGCCGGCAAGACCGATCTCGCCCGGTCGATTCTGGGCCGCGCGGGCGACCGGCTGGACAAGGTGCCTGCGGCCATGCTGCTTGCCGGCCTGCTCGAGCTTGAAGCGGGCAATGCCAGCGTGGCGGCCGATCAACTGGAAGAACTTGCCCGCCTTCAGCCTGGCAACCAGCGCGCCCAGCTCCTGCTGGCCCGCGCGCTGTTCGATGCGGGCGAGCACGGGCGCCTGTTCGCGCGCTTCGGGGCGGCTGCAGCCCGGTCCGACGCCCCGGCCTACCTGCTGGAGTTGCTCGGCCGGGCGCATGAGGAGCGGGGCGAGCGCGCTGCAGCGGCGCCGCTGCTCGATCGTGCCGCCTCGTCCGCGCCGCGCCAGATGGTTCCGATGGCGGTGCAGGCCACCGCTTCCGCGCCGGTGACGGCTGCGCGCAGCCTGCTGGCGGCCGGGAACAGCGCGCAGGCCCGGCAAGTTGCGGAGCGTCAGCTGTCCGTCCGGCCCGGTTCCTACGAGGCGCTCTACCTTGCCGGAGACGTTAACCTGGCCGCCGGGCAGGCAGCGCGGGCGCTGCCGCGCTATCAGGCGGCCTCGCTGGCGCGGTTTCCGGATTCGCTGCTGCTGCGGATCAGCCTGGCCTATGAGCAGTTGGGACAGGCTGGCAATTCGCGCCTGCTGGTCGCGCGCTATCTTGCCGCGATGCCGCAAAGCCCGCTGGCCGCGCGGATGGCTGCCGGACAAGGCGCTTTTGCCCGGGACTGGGATTCGGCGCGCGCCCTGCTCGAGAATCTTCGCCGGCGCGGCGCAAACCGCGACGTGCGGCTGCTGTCCGATCTGTCGCTGGCGCAATTGCGTAGCGGCGACGGGGCGGCTGCCAGTGAAAGTGCGGCGCGGGCCTGGGCCTTGCAGCCGGCGAGTCCGGTGGCGGTGCAGGCCTATGCCATGGCCTTGGCCGAGACTGGCAAGGACGCTGTCCTGGCGCGGCAATTGCTGGAACAGGCCCGCAGCAGCAGTGCCGGCAATCCGCTGCTGGACGAGACCGCAAAGAAGCTGCGTCTGCGCTAAACCCCCTCGACAAGCCTTGTGCCACAGGCCAATGCTGACAATTCAATCGCGCGATTAAATTGGAGGCGGATCATGGGCGGCGTGCTGCAAGGGGTGACGGTTATCGAGCTGGCGGGGATCGGCCCCGGTCCATTCACCGGCATGATGCTGGCCGACCACGGCGCCCGGGTTATCCGGGTCGAACGGCCGGGCCACAAGGGTCGGTTCGGTGATGCGGGGAACCGCGACATCCTCAACCGCAACCGTGAAGTGATCGAACTGGATCTCAAGAATCCTGATGCGATTGCCGAACTGAAGGAACTGGCGAAGACTGCCGATGCCTTGATCGAGGGCTATCGTCCCGGCGTGCTTGAGCGGCTTGGCCTTGGGCCCGACGTGCTGCTGGGGATCAACCCCAAGCTGGTGATTGGCCGCATGACCGGCTGGGGCCAGGAAGGGCCGATGGCGCCGCTGGCGGGCCACGACATCAACTACATCGCGCTGTCCGGCGCGCTCCATTCCTATGGTCGCAAGGGCGAGAAGCCGACCTTCCCCGTCAACGCGGTTGGCGATTTCGGCGGCGGCGGGATGATGCTTGCCTTCGGCGTCGTCTCGGCGATCCTCCATGCCCGCAGCGGGGGGCCGGGCCAGGTGGTCGATTGCGCGATGGTTGACGGCGCGGCGATCCTTTCGGCCATGACCTACACCTTCCTTGCCAATGGCCAGTGGAAGGATGAGCGCGGGGTCAACCTGCTCGATTCCGGCACGCACTTCTACGACACTTACGAGACCAGGGACGGCAAGTGGATCTCGCTCGGTTCGATCGAGCCGCAGTTCTACGCGATCCTGCTCGAAAAGACCGGCCTGGCTGGCGATCCTGACTTCGCCCAGCAGATGAACCCGGCCAAGTGGGACGAATTGAAGGAGCGGATGACCGCGCTGATCCTGACCAAGACCCGCGACGAGTGGTGCGCGATCATGGACGGCACCGACATCTGCTTTGCGCCGGTGCTCAGCCTGACCGAAGCCCCGAAGCATCCGCACAACGTGCAGCGCGGGACTTTCGTGGAGGACGGCGGGATCGTCCAGCCTGCGCCGGCGCCGCGATTCTCGGCCACGCCCGCGCCTGCCGTTTCGCTCAAGGGGCGCTGATCGCTCGCACTGCCTTTGTCTTTGCCGGAGCAGCGCGCTAAGCCGCGCCCGGCATTGACAGGGGACAGGGCAAAAGTGGCTATTCTTTCACGCATCGATCCGATGGTCCGCCTGTTGATTGCGGCCATTGGGCTTGCCGTGGTCCTGCCAGTCAGCGGCGGAGCGCGCGATGCAGCGCAGTTCGTATCGAACGCGGCGGTATTCCTGCTGTTCTTCCTCAACGGCCTGCGCCTGCCCCGGCACGAGGTGATGGCGGGGCTGGGCAATCATCGCCTGCTCTGGCCGCTGGTCCTGTGGTGCTTCGGCGCGATGGCGCTGGTGGGCTGGGGGTTGTGGCAGGCGGGGCAGGGGTGGATGCCGCCCCTGCTGGCGCTGGGCTTTCTCTATCTTGGTTGCCTGCCTTCGACCGTCCAGTCGGCGACCGCCTATTCGTCGCTTGCCGGGGGCAATGTCGCGGGCTCGGTCGTTTCTGCCGCGCTGCTCAACCTGCTTGGCGTGTTCGTTACTGCGCCGCTGTTTTCGCTGCTCGCGGGTGGCGGGGCGGCGGAATTCCATGCCGACGGGCTGGTCAAGGTCGTGGGCATCCTGCTGGTGCCTTTCATCCTTGGCCAGATCGCGCAGCAATGGCTGGGTGGCTGGGTGCGCGATCACCGCCCGCTGGTTACCTGGATGGACCGCAGTTCGATCGCGATTGCGGTTTATGTCGCCTTCTCCGGCGCCGTGGCGCAACAGTTCTGGACCCGGATTGATCTTGCGGGCTGGTTCTGGCTGGCAGGCGGGACGGCGGTGTTCCTGGCCATCGGCCACTGGGGCGCGTGGGCGCTGGGCGGGCTGATGCGGCTCGACCGGCCGAGTCGCGTGACCATGTTGTTCGCTGGCGCGCAAAAGAGCATCGCCATGGGCGCACCGCTGGCCACCGTGCTGTTCGCGCCCGAGGCGGCAGGAATCGTGCTGCTGCCGATCCTGCTCTACCACCTCGTCCAGCTGGTGCTGGCCGCGCCGATTGCCGCCCGGCTCAGTCCGACCTGACGGCCGCGTCCAGTTCGCCGTCCGGGAACTTGCGGTTGTGGTGGATCGACCACCACAGCGAGGCCCCGATCATCACCGCGCCGATCAGCCCGGTGATGGTTTCGGGAATGTGGAACTTGGCCGACAGCAGCATGATCGCGCCCAGCGCGATGATGGCCCAGAAGGCGCCATGTTCGAGATAGCGGTATTCCGCCAGGGTTCCCTTGCGCACCAGGTGGATCGTCATCGAACGCACGAACATGGCGCCGATCGACAGGCCCAGCGCGATGATCACCATGTTGTTCGACAGGGCGAAGGCGCCGATCACGCCATCGAAGCTGAACGAGGCATCGAGGATGTTGAGATAGAGGAACCCGCCAAGCCCGGACCGCACCACTGCGCCTTGCGCTGCTAGGGCCTGGTCGCGCATTTCGAGGATCGTGCCCAGCGCCTCGACGGCGATGAAGGTGACAATGCCGAGGCTGCCCGCGACCATGAAGGTCAGGGCCTCGGCAGGATCGAGCAGCAACGAGATCAGGTAGAGTCCGACCAGCAGGAGCGCGATTTCAGCCGCCTTGATGTTCGAGAACTTGCTCAGCCAGCGCTCAACGCTGCCGATCCAGTGGACGTCCTTCTCGCCGTCGAAGAAGAACGACAGCCCGACCATCGCCAGGAACGCGCCGCCGAAGCCGGCGATGCCGACATGGGCGCTGCTGACGATTTCCTCGTAGCGCTTGGGATCGTTGAGCGAGAGTTGCAGCGCTTCCTGCGGGCCAAGCCCTGCGGCGATCGCGACGATCGCCAGCGGGAAGACAATGCGCATGCCGAACACCGCGATCAGCATGCCCCAGGTCAGGAACCGGCGCTGCCAGACCTCGTCCATGTCCTCCAGTACGGCGGCGTTGACCACCGCGTTGTCGAACGACAGCGAGACTTCGAGAACCGAGAGGACCACCACGATCCACAACAGCGAAAGCGTGCCCGCCGCGCTGCCGGTCTGCATCCAGCCATACCAGACGGCAAGTGCCAGGCAGACCAGCGTGAAAAGGATCGAGCCCTTGTAATGACGTAGCAATGGAAACTCCTCAGGTCCGCTGATCAGGACTTCTTGGGCTGATAGGTCTGCTCGATGCCCGGGAAGGTCCGCGCGCGCACTTCAGCGGCATAGCTGGCCGCGGTGCTCGAGATCAGTTCGGCGATTTCGGTATAGCGCTTCACGAAACGGGGCACGCGCTCGAACATGCCCAGCATGTCCTCGGTTACCAGAACCTGGCCGTCGCACTGCGCGGACGCGCCGATACCGATGGTCGGGCAGGCAACGGCGCGGGTGGCCTCGATCGCAATCGGTTCGACCACGCCTTCGATGACGATGGCAAAGGCACCGGCCTGGTCGAGCGCCTGGGCGTCGGAAACGATCTTCTGCGCCTCGGCATCGCTGCGGCCGCGCGCGTTGTAACCGCCCAGCACGTTGACCGCCTGCGGGGTCAGGCCGACGTGGCCCATTACCGGGATGCCGCGCTGGGTAAGGAAGGCCACGGTTTCGGCCATGGCTGCTCCGCCTTCCAGCTTCACCGCGGCACAGCCGGTTTCCTTGAGCAGGCGAGAGGCGCTGGCGAAGGCCTGCTCGGGCGAAGCCTCGTAGGCGCCGAACGGCATGTCGACAACCACTGCCGCGTGATAGGACCCGCGCACCACAGCCGCGCCGTGGGCCGCCATCATGTCGAGTGTGACCGGCACGCTGGAGGGCAGTCCATAGATGACCTGGCCCAGCGAATCCCCGACCAGCAGCAGGTCGCAATGCTCGTCGAGCAACTGGGCCTGGCGGGCGGTGTAGGCGGTCAGCATGACCACCGGTTCCGCCGTGACGCCATCGACCTTGCGCTGGCGGATCCCCGGAATGGTCAGGCGCCGCAGTGGGGAAGGCGTGGGGTGCGCGCGGCTGGTGGCCGTATCGAGCTGGAAGGTCGTGGACATGAGGCGGGGCTTTAGCCGCTTGCGGACAACTGGGGAAGGGCAAGCCGTAAACCCTTGCCATCGCGCCGCGCTCCGCTAGCTTCCGCGCCAGGTAAGGATAGGTAACCGCGCCCGCAGGAATCGGGCGACGGACTTCCGGAATTTAGGGGAACCGCATGTTCGGTCGGGTCAAACCATTGGACGCCATTCTGGCGACCGCGGAAAAGAAATCACTGCATCGCTCGCTAGGCGCCTTCCAGCTTACCATGCTGGGCGTGGGCGCGATCATCGGCACGGGGATTTTCGTGCTTACTGCCGAGGCCGCGCAAAAGGCCGGGCCGGGCATGATGGTGAGCTTCATCATCGCCGGCTTCGTCTGCGCCGTCGCGGCGCTGTGCTATGCGGAAATGGCCTCGATGGTCCCGGTTTCCGGTTCGGCCTACACTTACAGCTATGCCGTGATGGGCGAATTGCTGGCCTGGATGGTCGGCTGGGCGCTGGTGCTGGAATATGCGGTGGCCGCTGGCGCGGTCGCGGTCGGCTGGTCCGGCTATTTCGTCGGGCTCTTGCGGGAATACCTGGGCATTTCGTTGCCGACCGCGCTGGTCGATGCCGATGCGCTGATCGCCCATATCAAGCTGGCCTTCGGCGCGGCCGAGACCGACGCCATCCGCACCGCCATCGCCCATGGCGGCTACATGAACCTGCCGGCCTTCATCATTTCGCTGCTGGTTACCTGGCTGCTGGTGATCGGGACCAAGGAAAGCGCCTTCGTCAACGCGGTGCTGGTGATGGTCAAGATTGCCGCGCTGACCCTGTTCGTGGTGCTGGCGGTCCCGGTGATGAACAGCGCTAATTTCGAACCCTTCGCGCCGCTTGGCTTCGGGGGGATTTCGGCGGCGGCGGCCTCGATCTTCTTCGCCTATGTCGGGTTTGATGCGGTTTCGACCGCGGCGGAGGAAACCAAGAACCCGCAGCGCAACATGCCGATCGGCCTGATTGGCAGCCTTGCGATCTGCACCGTGTTCTACCTGCTGGTCGCGGCCGGCGTGATCGGCAGCGTTGGCGCGCAGCCGCTGTTCGATGCGGCCGGCAACGGGCTTGCCCCGGGCAGCACCGAGCTTGCTGCGGCCTGCGCCACCACGGGTGGCCAGGCGGTGGTCTGCTCGAAGGAGGCACTGGCCTGGACCCTGCGCGAGATCGGCTGGCAGCAGATCGGCAACCTCGTCGGCCTCGCCGCCGGTCTGGCGCTGCCTTCGGTCATCCTGATGATGATGTTCGGACAGACCCGCATCTTCTTCGTGATGAGCCGTGACGGCCTGCTGCCCGAACGGCTGAGCCGCATTCACCCCAAGTATCACACCCCGCACGTGGTAACGATCATCACCGGTATCGTCGTGGCGATCTTCGCCGCGCTGTTCCCGGTGGGCGCGCTGGCCGACATTTCGAATTCGGGCACCCTGTTCGCCTTTGCCATGGTCGCCGTCGCGGTTCTGATCCTGCGCAAGCGCGATCCGGGCCGGGCGCGCCCGTTCCGCACCCCGGCGGTGTGGCTGGTTTCGCCGCTGGCGGCGGTGGGCTGCGTCTACCTGTTCTGGAGCCTGTCGGGCTATACCAAGCTGCTGTTCGTCGGCTGGGCGGCGGTCGGCCTGGTGGTCTATTACACCTACAGCCGCAGCCGCAGCCATGTCGGGCGTGGGATCGTCGATGTCCACGAGGACGATGCCGACATTCCGCCGCAGCCGGTGCCGCCGCTGCCCGGTGGGATCGACATCAACGATTGATCCATCCGGTTCACCGAGGGGAAGGGGGCTGCGTCGATGGGCGCGGCCCCTTTCTTTTTGCCTGACCCAAAACGGCAATTGCGAATCGCTCCGCATAAGAACATAAATAGAACAAGAGCGATTCAGATGACTGTTCCAACCCCTCTTTCCGCCTTTGCGCGCCGTCCCGCCCTGCCGCAGCGGCGCAGGCTGCCATCCGCCGTGGAGGCGGCGCGCTGGCGTCCGGGACTGGCGGACGCGGCCCTGCATGGCGAGGTTTTCGCCCCGGCCGGAGAGGCGAGCGGTGCCGCGCTGGCACTGGCCCTTGCGCTTGACCGGCTGCGCTCCGCGGCGCCCGATCCCGCTGCCGACGTGCCGGACGAACGCCCCTGGCTGTGGGTCCAGGACGCCCAGGCCCTGCGGCTGGGCGGACGCCCCTATCGCCCCGGCTTGCCGCGCGCTCTGCGCCATCGCCTGATCCATGTCGCCGCCGCCAGCCCGGAAGAGGCGCTGTTCGCGCTGGAAGAGGGGCTGCGCTGCCGCGACCTCGCCTTTGTCATCGGCGAGATGGCGGGCGATCCGCGCGCGCTTGATTTCACCGCCACGCGGCGGCTCTCGCTGATGGCAGAGCGACACGGCGTGCCGCTCTGGCTGGTGCGGCTCGCTGCCCGGCCCGGCCTGTCCTCGGCTCGGCTGCGCTGGCAGGCCCGCGCAGCGCCTTCACTGCCCGGGCCCTGGAACCCCCAGGCCCCCGGCCATCCGGCCTGGCTGGCCGAACTGTTCCGCGCCCGGGCGCATCCTCCCGGAGAATGGATCCTGCGCGATGATGGACACGTCCTCGCCGCCGGCCCGGCGCATCCTGGCGATCTGGTGCCGCCAGCTGGCGATCGACCGCTGGCGGCTGGCTGAAGGGTTGCGGGCGGGCGAGGGAGAGGACGCCCAGCCGCTTGCCCTGATCACCGAAACCGCCCACGGCCCGCGCCTTGCCGCGGTCAACGCTGCCGCCTTCGATGCCGGTGCGCGCAGCGGCGCCATGCTGGCCGATGCCCGCGCGCTGTGCCCCGAACTGGCGGTCCGCCCGCACGACCCGGCGGGCGATCTCGCCTTCCTCGAAGCGCTGGCCCTGTGGGCGCAGCGCTGGGGGCCATGGTCCGCGCTCGATCCGCCCGATGGCCTGCTGGTCGACGTCACCGGCGCCGCCCACCTTTTCGGCGGGGAGGCGGCCCTGCTGGACGATGCCCTGCGACGTCTTGCCGCACGCGGGCTGGCGGCGCGCGCCGCGCTGGCTCCCACTGCCGGGGCGGCATGGGCGCTGGCTCATTACGGGCCGGAAGGGGCGATCCTGCATCCCGGCGACAGTCTTGACCAACTACCCGTCGCCGCGCTGCGGCTCGATCCCGCGACCACGCTGGTGCTGCGCCGCCTTGGCCTCAAGCGGATCGGGGACCTGACCGGCATCGCCCGCCCCGCTCTGGCGCGGCGGTTCCGCTCCGCCCGCGCGCCCGCCGCCAATCCGCTGGTCCGGCTCGACCAGCTGCTCGGCCGCGTGCCTGAACCGGTGCTGCCAGTGCGCGGCGTCGAGGTGCCGCTGGTCCAGCGCCGATTGATGGAGCCGATCCGCCACCGCCCCCTGCTCGACCGGGTGCTGGCCGACCTCTGCGCCGACATGGCCCGCCTGCTTGAAGGGCTTGGGCAGGGCGGACGGCGGTTCGAACTGGCGCTGTGGAAGGTCGATGGCCAGGTGCTCCGGCGCCAGCTCGAACTCGCTGCCGCCAGTCGCGATGCCGCCCACATTGCCGGGCTGTTCGGACGAAAACTCGATGATCTGGACGCCGGCTTCGGGATCGAACTGGCCCGCCTGTCCGCCCCCTGGTGCCAGCCTCTGCCGCTCTCCCAGGCCGATCTTGAAGCTGCCGCCGAAGTGCGCGGCACCAGCCTGGCCGCCTGCATCGACCGGCTTTCGGTGCGGCTTGGCCCCCAGGCGGTGCGCCGCCCGGTGCCGCGTGCCAGCCACATTCCCGAACGGGCGCAGCTCTGGGTGCCCCCGCTCGATCTGCCCGCCGCCGGACAGGAGGAACTGGCCTTTCACGCGCGGCCCCTGAAGCTGCTCGACCGCGCGGAGCCGATTGCCGTGCTTTATGCCAGCCCGGACGGCCTGCCGCGCCGGTTCCGATGGCGCGGCGCGGTGCATGAGGTCGCGCGCGCCGAAGGGCCGGAGCGGATCGCGCCCGAATGGTGGCGCGAACGCTCCACCGCGCGGCTGCGCGATTACTACCGGATCGAGGACGGGGAGGGCCGCCGTTACTGGATCTACCGCGCCGGCATCGCCGGGGACGGGCGCGGCGGCACGCCCGAATGGTTCCTTCAGGGCCTGTGCGCCTGAATGCGCGCCTGAAAGGGGCTGGACCGACCCTGAAATAGAACATATAAAGAACATATGCCCCAGCAGAGCCTGCGCGACCGACTCGCCATTCTTGCCGATGCCGCCAAGTACGATGCCTCCTGCGCTTCTTCCGGCACTACCCGGCGCACCAGCCGGGGCGGCAAGGGCATCGGTTCGACCGAGGGCATGGGGATCTGCCACGCCTATGCGCCGGATGGGCGCTGCATCTCGCTGCTCAAGATCCTGCTGACCAACCACTGCATCTTCGATTGCCACTATTGCATCAATCGCAAGAGTTCGAACGTGGCGCGGGCGCGCTTCACTCCGCAGGAAGTGGTGGACCTGACGCTGGCCTTCTATCGCCGCAACTATATCGAGGGGCTGTTCCTCTCTTCCGGCATCGTCAAAAGCTCCAGCCACACGATGGAGCAGCTGATTGAGGTCGCGCGGATCCTGCGCGAGGAGCACGATTTTCGCGGCTACATCCACCTCAAGACCATTCCCGAGGCCGATCCCGAACTGGTCCGCCGGGCGGGCCTGCACGCCGACCGTGTCTCGATCAATGTCGAACTGCCGACCGTCGCCGGACTGACCCGCCTCGCGCCGGACAAGAACGCCGCCGTGATCGAGGGGGCGATGGGCGATCTCAAGGGCGCGATCGTCGAGGCAAAGGACGCAAGGAAGCGCTTCCGCTCGGCTCCGCGTTTCGCCCCTGCCGGCCAATCGACCCAGATGATCGTCGGCGCGGACGGGGCCAGCGATGCCGATATCGTCACCCGCGCCAGCACGCTTTATGACCGCTTCGCCCTGCGCCGGGTCTATTATTCCGCCTTCAGCCCGATCCCCGATGCCAGCGCGGTCCTGCCGCTCCAACGCCCGCCGCTGATCCGCGAGCACCGGCTCTACCAGTCCGATTGGCTGATGCGGTTCTACGGCTATGCCCCGGACGAGGTGCGCGCCGCCGCCGATCCGGGCGGCATGCTGCCGCTCGATATCGATCCCAAACTGGCCTGGGCGCTGAAATTCCGCGAAAGCTTCCCGGTCGACATCAACCGCGCCCCGCGCGAGCAACTGCTGCGCGTGCCGGGGCTGGGCACCCGCGCCGTGGGGGCAATTCTGGCCGCCCGGCGTGAGCGGCGACTGCGGCTGGAGGACGTGGGCCGCCTCACCGTGTCGCTGGCCAAGGTGCGGCCTTTCATCGTCGCGGCGGACTGGTGCCCGGTTCGGCTTGCCGATCAGGCAGACCTGCGCGCCCTGGTCGCACCGCGCCGCGCCGCCCAGCAGCTTGAACTGTTCGCGGCATGAACGCGTGCCGCGCCTTGCCGCCTGCCGAGGGCCTTGCCGTCACGCTCGATGGGCCGGACGATTTCGCTGCCTGGCGCGAGACAGCGCGCCGCCTGCTGCTGGCGCGGGTGCCGCCGCCCCGGGTGGTGTGGAGCGTGGCCGGGGAGGGCACGGGCGATCTCTTCGCCGCATCCGCCCCTCTGCCGGATGCTCCCGCCGATGCCGCTGCGCCGCGCGTGTCGCGCCGGTTCCTGGACCTTGCGGGCAAGGCAGCGCTCCATTCCTGTCCGGACCGTTTCGCGCTGCTCTACCGCCTGCTGTGGCGCCTGCAGGACCGCCCGGGACTGCTCGACGATGCGGCTGACCGCGATGTGCGGCGGATGGACGAACTGGTCCGCACGGTCCGCCGCGACATGCACAAGATGCGGGCCTTCCTGCGGTTCCGGGCAGTGCAGCAAGAGGACGGAACCGAACACTACGTCGCCTGGTTTGAACCGCAGCACCATATCCTGCGCGCCAATGCGGCCTTCTTCGTCAACCGCTTTACGAGCCTGCGCTGGAGCATCCTGACCCCGCAGGGCTCGCTTCACTGGGACGGCGAGACGCTGCGCGAGGGGCCGCCCGCACGGCGCGAGCAGGCCGCTTCAGGCGATCCGGCGGAGAGCCTGTGGAAGGAATATTACGCCGCGATCTTCAACCCGGCGCGGCTCAAGATCGGGGCCATGCTGAAGGAAATGCCGCGCCGCTACTGGAAGAACATGCCCGAAGCCGAACTCATTCCCTCGCTGATCGCCGGTGCCCAGGCCCGCGAAAGCGCGATGGTGGAACGCGGCGCAGCCCTGTTCGACGGACCGCGCCCCAGTTCGCTTGCCGAAGTTGCCCAGGGGATCGCCGCGTGTCGGCGCTGCCCGATCGGTTGCAACGGCACCCAGGCCGTGGCGGGCGAGGGGGATGCCCGTGCCGCCCTGATGATCGTCGGCGAACAGCCCGGCGATACCGAGGAGCAGGGCGGGCGGCCCTTCATCGGTCCAGCCGGACAGGTGCTGCGCAGCCATCTGGACGCAGCCGGGATCGATCCCGCGCGCGTCTGGCTGACCAATGCGGTCAAGCACTTCAAGTTCGAGCCGCGCGGCAAGCATCGGTTCCACCAGAACCCGACCGCGCGCGAAATCGACATCTGCCGCTGGTGGATCGAAAGCGAGCGCCTGCTGGTCCGTCCCCGCCTGATCCTCGCCCTGGGGGCCAGTGCGGCGCGCAGCTTGCTGGGCAGGACGGTCAGCGTCCAGCGCGTGCGCGGCGAGGCCATCATGCTGGAGGATGAGGCCGAGCTATGGATCACCACCCACCCCTCCTATCTCCTACGACTGAAGGACGATGCGCGCGAGCTTGAGGAACAGCGCTTTGCCGCCGATCTCGGCCGCTTAGCGGCGCGGTTGCGGGACCTCGCGCCCAGGGCCTGACCCATGCCCGAGGCTCCGCCCACCCCGCCGCGCCGCCATGCCGATGAGGCGGGCCTGCCCCCGCCGCCGCGCGCGCCCTTCGTCGAACTGGGGCTGGCGAGCTGCTTTTCCTTCCTGCGCGGTGCCTCCGATGCGGTCGACCTCGCCACCACCGCCCGGGCACTGGGCTATGACACGCTGGGGATCGCGGACGCCAACACCATGGCGGGCGTGGTCCGGCTCCACACCGAGGCGAAGGCGCTGGGCCTGCGTCCGGTGATTGGGTGCCGGATCGAGACGGTCGAGGGGCTGCACTTCCTTGCCTACCCGACCGACCGCAGCGCCTATGGTCGCCTCTGCCGCCTGATCTCCGCAGGGCGCATGGCCCGGCTCGACGGTGCATGGCAGGACAAGGGAGCCTGCGACATTTCGCTCTCCATGCTGGCGGAGCATAGCGAGGGGGTGCATCTGGTCCTGCTTCCGCCGGATGACCTCTCATCCAGCTTCATGATTGAAGTCCAAAGCAATGTGATTGATATGAAATCTGGATCAAGAGCGCACCAGGAGGACACCCTCACTGCACCTTTTCCCGAACTTCTGCCGTACCTTTCCAGACAGTTATCCACATTGCGCCATCTGGCCGCCAGCTACCTGTACACTGGCGACGATATCGCCCGGATCAACGCGCTCGACGCCATGGCGCAGGCGGCGGGGCTGGCGCTCCTCGCCACCAACCATGTGCTTTATCACGCGCCGCAGCGGCGGCCGCTGCATGATGTGATGACCGCCATCCGCCACAAGACCACCGTCGCGGCGGCAGGTCATCTGCTGCGCCCCAATGCCGAGCGGCACCTGAAGTCGCCGGAGGAGATGGTCAGCCTGTTCGGGCGCTGGCCCCATGCCATCGCTGCCGCGCGCGATCTGGCCGATGCCTGCATGTTCAGCCTGGACGAATTGCGTTACGAATATCCCGAAGAAACGTGTCCCAAGGAACTGGAACCTCAGGACTATCTTGAGGAACTTACCTGGGAGGGCGCGGCACGCCGCTATCCCGATGGCCTGCCCCAGGCCGTGCGCGAAACGCTGGAGCGGGAGCTGGCCCTGATCGGCAAGCTCGACCTTGCCCGCTATTTCCTGACCATCAAGGACATCGTCGATTTCGCCCGCGCGCAGGATCCGCCGATCCTGTGCCAGGGGCGGGGTTCTGCCGCGAATTCGGCGGTGTGCTATTGCCTGGAGATCACTGCGGTCGACCCTGCGCGCCATGCCCTGCTGTTCGACCGCTTCATTTCCGAGGAGCGCAAGGAGCCGCCCGACATCGACGTCGACTTCGAGCACGAGCGCCGCGAGGAGGTGATTCAGTATATCTATCAGCGTTATGGCCGCCAACGTGCAGGTCTTTGCGCAACTGTGATCCATTATCGCCCACGCATGGCGATCCGTGAGGTGGGCAAGGCGATGGGCCTGTCGGAGGACGTCACCGCGATGCTGGCCAAGACCGTCTGGGGCAGCCACGGCCACTCGATCAAGGAGGCACACATCGCGACCGAGACGGGCCTCAACCTCACTGACCCGCACCTCAGGCGCGTCCTGGCGCTGACCGAACAGATGATCGGCATGCCGCGCCACCTGTCGCAGCACGTCGGCGGCTTCATCCTCACGCAAGGCCTGCTGACCGAGACCGTTCCCATCGGCAATGGCGCCATGGCGGACCGATCCTTCATCGAATGGGACAAGGACGACATCGACGCGCTTGGCATCCTCAAGGTCGACGTGCTGGCGCTGGGGATGCTGACCTGCATCCGCAAGGCGCTCGACCTGCTGCGCGATCACCACGGCAAGGCGCTGACCCTCGCCAGCGTCCCGCGTGAGGATCCGGCGGTCTACGACATGCTGTGCAAGGGGGATTCGCTCGGCGTGTTCCAGGTCGAGAGCCGGGCGCAGATGAACATGCTGCCGCGCCTGCGCCCGCGCTGCTTCTACGATCTGGTGATCGAGGTGGCGATCGTGCGCCCCGGGCCGATCCAGGGCGACATGGTCCACCCCTATCTCAAGCGGCGGCGCGGGGCGGAGAAGGTGGAAATTCCCGCGCCCGGGCCGGAGCATGGCCCGCCGGACGAGCTGACCTCGATCCTGGGGCGGACGCTGGGCGTGCCGATCTTCCAGGAACAGGCGATGAAGATCGCGCTCGATGCGGCGAGGTTCACCAGTGCGGAGGCCAACCGCCTGCGCAAGGCCATGGCAACCTTCCGTTCGCGCGGCATGGTCCACGAACTGGAGGACATGATGGTCGGGCGGATGATCGCGCGGGGCTATGACGCCGAATTTGCCGCGCGCTGCTTCAACCAGATCAAGGGTTTCGGCGAATACGGCTTTCCCGAAAGCCATGCCGCCAGCTTCGCGCTGCTGGTCTATGTCTCGGCCTGGCTGAAATGCCACTACCCGGCGGCTTTCGCTGCCGCGCTGCTCAATTCGCAGCCAATGGGTTTTTACGCTCCGGCACAGATCGTCCGTGATGCGAGGGAGCACGGGGTGGAGGTGCTGCCGGTGGATGTGAACCTGTCGGGCTGGGACAATGCGTTGGAGCAGGATGGTTCGCGCGAATCCAGGATCGCCCTGCGCCTTGGCCTGCGCCAGATCGACGGGTTCCCCGAAGCCGCCGCCGCGCGGATCGTGGCGGTGCGGGCGGAAGGCGGGCCGTTTCGCGACGTGCGCGAACTCAAGGAACGGGCGGGTCTCTCGCCCGCGCTGGTCGAACGGCTGGCGAGCGCGGATTGCCTCGGCTCGCTCGGCCTCTCGCGCCGGCAGGCGTTGTGGGAGGCACGCAGCCTGATCGCCGCGCCGGAATTGCCGCTGTTCGCGGCCATGACGTCACGCGGCGAAGGCGAAGAGGCGCAGAAAACCGTGCTTCCGGCCATGCCCCTGTCGGAAGAGGTGGTGGCCGATTACCAGACTCAGCGCCTGTCCCTGAAAGCCCACCCGCTCGCCTTCCTGCGCGCCGATCTGGCCGAGCGCGGCTTCGTCCGCGCGGCCGATCTGCGCCAGCGCAAGGAACGCTCGGCCGTGCAGGTCGCGGGCGTGGTCCTGATCCGCCAGCGCCCCGGCAGCGCCAAGGGGGTGTGCTTCATCACCCTGGAGGACGAAAGCGGGGTGGTGAACCTGGTGATCTGGCCCGATCTGATGGCAAGGCAGCGCAAGGTGATCATGGGCGCGCGGCTGATGGAAGTGCGTGGGCGGGTCGAATACGACGACGAGGTGATCCACGTGATCGCCACCCACCTGACCGACGCCACGCCCTCGCTCCACGCCCTGTCGGAGGACATGCTGCCCCACCGCGTCGACCGGACCGATCATGTCCAGCGGCCCCTGCCGGGCAGCCGGGGCGGGCACCCGCGCGACGTGCGGGTGATCCCGAAGTCACGCGATTTTCACTGAACCGTCAGACCGCTTCCAGCGCGTAGCCTGCCGAGCGCACGGTGCGCACCGGATCGGCGGTGCCGGGGCGGGTGATGCCCTTGCGCAGGCGGCGGATGTGGACGTCCACCGTGCGCAGTTCGATCTCGCTTTCAGTGCCCCAGACCGCGTCAAGCAGCTGCCCCCGGCTGAACACGCGGCCGGGGTGCTCCATGAAGAAGCGCAGCAGGCGGAATTCGGTCGGGCCGAGCGCGAGCACCTCGCCCCCGCGCGTGACCTTGTGGGCCACGGCATCGAGCGAGAGATCGCCCACCGTCAGCACCTCGCCGGCCAGCGCCGGACGGATACGGCGCATGATCGCGCCGACCCGGGCGATCAGTTCACGCGGCGAGAACGGCTTGGTGACGTAATCGTCCGCGCCGGTATCGAGCCCGCGGATCCTGTCATCCTCGGCGCCGCGGGCGGTGAGCATGACGATCGGTACGTGGGCGGTGGCCTTGTCGCGGCGCAGGCGCCGGCAAACCTCGATCCCGCTCGTGCCTTCGACCATCCAGTCGAGCAGGACGAGGTCCGGCGCTTCTTCCTGCGCGAGCAGCAGCGCCTCGTCGCCATCAGGCGTTACGGTGACCGCGTAGCCTTCGGCCTTGAATCGGAATTCGAGCAGTTCGGCGAGGGCCGGGTCGTCCTCTACCAGCAGCAGGCGTGGGGCGGTCATGGGCGGTTTGATCCCGATCCAGAAGTATAAGGCTCGTCACCCTGAACTTGTTTCACCTGCGGTGACTGGCGTTTCAGGGTCCAACCCTCGGTTTGAGCCGAAGCCGGAAGTGGAGAGCAAACCGCGAGGGTTCGGGATAACTCCAGGCATGGAGCCAAGCGCACCATGGACCCTGAAACAAGTTCAGGGTGACGGTGAAAGGAGGCAATAGCGGTGCTAGCCACCCGCGCGGTCTTCCTTGTCGGTCAGGTAGCTGCCGGTCGCGGCGTAGTAGACCATTTCCGCGACGTTGGTGGCATGGTCCCCGATCCGTTCGATGTTGCGGGCCACGAACAGCAGCTGCGCGGCGCTCGAAATGGTCGAAGGATTTTCCATCATGTGGCTGACGAGATTACGGAAAATACTTTCGTAGAAGGCATCGACCTTGTCGTCGCGGGCAACGATTTCGGCGGCGAGGTCCGCATCGCGCGCGGCATAGGCGGTCAGCACGTCGTGGACCATCTCGCTGGCCAGTTCCGCCATGGCCGGGATCAGGGTGATCGGTTCGAACTGGCGGCGGTTCTGGATCTTGCTGGTGCTCTTGGCGATGTTCTTGGCATAATCGCCAATCCGTTCGATCACACCGGCGATCTTGAGCGCGGCGATCACTTCGCGCAGATCGTCGGCCATCGGCGCACGGAGTGCGATGATCCGCACTGCCAGCTTGTCGACCTCGGCCTCGATGGAATCGATCCGGCGGTCGCGCTCGACCACCCCTGCGGCCAGATCCCGGTTGCCCCTGACCAGGGCGTCCATCGCCTCGTTGATCGAGACTTCGGCCAGGCCGCCCATTTCCGCGATCAGGCCGCGCAGGCGGGTGATGTCTTCGTCGAAGGCCTTGACGGTATGTTCAGCTGCCATGTCAAATCCTAGCCGTAACGTCCGGTGATATAATCTTTTGTCCGTTCTTCACGCGGATTGGTGAAGATGTCGGAGGTCTTGCCGTATTCCACGATCTTGCCGAGGTGGAAGAAAGCGGTGCGCTGCGAAACGCGCGCGGCCTGCTGCATCGAATGGGTGACGATGACGATCGCATAGCGCCCGCGCAGTTCCCCGATCAGTTCCTCGATCCGGGCCGTGGCGATCGGGTCGAGCGCGGAGCACGGCTCGTCCATCAGGATCACTTCGGGCTCCACGGCGATGGCGCGGGCGATGCACAGGCGCTGCTGCTGGCCACCGGACAGGGCCGTGCCGCTGTCGGTCAGGCGGTCCTTGACCTCGTCCCACAGGCCGGCCCGCTTCAGCGAGCGCTCGACGATCTCGTCGAGTTCGGCCTTGCTGGCGGAAAGGCCGTGGATGCGCGGGCCGTAGGCCACATTCTCGAAGATCGACTTCGGGAAGGGGTTGGGCTTCTGGAACACCATGCCGACGCGCGCGCGCAGTTGCACCACGTCCATGCCGGACTTGTAGATATCCTGTCCGTCCAGCGCGATCTGGCCTTCCACCCGCGCCCCGGCGATCGTGTCGTTCATCCGGTTGAGCGTGCGCAGGAAGGTCGACTTGCCGCAGCCCGACGGGCCGATGAAGGCCGTGACGTATTGCTGCCCGATGTCGATCGAGACATCGTCGATCGCGCGCTTTTCGCCGTAGAACACGGAGACGTTGCGCGCCGCGATCTTGGCTTCGATGGGGTCAAGGTCGTGAAAAGTGGTCACCAGCGTTTCTCGAAGCGGTTGCGAAGGTAAATGGCGAGGCCGTTCATCACCAGCAGGAAGGCCAGCAGGACGATGATTGCGGCGGAAGTGCGCTCGACGAAGCCGCGATCGATCTCGTCCGACCAGAGGAAGATCTGGACCGGCAGGACCGTGGCGGGCGAAGTGAAGCCCTCGGGCGGGGTAGCGACGAATGCGCGCATGCCGATCATCAGCAGCGGCGCGGTTTCACCCAGCGCGCGGGCCATGCCGATGATCGTGCCGGTCAGGATGCCGGGCAGGGCGAGCGGCAGGACGTGGTGGAACACGGTCTGGACCCGGCTTGCCCCCACGGCCAGCGCGGCATCGCGGATCGACGGCGGCACCGCCTTGATCGCGTTGCGGCCCGAAATGACGATGACCGGCATGGTCATCAGCGCCAGGGTCATGCCGCCGATCAGCGGTGCGGAGCGGTAATTGGGAAAGATCGTCAGGAACACCGCCAGCCCCAGCAGGCCGAAGATGATCGAGGGCACGGCCGCCAGGTTGTTGATCGACACCTCGATCAATTCGGTCCAGCGGTTGCGGGGCGCATATTCCTCAAGATAGACCGCCGCCAGCACGCCGATCGGGAAGGCCAGGCCCAGCGTGACCAGCATGGTCAGCATGGAACCCTTGAGCGCCCCCCAGATGCCCACGTCCTGCGGGCCGGTGGCGTCGGCGCGGGACAGGAAGCCCCAATCGATCGCGCTGACCAGCTTGCCATCGGCCTGGAGGCGGCCGGCAAGATCCTTCATCGGCTGCGGTCCGTCGCCGCGGGCGGCAGCGGCAAGGTCGTCGCTGACGGGCAGCGAGACCTGGACCTGGCCCTGGAGCAGCGCCGGATCGGCAATCAGCTTGTCCGCGACCTCGCGCCAGGCGGTGTCGTCCAGCTCTGCGGCGGCCTGTTCGCCCACGTGCTTCGCGGCGGCAAAGGCGACCACGTCTGCCAGGCCTGCGCCCTGCAGCGCCTGCGCGGCCTGCGGGCCTTGCAACTGCGAGGGATCGACGGTGAGGGCCCCGTCCCTGAAATCGACCGGGAACACCAGTTCGGCGCGCTTGAAGCCGCCGATGGCGTTGGCGGTCATGGTCACCAGCAGGAAGGCCAGGACCAGGCCCGAAAACAGCACGGCGGCCAGGCCCAGCGCCTTGAAGCGGCGTTCGGCGGCGTAGCGGCGCCGGAGGCGGGAAGAGGCGATGTCACTCATAGGCTTCGCGGAACCGTTTCACGACGCGCAGGGCGATGTAGTTGAGCGTCAGGGTGACAAGGAACAGCACCATGCCCAGGGCGAAGGCCGAGAGCGTGGCGGGGTGATCGAAACTGCCTTCGCCGGTCAGCATGGCGACGATCTGGAAGGTGACCGTGGTCATGCTTTCAAAGGGGTTGGCGGTGAGCCGCGCCGTGGCGCCAGCGGCCATCACGACGATCATCGTCTCGCCGATGGCTCGGCTGACGGCGAGCATCACGCCCGCGACGATACCGGGCAGCGCTGCGGGGATCAGCACCTTGCGGATCGTTTCCGAAGTGGTCGCGCCCATCGCCAGGCTGCCGTCGCGCATGGCCTGCGGCACGGCGGCGATGCTGTCATCCGCCATCGAGGAGACGAAGGGGATGATCATGATGCCCATGACGAGCCCGGCGGCCAGCGCGCTTTCACTCGACGCGCTGGAGATGCCGATCGCCAGGCCGAAATCGCGGATCAGCGGGGCAACGGTCAGGGCGGCGAAATAGCCATAGACCACCGTCGGCACACCCGCGAGGATTTCCAGGATCGGCTTCATCCAGCTGCGGAACCGGGGCGAGGCATATTGCGTCAGGTAGATCGCGCTCATCAGGCCGAGCGGTATGGCGACGATCATCGCGATCACCGCGCCGATGAAGATCGTGCCCCAGAACAGCGGGATCGCGCCATAGCGGTCGCCGCTGACCCCGGTCGGGCTGGCCATCGGGTCCGGTCCCCAGTGGGTGCCGAACAGGAAGTCCATGGGGCTGACAAAGCCGAAGAACCGCGCCGTCTCGAACACCAGCGAGGCAACGATGCCGAAGGTGGTGAAGATTGCCACCAGCGAGGCGAGCAGCAGTCCGAGCAGGACGGCACGCTCGACCCGGGTGCGGGCGGTGAAATCGGGCTTCAGCCGGGTATAGCTGAAGCCGCCCCCGGCCAGGCCCAGCAACAGGGTGAGCACCAGGCCGATGGTCGAATAGTGCGCCAGCGCGGCGCGGAACGGTTCGACCAGCGCGGCGGCCTGCGGGCGGAACGCGGCCGTCATCTGCCCGGTGGCAAGCGCCTGGGCCTCGGCAAGGATCGCGTCGCGCTGGATGCCGAAGGCCGGCAGGGCGGATGCCGCCGGATCGGCCAGCACCCGCGCCAGCACCAGCCCGGGGCTGAGCGAGCTCCACGCCACGGCAAAGACGATCGCCGGGACCAGCGTCCACAGCGCGACGTACCAGCCGTGATAGCCGGGGAGCGAATGAAGTTCGCCCCCGGCGGCACGCGCGGTCTTGCGGAAGGCCCAGGCCCGCGAGCGGGCCGCCAGCCAGCCGATCAGCCCCAGCGCAAGGGCGAGGAGGATGGGAATGGCGGGCGACATCGCTGCGGCGGTCCTTTCGCGCTTACTTCAGCTGGGCAGGGTCGAGCAGCGAGAAGCTGGTCGCAACCACGGCGTTCTTCGCCTGAACGTCAGCCGGTGACACGACCATGCCCTGCTTGGCGAGCAGGCCGTCCTTGCCCCAGTGCTTCGCCCACTCGGCGACATATTCCTTCAGCCCCTTGATCGCATCGAGGTGCGCCGCCTTGACGTAGATGTAAAGCGGGCGGGCGCCCGGATAGCTGAAGTCCGAGATCGAGGCATAGGTCGGCTCGATCCCGTTCATGGTCAGGCCGATCAGCTTGTCGGCGTTTTCCTCAAGGTAGGAGAAGCCGAAGACGCCGATCGCCTTGGGATTGGCTTCCAGCTTCTGGACGATCAGGTTGTCGTTCTCGCCCGAATCGACATAGGCGCCGTCGCTGCGAACTTCGGTGCAGACCTTGTCGTGCTGGTCCTTGTTGCTGTCCTTCAGCGCCTTCATTGCGGGATTGGCGTCGCAGCCCTTGGCAAGGATCAGTTCCTTCAGCGCATCGCGCGTGCCCGAAGTGCTGGGCGGCCCGTAGACGAGGATCGGTTCGGCCGGGAGGGACGGGTTCACGTCCTTCCAGGTCTTCGCGGTATTGGGCTTGCCATAGGGGTTGGCGGCAATCGCCTTGTAAACGTCTTCCGGCGTCAGCTTGAGGCCGAGGCCGCCCCTGGCTTCGGCAAAGGCCACGCCATCGAGCCCGACCTGGATCTCGACGATCTTGTCGACGCCGTTCTTCACGCAGTCGTCATATTCGGACTTCTTCATCCGGCGCGAGGCGTTCTCGATGTCGGGGTGCTGCACGCCGACGCCGGCGCAGAACAGCTTCATGCCCGCGCCCGTGCCGGTCGATTCGATGATCGGCGACTTGATCGAGGCGCCCGACTTGGCGAGCGAATCGGCAACGGCCTTGGCGAAGGGGTAGACGGTCGACGAGCCGACGGCGCGGATCTGGTCGCGCGAGGCGGTCTGGGCGCCGCCGCAGCCGGCCAGCAGCAGCGCTGCGCCAGCGGCGGTTGCGAAATAGAGGGCGGACTTGGTCATCGGGTGATTCTCCGTGGGGATTGTCCCGGGGCCGCTCTGGCCATGTTCCATGACAGCTTTGTGACAGTCACGCGGCATCGGTTGCAACTGCCGGAAAGGCCACGCTGAGCGTGGTCCCTTCGCCCAGCGTGCTGGCGATATCCAGCTGCGCGCGGTGGCGCTCGACGATGTGCTTGACGATCGCAAGGCCAAGGCCGGTCCCGCCCGAGGCGCGGCTGCGGCCCGGATCGGTGCGGTAGAAGCGGCGGGTAAGGTGCGGCAGGTGATCGGGCGCGATGCCGGGGCCGCGGTCGGCCACGCTCAGCACCGGTCCGCCGCGCCCCTGCGGCGCGGCGACGCTGACGGTCACCGGCTGGTCCGGCGCGCCGTATTTCAGGGCGTTGTCGATCAGGTTGCGCAGCAGCTGTTCCAGCTGGGTCGGATCGCCCAGCACCTCTGCATCGGGCGCGGCCTGTTCCAGCACCACGCGTTCCTTGCCGCGCAGGGTGGAGACTTCGCCGACGACCCGCGCGGCCAGTTGGCCCAGATCGAGCGATTCGCTGGGCCGGTCGTGCTTTTCCGCTTCGACGTGGCTCAGCGTCATCAAATCCTCGACCAGCGAAAGCATCCGCTTGGCCTCGCGCTCGATGATGCCCAGGAACCGGCGCGCGGTTTCGGCATCGGCGGGCGCATTCTCATCCCCCAGCGTCTCGGCATAGCCGATGATCGCGGCCAGCGGCGTGCGCAGCTCGTGGCTGGCATTGGCGACGAAATCGGTGTGGGCGCGGCTGACGTCGGCCTCGGCGGTGCGGTCAGCAAGCTCGATCAGCCATTGCTGCTCGTCGATCCGGCGCCGCGTGAGCTGCCACAGGCTGCGCGCGCCAGTGAAGCCGGAAATGGTGATCGAGGCATCGTCCTCCATGTCCAGCAGGCGCATTGCATCGGGATGACGCAGCGCGATTCGCGCATCCTGCCCCAGAACGTGGCTACCCAGTGCGGCGCGCGCCGCGCCGTTCGCGGTGACGATCCGGGTGCCTTCCAGGACGAGCAGCGGCGTGCCAAGCGGTTCGATCGCATCGCGCACCGCATCGCGTGAAACTTCGCCGGCATCGGGCCGGGACAGGGTGATCTCGGGTTCGGGAGCGGCCAGCCAGAGCGAGCCCAGCCACAGGACGACCGTGACCAGCACCGCCGCAGGCTCGATTCCCGCCACCAGCAGTGCGGCGCCGCTGGCAAGCGCCAGCAGGACGCCGGACAAGGAATAACGCCTGGGCTTCATCGGCGCGGGGATAGAGGGAACGGCCATGCACAGCAACTGGCGCGCCAATATGACAGTTTGGTGACAGCGGCGGCGCCGGGCGCACTGCAGCAGTCACAGGGACACGCAGCATCCCGTGCGGGGAGAGGGGTGCAGGATGTGAGGATGGTGACCCCTACGGGAATCGAACCCGTGTTTCAGCCGTGAGAGGGCCGCGTCCTGACCGCTAGACGAAGGGGCCGGCCTGCGCCGGAAATACCGGGACCGGATCGGCCGGTGCCGGGTAGTGGTGGTGACCCCTACGGGAATCGAACCCGTGTTTCAGCCGTGAAAGGGCCGCGTCCTAGACCGCTAGACGAAGGGGCCAATCCGGTTTCGCCGGAAGGCAGGGCGCGCCTTTAGGCAAGGCGCTGGTGGGGGTCAAGCCCCCAAGCGCAAGAATGTGTCAATCAGCGAACGCGGCGTCCTCGACATGCAGTTCCGCCTGGGGCTGGCTCGACCAGTCGTCGATCTTCGCGCGGCCCGCCAGCCACAGGCGGCGGCCCTGCGATCCGTGGAGCAGGGCCTGGCCCAGATCGCTCTCCGCAGCGCGAAAGGCGATGCCCTTGAAGCTGGCGCCGTCGTCGCCGCGGGCGATCAGGCGGACGTGATCGGCGCCGACCACGTCGACCTTGACCAGCCGCACCGGCCCCACCGCCACGCGCGGGCCGGGCCAGCCCATGCCGAAGGGACCGGCGCTATCCATCGCCTCGATCAGCGGCGGCACCAGCCCGCCTGGCGCGAGGGCGAGATCGAGCAGCAGCGATTGCCCGGCCATCGCCGCCATGACCTTGTCGCCCAGCCGCGAATCGAGCCAGTCAGCCAGAGCGTCCAGCTTGCCGGGATCGACCGTCAGCCCCGCCGCCATGGCGTGGCCGCCGCCCGCCACCAGCAGGCCGTGTTCGCGCGCGGCGATGATCGCGGCACCCAGATCGACTCCGGCGATCGAGCGCCCGGAGCCCTTGCCGTGCCCGGCCTCGTCCGCATCAAGCGCGATGACGAGTGCGGGCTTGCCGGTCTTTTCCTTGATTCGCCCCGCGACGATCCCGATCACGCCGGGATGCCAGCCGCGCCCCGCAAGCGTCAGCACGGCGCGGTTGTGCTGGGCATCGAGCTGCGCTTCGGCTGCTTCCTGCACGGCGGCCTCGATCGCGCGGCGTTCTTCATTGAGGGTAGAAAGCTGCGCAGCGATCGCGCGGGCCTCGTCCGGATCCTCGGTGGTCAGCAGCCGCACGCCAAGCGTCGATTCGCCGACTCGTCCGCCGGCATTGATTCGCGGCCCCAGCGCAAAGCCGAGGTCGCTGCACGAAGGCGCGCGGGAAAGGCGGCTGGCGTCGATCAGCGCGGCCATGCCGATGTTCTCGCGCCGGGCCATGACCTTCAGCCCCTGCGCCACCAGCGCGCGGTTGAGACCGTGGAGCGCCGCGACATCGGCCACGGTGCCCAGCGCGACCAGATCGAGCAGGGCGAACAGGTCAGGCTCTGGCCGGTTTGCGAAATAGCCGCGCGCGCGCAGCGTCCGCACGGTGGCCACGGCGAGGAGGAAGGCGACGCCCACCGCCGCAAGGTGGCCGTGGGCCGCGCCCACATCGCTTTCGTCCAGCCGGTTGGGATTGACCAGCGCGGCGGCGCGGGGAAGCTCTGCCGAACACTTGTGGTGATCGACCACGATCACGTCGACCCCGGCGGCGTGGGCCATGTCCAGCGCCTGATGGGCCATGGCTCCGCAATCGACCGTGACGACCAGGCTCGATCCCTGCTCGCCGAGCCGGACCAGCGCCTCGCCCGAGGGGCCATAGCCTTCAAGCAGGCGGTCGGGGATGTAATAGCCGGCCTCGTGCCCCAGATCGCGCAGCAGACGGATCAGCAGGGCGGCGCTGGTGGCCCCATCAACGTCATAGTCGCCGTAGATCGTCAGCCGCTCGCCGGTCAGCACGGCCTGGGCAAGCCGTTCCGCGGCGGTGTCCATGTCGCGGAATTCGGAAGGGTCGGGCAGGAAGGCGCGCAGGGATGGAGTGCGGTGGCGCTCGACATCGTGGGGAGGGATGCCGCGCGCCAGCAGCAGCTGGGTGACCAGGTCATGGTCGAGCGAGGTTGCGCCGGTGGCGAGGTCCATGTTGCCGCCGCGCCATTGCCAGGTCTTGCCGGCCAGCGAACGGCCCAGGCCCAGGATCGAATTGGCGGTCGTGCTCATCCTCCACCGGCTAGCCGATCGCAGGCCGGCGGGGCAAGCGCGGCGAGCGCGTTGTTGACAGGGGGGCAATGTCGAGAATTGACAATGCCCTAATAAACGCATGGGCTATCGTGGCGGGATAAGAGGAGGAATCGGGACATGCCGGGCAATCGCAAGCTGATCATCTCACTCGCGCTGGGCGCCGCCGTGGTTGGCGCGATCCCGGTGCTGGCGCAGCGCTCGCCCAGCGGCGGGCCGGTTGCCCGCTATGACATGCGTGCCGGCACCGTATCGGGCATGGCCGCGATGGGCGCGGGCGGCGGCATGGGCATGGGCATGTCGATGATGATGGGCGGCGGCGGCAACCGGCTCCAGCATGAGCTTTACCTGCGGCTTGGTTCCTCGCGCGCGGCGGCGCCCGGCACGCCCAAGGCGGATCATTTCATGCCGGCGGGCGCGCGGCTCGGCAAATCGGTCGCGCTGGTCACGCCACGGCTCGAACCGGCGGTGGAGGAATGGAAGGGTGAAAAGCCCAAGGGCCGGCTCCTGCTGTTCTGGGGCTGCGGGGAACACGCGCCCAAGGGGCAGCCGATCGTGATCGACTTTGCCAAGCTGGCTGCCGGGCAGGCCCCTCCGGGGCTGTGGAGCACGACCATCGTCCGCGACTGGGGACCGACCCTGACCAACAGCAAGACCTTCGGTCGCTGGCCGGCCGAGGATGGCAAATACGTCAAGGCGGACAGCGCGCTGCCGGGCGATCACCGGATCGTGGGCAACTATTCGCCTGACATCGCCTTTACCCTGACCAAGGATTTCATGGCCGCGCTGCGCAGCAAGCAGGCGAACCAGCCGAGCGGCGCCCAGTTGGTCACCTGGAACGCCGTGCCCGACGCGACGGGCTATCTCGCCACTCTGGTCGGCGGCAAGATGGGGCCGCGCGGCGACATGGGCGACATGGTGATGTGGTCGAGCAGCGCCACCCGCCAGTTCGGCGGCGGGCTGGATGACTGGCTGACCCCCGCGCAGGTCGCCGGCCTGGTTCGCGATCGCACGGTGATGACGCCGCAGACTACCAGCTGCATGGTCCCGGCAGAGGTCCGCGCCGCCGCGCCCGACTTCAAGATGGGCACGCTCACCGCCTATGGCCCGATGGAAAGCTTCTCCTATCCGCCCGCACCGGCCAACCCCAAGGCCGCCTGGGTGCTGGAATGGTCGGCACGGGTCCGCCACCGCTCGACCACCAGCTGGATGGACATGCCCGGAATGGAGGGCATGGGGGACATGGGCATGGACGATGAAGGCGATGGCCGCACCTCGTCCTCGTCGTCATCCTCGCAGCAGCCGAGGCAGAAGCCCAAGTGCAAGCCGCGCGGCGGTCTGGGCGGAATGCTGGGCGGGATCGTCTCGCCGGGCTGCTAGGCGGCAGGCGGCGCGCATATGCTGGCGATCGTCTGGCACAGCCGCACCGGGGCGGCCCGCGCAATGGCGCAGGCCGCCTTCGAGGCGGCGGGGGAGGGCGCGCGCCTGATCGCCGC
>Ga0116179_1000188_pt1 | contig 48173 bp, 50 predicted proteins | sample AD_UKC071_MetaG_FD_89751 | JGI IMG/M metagenome (GOLD analysis project Ga0116179, IMG submission 89751) | Active sludge microbial communities of municipal wastewater-treating anaerobic digesters from USA - AD_UKC071_MetaG | ecosystem: Engineered > Bioreactor > Anaerobic > Digestate | place: USA...
AAAATTAACTCCCGTTTGCTACATTTTTTATCTTGCCAATCACATCATAAGGAATTACTTGTCCTTTTCTGAGACGGTTATAGTTATCTCTCTTTATCAAACAGTGCCTTGACACTATCCCTGTTTGCCGAAAACTTGACAAGATCAATAGTGTTCGTTAGAATCAAGATATTGGTAATTATGGACTAAAAGCTGCGAAGGGGAAGAGTAGGCCGTGCTTAAAAACCGGACAGAGAGCGGGGTGAGGTGAAAGCCCGTCGGGGATTGCCGGCCGAAGATGGCCCTGGAGCTGTGCGGCTGAAATTAAGAAGTAAGCCGTGCCGGATTCCCCGTTACAGGACCAGGGTATGGGGATAATTCCCTGTACCCGCTGAGGCCGTCTTTGCGAAAGGGCGGTAAAAAAGGGTGGTACCGCGGAAATCAATACCCCGCCCCTCTGGCTTCAAGGGCGGGTATTTTTTATGCTCAGGCAGCTTCATTAGCAAGGGAGGAAGACATCATTGAAAAAGAAAAAGTTTTATATCACAACACCCATTTACTACCCCAGCGGTAACCTGCATATCGGCCATGCTTATACCACTGTGGCGGCGGACGCCATGGCCCGCTATAAAAAAATGACTGGTTTCGACACCTGGTTTTTGACAGGCTCGGACGAGCACGGCCAAAAAATTGAGCGGGCTGCAGCGGCCTGTGGAGAGCAGCCCCAGGCCTATGTGGACAGGATCGTTGCCAGCTTCAAGGACCTCTGGAAGCGGTTGGAGGTGGAATACGACGATTTTATCCGTACCACCGAGCCGCGCCACCAGGAAGTAGTGTCCCGGTTTTTCCAGAAGCTTTATGACCAGGGTGACATCTACAAAGCCAGCTACGAGGGCTGGTATTGCTCGCCCTGTGAGGCCTTCTGGGCGGAAAGCAGGCTGGAGGAGGGCAACTGCCCCGACTGCGGGAGGCCGGTGGAACTGCTCCGGGAAGAAAGCTACTTTTTCAAATTGTCTAAATACGCCGGCCGCCTGCTCCAACACATTGAAGAAAACCCGGATTTTATCCAGCCTTTGTCCCGGCGCAACGAAATGATCAGTTTCATTAAAAGCGGCCTGGAGGACCTCTGTGTAACAAGGACCACCTTCAACTGGGGTATCCCCGTTCCCTTTGAACCCAGGCATGTTATTTACGTCTGGGTGGACGCCCTGGTCAATTATATTTCGGCCCTGGGTTACGGCACTGAGGACGACAGTCTCTTCCAGAAATACTGGCCGGCGGACGTGCACCTGATGGCTAAGGACATCGTGCGCTTCCACACCATTATCTGGCCGGCGCTTTTGATGGCCGCCGGGCTGGAGCTGCCCAAAAAGGTGGTGAGCCACGGCTGGATCCTGCTGGAGAGCGGCAAAATGTCGAAATCAAAGGGGAATGTTGTGGACCCCCTGGTCTTGATTGACAAGTACGGTGTAGACGCTATTCGCTATTACCTGCTCCGGGAGCTGCCCTTTGGTTCGGACGTCCAGTACAGCGAGGATGCCCTGGTTGACAGGATTAATAAGGATCTTGCCAATGATCTGGGAAACCTGATCAGCCGCTCCACAGCAATGATTGTGAAATATTTTCAAGGGCATGTTCAGGCGCCCGGTCCTGCCGCGGGTCCGGACGGGGAGCTCATTGAGCTTGCCATCAGGACTCCTGAAGAGGTTGAGGAATGTATGAACAGGGTTGACCTGTCCAGCGCCCTTGCTGCCATCTGGCGCCTGGTGGGACGGGCCAACAAGTACGTGGATGAGACGGCTCCCTGGAACCTGGCCAAGGACCCGGCCCAAAGGGAGCGCCTGGCCACGGTAATGTACAACCTGGCCGAATGCCTGCGCTTTATAACAATCCTGGCCTCCCCCTTTATGCCCCTCTTCCCCCGCAGGGTTTTTGACCAGCTGGGGATTGAGGACAACCCGGCTATTCAGACCTGGGAATCCCTGACCTGGGGCAAACTGCCCGTGGGAACCGTTGTCAAGCGGGGACCGGCGCTTTTCCCGCGGATCGACACAAACGCAAACTAACCCTGCCGGCCGGGCAGGCTGGATTGGGCGGAAAAAACGGCCAAATGTCTCTGGTAGGTACGATCTACAGTTTATGGTATAAAGGACGGGTGTGACATGATCCTCTTTGATACCCATGCCCACCTGGAGGGCGAAGAATACGATGCCGACCGGGAGGAGATGATTGCCCGGGCCAGGTCCGCCGGGGTAGTTCATATTGTCAACGTGGGCTATGATCTGGAATCATCCCGCCGGTCGGTCAGGCTGGCGGAAGAATATGACCTGATTTATGCGGCTGTGGGTATTCACCCCCACGATGCCGCGGCAGCCGGGAGCGGTTACCTGGAAGAATTAAAGGAAATGGCTGCCCATCCCCGGGTGGTAGCCCTCGGCGAAATGGGCCTGGACTATTACCGGGATCTTTCCCCCCGCCCGGTACAACAGAGAGTTTTTAGAGAGCAGCTGGCCCTGGCCCGGGAGCTGGACCTACCCATTATCATCCACGACCGTGACGCCCACGGTGACCTCATGAAAATCCTGCGGGAAAACCCGCCGGGGCCCGCAGGCGGCGTTATGCACTGCTATTCCGGGAGCTGGGAAATGGCCCGGGAGTGTCTGGCCCTGGGACTTTACATATCCTTCGCGGGCCCCGTAACCTATCCCAACGCCAGAAGGCTCAAGGAATTGGTTTCCCTCGTGCCCCTGGACCGCCTCCTCATTGAAACCGACGCCCCCTATCTTTCCCCGGTGCCTTACCGGGGAAAACGCAATGAACCGGCTTACCTCGCCTGCACCGCGGAGGAGATCGCCCGCTTGCGGGGTTTAAAAACGGATGATTTAGCGAAAATATGCACGGAAAACGGCAGGAAGTTGTTCCGAATTGCTTGAATATTATAAAATGTGAAATAAGGGAAAGTGAAAGAGTTCCATAAAACCTTTCCCGGGCGAAGTAAGAACGAGCCGTGATTTGCGTATATTAATGTGATTTTTCAAAGGGGGAGAGTTATGCTGTGAGTACCGCAAAAAGAAAAGGCCTGATTGTGGTCAATACGGGAAACGGTAAGGGCAAGACCACAGCCGCCCTGGGCATGGCCCTGAGGGCCTGGGGGCAGGAGATGAAGGTATTAATGCTTCAATTCATCAAGGGTGGGTGGAGGTACGGTGAGCTGAAAGCAGCCGAGAAATTGGCCCCTGGCTTCGAGATCAGGCAGATGGGGGAGGGTTTCATCAAGGGGAAGGACGACAACTCCCTGGACGAGCACCGCCATGCTGCCCGTCAGGCCCTGGAAACCGCCAGAAAAGAAATAGCCTCTGGCTCGTATGATATGATTATCCTGGATGAGGTTCTCTATGCGGTACACTATGGTCTGATTGAACTGGCTGATGTTTTGGAACTCCTTGATCAAAAACCGGAAATGCTTCACCTGGTCTTGACCGGCCGCAATGCCCCGCCCCAGATTATTGAACGGGCCGACCTGGTTACGGAAATGCGAGAAGTGAAACACCCCTTTACCCAAGGTATTGCCGCCCAGAAAGGGATTGAATATTGAGCGCCCTGCAGCGGGCTCTGAAAAAAACTGCTTGCGGTCCGGTATCTTTTTTAAAGGAGGGGAGTTGCCGGTGCGTCAGGTGCCGGTTTATATAGCATGGCTGGTCAACGCCTTTGAAAACAGCAGCCAGTACTCTGAATATTATCTTGATCTCCGGACGGGTGACGTCAAGTTTTTTTGTCCCATGGATTTTCCGGAGCATAGCGACAGGATCAAAAGGCTTGACCAGTCAGAAGACTTTATGAAACTGCCCAAGCTGGATAAGGAACTGGTCCGGGAAATTAAAAGGGAATTTATTGATTTAACTGATGATCCCGGAATTAAAGAGTTGCTGCAAAAAGCCCTGGCGGCAGATATCAGTTTTCGGAAGGCACTGATGGGATTGGAGGATGAATCTGTCCGGCTGAAATGGTACCAGTACCAGAATAAAAGGTATGGGGATTACCTTAAGGAGTGGTTTAGGGAAAGGGGTATTGAACTGGTTGAAAAGCCTCCGGTCAACGCGCTGGAGGTCAACAAGGGTTGTTAAGGAATTAAGATCCGGGTTTTTAGGCGCCCCGGGTCTATTTTTTTCCCGCCCGCTTAAGGGGGCTGAAACCCGCGTATGCAGGGTGTTTTAGCTCCCGGGAGGGAAGGAAATAGCAGCCTGGAGGGTTAAATGGAAAAAATCGACAATAATAAACCCTATCCAGATCCGCCAACTTGTAGTAAAATAATAATGTGTCAGGCAAATGCCGGCACAAGAACCAGGCCGCCTATCCCTTTGCTAGTTTTCCACAGATCAGGTTGGAAGCTACAAATTTTAGCCGGACTTGGCTTCAAAGGAGGCATTTAATGAGTTGGAGCAGACTGTTGAATTGGATAAGACCAGACAACCCCAAAGGTTCAGAGGCACCCCGGCAGCGGGGCGTTTTGTTCCTGAGGGCAGTTGTTCTTGCAGTGTTTGTAGTGTTTTTTGTTTGTGGATACGCCTGGGCGAAAAAGACCGTTGTCCTGGTTGTCGACGGTGAGGAAGCCACCGTGCAGGCATTTTCCACCACGGTGGGGGGGCTTCTGGAGAAGCAGGGGATTTCCCTGCAGGAAAAGGATGAAGTGATTCCTGCACCCGAAACACCGCTGAGGGACGGGATGGTTATTTGCGTCAACCGTGCTGTAAATTTAAGCATCAGTGTCGATGGAGGTGTAATTGCGGCCAGAACCAGGCAGGCTAAAGTAAAAGATGTTCTTGCCGAGTACCAGGTCAGCCTGGGGGAGGAGGACGTGGTGGAGCCGGGACTGGAAACACCCGTCACTCCGGAGATGAAAATCCGAGTAGACAGGATCCGGACTGTAACCGAAGTCTGCGAGGTCCCTATCGACTATGAAACCCAGAAAAAATACACTGTGAAGCTGCCCCAGGGCTCGACCCGCGTAGTCCAGGAGGGCAAGCCGGGTGTAGAGCGGCAGACCTGGCAGGTTGTTTACAAAAACGGCGAGGAGGTCAACCGCCAGCTGGCCCACCAGGAGGTTGTTGCAAAGCCCGTTGACAGGGTAATCATGGTTGGCAGCGGGATGGTTGTTTCCCGGGGCGGTGAGACTTTCAGGTATTCCGAGGTCAGGGAGATGGTGGCATCAGCTTACACCCATACGGGTAACAATACCGCTTCGGGTATATATCCCCATTACGGGGTGGCAGCCGTCGACACCTCCGTTATTCCCATGGGTACGAAGATGTACGTGGAAGGATATGGCTACGCTATAGCCAGGGACCGGGGCAGCGCCATTAAAGGAAACCGCATTGATCTCTTCTTTGAAACCCGCAGCGAAGCAATGAGCTGGGGAGTCAGGCGGGTTAAGGTATACTTCTTCGACTGAGGTTAAAGGGCCGCAAGGCCCTTTTTTAATTGTCCTGTTGCTCCCCCCGGTGAGTGTGGTTTTATGTTTTGCCCGGGGAAAGAATATGCGGGTGTGCCGCTAAATCCACAATTATTTAGAGATGGGCTTTGAAGGAATGGGCGTAGGAGGGGATTTCTTGTTCTAAATAAACGATGCCGGGGATAATCTTTATTATTTGGAGGAGCAGTGGGGTATGCTGCTCCTTTTCATATTGGTCAGGCTGTTCAAAAGGGTTACTTGAATTAAAAAGCCGAAGGGATCTTTTTGATTTTAGCCCAAACGGGGAATAATAAAAGGAAAACCTTGATTACCTGTCGAAATTCTTGAAATCAGACGGTTTACAGGAGGACAGGAATTTGGTGGAAATAACCTCGCCTTCGGCCGTGAGGGCGATTATAAGTCGGTACGGCCTGGCCTGCCGGAAAAGCCTGGGGCAAAATTTCCTGGTGGATCAGAATATTATTAATAAAATTATCAACGCCGCTGATTTAAAAAAAACCGATTTTGTTGTGGAAATCGGCCCGGGGCTGGGAGCCCTGACCGTCCCGGCGGCCCGGAAGGTAGCCGGGTTGCTGGCCGTGGAGGTGGACCGGGGGCTGCAGCCTGTTCTGGCGGAGATCCTGGCCGGGGCGGGGAATGTCGAAGTCATATGGGCTGACGCCCTGGAAGTAAATTATGATGAAATGGTTGAAAGGATGACAGGTGGGGCTTACGGAAGGGGAGCCGGAAGCTACAAGCTTCTTTCCAACATCCCCTATGCCATTACAAGCCCCCTTTTGATCCACCTGCTGACGGGGCGCTTCAACTTTTCGCTGCTGGTTGTTATGGTCCAGTTGGAAGTGGCTGCCCGGCTCGTAGCGGCCCCCGGGGACAAGGACTATGGCGCCCTGAGCGTGTTTGTCCAGTATTATACCCGGCCGGAAAAACTCTTTCGCGTACCCAGGACGGTTTTTTATCCCCCGCCCGGGGTGGATTCCGAAGTAGTACGGCTGGTGGTGCGGCCCCGGCCGGCCGTGGAGGTGCGCAGTGAAGGGGATTTCTTTAGGGTTGTCAGGGCCGCCTTCGGCCAGCGCCGCAAAACCCTTTTAAATGCCCTGTCAGGCGCAGGCCTGGCGGTTCCCAGGGAGGCGTGGCAGCAAATTTTAGAGCAGGCCCGGATCGACCCCGGGAGACGGGGTGAAACCCTGAGCCTCCAGGAATTTGCAGCGCTCACAGAGTGCTATCTGGACTACAGGGGTTTTGGCGGCAATTAAAAGGCCGGGGAGAGCTTTGGAGAAGTAACTTTTCCTGAAAGTAGCAAGGCAGGTTCCCCGGGCAGCCGGGCTGTGCAGCTGTTTTGGCCTGTTGGCCGGGATGAAACAGGCGGCTACCTGTGCAGGTTCCGGCAGTGGCAGGAAGAAGAATGAGCCCGGGCAGTTCAGGGGTTGTCCCGTCAGGAAAGAAGGGGGAGCGTGTTATTCAGCAGTCCGACTAAGGGCAGGATGACTTTTGAGGAGATGATGCGGGATATTGTCGAATATATAAAGGGTTTCCCCGTCTCATCCTGTAAAATTATTATTGGCTCTGATTCACAGGTGAAGAGCGAGAGCTGCTTCATTACCGCCGTGATCGTCCACCGCCTGGGGAAGGGGGCCCGCTATTATTATACCAAAAAAATCCACCGCAAAATAATCAGCCTGCGCCAGAAAATTTTTTACGAAACGGCCCTGAGCCTTGAGGTGGGGGGAATGGTTCACAGGTTCTTTGCGGATGAAGGTTTAGACGATTTAGACGTGGAGATCCATATCGATGTGGGACTACACGGGGAAACCAAGGAACTCATCCGTGAGGTGGTGGGCATGGTTACCGGGAGCGGCTTTAAAGCCAAAATCAAGCCCGACGCCTTCGGCGCTTCCAGCGTAGCCGATAAACACACGAAATAATCTAAAGGATGGTCAATGCTGGCTTAAATATTTCTGCAGCAGGTCCAGACGTCTTTGGGAATGGTAACCGTCATAATTTACCGTACCGTCGGACCTGCACCGCTTTTTGTTCCGGTAAACACAGATTGCTTCCAGGCAGTCTCCGATAATGGTTGCGGCAATTTTTTCGGAGTGGGAGGCGTCTTTAGCAGGTGAGCCCAGGGCCTTATGGGGGATGGTTGTGCCTACGCAAACCTTTAAGCCGCCCTTGGCAGCCAGGGCAAGGGATACCGGGGGTATGGCCAGTTCAACCAGGGGCACTTGCGCCAGGAAGCGGCTGGATACCGCGTGGGGCCCGTGGCTGGGTGAAGCGGAGCCGAGGTCCTGTTCCAGGCCAATTTCCCGGTTTAAATTGCGCCGGTAGTGCAGGAGTTTTACAGCCAGGGGCGATAAAGCCTCCGTTTTTTCCACAGGATAACAGTTGGTCAAGGCCATGTCCACCCCTTCTTCCACCTTCCGGATTAACTCCCTCAGGTTATCCTTGATCTCGCCATCCATATCACCATCCAAGAACAGGACTGCTGTGGCGCCTTTCTTTTTGGCCGCCAATGCGCCGATAGCCCTCGGTACGTCAATGCCGAGGGCTTCCTTGTAATATAGGGGTAGTATTTGGGAAGACCTCAAATCATGGATAATTTTACAGGAAAGATCACTGCTTCCGTTGATCACAGGGATGATCAAGGCGGCTGGTAGAGCCAGCAGGGTTTCAAGGGTCTTCCGGATCCGTTTTTCTTCATTTTGAACCGGTACTACGGCAGCAAGCATTGGGCACCTCTTCTTACAAGAATATAAAACCTAAAATTGCAATGGAAACAGTAAACGATGCTTTATGGTTAATATATGGAATTAAGTAGAAGAAAGTTACCTCCGGACACACCACTGGCTTTGTCCCTTTCATATCATATAGAAAAAGTAAAGGGGATGTAGCCGGTGAAGGGCTTCGCCGTGGGGGATATTGTTGGGAGGAAGTCCTATAATCTTGATATCTACTTTAAGATCACGTCGCTTGAAAAAGGCCCGGATGGCCGGACTATAGCTAGATTAAAGGGCCTTCACATGAGGTTATGCGCCACTGCTCCCGTCGATGACCTGGTCAAGATTGATCCTGCGGATCTGGTCAATTATCTGCGGGAACAGGCCAGGGAGAACAGTGAACACCTGAGGCGCATTTTCATCAGACGGGAAAAAGTCCGGCAGTTCGCATTGGAAAGGGGCGCCAGGAAAGAGGACAAGGAGAAGAAGCCCGGCAATTTCGGAGCCGGTTCCAACGCCAACGGAATATACGGCTTTGATGTGCCCGGCAGCGTTTTGCACATAGACGGGGACAGTGATTACCTGGAACTATGCCTGACAACTTATAAGCGCCTGAGCATTCCGGCGCACGGCTACAGTATTGAGGAGAAGAAGCAGCCTGAGGTGGTGGAGGAGCTGCTTCATAAGCATACCCCAGATTTGCTGGTCCTGACCGGGCACGACGGTTTTATCAAAGGAAAAGAAGACTATACGGATATTGAAAACTACTATTCTTCAAAGTATTTTGTTGAAGCTGTAAAGGCCGCCCGCAGGTATGAAAAAAGCATGGATGATCTGGTCATCTTTGCCGGCGCCTGTCAGTCCCACTACGAGGCGATCCTGGCCGCCGGGGCGAACTTTGCCAGTTCTCCCCAGAGGGTGATGATCCACGCCTATGATCCCGTCTTCGTGGTGGAGAAGATTGCCTATACCTCTATTTTCGACCCCGTTTCCATCCGGGAGGTTATCTCTGATACCATTACCGGCTTTAGCGGTATTGGCGGGGTGGAGACCCGGGGAAAATTCCGCCTGGGTTTACCAACATCGCCATATTAGGTCTTCGTACCCCTTTCTTAGGGTCCTGCATAAGATGTTGTAGGATTTTTAAGGAGGGGTGTTACCTGTATGGATCGTTATTTCAGCGCCCTGAAAAAAACCCGGGGTAAGCTTTTGGCCCTCCAAAACGTGGTAGGTGTCGGTGTGGGCTATAAAACTGCGGGGGAAGAAGACACCGGGGAACCGAGTTTTATTATTTATGTGCAAAAAAAGTTGCCTCCCAGAGAGCTGTCCAGGAGCCAGGTGGTTCCCAGAAAAATTGACGGGCTCAACACGGACGTGGTGGAAAGCGGCGTGTTCCGCATGCTCAACGCACGGACGTCAAGGGGAAGGCCCTGCCAGCCGGGGATGAGCATTGGCCACTATAAATCCACGGCGGGCACCCTGGGGGCAGTTGTCAAGGACAGGAAAACCGGGGAATTGATGGTCCTTTCCAACAATCATGTGCTGGCCAACGGTTCCAGCATTCAGGAGGTCAGAGCCAGGCCCGGAGATCCCGTACTGCAGCCGGGGCCTTACGACGGCGGCACCATCAATGACCGGATCGGCGTTTTGCACCGTTATGTGCCCCTGGTTAAAACTGTCTCCAGGGCCGACTGTCCGGTGGCTGCCGCCGTAGCCCGGGGAGGTACGCGCCTGCTCAACCTGCTCGTGGCCGATTATGAACTCAGGTTCTATAAACACTTTAAAAACGAAAATACTGTAGACTGTGCCCTGGCCAAACTTGACTCGCCGGATCTGGTTCAGGCTACCATACTGGAAGTGGGAGAAATTACAGGAACAGCTGAGATCAGGCCAGGTCAAATGGTGCAAAAAAGCGGCCGGACCACCGGACTCACCAGCGGCATAGTTAAATCAGTGGGGACCACCCTGCAGGTGGAAATGAAAAATGATGAAAAAGTGTGGTTTTCCGATCAGGTGGTCGCAGAGATGGTTTCCCAGCCCGGTGACAGCGGCGCCTTAGTCCTGAATCTGGAGAGGAAGGCAGTGGGCCTTTTATTTGCGGGTTCAGATAAATTAACAGTGTTTAACCGGATTGGACCGGTTCTGGAGCGCCTGGAAGTGGAATTATAAATAACTGAGGTCCGCTGTCTTCGGGTAATTTTGCGCCACAAGCCGCCTCACCAACTGGCTGTTCTGGCCATATATTAATAAACGAGGAGGCTTACCGCATGGCATACCCTTCATTTTTCTCAAGGGAAATTGCCTTGACCTTTTTGGGGGATAGTATCCCCGCCATTGGTCCCAAATTCACTGACCGGGAAGAAGCGGTGCTGGCTGCCCGTCGTTACTTGCAGGGAATTAACCAAATGGCGGGCGGGCCCCGGAATAATAGTCTTAGAATTGCTATCCAAAGGCAGGCGGACGGGCGGTATTCCCTTGTCATGGAGGGTTCCCGCCAGTTAATCGGGAAATTGCAGGATTTAGATGAACTTTTTATGAAAAGATTCCTTAAGGGTTTTAAAAAAAGGCTCTTTATTTTAACGTGTTTTGTCGAAGGGGTGGATGGACTGGAATGCCTCGTCCTTACCGAAGGTTTGGGGGCTGTATTTTACGCGCCCTGTGCGGTCAAAAGCTGGCGGCCATAAAGGTGTCCGGTGCCTTCCACGGAGAATACCCCTCTTTAAGAGGCATGGGGATCGGAAAGGGCGGTGACCATGGGCAATAATACTTGTGACTTTGAAAAGGGTTGTGCCTGTGGTTCGCAGCGGGGGCTTCGGGCAGGTAAGAGAAGTTTGACGGAAGAAGCCTACCAGGCCGGTAAGTGCCTGGGCTACAACCTGGGCTACAACCTGGGTTTTGAGTCAGGCTACGAGAAGGGTTACATCGAGGGCAGCAACCTGGGTTATAACAACGGCTTTGTGGCTGCTCTGAGAAATGAAGAGAGCGGGGAGGCTTCGCCTCGGCCAGAGGTCCCGGAGATACAGGCTCTCCAAAAACTGATTGCCGAAGGTAAGGTCAAGGTTTTGCTGGCGGGTTGTGGCGCCAGGGACGCGAAGTTCCTGTTTCAACTCCTGAACATTGAGGCTGTTCCATTGAGCCGGCTCCATGATTAGTTTTGACTAATATTAACAGTTGTTCCTAATTAAGAGGATACATGAAAAATTTTAGGACCTCACATAAATCTGTTAATTATACTGTTGACAGGCTTTTATAACAGCCTTTGCCAAATTGCCGTGCGATCATTATAGTAGGCTTGTACAAGCTTCCCTTGTGCAGGCCTTTTTTACCTTGTCCGAAAAATGCTTCCAAATGCCGGAGCGCCGGTTCTTCCCGGTGTTTTACAAGGCCTTTCCAGTAACGGGGCTAAAAGTGCTGAAAAGACAGCGGAAATTTTGGACAAGCCGGCCGGGAACCACAGGAAATTAGCCGGGCACGGAGAAACCGTTTAAAGGGACGAATCCCCTTTTGGCTGTTCCAAAGCCCAAAAACGGCCGCGGTTGTCCTTTGCAGAACCCGCCGGCAAACTCCAGGAGGCACAACAGAAAGGGGAAATAATGATGAGGATCCGTTCAAGTAAATTGTATATCATTCTCTTTTTAGTTGCCATATTCCTCACAGCTTCAACCGGGGCAGCCTTCCCTGCCGGGGCGGAAGCGGCAGGTGTTCCTCTGACCGCAAAGGAGCAGCAAATGGCAAATCTGATCAACCAGGCCAGGAGCGAGGCAGGCCTGTCTCCTCTGGTTATAGATCCCACGCTCTCCGGCCTGGCGCGGATTAAGGCCCAGGACATGGCTTCCTACGGATATTTGAGTCACCAGTCTCCCACCTACGGTTCGCTAGCTGATATGTTAAAGGCAGCCGGTGTTTCCTACAATTCAGCTGCGGAGAACCTGGCCAAAGCCCCCTCGGTAGCTACGGCCTTTAACGCTTTACTTGGCTCCAGAACGCACCGGGCCAATATGCTCGACGATGATTGTGACCGTGTGGGCGTAGGGGTCATTAGTAAAGGAAATTCAGCAATAGTTGTGCAAATCTTTATAGATAGTGAAGCCGGTTCCCCGGAACCGAAACCACAGCCCAAACCGGAACCGAAACCACAGCCCAAACCGGAACCGCAACCTCAGCCCCAGCCACAGCCGCAACCCAAGCCGGAACCGCAGCCACAGCCTGAGCCGGAACTTCCCTCCGGGATCAACGCCGATGAGCAGAAAATGCTGGATCTGGTCAATCAGGAGCGGGCCAAAGCGGGTTTACAAGCCCTGCAGATGGACCCAAACCTGGTCAAACTGGCCAGGATGAAAGCCCAGGATATGATCGACAAGGGGTATTTCAGCCATAACTCGCCCACTTACGGTTCCCCCTTCGATATGATGAGAACATACGGGATCAGGTACAGCTACGCCGGTGAAAACCTGGCCGGGGCGCCCAGCGTGACCAGCGCCCATACAAATCTGATGAACTCAGCGGGCCACCGGGCCAACATCCTCAACAGGAATTATACTAAAGTGGGGATCGGTGTGGTCAACGGCGGACCCTACGGTAAAATGTTTGTTCAATTGTTTATCGGTTAGCTAATTGGCAAAACAGCTGTTTTTCAAAGAAGCGGCAGCGTGTTAATTCAGGCAAGGTAAAAAAGGCCGCTTCCCTTTTACAAAAATATTCATAGTTAGAAACATAAGGAAGAGGACTTAGGTCCTCTTTTTTGCGTATTATTCCTTTTCGCTAGCTTTTTTGCACATTTCCATGTCACCCTCATATATTAGTATAGAAATGTTTTGAAAGGAGGAGTATGTATGGCTGGAACCCAACGGCTTAAGGTCTATGCGGTCCAGGGTGAAAATGGAGCCCAAGCCGTGGTCAGGGGAAAAATTGAAGTTCCTCATGCCAAGCCTGATGTAGACAAAATTCTCTCTAAAGATGCCACAGCCAATGTCAGGAAAGTAAGTATCGTCCCCAATAAGGTCATTGTAGAAGGAACCCTTAATTTACAGGTTATGTATATTGCCTTTAAGCCGGACCAGTCTGTTCACTCCATGCACGGTGATGTCAGGTTCACCACTTTTGTAGATGTGCCGGGCGCTGAGCCGGACATGGATTATTACGTCGATATTACCGTCGAGGATGTGAGCCTGACACCCAGCAGAACTGACGCCCGTAAATTCGATGTTGCGGCTGTGCTCAGTGTGTTTGCCAAGATTACGGAAGTCGATGAAATGGAAGTTCTGACTGAAGTCCCCGAAGGCAACGAAGCTCTGGAAACCGAGGACATCACGGTGGAACACCTGGTTGGCGAAAAAGCGACGAAGCAGATCATCGTCAGCGAAGAGTTTGACGTGCCCAAGGAAAAGCCGGATCCTAAAAAAATCCTGGATACTAAAGCGGAAGTTGTTATTACCGATAAAAGGCTTGTCGCCAACAAGGTGATCATTGACGGGGAGGTAAGGCTCCAGGTTCTCTATGTAGCCCTTAAGCCTGAGCAAAGTGTACATGACTTGCATCATACCATCCGCTTCAACGATTTTGTGGAGGTACCCAATGCCATGCCCGGGATGAACGTTCAGGTGCGGGCAGTTGTGGAAAGCGCTGAAGTAAACCCGGTGATCGACCCTGCCCTGGTCGCGGATGTTATCCTCAAGCTGACCGCTTTTGTAACGGAGACCAGAACGCTTTTCGACGTGCCCACCCAGCTGGAGGATGAGACCGGTTATTCCAGGAGAATGCTCAAGGTGGACCGGGAAATCGGGACCGGTGAATCCCAGGTTGTTCTGCGGGAAACCACTGAAATCCCGCCGCCGAAACCGGACATTATTAAAGTGCTTGATGCCTGGGTCGATAAGATTGATGTGACCGATAAGCGAATTCTGGATGGAAAAGTGCTTATCCGGGGCACGGCCCATGTGGAAATTGTTTACGTCAGCGATAAGCCCAGCCAGGCCGTCCACGCTCTCCATAAGGCCCTGAATTTCCGCACCATTGTGGAGATACCGGGCGCTATGCCGGACATGGAGGTCAAGGTCAAGGTGGATGCGGAATATGTAAACGTGGAGCAGGTGGGTATCGATGTGCATATAGAGGCAGTGCTGAGGGTCAGGGCAACAGTTACGGAAATGGCCCAGACCACGGTTTATGTGCCTGAATTTGAGCCCACCGAGGAGCCGGAGCCTACCGCCACGCCCTGCCCGCCCACTCCCTATACGGTAAGACCCGGCGACACGTTGAGCAAAATTGCCGCCCGGACGGGGACCACGGTACAGATGATTCTGGAGCTCAACCCTCAAATAACCGACCCGGATGTAATCGAAGTGGGTCAGGTGATCATGATTCCCTGCCCGGCTATGGGTTAATGGAAAACCGGAAGGTCCGCCGGGTTAAAAAGATAGGAAGAACGGGGTTTTGTTTCCCTCGAGTTTTAGCCGGGCGCTTTTTATAAATTAATTATTTAAGGAGGTATAAACAGGATGTCGGTGCCACAGCAGTTTTTTTTAACTGAACAACAATTTGTCAAGTGCATTGAGATCAAAGTTCCGGTGGTAATTGAATCGGCCGAAGTGCAGATCGTTGTTGACAATCACGTGACCCTGCCCGAACTGGCCGTCAAGATCGACAAAATCGTAGCCTCTGTCCGCGACCTCAAGGGCAATCTAGTTTTCGTCGACGAGACTCAATCCGGGGATGTCGTTCTGGTGCCTGGATTCGGCCACGGCCACAAGAAAGATGTAAAGGTTAGGAAGATCATCATCAGCGGTACCCTGCACAAGCAGATCTTCTATGTCAATAAGAATAATGAAGTCAGGCATACCTCTGAGGACATTCCCTTTACCAAGATGGTTGACCTGAGCAAACCCAGAGAAGTAGACAACAGGAGCGATGTTTTCGTCCAGTTCCACAGCATTGATGTTGACGTCAACTGGGAGCTGGTCCGGGCCAGCAGGCTCCACCAGACAGCCGTGATCGTCCTGACTGCCAAGGTAGCGGAAGACCGTCAGATCTTTGTCCAGACCTGCCCCAGGCCCAAAGAATGCCCGGAGGGCAACCTGGTCCGGGACGGCGGCCTGGAGGTTTGGGCCGACAGCGCCCACCCGGTGTTCTGGGGCGCCAGCAACGTTACCCAGACCACCATTACCCACGGTGGTTCCTTTGCCGCGGAACTTGGGCGCCTCAATCCCCAGTTGCCTGGTTCGCTGTTCCAGATGATCTCCAGGGGTATTGTCCCGGGTCGCCAGTACCGTCTCACCTTCTTTGTCCGGGAAGATGTGCATGGTGCCGGGCATAGCGCCTTTACCCTGCAAGCTGAAGTGCTGTTCTTTGATGAAAACGGTGTCCAGATCGGTATCGGTTCGCAGACCTTGTCCAGCACATCAATACCGGAAACGGCCTATTCCCAGGTTCAGATTACTACGCCCATCACCAGGGACATTGTTGAATCGGCTATGGTCCGCTTCTCCTTCATGCCTTCGCAAGGCAATACCAATACCGTGAAAATAGACGATGTGGTTCTGGAATGCGTTCCGCTGGCAACCAATTTTTAAAGGTGCAGCGCATGTTCTAATAGGGACGTTTTTTACCAGGTGAAAATAAGCTGTTGTATAACAGCTTTTTTTTTGCAGTGCAAAATTGATTGAACTGACAGCTGAATATATTAGTGTAAGAAGAGGCGAAAGGGGGATGCAGCTTTGATGCAAAATATGGGATTCATTATACAGCAGATGCAGCAGGTGCAACAGGCTTTAAAGGAGATGAAAATTGAGGTGGGCGACCCCGCTGGAATCTTCCGGCTGGTTATTAACGGCCAGCAGGAGGTGGCGGGTGTGAAGTTTGACCCGGCGGCGCTAACGCCGGAAAGAATTGAAGAACTTCAAGAAACCGTAGCCGCTGTCTTTAACAGGGCCATAGTGGAATCAAAACAGATGGTTAAGTCGGAAATTGCCAAAATGACTCAGGGGATGAACCTTCCCAATCTAACGGGTATGTTTTAAAAAGCTTTGGGGGAGTGATTAGCTTGGCGCACGAGTTAAAAGGAGGCGGTGCGGCGGAGGAAACGGTAATCAGGCTTTTGGAGCTGCAGTCCAAATACGGGGTTGACCAGGAAGCCATGCTGATTTACCTGAACTCTGTAAACCTAATGAATATTTTAAGCCTGATTGCCCGGCGCTACGCCGGTAGCTCCAGCCTGGCCGCTCCGGTCCTGCCGCCGTTGGCTCAGGGCCCGGCTCCGGCCGGCCTTTCCCTGGAAAACCTCCTGGGGACGTTGATGAAGCTAGGCGGAAACCAGGAGGGAGGAACTGCCCGGGGGGGACAGGGCTTAAATCCGGCTGCCTTGCTGGCCCTTTTGGGAGCGCTTAGTCAAAACGTGGATTTTACCAGCCTCTTCAATATGCTGGGCAGCCTGTTTAGCCCGGGCGGTGCCTCAGGACCCGGACCCAGCCCTAGCGGGGAAAAGCAGCAAAAGGATGCCCCGGCAGGGGATGTTAAGCCGGAGGTTAAGACGGTGATTAAGGATAAGGAGGACAATCAGGTCGTTAAGAGTAGCCCGAAGCGGGAAGTACCGAAGGTAGTGGTCTGGGATCAGCTGGAAAGCCCAAAAAAGTAACATTAAGATAATTCCATCCAGGACCTGTTATTAAGAAACGCACCGGAACCACCCTAAGGGGGCTGTCGGTGCGTTTTATAAGATTAAGGCAAGGGACGGCAGCCGGTCTGGACACCTGCTCCTGCAATTTAAAACGCCAATTCTTTCCCTTAAGAAGAAGGGTTAAGGGGGTTGGAATGATCACCGGGCATCTGAATTGCCGGCCCCTTTCCGTCTTCAACCGGCTCCGCAACCGGCTCCACAGGTTCCGGATCGACAGCGGGGCCTGGTTTTTGTCCGGCCTGGCCAGGTTGGGCAGGCTGGCCGGGGGCTGTTGAGCCGGACATATTCATGATGGTAGCCTGGATGTTATCAATCCCACTTTTAATACTCTGGACGGAGTCTGCTGTGGCCTGAAGCACGGACATCAAGATTTTTAAGTTTCTTTCCACATTAGGGGTGTTTGCCAGCAAGAAAAGCATGGGACTCATTATTCGTTTCATTAAGAACACCTCCCAATAAAAAATAGAGCCGGCCTAAAAATTAAGCCTGTCGAACAAGCGTAACTGGTTAAGCAGGGGCGAAAAAAACGTCAGCGTGGGTCGCCCTGGGTTTCCGTTTTCGTTTCGGCCAGGGTCATCATCAGGGGCGCCATGGTGGCATGAAAGCTGTCCAGGCCGTTTTGGATGTTGATTACCGATTCCTTAGTTGCCTGGATAAAGGAATGGAGGTTTTCTAATTTTTTAACAGATTCCGGACTGACGGCCAGCATGAAGAGAATTGGAAGCAGGCGGTACAAGGGTGTTGACAACTCCTTTCTTTGGGGGTTGGAGAATGAATAACCCACGGGATCTCTGCTAAAGGCCGGGTCAGCAGGGGCCCCGCCCCTCAACCGGATCCTTTAACGCGCCTTTAAATATCTTATGTTTAATCCAATTAATCTGTTACTGCCTAAGCCCGCGCAGCACCGGGACCCCCGGGGAGCGCTGGCAGGCGCGCAGCTCAAGGGGCAGGACATTCTTCTGGTTAAGATAGCCTTGCTCAGGAATAATGACCGGGTGGGCGGAAAGAATAAGGCCAAAGGGGGAAAGAGTATGACCTTAAAAGTCTTGCCCCTGGTTATAGCTGCGCTTTCAGGGGTTGCCATGGCCATCCAGGGTTCTCTAAACTCTGCCCTGGGCAAAGTGATAGGGCTCTGGGAAACCACATTTGTCGTGCATCTCACGGGGCTTTTGCTGGTGGTGGTCCTGCTTTTTGTTTGCAGGATCGGGGACGGCTGCCTGGCAAATTTCTTACAGGCGCCCTGGTACACCTACCTGGGTGGAATTCTGGGAGTATTAATTGTTTACGGTGTCGTCAGGAGCATTCCCAAAGTCGGTGTAGCTCCGGCAACCACCGCCATTATTCTGGGACAGGTCCTGACGGCCAGCCTTGTGGACCATTTTGGCCTCTTCGGTATGAACAAGATTCCTTTCTCCGTTTATAACCTGCTGGGTACGCTTATGATGGCAGGGGGGGCCTGGCTGATTCTAAAACAATAGGATTAAGAACTTAAGAGGGGAGCGGACGGGGATGGTTTACCTCAAGGCCTGCCCTTGAACCCCGGCTCTTCTCAGATAATAAAACCAAGGGTTAAGATTAAAAGGAAACCGGCCAGCATGCCCAGGTGGGCCAGGGTCTTGCTGCCCCGGCGTGATTCCGGGGCCAGTTCTCCCAGCACGATGTAGGTCATGGCGCCGGCGGCAAAGGCCAGAAGTAAACCGATAAAAGTGCGGGAAGCTTCCACCAGAACCAGCCCGACGAAGGTGCCCAGGGGGGTAATCAGGCTGATCAGCATATTGATTGCCAGCACCCGTGCTGCGCTGCAGCCGCCGTACCTTAAGGGAGCGGCGGTTGCCATCCCTTCGGGAATATTGTGCAGGCCGATGGCGATGACCAAAAGGGGCCCCAGTTTTTCCGCAGCGGCGAAGCCCGCGGCAATGGCAAAACCCTCCGGAAGGTCATGCAGGGCTATACCCAGGGCGATCAAATAGCCCATCTTCAGGTAATCCCTGCCTGGCCGGGCAACAGGTGCCGATGGATGCAGGAGCAGGTCCAGGGCAGCCATCAGGAGGGTGCCTCCCAGGAACCCCTTGAGGGCCAGCAGGGGGGTTCCGTACTCCAGGGAGGAGGGGAGCAGGTCGCAGAGGATGACTGCAGACATAATGCCCGCAGCAAGTCCCAGCATGAGGGAAAGGGCGCCGGGGCGCAGGCTGCCGCAGGCGATCACCAGCAGCGCTCCCAGGCATGTTCCCAGTCCGGCGACTAACCCCAGCAGGACAATGCTTCCCAACTTTCCCCCCGCCTTTAACCGCTGTTGTCTTAATCGATCTTATTAGGCGGGGGTTGAGGGTAGACCAAAAAGATGATTTAAGGCAGGTGTCCGGGTTATTCTTAAGCCCGGGGAGCCTTAGGGAATGATAATGCTCTGGCCTGGATAGATCAGGTCCGGGTTGGACAGCTGGTTAGCCTGGATGATGGACTCCAGGTTTACCTTGTACTTTTCGGCAATACTCCACAGGCTATCACCGGGCTGGACAATATGCTTGCGTGCGCCGTCCTGGGAGCCGGCCGGGGGGTTTTTCAGTTTTGGCCCCGGGTTATTTTGCCGGGCAGCCTCGTCCTTTCCGGAGATGATTTCCACCGGGGTTCCGATGGGTATCCTGGGAAAAAGCTCTTCAATGTCATGGTTATACATGCGGATACAACCGTTGGAAACATAACCGCCTATGGACGAAGGATTGTTCGTCCCGTGGATGCCGTAGTTTCCATTGGGGATAGATAATCCCATCCAGCGTGTTCCCAGAACGCCTCCGGGATTGATAATTTTGACCACGACTTTATACTTGCCCGTGGGCGTCGGTGTTGATGGCTTTCCCACACCGACGGGATATGTCCGGACGGTCTTGTTCCCCTCCACATGGGAAAGCTGCCGGGTGGAAAGGTTGATTAACAGGTAACTGCCGTAGGCGCGTGTCATTGTCTCTGTCATGTCAGCCTCCTTCATAAATTTTAGAAAGGTTTTTCCTTTAGTTTATGAGTTTGCTTCTTAAAAAGAGCCCGGATTAACATTTGTATGTTTTTCCTTATCCAGGGTATTATTTTTGACGATAATTGCGGGTACGGGCTGCAGCGGCCCGGAGGATCCGGGTGAACTGGCTGTGACTCTGGCAGCGGCGGGGTTGAGAGGTCGCCTGACCCTGGCAATATAACCTTTAGGAGAGTAGTTCCCCATGCCGCTTGCGGCACCAGGAAGGATGAAAATATCTATTTTCAGGATCCTTTAAGCGGCTTGGCAGGTAATAAAAAAACAGGATCCCGGAAAGGAAATATGAAATGGTGCGGGGAAGTATTAATCCCTCGCTTTTCTTTTTGGGAGCAATTTCTATCTGAACGAAAAAACTATTACAGAAAGGGCGGTGGCTGGTTGACGTGGCAATGATGGTCAAAGCCCGGGCAAAGATCAATTTGGCCCTGGATGTGTTTGAAAAAAGGCCGGACGGTTATCACGAAGTGGAGATGGTGATGCAGAGCATCGAGCTTCACGACTGCCTGGAGTTCACTCCTGTTCCCGAAGGGATAACCCTTCTGGTGGAAAACGGGGATGTCCCGGCCGGCGAGGACAATCTGGTCTACCGGGCGGCTAAATCTATCAGCACTTATGCCGGGGTCCGGAGCGGCGTTGAGATCCGCCTCAAGAAAGCCATCCCTGTGGCCGCCGGTCTGGGCGGCGGGTCGGCGGACGCTGCGGCTACCCTGGCAGGTTTAAATAAAATCTGGGAACTGGGGCTTACCCTGCGGGAGTTGATGATGCTGGGTGAGCAACTGGGGTCCGATGTACCCTTCTGCCTGATGGAAGGAACAGCCCTGGCCCGGGGCAGGGGGGAAAAGCTGGAAAGGCTCCCGCCCTGTCCTCCCCTGGGTCTGGTCCTGGTCAAGCCTCCCTTCGGTGTTTCCACAGCTTCGGTCTACCGTGCCTATGTACCCGGCAAGCTGGAAAAGAAACCGCATTGCAGGAATATGGTAGAAGCAATTGAAAACAGGGATCCCGGCGCCATAGCCCGGTCCCTGTATAATGCCCTGGAGCCGGTCACCTTTGCCATGCACCCGGAGGTTGCTGAAATTAAGGAAAGGCTTTTGGAGGCAGGAGCTCTGGGCGCTCTGATGAGCGGCAGCGGTCCCACCGTTTTCGGTATGTCCAGGAATTTGCAGGATGCCCGTACTGTGGCGGGCCGCTATCAAAAAATTGGTAATGAGCAAGTACTGGTTAGCAGGACCTGGAATTCAGCTTGAAAATGAACATTCTTGCACTTACCTGCCAGCAGCGTTAAAATAATAATGGACCTTTATTTGTAATAAGCTAAATATAAAGGGGGGACTGAGATGGAGCAACCCAGACTGGTGCCGATTAAACTTGATAATTACAAGCCCCTGCGGGAGATGGTTTTTGAGTCCCTCCGGGAAGCTATTATCCTGGGCCGGCTTAAACCGGGAGAGCGCTTGATGGAAATCCAGCTGGCGGAAGAAATGGGCGTCAGCCGGACTCCGGTGAGGGAGGCCATCCGCAAACTTGAACTGGAAGGTTTTGTGGTCATGGTTCCCCGCAAGGGAGCCTATGTGGCTGGTATCTCTGTTAAGGATATTGTTGATGTTTTTGAAGTCAGGGCGGCCCTGGAGGGCCTTGCCGCCGCGCTGGCGGCGGAGCGGATCACCAGCGAGGAGATGGACCAGCTGGAAATGTCCCTCCTCAGAATCAATGCCAATGCTGAGGAAGACCTTGACGTTATCGTCGAGGGGGATTCCGCCTTCCACAGTCTGATTTACCAGGCCTCCCGCAACCAGCGGCTGGTTCAAATCATTACCCACTTGCAGGAACAGATCCATCGTTTCAGGATGACCTCATTGGCTCAACCGGGCCGGACTAAAGTTGCCCTGGAAGAGCACAAAAAAATTGTAGAAGCAATTTCGGACCGTAATATAGAATTGGCCCAGGCCCTGGCCACCGAACATATTGAGAACGCGGAACAAAGCCTCTTGAATGCCCTCAGAGAGGAAGAATCCTGATGGTGGACGCCATTGTTCTGGCCGGGAGCAGCAACGACGGCCCGCTGAAGGACTGCAGCTCTGCCCGTTATGAGGCGTTAATACCGGTTGGCTCCAAGATAATGGTAGAGTATGTTGTGGAGGCGCTCTTGCAAGCCCGCGGCATCAGGCGGGTGCTGGTCGTCGGACCCGCCGCGGATTTAACGCCGGTGCTGGCGGGCGAGAGGGTATCTGTGGTGGAATCAGCCGGAGGGATCATAGAAAACATTGAGGTGGGCTTGAAACACCTGGCCGGGGAGCGGAGAGTCCTGCTGGTGACTTCAGACATTCCCATGTTAACACCCCAGGCTGTGGAGAACTTTCTGGAATTGTGTGGAGATATGTCGGGTGATTTATACTACCCCATCATATCCAAAGAGGAAGTGGAAACAAAGTATCCCTCCACCAGGCGCACCTACGTGACCTTAAAGGAAGGTGTTTTTACCGGGGGGAACATGTTTTTATTAAACCCGGATATTTACCACAAATGTCTTGAAAATGGCCAAAAAATAATCAGCCTGCGGAAAAAACCCCTGAGCTTGTGCCGCCTTTTGGGTGTGGGGTTCGTCATTAAATTCCTCCTGCGCTCGCTGACCCTGGCCGAGGCCGAAAGAAAGGTCTGCCAGCTGCTGGGTATGATTAAAGGAGTTGTGGTGGTTTCGAAATACCCGGAGGTAGGTGTTGATATCGATAAACCCAAAGACCTGGAGCTGGCCTGTAAAGCCATGGGGGTTCCGCTAAGACCCGAAAATATAGCTGAGAGAACCTGTTAGCCCCGGAAAGTCCTTATAACCGGGGCTTTTTTATTGGAAGAATGGAGAAATTTCTTCTCCAGTGACAGGGCCGGCCCTTCCGGCATAACCTGTAAAAAACCGGGGGTGGAACATGGCCCTTGAAGTCATCGAGGTTTCCTCGCCAAAGGAAATGCACCTGTTTAATGTTTTTCCCGGGAACATCTACCGGGCTCAGCACAGGGCGCCCTGCTTTCCTGTGCTTGAATTAAGCCGCCTGCAGGAGGAGGGTCTTTTTGCAAGAGTGCAGGCCCAGCCCTTTCTGGCGGTAAGGGACTCCCGGGTCGTGGGGCGGGTTGCCGCTGCTGTCCATGCAGCTCTTTTCCGGGATAAAACCGGTTTTTTCGGGTATTTTGAAACAATCAACGATCCCGAGGTTGCTGCAGCCCTTTTACACCGGACCGCAGACTGGCTGGGAAAGAGTGGCGTCAAAAAAATGATTGGCCCTGTGGACCTTAGCCCCCACGAACGGCTGGGTTTACTGGTGGAGGGTTTTGGGGGCTACCACAATCCGGGTATGCCCTACAATCCCCCCTACTATCAGACCCTGCTGGAGCAGTGCGGGTTGGCGACAGAAATTGATTTATTCGCCTACCACGGCGATCTGCGCAGTCCCCTGCCCCAGAAACTGGTCCGGGTGGCGGAACGCTGTGCTGGAAAACCGCAGCTCAAATTAAGAAGTTTTAATCCCCTGGATCTCCAGGGCGAGGGGGAGATCCTTGCCGCCATTCACAACGGTTCCCTGGACGTAATCTGGGGTTTTACGGATCTCTCCCCGGCGGAGGGAACGGCTGTCTGGAAAAGAATAAAGGGTTATTTCGACCCCAGGCTGGCCCTGATCGCTGAAATGAACGGGCAGCCTGCCGGCCTGTGCCTCGCTCTCAGGCCTGCCGGGACAGGGTCATTTTCCAGCTTGGCCGGACAGTTCAACGCCCGCCTCGCCCTCCTGGCCGTGCTTCCCCGCTATCGCTTGCAGGGGCTGGAAGCGCTCCTGATCCTGGAGTGTTTTCGCCGGGCCCGGCACCTGGGCGTTGTTACAATAGAGTTTTCCCTTATAGCAGAAAACAATGTGATGATGAATCGGATCATCAAAAAACTCGGGGCATTAAAAAGGAGCAGGGTTTACCGGATATACAAGAAAATGATAATGGCATGAATAAAAGGGAGAGTGGCCGGCACCCCTTCTGGCATAATTATCCGTAGGGGGCTGGCTATTCTTCAGCAAAAGGTCCTGACCGGCCGGGCTTAGTTTTCGGGCAAAAGCTGCTGCCGCGCTGTTTCACCGGAGGGCTGGCTCAGTCCATTGAGGGATCTGAAGGAGTAGGGCTGAGGAAAAGCTGAAGCGGATTTGGGCTGGCTCAGTCCATTGAGGGATCTGAAGGGGATACAAGTTGGAGCCCTGTGCCGGAGTAAGGTCAGAAATTAAACATTAGTAATTAATTTCTAAATTATTTGGAAATAAGAAGGAATTTGCCAACTGATGCAGAAACTAACTAATTGATCAAAACGGTAACAAGCAGGGGAAGGTGGTGATTTACGTGACAGTTACCGACGTGAGAGTGCGCAAAGTGTTGACCGAGGGAAAAATGAAGGCAATTGTTTCGGTAACCCTGGATGACTCTTTCGTAATTCACGATGTCAAGGTTGTGGAGGGACAGAACGGTTTGTTTGTGGCCATGCCCAGCAGAAAAACACCTGATGGAGAGTTTCGCGATATTGCGCACCCCATCAATACGTCGGCCAGGGAGTTGATTCAAAACGCAGTTTTAGAGGCCTATTCAATGGCCATATAGATTATATAGATAAGAATATACATCGATGGAGAGCTTAAAGCTCTCTTTTTATATCCGGACAAAGGATATTAAAGGTTTATGTTGAATAAGGTAATAACGTGAATTCAAACTGTAAAGGATATTTTTTTAAGGGGAGTATACGACAGGAGAATTCACGATGCCAAGGTTATAGATAAAGAGGAGGTCGCCGAATGAAATTGGCGGCGGTTATTCTTGCCGCGGGTAAAGGAACCAGGATGAAATCAAAGCACCCCAAGGTGCTGCATAAACTCTGCGGACAGTCAATGCTGTCCTGGGTCATAGATGCTGTGGCTGCTGCCGGTGTGGAGCAAACAGTGGTTGTGGTGGGACACGGGGCTGAACAGGTTGCCCGTGAGGTGGAAGGACGGGCCCAGGTTGCCCTGCAGGCAGAACAACTGGGAACGGCTCACGCCCTGCTCCAGGCCGGGCCGCATTTGAAGGACTCCCAGGGGCAGGTACTGGTCCTTTGCGGGGATACACCCTTAATTGAAGCTGACACCCTTTCCCTCCTGGTTCAAAACCACCGGTCCTCCGGCGCTGTTGCAACAGTGCTGACAACGGAAATGGAGGACCCTGCGGGTTACGGCAGGGTTATTCGGGGTGACCGGGGCGGGGTTTGCAGGATAGTCGAACACAAGGATGCCTCTCCGGAAGAAAGGAAGATCCGGGAAATAAACACCGGAATCTATTGCTTTGAGATTTCCGGCCTCTTTGCTGCCCTCGGGCAAGTAGCGCCGGTCAATTCCCAGGGTGAGTATTATTTGACAGATGTGATTGAAATGTATGTGAGGGAAGGCAAAAAGGTCAACGCCATGCTCTCGAAGAATTCCAGGGAGTTCATAGGGATTAACGATCGCGTGCAGTTGGCCGAAGTTGAGCAAATCATGCGCCGCAGGGTGCTGAGAAATTTAATGGAGTCAGGGGTTACTGTGATGGACCCGGCCTCAACCTTTGTTGACCACGGGGTTGTGGTGGGCCGGGACACGGTTATTCATCCCTTTACCTTCCTCGAAGGGCGTACGGTTATCGGCGAAGACTGCGTCATCGGCCCGGGTTCGCGTCTGAGCAACGCAACTGTGGGCAATGGTGTGACTATCCAGTATTCCATAGTTCTGGACAGCCTGATCGGGGATGAGTGCAGCATCGGTCCTTATTCCTACCTGCGCCCGGAAACCAGGCTGGAAAAGGGAGTTAAGGTCGGCGACTTTGTGGAGATTAAAAAATCCCAGATCGGGAAGGGAAGCAAAGTCCCCCATCTTAGCTACGTGGGGGATGCCATCCTTGGCGAAGGGATCAATATCGGGGCAGGCACAATTACCTGTAACTACGATGGCCACAAAAAATGGCCCACCCGTATCGGCGACGGCGCTTTTATCGGGAGCAACACCAACCTGGTGGCGCCGGTTGAGATTGGCGCCGGGGCGGTTACCGGAGCAGGCTCAACCATTACCAGGGATGTTCCTGCGGGCGCCCTGGCTGTAGAAAGGGCAGACCAAAAGATTGTACCGGACTGGTCCCACCGGAAGAAGAAAAAATAATTTGCGGAAAGAAATTTTGGAGGTAGTTAAGGAAAATGTCATCGCGCTATAAAAAATTAAAGATTTTCACAGGTAACGCCAACGTCGGGCTGGCTGAAGAAATTGCCCAGTACCTGGGCGTTCCGGTGGGGGATGCCAAGAGTACCCGCTTTTGTGACGGGGAGATTAACATTAGAATTAATGAGAGTGTCAGGGGTGCAGATGTCTTTATTATCCAGCCCACCTGCGCCCCCATTAACGAAAACCTTATGGAGCTCCTGATCATGATTGACGCTGTGCGGCGTGCTTCCGCCAGGCGCATCACTGCCGTCCTGCCTTATTACGGTTATGCCAGGCAGGACCGGAAAACCAGGGCACGGGATCCAATAACCGCCAAGCTTGTTGCCAACATCCTTGTGGCAAGCGGCGCCCGGCGCGTTCTCTGTATGGATCTTCATGCCGGACAGATCCAGGGCTTCTTTGATATACCTGTAGACCACCTGCCGGGTGTGCCTATTCTGGCCGAATACATCCTGCAGATCGGGCTGGAAAACGTTGTGGTGGTATCGCCCGACCTGGGCGGGGTCACCCGGGCCAGGGACCTGGCCGAGCGCATTGGCGCAACCATTGCCATCATCGACAAGCGGCGTCCTGAGCCCAATGTTGCCGAGGTATCCAGCATTATTGGCGCAATTCAGGGTAAAAACGTAATTATGGTCGACGATATCATCGACACAGCCGGGACCATCACCAAGGGGGCCGAGGCCCTGAAACAATGGGGGGCCAATGACATCTACGTGGCCTGCACCCATCCCGTCCTGTCCGGTCCGGCTGTCCAGCGTTTGAAAGAAGCGCCGATTAAAGAAGTAATCGTAACCAACACCATTCCAATCCCCAAGGAGAAAATGCTTGACAAGATCAAGGTCCTTTCAGTGGCACCCCTCCTTGGCGAGGCCATCATTCGCATCCACGAGGACCTTTCCGTGAGCAAACTTTTTGACTAGCAGCTGGTTTCCTTGCCATGTTTGCTTAACCCGGTGCAGCCGTTGGAGGACTGTTTTGGGGAAACACTGGTCAGTTGCTTAAGTGGTTTGCCAGGGAGCTGAAAAACCTTAAACCTCTCCAGCCGGGATAGGTTGCGGTTCCGCTAGTTTTCTAATATTCCAATACCATTACTTATTAAATTTTTAAGAATTATAATCAATATCTATATTAAATATCTATCTATATATTGAATATGGCAGCTTTGAAATACTGACAGCGAGGTGAGTGAATGATCAAAAACGCCCACGGTAAAAAACCGAAATTCATCCTGGCGACGGATCTGGACGGAACCCTGGTGGGAAGCCGCACGGCGGTCTATGACTTTAATCGCCACATGATTAAAAATTTGAATAATTTTCTGCTGGTGTATATAACGGGCAGGGTTTTTGCGTCGGCCTGGCAATTAATCACCAAAGAAAACCTCCTTTACCCGGACGTACTGATTACGGACATGGGAACAGAAATATACATTGCGCCCCGTTTTAGCCTTGATCTGGGCTGGGAGCAAAAAATGCGTTCTACCTGGGACGCCGCAAAGGTAAAAGACCTGGTCCAGGGTCTGGAAGGGCTGCAGGTGAGGGATATACGGTCGAGATTCCGGCTTTCCTTGAATATGGACAGGGTAGTCTCGAACAACACTTTGTTGAGGCTGCACAAGGCTGTTGAAAAGGCGGGACTGCCGGTGAAAATTGTGCCTGTATCAGCAGGCACCGTGGATATAATTCCAGTCTGTGCTGGCAAGGGACCGGCCCTTTGTTACGTCCAGGAACGCTGTCAGGTTAGTAAGGAGCAAACCTTTGTCTGTGGTGACAGCGGAAAGGATCTGTGCATGTTCATTAAAGGCTTTAAGGGTATTGTGGTTGGCAATGCCCGTCCTGAGTTAAAAAACGCTCTTAAGTTTAAAACCAGGGAAGTCTACTTTTCCAAGTCCTATTATGCCTCAGGGATCCTGGAGGGCCTGAAAAAGTACGGTGCGGTTTAATTGTCACTGGAGGTAGCAATGCTGGAGACACTTATCTCAAACCCGGTTTATGGTTATTTCTTTATTTTTTTTGCCCGGGTTGCCGATGTGTCCCTTGATGTTTTCCGGCTGCTTATGCTTACCCGGGGCTATGCCCTGCCTGCAGCCGCCATAGGCTTTATCGAGGTCTCTATTTTCGTGCTTGCCCTGGGCACGGTTTTATACGGCGGCTTAACGGACCCGCTCAAGGTCATAGCCTATGCCGGCGGTTTTGCCACAGGTAACCTTGTGGGTGTTTATATCGAAGAAAAAATGGCCCTGGGTTATGTAGTTGTTCATGTATTTCCGGTGAAACCGCGTTGTGATGAACTGGCTGCTAAACTCCGGGAGAGCAACTTCGGAGTCACTAAAATTCCCGGTGAGGGCCGTTCAGGGCCCCGGGATGTGCTGATTGTTACTACCAGGAGGAGATACCTGAGCTGGTGAAAATTCTGGATCGAGAGGTGCCGGAGACGTTTTTCAGCGTATCCGACATCCGCTCCATTCACGGCGGGATCTTTCCACGCCGCAGGCCATGAACCTGTTTGCCAGGGGACTGACTGATTAATCGGGAAGAGTGGATCTAAAAAAGACCACTCTTTTATTATAAGCAAGACGAGACGGGGAGAGTGTGGGTAATGTCGGCAGAAATCCAAGCCATCATTGAATATTTAGAACCCCGGCCGGGCCAGTGGCTGGATCTGGAGGAGGGGCTGAAGGCCGTTTTGAGGCCCGATCATATCTTTGTAGCCGCAGCAGAGCCCTGGTTTGCGGTTTGTTCCGGGGTAACCGGGGGCGGTCTGGGGAGAAGGCGTTATTTCCTTAACCGGCAGGTGAAGCTGAGCTACAATGAAGTCCGGCCGGAAGAGGAAATGGCTTCTTTCCTGGAGGCGAATTTCCAGGAATACAGTGGTGCTGATAGCGGGGACTGGGCGGGGCTGATGACCGGGGCCAAAGTCATTGACGCCGGCTGGACCCGCCTGACCCTGCGGGACAGCCGCGTGACCGTAATTGTTACGGCCGGCGTCAATAATGCCTGTACAGCCGGGATCACGCCCTGCTGTCCCCTGGAAAGCGCCGGCAGACCCCTTGGGACAATCAATATCATGGCCTTTTACGCCCATGCTCTGTCCGCCGGGGCTGTGATCAACGCAGTCCAGACAGCCACCGAGGCCAAGGCTCAGACCCTGCGGGAGATGCAAATCTTCTGTCCGGTTACCGGGGCCCAGGCAACCGGTACAAACACCGACGCCCTGATCATCGCGGCGCCGGACCGGCCGCCCCTTTACCCCTATGCCGGTCCGGGTGCCCTCCCGGGTTACCTGCTGGCCCTGGGAGTGCGCCATGCCCTAAAGCGGGCCCTGGAAAGATACCTGCAGTGGAAAAAGAATTCGGCTGCGGGGTAGGAAAAGGCGAGTTTTGTGGAGAAGCTTCAAAATTAGTCTAAACATTGCGAAAAGGGGTGCCGTTAAAGATGAACCGAGAAAAGGGCTGGTTTTTCGCGGGCAAAACTATAGTTGCGTGTCTTCTTCTGCTGTTCTCCCTTGCTTTGCTGTTCCAGGGCTGCGGACAGGCTACCCCGGAAGCGGGGGGTGGCAGCGGTTTTCCCCTGACCATAACGGATGATCTGGGCAGGCAGGTAACCGTCAGCCGGGAACCTGTACGCATTGTTTCCCTGGCCCCGACCCAAACAGAGGTCCTCTTTGCCCTTGGTCTGGGAGACCGGGTGGTGGGGGTGACCGAGTTCTGCGACTACCCCCCCGAAGCCAAGGCGAAGCCGAAAGTGGGAGGGTTTTCCACCCCCAACCCGGAACTGGTGGTGGCTGCCCAGCCGGACCTGGTCCTGGCCGGGGTCATCCAGAAGGACTTCATTCACCAGTTCGAGGAAGCAGGGCTGACGGTGGTGGCCCTGGAATCGCCGGACCTGGCCAGCACCCTGGAAAGGATACGGCTGGTGGGGCGCCTGACCGGGGCTGTGGAAGCAGCGGAAAAACTAACCGCCAGCATGCAGCAGCGTATTGATCAAGTTACGGCCAAGGTGGCCAGCCTCTCCGAAGCAGAAAAGCCCACGGTTTTCTTTGAGATCTGGCCGGATCCCCTGACCACGGGTGGTGCCGGAAGTTTTTTAAACAGCCTCATTGAAGTAGCCGGTGGCAGGAACATTGCCGGAGATGTGGACCAGGACTGGTTAACCTTCAGCCCCGAGATGATTCTTGCCACAAATCCCCAGGTGATTATTTTTTCCCACCACGGCGTATCCAACCAGACGGTGGAGCAAATCAAGGCCCGCAAGGGCTGGGAAAATTTCGCCGCCATCAAGCAGGACCGGGTCGGTTACATAGAGGATCAAAACCTGGTGGTCCGGGCTGGCCCCCGGGTTGTGGATGGACTGGAACAGATTGCCAGGTTCCTGCATCCAGACCTGTTTGTTGAATAGCCCGGCAGGAAACCGGTTAATAACCCTTAGAGGATTAAGTTTGAAGAACAAGAAGGATTAAAGGATGAAAAGCGGCGCTGCTCAGCGCCTGGAACACTGTGGGACGGCCCGGAGGGGGCCTTGCCAGTGTAAAATAACATCTGGTAACAACTCGTCTTCACCCTGTATGGCGGCAGTGATGGCCTACCAGGCTGTCAGTCAGGCTATGGGTACGTCCCCGGTGTGGAACCGTGCATGACCGGGACGTTAATGCGGCAATAAATCGTTTGCAGTATCTTAACTCGGCTTAAGCCTAAATGTACCGCCAGTTCGGCGGGAAGTTACGCCTGTGGACATTGGAGGTTGCAGCCTACGGTCAGTGCCGGTGGATGAAGCAGGAACTTCTGGTGAGATATTTGGCCATGAAAAGAGAACGGTTCCCCCGTGGAAACACTAAAGGAGGTCTGCTTTTTGAACCCTCAAAGGCGGCTCTGGCGCTGGCGCCTGATCAACGCCATGCTCTTTGGGGTGCTGGGGCTGGTGGTGATTGTCTGCGCAACCATCGGTCCGGCCCAGATCAGCCCCCTGGATGTAATGGTTATGCTGGTGCGGAAGCTCCCCTTGGTGGGCAGCGTGGTCCCACCGGGGGACTGGCCCGAGACTCATGAAACCATCGTTTTCCAGATGAGGCTGGCCAGGCTGGTCCTGGCTGTTCTGGTGGGAGCAGGGCTGGCTTCGTCAGGCGTGGTCCTGCAGGGCCTCCTGCAGAATCCCATGGCAGATCCCTATATCCTGGGCATTTCCTCGGGAGCTGCCCTGGGGGCCATCGCAGCCATGCTATTTGGCCTGGGCATGCACGCCCTGGGCATTTATGCCCTGCCCTTGACAGCCTTTGTCGGTGCCGTGGCCACTGCCTTTGTGGTTTACAACCTGGCCAGGGTGGGGGGGCGGACACCGGTGCCGACACTGATCCTGGCCGGCATTGCCGTGGGTTCCTTTCTCTCGGCCGTGACCTCTTATTTCATGATCACCAGCGGTCAAAACATCCACCAGGTTGTCTTCTGGCTGATGGGAGGGCTGGCCGGCCGGGGCTGGGACCACGTTTTAGTTTTACTGCCCTACATTGTAACGGGCCTGGCCGTCATGCTCCTGAATGCCCGGAAACTGAATGCCATGCTGCTGGGAGACGAGCCGGCCCAGCACCTGGGCGTCGACGTGGAGCGGTTGAAGCAGGTGCTTTTAGGGGCTGCCACCCTGACCGCTGCGGCTTCAGTGGCCGTCAGCGGGGTGATTGGTTTTGTGGGCCTGATAATTCCCCATGCTGTGCGGCTTGTGGTGGGGCCGGACCACAGGGTGCTGCTTCCTGCGGCGACCCTGTCCGGGGCCATCTTCCTTACCGCGGCGGACACCCTGGCCCGGGTGGCAGCAGCCCCGGCAGAAATACCCGTGGGCGTAATTACGGCCCTTTGCGGCGGGCCCTTTTTTATCTACCTGCTTAGAAAAAAGAAGGAGCCGGGTTTCTAAGCCAGTTGAGGTTATAAATGGCGTGAAGTTTGGACCAGAAGGGGGTTAATATGCCGTTATACTTAGATGTTCTTGGGGTTGAGTGCGCCTACGGCGCGGTCAAGGTTATCGACGGCATGACCTTTTCCATTGGGCAGGGATGTTTTGCGGGCATTATCGGGCCCAACGGCTCGGGTAAGTCGACGCTCCTGAGGTGTATCAGCCGCACCTTGAAGCCCGTCAGGGGAACAGTCCTGCTCCAGGGTGAGAGCCTGTACAAAATGAGCCCCCGGGAAGTGGCCAGGAAAATGGCCGTGGTGCCCCAGGAAACAGCTGTTAACTTCCCCTTTACGGTGGAAGAGATAATTATGATGGGCCGGTCCCCCCACCTGGGGCGCTTTCAGGCGGAGGGTAAAAGGGATTACGAGATAACCAGCCGGTCCATGGACCTGACCAATACACGGCACCTGGCAGGCCGGCAGATTACGGCCATCAGCGGCGGCGAGCGGCAGAGGGTAATCATAGCCAAGGCCCTGGCCCAGGAACCGGAGCTGATCCTCCTGGACGAGCCCACTTCCCACCTGGATATCAACCAGCAGGTGGAAATCTTGAGCCTCCTGCAACGCCTGAACAGGGAGGGCGGTTTGACTGTCCTGGCCGTCTTTCATGACTTAAACCTGGCTGCCCAGTTCTGCGACCTGATGATTTTAATGCATGGGGGCAAAGCTTACCGGGTGGGGAAACCGGATGAGGTGTTGACTGCCGAGAACATTGAAGAAGTTTACGGGACACGGGTTCTGGTCAAAAAGCACCCGGTCACAGGCCGGCCTGCCGTGTTTTTGCTAACCCGGGGCGGGCTGGAGGCCTCTGGAAAGGGGCGGGTTCATGTTATCTGTGGAGGCGGGGCCGGCGTAGCCGTGCTGGGCCTGCTGGTGGAGCGGGGCTTCACTGTTACTACGGGGGTTTTGAATATTGGAGATATTGACTGGGAGACGGCAAAACATTTAGGGCTGGAGATGACAGAAGAAGCCCCTTTCAGCGATATATCGGACCGCAGTTACAGGGAAAACCTGGAGATGATTCAAAGGGCCGATGCCTGTGTGCTGGTGAGTATCCCCTTCGGGCGGGGTAATCTCAAAAATCTGGAAGCGGTATCCCTGGCCCGTGCCTGGGGGAAGCCCGTACTGCTGGTGGAGGAGCAGGCTATTGAGGAGCGTGACTTTACCGGCGGCGAGGCGGTGCGGAGGTATAATCAATTAAAGGAGCAGGGCGCCGTTGTTTTACAGGACGGGGCCGCAGTTCCGGACGTGCTTGCCGGGCTGCTGCAGGCGCGGATTTGAGGTTCAGGTTGTAATGACAACAAAAAAATCTCTCTTTTGAGCTCGTTCCAAAGGAACAGGCTCTTGAGAGATAAGGCTTCCAGGGCATCCAGCATTGACTTTAACCACCGGGAAAGACACGTATACATACCTGTGAGTATAGAAAAATGGAGGTTTTGGCAAATTGTATGTAGAAATATTAGTTTAACCACATGGAGGTGTTAAAGGATGGAAGTTGTGGAAGCAATCCGTACCAGGCGGAGTGTCCGCAAATACAAAGGAGATCCTATTCCGGCTCAGACCATCCGGGAACTGCTGGATCTGGCTGTCTGGGCCCCCAGCGGCATGAACACGCAGCCCTGGGCCTTTGTGGTGCTGGAAGACCGGGAGTACCTGAAAAACCTCTCCGAGCGGGCTAAGAACTTCCTTCTGGAAAGATTGAAAATGATGCCCCAGCTTGAAAGGTACAGGGGTATGCTCTCAAACCCGGACACGGATATATTTTACGGAGCGCCGGTCCTGGTCATGATTTACAGTTCCAGGGCCTCTGGCACATATCTTAACGACTGCAGCATGGCTGCTTTAAACCTCATGCTGGCGGCCTGGGACAGGGGCATCGGCAGTTGCTGGATTGGTTTTGCCTCTGGCATCGGTAATACCCCTGAGGTAAAGGGAGAGCTGGGTGTGCCGGAGGAGTATGAACTTGTAGCTTCAGTCATTCTGGGTTACCCGGCGGAAGTCCCAGCCCCGGTAAAAAGGGAGCCGCCACATATACTTAGCTGGCGAAAATAGCCTGTCCTGAGGGGAGCTTTGCAGGTGACGATGAGTCCGACCCCTGTCACCGGAAATAGAGCCGGTTTGCTCCAACCGTGGACAGGCGCCTTATTAGGTGCCTTTTAAAGCATTTTTGCCGGGGCTGCCGTAGCCGCAGGCCTGGTGATGACAGGAAGGGGATAGCCCTAAGATAAGCCGGTTTATGGTGACGTCCCCTGTCACCTGGAGAACCGTCTTTTGTTACCATGCCCTGGAGCGCGGGCTACGCCGGCGGCGGGGTTTCCCGGGGGCTTTCCGCCTGTTTTTCCGGAGGGGTGGGGACAGGCCCCGTTTGCCTCTCGTTTTGCTGCTGGACCTGTTCTTCCGGCAGGTCCGCTTTTAAGGAGTCCGTAAAAGGATCCTTCTTTTGTTCACCAACCATGTCTTCGCTGATGGGGCCGGGGCCTGCTTCCTTAGCCTGGCCGTCATCCCGCTTCTTTTCTCTTTTCACTTTTTCCAGGGACCGGTTGATCACACTTCCCAATCCTTTGGTTTTTTGAAGTGTATTTTCCCAAAACTGGCCGGTGCTCTCCCGCAGGTTCTTGACGGTTTCCTGCAGTCCCCCCTCCAGTTTAATAATATTGTTAAGGCACTCACTGGATACGACGATGACTTCTTTGCCCAGGGTGCGCACATAATTGATGTCGATAAAGGCGTGCCCCTTGATGATGCTGTCGAGGCGGCTGCCGGAGAATTCCAGGCCGGCAATTGTACCCGTCGCAAGGTCAACATAATACTCATCGACGTAGCCCAGAGCTGTACCGTTGTCGGTTACGATTTTAGCCCCGTTGATGGGTACCTTCTCCCTTAATAACTTGGCGATTTCCGGAATTCCTGCCGCCTTCTCTATACCGGAGGATTTTTCTATGGTGATGGCGTCATTGCCCACGCTATTGATTCTATTGTAAGGGATAAACCTTTGCTCCTTAAACCAGCCTTTTTGCTCGATGATCAGCGCTGCTACTTTTCTTGCGGCCGGATCCACAACAAGCCCTTTGACGGTGCCAATTTGCCGGCCTTCTTCCAGGCTGATAACCGGCATGGCCTCAAACCGCTTGCTTTTTTGCATCTTCTAAGCCTCCCTGCAACCAGATGATTCTTAGCTAATTCATATTCCCGGCCCAGAATGATTATGACAAATAAAGGGAATAATAGAGCATAAGGGGGTTGCGGATTAATGGAACATGAATTATTAGCCCTGGTAAGACAGGAAAAAACCAAGAGCAATAGGCGCCATCTCAGAAATAGCGGAATGGTTCCGGCTGTTGTTTACGGAAAAAACATAGGCAATCTTGCCATCGCGGTGGATGCTTCTCAGATCAATAAGATCCTGAGCGAGTCCGGGAGCAATGCTTTAATCAACATGAATATCAAAGAAAACGGCAGCACAAAGAAATACAAGGTGCTGGTCAAGGCCATTCAACGGGATCCAGTGCGGTGGGACCTGATCCATCTTGATTTTCACCAGGTATCCCTAAAGGACAGGGTGCACACCACTGTGCCCATCCACCTGGAAGGAACGCCCGCCGGCGTGCAAAAGGGTGGAATCCTGACCCACCTGGCCCGCCGGGTTGAAGTGGAATGCCAGGCGGACAGGATTCCGGATTCCCTGGTGGTGGATGTATCCGAAATGGAAATTGGAGATACTCTAAATATGGCCGACTTGAAGCTGCCGGAGGGGGTAAAAATTCTGGAAGACCCGGCGGCTCCAGTTGTGACGGTAACGGCTGCAGAAAGGCCAGAGGCTGAAGAGGAAGTTCCTGCCCCAGAGGAGGAACCTGGGGTTAAGGAGGGCGAAGAGCAGTAAAAGGCAGGGGGAGCTGGCCGGCTATGATACCTTATTAGCCTGGATTATACCCTTAAAACGCCCATGTTGAACCTGCGCCCGGGGCTTGCCTCTAAAAACGCTTTTCTCAAGGATCCAGAAGTATTAAAATAGGGGAGAGTAAAAGCGGAGGTGCCTTAAATGAAACTGGTTGTAGGCCTCGGGAATCCGGGCCGGGAATATGCCGAGACGAGGCATAACGTGGGCTTTATGGTGGTTGACCGGCTGGCGGAGAGCCTGGGTGTTGCTGTGGACAGGAGAATGTTTAAAGCACTCACTGGTCAGGGACTGGTAAACGGGGAGAAGGTTATCCTGGTTAAGCCTCAAACCTATATGAACCTGAGCGGGGAGGCTGTGAGCGCGCTGTTGAACTGGTACAAGCTTACCCCCGCCGATCTGGTTGTCATCTATGATGATCTGGACCTTCCTCCCGGTAAACTGCGCCTTCGCCCCGGCGGCGGGGCCGGGGGGCACAAAGGCGTGCTTTCCATTATCCACAGCCTGGGCACGGAAAACTTCCCCAGAATCCGGGTGGGCATCGGCAGGCCGGTCGAGGCAGGTATCGATAGTGTGGATTATGTCCTGGGGCGCATGGGGAGCGGCGAGGCCGAAGAAATGGAGAAGGCCCTGATGCTGGCGGCGGAGGCGGCGCTCTGTGTGGTACGGGAAGGCCTGGAGCAGGCAATGAACCGGTATAACGGAAGGTGAACCCCTTAGACTTCTTTCCTGCTGTACCGGATTCCTTGCTCAGGTCGGTCCTGCTTGGTCTATTCGCCGCGGGCCTGGCCTGGCAGCTGAATAAATTCCTCGGCCGCCTGCCCGGGACAGCGCCAGTTTACCTGGCGCCCCTGGTGGAGGAGGCGGCCAAGACGGGGCCGGCGGCACTTTTTGCCGCTGATATCTTTTTCACCCATTTTGTTTTTGGTTTGGCAGAAGGAGCCTGGGAGCTTGTTTCCGGCCGTCGCAACGGTTTCTATGCCGGGCTGGGGGCGGTGCTCACCCATTCGGTCTTTGGCTTCATCACGGTTTTTGTCCTCCAGACCTGCGGTTCTTTGCTCCCTGCTCTGGCGGCTGCCTGCCTGGGCCATGCTCTCTGGAACCATGTGGTGTTAGTGGTAGTTTCTAGATTACGGAAATAAACAGTAGGGTGATCCTTTGAAGCTGGTATATGTCTGTGAGTGCTGTGACAGCGTGATTAAGGAAGTATTCCACCCGGCGGTCCCGCCCGGAAACGCGCCAAACTTGACGGGTTCTGGGCTGCGGGATATAATGGATTTGAACGCTGGCGAGGAAGAGGTTGTTTTATTAGACCTTTGCGACGACTGCCGGGAATTGCTGTACGGCGGGCCGGAAAGCAATTATTACGGCGGGCCGGTTCTACATTGAAGAGATGCTTGATTGAACATAGAGAGAAACTAAACTATGAGCTTTAGCCCGGCACTGCTAAAGCTCTTTTTGTGATGGAAAAACGGAGGGTGTTTAAATGCGCGGTATACTCAAACCGCTCCAGTCTGCACCCGGGTTTCAAAGCCTTGTCCGGGGGCTGAAAATAAATTATACGCACCAGCTGGTGACCGGTCTTTCCGGTTCCCTGAGGGGCTACCTGCTGGCCGGGCTGGCCGTAGAGGTAAAACCGCTGCCTCTGCTGGTTGTGACCCCCGGGGAGAAGGACGCAGGGACAATAGCGGAAGACCTGATGGAGTTCCTGCCCGGTATTGCGATACGGCAGTTTCCGGTTCTGGAGCTTTTACCCTACCAGGTTCTGGCCCAGAGTAAGGAGCTGGTGGCCCAGCGCCTGCAGGTGCTGGAAGGACTGACCAGGGGAGAACGGATGATTGTTGTGGCCCCGGTTGAAGCCCTTCTGAGACGGCTGGTTCCCCCGGAGGTTTTTTGCGCGGAGGTCGTCAACCTGGCCGTGGGCGACAGGGTGGATCTGGACTGGCTCCTGGGCCGGCTGTCCGAGCTGGGCTACGAGCGGGTGGATTTGGTGGAGGGAAGGGGGCAGTATGCCCTCCGGGGAGGCATCCTGGACGTTTTCCCCATGACCGCCCACAGGCCCTCCCGCCTGGAATTTTTCGATGACGAGATCGACTCCATCCGCCGCTTCAACCCTTCCACCCAGCGGACGGAGGAGAAGGCCGACAGCCTGGTCATCTATCCCGCCAGGGAACTGGTGATCAGCCCGGAGGCCCGGGAGACCGCCCGGAAACTTGTGGAGAAAGAGTACAGGGAACAGGAAGGCAAGCTGACCCGGTCCGGAGCCAGGGAAGCCGTTCAGCAGCTCAGGGAAAGGTTCGGACAGGTGCTGGAGGGCGCGGAGGGTAGTTTTCCCGTCATCGAACACTTCCTTCCCTATTATTATAAAGAGGTAGTAACCCTTGTGGATTATCTTCCGGCAGGGGCGCCGGTTTTTGTGGATGACCCGGCCAGGCTCAGGGAGGTAGCCGGTTCCGTCCAGCGGGAGCGGGCGGATACCTACGCGGAACTGCTGGGTAAGGGCAGTGTTCTGCCCTCCCAGTACCAGGCCTGGGTGGACTGGGACCGGATCGAAGAAGCCCTGGCCAAGCGGCCTGGTATCTACGCTTCCCTACTGGGACACCACCAGCAGCCGGCCAGGGTCCAGAACAGGGTCCATTTTGCCGGAAAGACAATACCAAGTTTTATGGGCAACCTGAAGATGCTGGCCGAAGAAATCCAGCACTGGCGCCAGGCCGGCAATGCGGTAATTATCCTGGTCGGCAGCTACCAGCGGGCCCAGCAGCTTCTTTCTGCCCTGCGGGATGAAAAGGTAGACGCCTTCTATACCGGGGCCCTGGAAGGCCACGTCCGGCCAGGAAACGTGGTCATTACCACAGGCAACCTGGGGGGCGGTTTTGAGCTGCCCGGCCTGGTGGTAATTACCGAGCCGGACTTGTACGGCCGGCGCAAAAGAGCCCGCAAGAAGTGGCAGCGGACTGACCGGCTGGCCCCCTTTGTGGAGCTCAAGGCCGGTGATTACGTTGTCCATGTAAACCACGGTATCGGACGCTATCTCGGTGTGGTTCCCCTGACCATCGAGGGGATCCGGAAAGAGTACCTGCTGCTGAAGTTTGCCGGGGAAGACAAACTCTACGTCCCCGTTGACCAGGTGGGTTTGGTCCAGAAATACCTGAGTAGCGAGGGTGAGGCGCCGCGGCTGTCCCGTCTTGGCGGTACGGAATGGGCCAGGGCCAAGGGAAGGGTACGGGAGGCGGTCCGGGAAATGGCCCAGGAGCTGCTTCAGCTGTACGCTGCCCGGGAGACCATGCCCGGCATCGCCTTCAGCAAGGACACCGTCTGGCAGCGGGAGTTTGAAGACGCCTTTCCCTACGAGGAAACACCCGACCAGCTCCGTGCCGTAGAGGAAATCAAAGCCGATATGGAACGCCCCAGGCCCATGGACCGGCTCTTGTGCGGAGACGTGGGCTACGGTAAAACAGAGGTAGCTATAAGGGCGGCCTTTAAAGCAGTGGTGGACGGGAAGCAGGTGGCCCTGCTGGCGCCCACCACAATTCTGGCCCAGCAGCACTTTAATACCTTCCGGGAAAGGCTGGCCGGCTACCCCGTCACTGTGGAGGTATTAAGCCGCTTCCGGACTCCCGGGGAGCAGCGAAAAGTGTTGAAGGAGCTTCTCCGGGGGACTGTGGACATAGTTATCGGCACCCACCGCCTGCTTCAGGATGACGTGCGTTTTAAAGACCTGGGCCTTTTAATTGTGGACGAAGAACAGCGCTTCGGGGTGGCCCATAAGGAGCGGCTGAAGCTCCTGCGCAAAAACGTGGACGTCCTGACCCTCACCGCCACCCCCATTCCCCGCACCCTGCACATGTCCCTGGTAGGCATGCGCGACAGCAGCATCCTTGAAACGCCCCCGGAAGACCGCTATCCTGTCCAGACCTACGTCCTGGAAGAGGACCCGGTCCTGATCCAGGCGGCAATCCGCCGGGAATTGGGCCGGGACGGACAGGTTTTTTTCGTTTACAACCGGATTGCGGATATGGAACGGGTGGCCCTGTGGCTGCAGGAACTGGTTCCGGAGGCCAGGATTGCGGTGGCCCACGGCCAGCTCCGGGAAGATGAACTGGAGCAGGTGATGCTGGACTTCATGAACCGGGAGTACGATGTCCTGGTCTGCACCACCATTATCGAAAACGGCTTGGATATCCCTAATGTCAATACTCTCATCGTCAAGGACGCAGGGATGATGGGCCTGGCCCAGCTCTACCAGCTCCGGGGCAGGGTCGGCCGTTCCAACCGCCTTGCTTACGCCTACTTCACCTATCCGAAGGACAGGGTGCTGGGGGAGGCCGCGGAGAAACGCCTGGCAGCAATCCGTGAATTTACGGAACTGGGCTCGGGCTTTAAAATCGCCATGCGCGATATGGAAATCCGGGGGGCCGGTAACATCCTGGGGGCTGAACAGCACGGGCATATTGCGGCAGTTGGGTTCGAGCTGTACAGCCGCCTTCTGGAGGAAGCCATCCGGGAGCTCAAGGGCGAGCAAACCCCCCAAAGGGTCGAAACCACCATCGAGCTTCCGGTGGAGGCTTTTATCCCAGACAGCTACATCCCCGACCTCAACCAGAAGGTAGAAATCTACAAGCGTATTGCCGGACTGGCCTCGCTGGCCGAACTGGGCGAATTGGAGGAGGAACTGGTGGATCGTTTCGGAGATTTGCCCGGGCCGGTGCAAAACCTGATGGCGGTAGCCAAAATCAGGGTTCTGGCCGGAAGGCTCAAGGTCAAAACAATCAACCTCCTGCCCGGACAGTTCCGCCTTCTGATTGGTCCCGGCCACCCCCTCACCGGAAACGACCTGGTGGATGTCTCGGCCCGCTATCCCCAGAGGGTAAAATTCAACGCCGCCGGTGAAGACTTCGAAATAAAACTGCGCCTGGCGGGGGATGGCAGGGGAGGCAGAAGGGAGGACAGCCGTTTCCTGTTGTCCCAGTTGGAAGATTTTTTGAACGTCCTGGGCAGCGGGGTAGAAAAAAGGAGCGGGGCAGTTCCTAACGAATCCCCCGGGGTTGTCACCGGTCATAAAACTGAGATATAATGTTCTTATGTTTTAACGGGGGGTTATGATTTGAAAAGTTTAATTAAAGTTGTCCTCCTGGCCCTGGTGCTGCTGGTAGTTTCCCTGGCAGCCGGCTGCGGTAAGACGGGAGGCAGGGAAGTTGTTGCCATGGTCAACGGTGAAAACATCTACAGCGACGAACTTGCAGAAATTGTTGAGGAAGTAAAGACTGCTTACGAAGAGTATGGGATGGACTTTGGCGGGGAGGAGGGCGCAGCCCTGCTGGAATCCCTGCGCAGGGATATCCTGGAGCAGATGATCGATAACAGGCTGATGATCCAGGAAGGCAAGAAACTGGGCAGTTTGAATGCAGAACAGGTCCAGGAAATAATGGAACCGTTCAAGGCTCAGTTTACTTCCGAGAAGGAATACCGGGATTTCCTGGCCCAGCTCAGGCTCAGCGAAGAGGAAGCGGCCTATATCTTAAAGCTGCAGGACACAGTGACCAGTGAAGTGCCTGTAGCCTCCGAGGAGGAAGTCCGCAGCTATTACGAAGATAACAAGGAAATGATGACCAACCCAGAGCGGCTGCAGGTGCGTCATATTCTGTTCTTTGTAGACGAGGGGGACAAGGGCTATCCTGTCCAGCACACGGAAGCCGAAGCCAGAAAACTGGCTGAGGACGTCATCGCGGAACTGAAGCAGGGCAGGGATTTTGCTGAGCTTGCCAGGGAGAAATCCGAGGACAGCGGGACCCGGGCCCAAGGAGGTCTCTATACTTTTGCCGAGGGTGAGGCTGTGGAGGCCTTTGCCCAGGCGGCCCATGCCCTGAAAGACGGTGAATTTACAACTACACCGGTCAAGACGGAATATGGTTTTCACGTGATCAAACGGGAGAAGCTAATCCCGGCCGGTGTGCAACCATTCGAGGAGGTCCGGCAGCAGCTAACTGAGCAATTAACCACTGAAGCTAAAAGTGCCCACTTCAGCAGTTTTATGATGGAAGCCAAAAGCAAGGCCGACATTGTCAATTATCTTGCCGAAGATGGAGGAAATTCCTCTAAGGGTTAAGAAAGAAGTTGAAAGCTGAAAAGTTTTTAAGGCCATTGGAAAAAAATGAATAATTGAATCCCTCCTGATATATACTATCATAGACCCTGAAAAATAGACCTGAAAAAAGCCCAAAGGGAGGGAAGGGAAATCAATGAAAGCAACGGGCATTGTCCGCCGTATTGATGACCTGGGAAGAGTTGTCATCCCCAAGGAAATTAGGAGAACCCTAAGAATCCGTGAGGGAGATCCCCTGGAGATTTTTGTAGACAGGGAAGGTGAGGTTATCCTCAAAAAATACTCACCGATTGGTGAGCTGGGGGATTTTGCTAAGGAATATGCTGATTCCTTATATGAAGCTCTGGGTCATATTGCTTGCATTGCCGACCGGGACACCATTGTGGCTGTTTCCGGAGCGCCCAAAAAAGAATTTTTGAACAAGCCGGTGGGGGTTGCCATTGAAAAGGCTATGGAAGAACGCAAAGCCGTGGTCATCAACAGCCCGGTTGAAGATCCCTTCTGTAAAGACTGCATGGTTATTGAGGATGGGGTGTGCAAGTATTCCAGTGAAGTGATTGCCCCGATAATTGCAGAGGGGGACCCAATCGGGGCAGTTATCCTGGTTTCCAAGGAGCCCGACGTAAAAATGGGTGAAATGGAGCTGAAGTTGGCCGAGACTGCGGCTGGTTTTCTAGCCAAACAAATGGAGCAGTAAAGGAAGGTGGCCTCGTCGAAGGCCACTTAAATTTTTTTTTGGCCAGGTACCCTGGTATAATTATGGAAAATGGGGAGTTAAGGATACCAGGCAAGTATACTTAGGGAAGAACACAAAGCCGTGTTCCTCAATAGCCCGCTTTATGAGACCGGCACTGCTTAAAATACTGCCGGCTGACTAAAACTAAAACAGCTGCCATAGGATTGTGCATAGGATTGTGGCCGGCAGGGTCCTGAGAGCAGAATTTGAACTGAAAATGCCTTGCTGAAAGAGAGGTTAGTATAGTGATGCCCGATACAGCCAGAATAACTATCGCCGGACTGGGCGCCGGCGCGCCCGGTGACCTCACCCTGGGCACCTGGCGGGCCCTCAAGGCAGCCCCCCGGATCATGCTCCGCACGGGCAGGCACCCCGTGGTGGAATGGCTTGCCCGGGAGGGGATTGCCTTTACCACCTTCGATTCCTTTTACGAGCAGGCCCACAGCTTTGAGGAAGTATATACCCGCATCGCGGAGGCGGTCCTCCAGGAGGCCCGGAGCCAGCCCGTACTGTATGCTGTTCCGGGGCACCCTCTGGTTGCCGAGGAGTCGGTCCGTCTGATCCTGGAAAAGGCTGAGCGGGAAGGCTTGCAGGTGAAACTGCTGCCGGCGGTAAGTTTTCTGGATGCTCTTTTCTCAACGCTCCGGCTGGATCCCGGGGCGGGTTTGCAGGTCCTGGACGGTCTTTTACTCCAGCAGAGGCCTCCCCTGCCCTCGCGCCCGGCTGTTATTACCCAGGTCTACAGCCGCTTTATCGCCTCGGAGGTCAAATTGACGCTGCTGGAGCTCTATCCCCCCGAACATCCTGTTACGGTGGTTAGAGCAGCCGGGATACCGGGTGAAGAAAGGGTGGAAAAGCACCCCCTGTTTGAAATAGACCGGTTGGACTGGGTCGATCATCTTACCAGCCTGTTCCTGCCAGAAATGGCGGAAAGCGAACCGCGGGATGCCGGAGATGAGGAGAAACTGGAAGATAACAGGGATTTCTCCGGGTTGACGGAACCGGGGGAAGCGTACAGGGCCGAAACCGGGAGCCCAACTGAGGCCGGACTGAAATACCTGCCGGAGCAAGAGACCAGGGGGGCAGAAGCAGCTGGACGGGCCGCCGGCTCCCCGTCAGGTCCGGAAATAATACAAGTTCCAGATCTTGAGGACGGCAGCTCTTTCGGCTCACCTGAGGAAGGGGAAGACGTTGCGGAAGAGCCCCCTTTAACGGAATTGAAGGAACTAGAGCAGAGCAGCGCCAGCTGCCGCTATCCCCTGGACCCCCTGGTAAAGATCATGTCCAGGTTGCGCGGCGAGGGCGGCTGCCCCTGGGACCGGGAGCAGGACCACCAGTCTTTGAGGCCTTACCTTTTAGAAGAAGCATACGAAGTTTTAGAGGCCATAGACGGGGGGGATATGTATAAAATATGTGAAGAATTGGGAGACTTACTACTACAAGTGGTCTTCCACGCCCAGATTGCAGCCGAAAGAGGGGCCTTTGACATCAACGACGTGGTGGCCCGGATAAGTGCAAAGTTAATCCGCCGGCACCCCCATGTATTTGGTTCTCAATCTGCCCGGAACAGCCGCGATGTGGTTCTGCTCTGGGACAGGATTAAAGCAGAAGAAAGGGAGGGTGCTCCTCCCAAGGGTCTCCTGGCCAGCGTACCCATGTCCCTGCCGGCTTTGATGCGTGCCGCCAAGCTTCAGAAAAAGGCTGCCGGCGCAGGTTTTGACTGGCCCGATTACCACGGCGCCATGGACAAGGTGCGCGAGGAACTGACCGAGCTGGAAGCAGCTGTTGCTGGTAAAGATCCTGTTAAAATTGAAGGAGAAATAGGGGACCTGCTTTTTTCAGTGGTCAACCTGGCCAGAATGCTGGATGTTGAACCGGAAGTAGCTCTGACTGGTACGGCGGCCAAGTTCACCAGGAGGTTTGAGCATGTCGAAAAAATGGCCCGGCTTAACGACCGGGATTTGGGAGAGTGTACCCTTGCCGAAATGGACCAGTGGTGGGAGGAAGCAAAAAACCTAGAAAAGATCTAGAAAAAGACAATAAAAATTACAGGAATCATTTTCTTGGCGGGAGGAACTTAAAGAAATATCGCGAATAATATGGGTGATTGGGGTCATTATTACTTTTAGGAGGGGTTATATGAATAAGGCAGAATTGATTTCAAGCGTTGCCGAAAAAACAGAACTGACCAAGAAAGATGCTGAAAAAGCTGTAACTGCGGTTCTGGACACCATCGGCGAAGCTTTATCCCGGAAAGAAAAAGTTCAGCTGGTCGGTTTCGGGACATTTGAAATCAGGGAAAGAGCGGCTCGCAAAGGAAGAAACCCGCAGACCGGGGAGGAAATACATATTGCTGCGGCCCGGGTTCCCGTCTTTAAAGCAGGTAAAGCACTCAGAGATGCGGTACAGTAACTTATCCGCTTTTGTCTGCCATGTTGCTAAAGCTCCATTATAAGTTATAAAAATATAACAGAAAGATATGGTTTCATGCCACCACAAGACCTTCAACGCTGGATTTAACTGTGTACGAACTGGCGAAAGAAAGTGTATTCTCAGGCTAAACGTTCAGAACATCTTGTGTGGTACTTACAGATAAGCTTAAATGAAAAATGTTAACTTTTGCGGGTAGATTATCAGACTGCCAGAGTCTGGATTTCTTCAAAGCGTAAGGATGGTGGCAGTATTGTGCGCCTTGATAAGTTTCTTAAAACTTCCCGTGTGATCAAACGGCGGACTCTGGCTAAAGAAGTGTGCGACCGCGGCCAGGTGGAGATAAACGGGCGGGTCGCCAAGGCAGGTACCGAGATCAAGCCCGGAGACATCCTGTTAGTTCATTTCGGAAATAAAACGCTGAAAATTGAGGTTGTATCCGTCCAGGAAAATGTACCAGCCAAACTGGCCGCCGGCATGTACAGGGTTATCGAAGAAACTACATAAAACGTTCCCCTCCAGCCCAGAATAATTAAAAAAGGCGGGAGGGGTTTTTTATGTTCCGGCAACCAGTGACCAGACTTATTTTGTTGTTGATGGTGCTATTACTTTTGCTCCCCGGTTGCAGGAGGCAGCAGCCTGCACCAAAGCCTGCGCCCCAGATGGAGGAGGAGCCGGTTATCTCCCTTTACATCAACGAGACGGGCCAGAAGAAAGATATGAAGATCGAAGAGTACCTGCAGGGGGTGGTCGCCGCCGAAATGGACACCAAATGGCCGGTTAACGCGCTGGCCGCCCAGGCTATCCTGGCCCGCACCTTCACCATGGAAAACATCCAGGAGGGCCGGGTCAGGCAACTGCGGGGAACCGACGCATCCACCAGCGTGGAAGAGTTTCAGGCCTATGAACCAGCCAAGATTAACGACAATGTCCGCAAGGCGGTGGAAATGACCCGGGGTAAGGTCCTCACCCATAACAACAATTACGTTCAAGCCTGGTTTTCCGCCTGTTGCGGAGGGATTACCGCCTCCGCCGAGGAAGGCCTGGGCTACACCAAAGGGCCCACGCCCTACCTCAAGGAAGGAACCCAGGACGGCTGCCTGTCCATAACCGTCCCCGAGAACAAGGCCTGGGAGGCCAGGATACCTCTGGCCCAGGTCAGGACAGCTGTGCAACAAATCACCGGGAAAGACCCCGGCGTTATTACCTCTGCCTCCATCGAAAGGAAGGGACCTTCGGGCCGGGCCGAGCGGATCAGGCTTGGCAACCAGACCGTGAGTGGTCCCTCCCTGCGGCTGGCCCTGGGCAGTGAAAAGGTCCGTTCCATGCTGCTTTCGGACCTGAGGGTTGAAGGCGGCCAGCTGGTTCTAGCGGGTAAGGGGTTCGGGCACGGGGTGGGCCTGTGCCAGTGGGGCGCCAAGCTTCTGGCAGAGCAGGGCAAATCCCCGGAAGAGATTGTCCAGTTTTATCACAGGAATGTTGAAATACAGAAGCGGTGGGAATAAAGGCGAAATTATAAGGGAGAAAAACATTATCAATAAAGCTATGTTTGCTTTGTTGACCTGACAACAGGAGTAAAAAAACTACAACAAATTGATAATAAAATTGGAGTTTAGAAAAGGCCGAAAGGCCTTCTTTTTTTAGCATAAATAAAAAAGCCGGGCATAGGATGAAGTAAACCTGGTTTACCAATGAGGGCATCCTCAATATGGGGGTTTCCCCTGCGGAAGGGGTGTTTGATATGGAAGAGGACCTCAGGCACAGTATCTCCGTCAGCGGGCGCAAGCGGCTTGTTATGGAAGGGGTCCTTAATGTGGACAGCTTTGATGAATCTGAGATTAGGCTGGAAACCAATATGGGCCTGCTGGTTTTAAAAGGGGAGGGGCTGCACATAACCCACCTCAGCCTGGAGCAGGGAAACCTTGCCGCCGAGGGTTTCTTTACCTCCCTCCAATACCATGATAGCAAAGAAAAGGGCAAGGCCAAAGCAAAGGGGATGCTAAGCAGAATACTCAAATAGTAAACCGGGAAAAGCGCCGCAGGCGCTTTTTTAAGCAGGGGGGGCAGCAGGTAAATGGAATCCTTATCTGAGCAGTTCCTCGCCTTTGCAGCCACCGTTGCGGCCGGCCTGGCCGCCGGCTTTTTTTATAATTATTACTGTGAGCTCAGGCGTGCTTTTAAATTTAGAAAACGGGCAACTATCCTGGGGGATATTGTATTCTGGCTGGTAACCACGGCAGTGATCTTCCTGGCCCTGCTCCGGGGGAACTGGGGTGAAGTGCGGCTATACGTCTTTGTCGGGCTCTTCCTGGGGGCCTTCTTTTATTACTGGCTCCTCAGCGCTCCGGTGAGCCGTTTTCTCAGGTTCAAATTCCAGGTCGTCAAAAAAACCTGGGCGCTTTTGGTCAGGTGCATGCGGCTCACCTGTAGGGCTGTCCTTTTTCCCTTTCGCCTGGTCATCCTGGCCATATCTTTTCCCCTGGGATTTCTTGGTACCCTCTTAAATAAGGCAAGCAGAAAGTTTAAAACCGCCTGGTACAACGTGGCGGGCAAAAGGGTTGAGCGGGGCCTTGTGAGGGCAAGAGCTGGGCTGCGCCGGCTGCTCTTTTGGCGGAAGGGGAAGAAGGGGGAGTAGCCGTTAGGACAGCAGCTATAACAGTTATTGGTAAAATCGAAAAAATTACGTTTTTCCCACTTCTTAAGCAGATTCTGAAATATTTTCTCCAATCATTTCTATCCTAAGGAATTTCAATAGAATTCATTGTACATACGTTACAATATAGTAATAACTTTAGAGAGCAATTATATCAGATCTATAATTGAGGTTTTCTAGAACTATAGTTACCTTTGTTAGTGTAAAGTTATTGTAGGAGTTTTACAGACAAAAAGAGAAGATATCACCGTCCTGCCAAGGACGAGTAATCTCCGAAAAGACTACTCGAGAGGTGATATCTTCATGGAAATAATTCG
>Ga0116179_1000198_pt1 | contig 47046 bp, 35 predicted proteins | sample AD_UKC071_MetaG_FD_89751 | JGI IMG/M metagenome (GOLD analysis project Ga0116179, IMG submission 89751) | Active sludge microbial communities of municipal wastewater-treating anaerobic digesters from USA - AD_UKC071_MetaG | ecosystem: Engineered > Bioreactor > Anaerobic > Digestate | place: USA...
AAAAAAATCATCAGGCGAGAAAATTGAGAAAAGGGTTATTATTATAGAAAGGATTACTCTAGAAAGGAAAGGAGCTGATTTAATGGGGATTTGGATAATAATGCTTTTGACCAATCTACTGATACCGGTTATTATGATTTTTGCCGGTTATATGATGTATAAGCATCCACCGAACAAAATAAACGGAATATATGGATATCGAACCAGAAGGTCAATGAAAAATGATGAGACTTGGAAATTTGCCCATGATTATTGTGGAAGGCTCTGGATTAAGCTGGGTTTCGTTTTGATTATTCCAACAATAATTGCAATGCTTCCGTTTGTTCATGGTAGTGTAAAAAATATAGCAATAGTTACATTGATAGCTCAATTTATTCAGGTCTTGGTGTTGATATTATCTGTAATCCCTGTAGAGTCTGCATTAAAAAAGAATTTTGAAGATGATGTTTAATTCAATATTGAAATATTGTAGTTTTACATAGCGCGTCAAGGGAAAAGATAAATATATCTTTTTAAAATTGGTAATCATCATGATTTTTGTAGCAGTGAAGAGGTGTAAAATGTGAAAAGAATTAAAGTTACAGCAGGGATTATCATAGACAATGACAAAGTTTTAATTACCCGTCGTGCACCGAAAGAAAACTTTGCCGGAGGCTGGGAATTTCCCGGTGGCAAAATCGAAATTAATGAAACTCCTGAAGAGTGTCTTATAAGAGAGCTTAAAGAAGAGCTTAATATAGTTGTTTGCGTTGGAAAGCTTTGTGCTGAGGTGGCCTATGATTACGACGATATAAGCATTGATTTAATTGCTTTTTATTGTACTATAGTGGAGGGAGAAATTCAGATGTCGGTGCATGACAAGTACAAGTGGGTTAAAATAAACGATCTACTGAAATACAACCTTTTACCTGCAGATATTCCCATAGCCAAAAAGGTGATGGAAGAGCATATTTAGTGATTTTTTTAGATTTAGAGTATAAATTATTTAGAGTATAAATTAGTGAGATTGTATCAGAGATTAGTTATGATAAATACAAAATGGTGGAGATAAAGTTTATGAATAAGTTGAAAAAGATTCTTATAATAGTAAGTGCCTTAATATCAGCTGTGTTGATTACTGCTCTTGTTGCAATAGCAATAGAAGACAGGAAGACAAATAATATTTTAAATGATTATTCTGCAGTATATACCAATGAAAAATATATGGATCCTATTCATATAGGCAATATTAAATTGGTTAAGCAAGATATTTCTTGTGGATATGCAGTTATTGAGATGTTTTCGAATTGGGCGGGAGGCTCAATTACTGAAGAAAGTTTGTATGAAGAATACGGAAAAGTTGTTACTTCCACCGGAAAATCATTCGAAGGGGAAATGAATAAGCAATTTCCAGCATTTAAGACAACAATGTATGCCTATTTATCCAATACGGAAATGATAGATAAGGTATATGATACTCTTAAAAATGGAATACCTGTGCCTTTTCAATGGGCGGCAAAAGATGATGATGTGTGGACATTGCATTATTCGATTATAACAGGTATAGATATTGGCAATGACACTATCACAGTATTGAATCCCTATGGATACGAGGAGAATTTGACACTGAAAGAGTTTATTGAAAGAACAAGCTTTAAGGCCTATGAGAATATGCCAATATACTTAAAGTTGGCCTTTGCTTTCGGAGTTTTTGAAAGAAATACCATTTTTGTGATAGAAAGATAGAAGTGATTTAATTCTATACCGGAAAATTCAACTTAAATTATATGGAAATAAGTACATATCCCAAGAACGGCAAAATAATACTTGACAATATACTTGTTATGATGAGGGATTTACCTAAATCATCCTCTTTTCTTGCAATATAAATGCAGCCTAAAATAATACCGATTAATGGGAATAATACAGACACTATATACAGCCAACATCCGCCTTTACTTGAGCCCAAGCTTCCATCGGAATAAACGGATAATCTTGAACCGCATGAATCACAATAATCAACTTTTTGAGTAAATATTAACCGGCACTTGGGACAAATTTTCTTATATGAAATTACATTAGGTAAAGGTGCTTTGCATTTCCAGCAATCCGTTCTGTTTTCTCCATTTAATTAATTACACTTTGGACAAGTCTTCACCTTTATTACCCCCCATTATAGCTCGTTAATATATTTAGCCTTTTGTTGTATCCCATTATTATTAAATAGTATTATAGCTACTAATATATATCTTCGGATTCAGATGTAATGGTTAGCTCTTTCTAAACATATGAGTATGTATTTAAGTTTATGCCATCATCGCTAGTATTAATTATGCATTTAATACTAGTGTATTTCAATAGTTTTACTGGTTTGTAATAACAAGGTATTATAATATTGTGAGACGTTGCCCTACTCATAAATCCTCAAAAAAGTAAGGTTACACTTAATTTTAGAGAGCAAATTGACTGTTGTACAAATTGGCATAAAAGCCTTTCTGTGAAAGCAATTCCTCATGGGTACCCTGTTCAATGATATTTCCGTCTTTCATAACCAGTATAATATCTGCTTCCCGAACGGTGGACAGACGGTGGGCAACAATAAAGCTGGTACGCCCCTGCATAAGTCTTGCAAAGGCCTCCTGAATTTTGATTTCCGTACGGGTATCAATGGAAGATGTAGCCTCATCCAGTATCAGCATGGGCGGCAAACAAAGCATAACCCGGGCAATGCTGATTAGTTGCTTTTGTCCTTGAGAAAGACTACCCCCGTTTTCGCCGATGACAGTATCATAACCGTTGGGCAGTCGTTTAATAAAGCTGTGGGCATGAGCAGCTTTTGCAGCAGCTATAATCTCTTCATCCGACGCATCGGGTTTGCCTATTGTAATATTTTCCCGAATAGTACCGGATTTCAGCCATGTGTCCTGCAATACCATGCCGTAGTTTTTTCTTAAGCTTTTCCGGGTAATGTCACGAACATCTATGCCTTCTACTTTTATACTGCCGGAATTAACATCGTAAAAGCGCATCAGAAGATTGATAACAGTAGTTTTACCGCAGCCGGTGGGTCCCACAATAGCCACACGCTGACCGGATTTAACTTTCAGGTTAAAATCACGAATCAAGGGACGCTCGGGTACATAGGAGAAAGCTACATTCTCTAGAATTACGTTGCCATTGGCTGTATCAAGTTCTATTGCGTCATCGGCATCGGGAATCTGCGGCTGTTCTTCAATCAATTCAAGCACACGGCCGGCACAAGCGAGGGCATTTTGAAGCTCGGTGATTACTCCGGAGATTTCGTTGAAGGGTTTTGTATATTGATTGGCATAACTAAGGAAGATGGAAAGCCCGCCTACCGTCATTGCACCTTCTCCGTTACCCCCGATGACCGTAAGCCCCCCCCAAGGGCAACTGCGGCATAAACAAGATTGTTGATGAAACGGGTACAGGGATTGGTAAGGGACGAAAAGAAAACAGCCCGAAGGGAGTGCTTTTCCAATCGTTTGTTAATCTCGTCAAATCTTTTGAGTGCTTCTTCCTGATAGGAAAAGGCCTGGACAATTTTTGCATTGCCAATCATCTCGTCAATAAGCGATGTTTGCTCGCCCCGGGTTTCCGACTGCAGCTTGAACATGGAATAGGTACGTTTTGCAATGAAGTCTGCAACAAAAAGAGAAAGCGGTGTAAGAATAACTACAATAAAAGTAATCTGAACATTAATGGTGAGCATGAAAATGAGGGTGGCTGCAATTGTAACAATACCTGTGAAAAGCTGCGAAAACCCCATCAATAGTCCATCGGCAAACTGGTCGACATCGCTGATTATACGGCTCACAATTTCGCCCTGGGGATGGGCGTCGATGTACGAAAGGGGTAAAACTTCAATTTTCCTAAAAGCTTTTTTACGAACGTCCTCTACCACATGATAAGTAATTTTGTTGTTTATATGGTTCATCAGCCATTGGGATACAGAGGTAAAAGCAACAGTTAAACCGATTTTAAAAAGAATTTCGGCTATTTTGTCAAAGTCTACAGCCCCAGGTCCAACGATGCAATCAATGGCTCTACCTACAAGAATGGGTACATAAAGGGTCAATGCCACTGTAACGGCAGCCAGAACAATTGAAATAAAAATGAGAATACGGTATTCCCTGATATATTTGAGAACCTTTCGGAGGTTATTAATTTGAACTTTTTGATTTTTCATATCATTTTGCCTCCTTTTTGAATTGTGAGTCATAAATTTCACGGTATACTTCGCATTTTTCAAGCAGTTCCTCATGTTTGCCGATACCCGCAATTTGACCATCATCAAGAACTATGATTATATCCGCATGTTGAATGGATGATGTACGCTGTGATACGATGAAAACGGTGGGTTTTCCCGGCATTTTCCGTAAAGCCTTGCGAAGTGCCGCATCAGTTGCAAAGTCAAGGGCAGAAGCACTGTCATCAAGGATTAAAATTTCGGGCTTCTTTACAAGCGCACGGGCTATGGTAAATCGTTGACGTTGTCCTCCGGATAGATTTTTACCACCTTGTTCGATAATAAAATCCAGTCCGTCTTTCTTTTGCTCAACAATTTCACTTGCTTGAGCTATGTTTATTGCTTCCATAATTTCTTCATCGGTTGCGTCTTTTTTGCCCCAACGCATGTTATCCCGGATACTGCCTTTGAATAATACGGCCTTTTGAGGCACCACACCAATTTTATCCCGCAGCTCATTTATTGGATAGTCCTTAACATTAACGCCGTCTACAATAACTTCCCCGGTGGTGGCGTCATAAAACCTTGGAATCAAATTTACCAGGGAGGATTTACCGGAACCGGTACCGCCGATGATACCCACTACCTCACCGCGTCGTACTGAGAAATTTATATTTGTCAAAGATTCATCCTGGGCATTTTTGTATTGTAATCCTACATTGCGGAATTCTAAGGCATATTCGGATTCAACTTTTTCATATGCCGCATCCTTTTCCACAAGGCTTGATTTCATATCAAAAACCGCACTGATTCGGTTAGCACTGGCAAAACCTTTTGTAATGCTTATGATTAAGTTCGCAAACTTGATAAGTTCAACAAGGATTTGGGACATATAATTGTAAAGTGCAAGAACGGCGCCTCGTGTAAGCATACCTGTTGATACCCGGATAGCTCCGATGTATATAAGCCATATAATGGCAAGATTGATGATGACGTAGGTCAAAGGATTCGTTAGTGCAGATATTCCGCCTACAAATTTCTGTATTGCAGTCAATTCTTCATTGTGTTTGTCAAATTCTTCAATTTCCTTTTCTTCCAGGCGGAAAGCTCTAATTACACGAATGCCTGCAAGGTTTTCCCTGGTGGAGTTCAACACTTTGTCCAGTCGTTGTTGTACCTTTTTATAAAGGGGAATGGATACAAGCATTATGGCAAAAACAACTGCAGACAATACCGGAATTGTCACTACAAAGGTAAATGCTGCATGGGTATCTACGGTAAATGCCATAACCATAGCTCCAAACACTATGAAAGGTGAACGCAATAACAGACGCAAGGCAAGGTTTAAGCCGGTTTGCACCTGATTCATATCGCTGGTCATAAGAGTAATCATACTGGATGTACCCAAGGTATCAATTTCGGAATAGGATAACTCGCCAATATGCTTAAACAGTGCACGGCGCAGCTTTGTTGAAAAACCCACTGCTGCTTTGGCGGCATAGTACTGGGCCGTTATCGAACATATCATTCCCACAACACCTAGAAGCACCAGCAACAGGCACATCTTAACCACATATCCTCTTTCGGCTTGCCCAATACCAATATCAACAATACTTTTGATAACAATAGGAACCAAAAGTTCAAAGGATGCTTCCAGCAATTTGAACAACGGTCCCAATATACTTTCTTTTATATAGCCTTTTAAATAGACCGATAACTTTTTCATGGGATGTCCTCCAAAAGGATATTAAATACAGTTTATATTGTAGCATGATTTATATTGTACTGCATGTTTTGGAAAAATGCCATGGCAGTAAATGTGGGATTTATACGTTTATTAGTTTATTGTATTTAAGAAAAATGTATGTTATTATTTAAATATAAGAGGGACAGAATTTTCCTATCATTATAGTACTTTAATTATTAACTTTTTAACTTTTTAACTTTTTGACTTTTTAGTGGGAGAAATGATGTTGTGGGGGTGACTTGTGGAATTATATAAATAAATTTTGATTTGCAGTACGGTTTTCAAAGTATTCATTCAAATATAAACAGCATTTTCTTTCCATCGATTTGTAGTAGTATATACATCTAATCAAAACATTAATCCCTTATTAAAATAGATAAATATATTAAGTAAATTAATTTTTAAATTATAAAAAGTTTTTTTGGGAGGAAGAGTAAATGAAAAAGTATCTTATCTTGTTTATTTCATTAATAATGCTTTTGACATTATTAATAGTTCCCGGTTTGCAAATATCTGCCGATACCGCTAATATTGCCGAACCGGATGACGATTGGCTGCATGTGGAAGGGACCAATATTGTTGACAAGTACGGAAATAAAGTATGGATAACCGGAGCTAACTGGTTTGGATTTAACTGTAGAGAGAGAATGCTTTTGGATTCTTATCACAGTGATATAATTGCCGATATTGAAATAGTAGCCGATAAAGGTATAAATGTTGTTAGAATGCCGATCGCAACGGATTTACTCTATGCATGGAGCAAGGGTGAATATCCGCCTTCAACAGACACAAGCTATAATAACCCGGCTTTAGCGGGATTAAACAGTTTTGAATTGTTTAATTTTATGTTGGAAAATTTCAAAAGAGTAGGTATCAAGGTCATCCTCGACGTACACAGTCCAACAACAGATAATCAGGGACATAACTATCCTCTTTGGTATAATGGGACCATAACGGAAGAAGTATTCAAATCAGCATGGGTATGGGTTGCCAACTATTATAAAAATGATGACACGATTATTGGCTTTGACCTTAAAAACGAGCCTCATACCAATACCGGAAATGTCAAAATTAAAGCGCAGAGTGCTATATGGGATGATTCCAACCATCCGAACAACTGGAAGAGAGTAGCTCAGGAAACTGCATTGGCAATATTGCAGGTACACCCCAATGCTTTGATATTTGTTGAAGGTGTTGAGATGTATCCGAAGGACGGTATATGGGATGATGAGACCTTTGATACTAGCCCGTGGACAGGAAATAATGATTACTATGGCAACTGGTGGGGCGGAAATTTAAGAGGAGTAAGAGATTATCCTATTGATCTTGGAAAATATCAAAGTCAACTTGTGTATTCTCCGCATGATTACGGTCCGTTGGTATACGAGCAGGATTGGTTTAAAGGACCTTTTACGACTGCCAATGATGAGCAAGCAAAGAAAATACTTTATGAACAATGCTGGAGAGATAACTGGGCATTCATAATGGAAGAAGGAATATCTCCATTGTTGCTTGGTGAATGGGGAGGTCTGACAGAAGGGGGCGACAAACTTCTTGAAGACAACAAAAAGTATTTAAGGTGTATAAGGGACTACATTATAGAAAACAAGTATAAATTACATCATACTTTCTGGTGCATAAATATTGACTCTGCAGACACCGGCGGATTGTTTACGAGAGACGAAGGAACTCCATTCCCCGGAGGAAGAGACCTTAAGTGGAATGACAACAAGTATGACAATTACTTGTATCCTACTTTATGGAAAACAGAAGACGGTAAATTTATAGGTTTGGATCATAAGATACCCCTCGGGAAAAACGGTATATCCATAGGGAGTTTGTCAAATCATACTCCAGGTTCTCCTACACCTACTCCGACGGAGAAGCCTGATCCGACAACTTCTTATGTTACTGTTTCTCCTACTGAAGGCAATATTATATATGGAGATATTAATGATGACGGCGAAGTCGATTCATTGGATTTGACAGTTTTAAAAAGATTTATAATGCGTAAAATAAATGACATTAATACAGAGGCAGCGGATTTGGACCTTGACGGTACAATTACTTCATTAGATGTATCATTGCTGAAAAGATTTTTGCTGAGGAAAATACCTAAATTACCGGTTGAACTTTGACAATATTAATGTAGAGGATTGTTGATGGAATATTGATAGAATAATAATACAAACATGAATTAAAACATAGAAAAAGCGAGGTGGTTTGAGACCCTTCGCTTTTTTAATATACTTTAAGTGTATTGATTTTTATGTTAAAAAGTAGGATGTAATTGCTATGTTAAGTAATATGACCAATAAAGCGAAGATAAGGAGAGCCCATGATGATCTACACCACAGCTGATACAAATCCCTGACAACCTTACAACAATCTTTCGACTGCTGTAAAGCTTTGCAGAACCTATATCAACCTTCGGCTCGACTACCGGAAATACCTTAGAAGCCTGCAGCAATCTTTCGACTACTGCAAACCTCCAGCAAAGGAAATAAGCAAACTTCAAAAGAAATAAGCAAACTTCAACAATAAAATCCAAATGCCTGCGGAACTTCCGGTAATCTTAGCTCGAATACCATACATCCCTTTTGACCACACTGCAACATTTGGTGCTGCAGTATAGCCTTACAGGACATATAATACTCTTCCCTCCGGTTAATATCAAGCTTAATCAAAACTTCAGAAATAACCTGATATTAGCCTTTGGCCGACCATTATAAAGCCAATTTTGACCTTATAATGATCTTGGCTCGACCATCATGAACCCTACGCTAAATATTATGAACATTTAAAAATTCTTTTATTCTAAAGATTTATGGCAATTTTAGGATTGACTTGAATATTTCGATATGTTAACATTTTGCTTATAAGATTATTCTTAATCAAATTAATCATAATATTATAACAAGTCTTAATAATCTTATCAGGAGGGGGAAAAATGTTGTTAATTCATTTTGCAAAATGTATAGGAAAAGGTTTGATTTTTGTTGCTTTTCTTGCGGTAATTTCATTAGGCTTTATCGGTGTTTCTTCAGCACAAGAGGCTGACGAGACGAGAGCAATTGTTACTACTGATTTTGTTGATTTAAAGTTTACGATAAACAAAACCAGTTATACCTCTAAAAAAGCTTCGAAAAATTTGGAAGTTGCTCCTTACATTGTTAACGGTAGGACATTGGTTCCTTTTAGAACAATTTTTGAGGAATTGGGATATGATATTGTTTGGGATGACGCTACAAAAACTATTACGGCGTCGTACAAGGGAAATGTTATAAAGCTTGTAATAAATAATAATAAGGCAATTGTAAACGGAAAAGAGGTTATCCTTGATGTTGCACCGGAAATTGTGAAATCAAGAACTGTAGTTCCTTTGAGATTTGTGGCTGAAAATTCGGGTTCTTTTGTAAACTGGGATCCCAATGAGAAAAGTATATCAATAAGCAGGGTTGGAGAGTTTCCTACAGGTACTGTTCTTTTCTATGATCAGAAAGGAAAGACTCCTCAAGTATACATATACGATGGAAGAAATATAGAATCCATTTCTCTTCAAGGGAATGAGATAAAAAATGCTATCACATATAACGGCGGTCTTCTTATAACTCTTTTTGATAAAGAAAATGACACAAATAACCTTGTCACATACAGAAACGGGAAGTTTGAAGTTTTGATAAATAATTTTGAAATAAAAGAGAAGGTTGAGTTTAACAATAACTTATTGTTACATGGATATGACAGGGCAAAAAAGAAGGACAGCATATATAGGTTTGATGGCAGGAATATCTATCTTGTTGCAGATAATTTTGCAATGGGCAAATATGTAATACTTAATGATAAATTAGTTATAAACAAGTATGATGATCTAAGAAGATATTCCCTTTTAGTTTTTGATAAGTCCTCATGGACGCCACAATTGCTGAAGGATGATTTTATAATTAAAGAGTCAATAATTGAAGACAATATCCTCTTTATAAGTGCTATTCGTTCGTCGGGTAACGAAAAGCCCTTTGCATGCTATAACGGAACCGAATTTAGAATTTTACACGATGATCTTGATATTGACTTAAGCAAAACAATTCAATTTAAGAGCAAGGATGGAATCAATAATATAGTTACAGTTGCCAAAAAGAACGGAAAATATTATTTTATTGTGCTTAGAAATACGGTCAAAAATACTGCAAAATATGATGTTTATGATCTTTTTGTACCGGAATCAGTATTTTCAGATGTAAAAATGACTTCGAGAACGGTGACGGTTGACGGAATCAAGGACTATAACGGAAAAATGTTTATCTTTTTAAGGGAGACAAACAGTGTAATTACTGCACAAAGCTTCATTCAAACAGGGTTGCCTTCAGGAATAAAACCTGAAAGCACGTTTACAGGTTCTAGATATCTGATGTTGGGTAATGTCAAGACTGAATATCAAGGTGTGTTGTATAAAGGATTTTACCTTGAAGATGACAACCTCTTGATGCACTTGCAGAACAAGGATGATAAAGACTATTTATTATATATATATGATGGTGATAAGGTTTCCTTGGCAAGGGATATAGTAAAAATCAATATGATCAAGTCGATTGGGGCAAAGACCTTTATAGCTGTGGAGGATATTGACAGAATAACAGACAAGCAGAGGCATGCACTGTTGATATATGATCAGAGCGTGAGTTCGGTTAGCATGAGGATAAAAAATCTTGTACTCGGCATGCAAACAAAGGTCTGGGAAGAGCTGAACGTAAGCCTTGCAGTAAACGGTTATGAAGCAGATATAAAGAGGAGCAAGGTATACCTTTATTCCGATGAGTTTAAAGAGCTTTTGGGTAACTTTGAGGTAAGCTATTGGGAAAAAATTGACAATAAGATATATACATCTGGAAAAGATACAGACAGAAACGCATCATTATTCTGCAGAATAGACTCAAATAATAAGAAAGAAATACGAGACTATTTTGCAGTTAATAAGGTAATTAAAGCAAAGGGAGATTATTATTTTGTGTATGCAGTTGAACAGGCACCTAAGACACCGTATACAAACAAGAAGATTCTTTATATTTACAATGAAAAAACCGGGCAATTTATAGATCTTGTGGTAGATATAGAGCTTACCGATATATTGTTTATCAACTAAGTAGAATAGTTAAGAAATTAGCTAAAATAAATTCCAACAGCAAAAAACTCAAGGAATTTAATAACCTTGGGTTTTTTGTTGTCTAATTTAAAGGTATTTTATATTATAATATCGAAATCTATAAAGAGTAGAACTGAAATTTTTTATAAGAAACGCATTTATTTATTTAGAGGTGGTTTATTTGGTTGAGCCAAACTTCATATACAATTGGAAAAAGAAGAAGAATGATTTTAATAATCATTCTATTAATCATATTATTGTTAAAATTAAAAACGGGGATAATGAGCTTAAGGAAAAGTTTATTGAAAAATACAAGCCTTATTTGCTAAAAATTATATCCAGCACTCTTGGCAGATTTGTCGATCCGAAAAGCAGTGAAGAGTATAGTGTAGGACTTATGGCTTTTAATGAGGCTATTGATGGCTTTGATCCAGATAAAAACACCAGCTTTACTAATTACTGCAATTTAGTTGTAAATCACCGAATAATTGATTATATTAGAAAGAAGAATAAGGATAAAAATGTAATACCGTTTTCATATTTTGAAGAGAAAAACGATTTTGAAGAAAAATATTTGATTTCCGATTCCCATTACCAGTATGAAAATATAGAGGTAAAAGAAGAGGTTCTGCTCTTTGAAAAACAGCTTAAGCAGTTTGGAATTACCCTAGAGGATTTGGTGGTACATTCGCCAAAGCATAAGGATTCAAGGGAGCTCTATATTAGTATAGCAAGAATACTGGCTGAGAATGAAGAGCTGTATAATAAAATGATTCAAAAGAGATGTATTCCTCTATCGGAACTTATGAGTTTTGTAAATGTACATAGAAAAACAATAGAAAGAAACAGAAAGTTTATAATTGCTGTGAGTCTTGTTTTAAGAAGTGGTCTTGAAGAAATAAAGCAGTTTTTTAGGAAGACTGAAAGGGGGGATTGTTAATGTATAGCATTGGTATAGTTTTAAAAATCAAAGGGAAAAAATCTATAATTGCAACGGAAGATGGCACTTTTATAGAAATAAATACAAGGGAAGGAATGTTTTTAGGTCAAAAAATCATTTACAGTCAGCAGGAAATAATACAGAAGAGGAAAAATGATTTAAGTCATGCTTTACCGGCGATCGCAAGTATTGCGGCATTGTTCATACTTATGTTTTCATATTTTAAATTTTTCTATTTGGGTGCTCCTTTTGCATATGTTGATATTGACATTAATCCCAGTATGGAATTTGCGGTTGATAATAAAGGCATTGTAATAAGCGAGCAGCCGCTAAATGATGAAGCAGAAAACCTTATGACCGGTGTAACATACGAAGGTAAGCATATTGAAAATGCAATTGTTGATTTAATAAAAAGGTCAAAGGAACACGGATATTTAAATGACGATGGAGAAAAGGATATCATATTGATTTCGGCTGCAATTGCCAACCGAAAAGAAGTAAATGATAATGATTATAGAATTACGAAGGAGATTATTTACAATTTGAGAGCGGATCTTGCAAGGCTGAACCAGAATATAGATATGAGATTTGTTGAAGTTTCGGCAGATTTAAGAAAAAGAGCCTCGAAAAGTAAACTTTCGATGGGTAGATATCTCATATATGAGAAGGCATTGCAAGAAGGAAAACACATATCTCTTGATACGATTTCATTGGCTTCTCTGGAAGATTTGCTTAAAGAAAACGGTTTGGGTTTGTATGGAGTTATTGAGCCTATAAATACATTCAAGCCTTTACCGTCTGACGGTTTTAATGAGTCCACACCGGCCGGGGAAGACGAAAATACAACTCCAACGGAGAATACAAATTTGAATCCGACACCGACAGAGAAAATAAGCTTGACAACAACACCGACAAAGGAATATGAATACACTCCAACTGCAACAGCAAAATACGAACCTACATCGACAAAGAAGCATGACCCCACACCGACGACAACAAAGAAGCATGAGTCAACACCTACGCCGACGAAGAAACATGAACTTACGCCAACGGCAACAAAGAAGCATGAATCAACACCTACGCCGACGAAGAAACATGAACTTACGCCAACGGCAACAAATAAGCATGAATCGACACCTACACCGACAAATAAAATTAATACTACATCGACAAAGAAAAATGAATCCACACCGAAGGCAACTAAAGAATATGGACCTACACCAACAGTGACAAAGATATTAAAGCCGACAGCAACTCAAGCATCCGTTGGGAAGCACGAAATTAAGGTGCAATTTTATAGCAACAATGAAGTAACGCCGACTACCTGGATTTTTTTGAGAATCAGGGTAGAAAACACAGGAAGTACCGCTTTGAATCTTTCAGACCTTAAATTAAGGTATTATTATACCGTAGACGGATACAGTGACCAGGTTTTCATCTGTGATTGGGCATCTGTCGGAGCCCATAATGTTACCGGTAGGTTTGAAATGATGAGTTCACCGCGTCCCGGTGCCGACACTTTCCTTGAAATAGGATTCGGCAAGAATTCCGGTGTGCTTGAGCCGGGAAGAAGTGTAGATATGAATATACGGTACTCAAAATCCGATCAAACCGAATATAACCAAGAAGACGATTATTCATTCAGAGCCACGAAATATGTTTTTGAGGATTGGGACAGAATTACGGCATATGTTTCCGGTGTTCTGAGATGGGGAAAGGAACCCTGATAAAACATAGATGATATTCTTGTTAAGAAGGAGTTTTGAGGTTTTGAATTATGAAGAAAATTGAGAAAAAATCAAATTGGATGAGTTTTTTGGAGGTTTAGGGAGGTAATATTAATGAAGAAAAAAGGTTCGATAATTATCTTATTTGCGACTTTGGTTACATTATTATATTATACTGCGCCTTTTTCATCCTTATCGTCGGCTGCAGCGGCAGATCCCAACAATGATGACTGGCTTCATGTTGAGGGTAATAGGATAGTGGATATGTACGGCAATGAGGTTTGGTTAACCGGTTGCAATTGGTTTGGCTTTAATACCGGTACCAACGTTTTTGACGGAGTATGGAGCTGCAATATGAGACAGGCTATTCAGGGAATGGCGGACCGCGGGATTAATTTTTTGAGGATACCTATATCGACTGAGCTGGTACATCAGTGGTCCAAAGGAATATATCCTTCGGCTAATGTAAATGATTTTGTCAATCCCGAGCTTAAAGGAAAGAACAGTCTCGAACTGTTTGATTTTGCACTTCAATGCTGCAAGGAAGTCGGAATGAAAGTAATGGTAGATATACATAGTCCGCAAACAGATGCAATGGGACATAATTATCCTGTTTGGTATGACGGTACATTTACGACCGAGATTTGGATTTCCAGCCTTGAATGGTTGGCTGAAAGATATAAAAACGATGACACCCTTTTGGCACTGGACATAAAAAACGAACCTCACGGCAAGCCCGGTGAAAATCCAATGGCTAAATGGGATGGCTCAACCGATATTAATAACTGGAAGCATGCTGCAGAAATATGTGCAAAGAGGATTATGAAAATTAACCCCAATCTTCTCATTGTGGTAGAAGGAGTTGAGGTTTATCCGAAACCCGGTTATGATTACACAGCTGTTGACGAATGGGGTAAAGAAAGCAAATATTATTTCAATTGGTGGGGCGGAAACTTGAGAGGAGTTAAGGATTATCCCATTAATCTTGGTGAGCATCAGGATCAATTGGTTTATTCGCCTCATGATTACGGCCCGTTGGTTTGGAAACAGTCTTGGTTTGAAAAAAACTTCAATAAGGATACTTTATATGAGGACTGCTGGAGAGATAACTGGGCATATATACATGAAGAGAATATTGCTCCGCTTTTAATCGGCGAATGGGGTGGATTTATGGATGGCGGAGACAATGAAAAATGGATGGAGGCATTACGAGATTATATCATTGAAAATAGAATATCCCATACGTTTTGGTGCTATAATGCCAATTCCGGTGATACCGGAGGCTTGGTTTATTATGATTTTATAACATGGGATGAAGAAAAGTATGCTCTTTTAAAGCCTGCATTATGGCAAACATCCGATGGAAGGTTTATCGGTCTCGACCATCAGATTCCTTTAGGTTCAAAGGGTATTACTGTAACGGAATATTACGGAGGCACTATACCGACTCAAAAGCCGACAAATAAGCCTACACTGACTCCTACTCCTGTTTCAACACCAACCGTAACAGATACAATAGAGGTATTAAGGGGAGATGTAAACTCTGACAATGAAGTTAATTCAACAGATCTTTCAATGTTAAAGAGATTCGTACTCAGAAAGATTGACGGATTCCCCGAACCATCAGGATATCTTGCAGCAGATGTGAACGATGATGGAAGTATCGATTCATTAGATATTTCATTACTTAAAAGAATATTACTTAGAAAAATTTAGGCTAATTTATTGAAATTATTATTAATTCTGTCAAAGACCTCTCCGCTTTTTGGAGGGGTTTTTTACATTACTCACCTTTTTAAAGATTTTGTGAACATAAACAGGAATGCTCGATCGGTATTGATCATTAATAGGACCTCAGCACTATTTACAGGTCTATTAGCCTGTTTGCTGCCCATAGTGGTTGAAAAGAGTGTCAAAAATTATATATAATAATAGTATATAATAAATTACTTTTTCTTATGTAAACAACTTGTCTTTATTAATTTATTATTTTTTCCGATATTAATCTTATAATACTTATCACTTTGCTATTACGCTTGTGAATACATAGTATTAATCGGAGGAATGAGATGAAAATCAATGGGTTTAAGCTTTTTTTACCTATAATGATACTATTGCTGACAAGTTATCAAATAATATATGCTGCTGCAGAGACAATTATCAATGAAAATAAAGCAATGTGTCTTTTATATATGAATGCTGATAATGTAGAGGAAAATAGTTTTCTATTTGCCGTAACTATATTATTGTTTGCTCTTGCCATTATTCATATCTATATTCAGCACTTGAAAAGGAAGGTTTCTACGGCACACAGCGAGCTTCGAAAAAATAATAAATGGTTTAAGATCATTTTGTCAAGTTTAGGTGAAGCGGTGATTACAACCGATGAGAAGGGAATTGTCACATTTAGCAACCTGGAGTCCCAGAAACTTTTGGGAATGAATGAAGATGAGATTCAAGGAAAGGAACTCGGAGTGCTCTTTTCGAGATTTTGTGATTCTGAGGGCAATTCTTACAGGATTCCGGTTGAGGAGGTTATAAAAAACGGTTCGGTGGAAAGCCTTGAAGGCAATATCCGGTTTGATAATACAGATGATAGAAAGCTTCTGGCAGGTACTATTGCTCCGATAAGAAATGACTCTGGAATCATTATCGGAACGGTTGTTGCACTTAAGGACGTTACTGAATTGAAGAAAAAGGATGAAATTCTTTACAATATGGAGTATTATGACTCCCTTACAGGGCTCCCGAACAAAAGCCTGTTTTTCGACCGTCTGAATATGGCTTTAGCACAAGCACGCCGCAATAAGGAAATGTGTGCGATAATAATACTTGATCTCGATAATTTTAAGGCAATTAACGATACTTTGGGGCATTCTGAAGGAGATGTACTTTTAAAGCAGGTTGCACACAAAATTAAAAGTATTTTGAGGGAAGTTGATACGGTTGCAAGAATTGGCGGAGATGAGTTTATAATTCTTCAGCCTCAAATTAGGAAAATAAGTGATGCAACCAGGATTGCGGACAGAGTACTGGATAAATTCCAGAATCCTTGGGTATTAAAAGGAAAAGAGTATTATATTACTGCGAGTATGGGCATTGGAATATTTCCGAATGATGGGCATGATGCACAGACTATTTTTAAAAACGCAGACATTGCATTAAACCGGGCAAAGGAGTTGGGAAGAAACAACTACCAATTGTATGCAGAGTCAATGAATGCTAAAGTAATGCAAAAACTGGATATGGAGAATAGTTTGAGGCGTGCTATTGAAAGAGAGGAGTTTGTTTTGTTTTATCAGCCTCAGGTTGATATAAGAACCGGTAAAATTGTGGGAATGGAAGCCCTATTAAGATGGTATCGTCCGGAGTATGGGCTTGTGCCTCCTATGGAGTTTATTCCCATTGCAGAAGAATCCGGATTGATAGTACCTATTGGAGAATGGGTTATTAAAACTGTGTTCAGACAGAATAAAGAATGGATTGACAGGGGAATAGGGCCGCAATTGATTGCGGTTAACCTGTCGGCAAGACAATTTCAACAGCATGACCTTGTCGAGTTGATTGAAAAATTTAGACGTGAGACGGAACTCAGACCGGAATTGATCGAATTGGAGATAACGGAGAGTACCGCCATGAGAGATCTGGACTTTACAATAGATATTTTAAATCAGTTGAGGGAAATTGGAATAAGGATATCCCTTGACGATTTCGGTATAGGTTATTCTTCTCTGAATTATTTGAGGAGGCTTCCAATAAACACCTTAAAAATTGACAAGAGCTTTGTGCAGGAAATTACTACAAATCCTAATGCGGAAGCCATTGCGAATTCTGTTATCAGCCTTGCTCACAGGTTGGACCTTACAGTTGTTGCTGAGGGTGTTGAGACAAGAGAACAGCTTTCTTTTCTTAAAAATGAGGGATGTGACAGAGTACAGGGTTTCTTCTTCAGCAAGCCTTTGCCTGCCAATGAGATAGAAAAAATGCTTCGAAACAAAGTATCCTTTTATGATGCATACGAAATAAGCGGGATTAAATGACGGTTAATATAATAAGTAACCATTCTTTGGGAATGTCAAAAGCAATCCTACTGAAAATCAATAATAATTATAAGATATGTTGCTATTATAGCCTCCCTAGAGTATAATACATTTTATAAAAGGAGGTAGAAATGATGAGGGCAGTTATATCGGTTATCGGAAAGGACAAGATAGGGATTATTGCTGCTATAAGCAATATTCTTGCGGACTGTCAGGTGAATATTTTGGATATATCTCAGACAACCATGCAGGATATTTTTACGATGATAATGCTTTTAGATATATCACAGCTTAATATTCCATTTACCGAGCTTGCGGATAAGCTTGAGAAAAAAGGTGTTGAAATGGGGCTTTCAGTAAGAATTCAACATGAAGATATTTTTAATTCAATGCATCGGATATAAGGGAGGAAACTAAGGTGTTAATGCCTTTTGAAATAATAGAAACCATTAAGATGATTCAGCAGGAAAACCTTGATATAAGGACAATAACCATGGGAATATCCCTTAGGGATTGTGCTTGTTCAAGCGGCAAGGAATCGAGAAAAAAAATATATGACAAGATAACCAGGCTGGCAGAGAACCTTGTAAAGGTTGGAGAAGATATAGAAAGGGAATACGGGGTTCCTATAGTCAACAAGAGAATTTCCGTTACCCCGATTTCCATTATTGCAGAAAGCTGCGATGATGAGAATTATGTGGAGTTTGCCAAAACTTTGGACAGAGCCGCCGACGCTGTTGGTGTTAATTTTATCGGCGGTTTTTCCGCATTGGTTCACAAGGGATATACTGTAGGGGACAGAAGGCTTATTGCATCCATACCGGAAGCTCTCAGCAGTACTAAAAAGGTTTGCTCCTCCGTTAACCTTGCCACCACTAAGACAGGCATAAATATGGATGCTGTAAGGGAAATGGGAAAAATAATAAAAAAATCCGCCGAGCTTACAGCAGACAGCGGAGGCATGGCTTGCGCAAAATTGGTTGTATTTGCTAATGTTCCGGAGGACAACCCATTTATGGCAGGAGCTTTTCATGGTGTCGGGGAACCGGAATGTGTTATAAACGTGGGTGTCAGCGGTCCCGGTACCGTCAAGGCTGCATTGGAAAAGGTTAAGGGTGCCGATTTTGAAACCGTATCTGAGACCATTAAAAAGACAGCATTTAAAATAACAAGGATGGGGCAATTGGTGGCCTATGAGGCATCAAGGCGCCTGGGGGTAGCCTTTGGAATTGTTGACTTGTCACTGGCACCGACTCCGGCGATAGGGGACAGTGTTGCTCATATACTGGAGGAAATGGGCCTTGAAAAGTGTGGCACACATGGTACAACAGCTGCACTGGCTCTTCTCAATGATGCGGTAAAGAAGGGCGGAACGATGGCTTCTTCTTACGTCGGAGGTTTAAGCGGCGCATTTATTCCGGTAAGCGAAGATGCGGGTATGATTGATGCGGTTAAGGCAGGAGCGTTATCAATAGAAAAGCTTGAAGCAATGACCTGTGTTTGCTCTGTAGGTCTAGATATGATAGTAGTTCCCGGCGACACGAGTGCAGAAACAATTTCAGCGATTATCGCAGACGAGGCAGCTATAGGTGTGGTAAACAATAAGACAACAGCGGTACGCATAATTCCTGCACCGGGTAAAAAGGTCGGTGATGTGGTGGAATTCGGCGGACTTTTAGGTTCCGGTCCGGTTATGGAGGTAAGCAAATTCAGCAGTAAGGAATTCATTGAAAGAGGCGGAAGAATACCTGCACCTATTCATAGCCTTCGCAATTAGCCATAGGAAGTTTATATTTGAAATATAAAATGAAAATGAATCTTATTAGAAAAATGGAATGCAGTAAGTAATTATCCCCCCTCAAAAAAATATTTTACTCGTATTTATATATCGAATAGAGTTAAATATTTTGTTTTGAGAGGGGTATTATTTTATGAAAAAAATAAATTCCTTATTCTTATGTATTATATTTATTTTTACATTGATTTATCCTTTTATCAGTCCTGCCCCGGTTGCTGCTGCAAATTTTGCAAAAGGAGCGGATGTTAGTTGGCTCTCACAGATGGAAGAGCATGGATATAAGTTTTATGACGATAACGGAGTAGCTAAAGATTGTCTTCAAATATTGAAAGAACATGGAATTGATTCTATTAGGCTTAGGGTATGGGTTAACCCGTCCAATGATCCTTATTCCGGTCATTGCAGCAAGGAAGAAACTGTGAGGATGGCGAAGCGCTGTGCGGATATGGGATTTAGAATTATGATTGATTTCCATTACAGTGATTCATGGGCAGACCCGGGCAAACAGTATAAACCGGCGGCATGGAACAACCACGACATAAATCAGCTCAAAGCGGATGTTTATAACCATACCTATGATGTATTGAGTGCATTAAAATCCAACGGAGTTAAGCCCGAATGGGTTCAGGTAGGCAATGAAACAAATGACGGGATGTTATGGGAGGAAGGCAGAGCCTCTAAAAACATGAAGAATTTTGCACTTCTTATTAACAGCGGATATGATGCTGTCAAGGCTGTTTTCAGTGATGCAAAAGTAATTGTCCATATATCTAACGGGCATAATAACAGCTTGTTTAGATGGATTTTCGACGGTCTTCGCAGTAACGGGGCAAAGTTTGATGTTATAGGGATGTCCCTTTATCCTGAGGTTGATAACTGGTCCAGTATGAGCAATCAGTGCCTTTCAAATATGAATGATATGGTATCGAGATACGGAAAAGAAATAATGATTTGCGAAGTCGGAATGCCGGCTTACCCGGCTTCAGAAAGCAAAGCTTTTCTTACGGACATTATCAAAAAGACAAGATCAGTATCGGGAGGTAAAGGCTTGGGGGTATTCTATTGGGAGCCGCAATGCTATAATTGGGCAGGGTACGGTAAAGGAGCATGGTATAATGACGGAAGACCTTCGGTAGCCTTGGATGCATTCCTTGAAGGGGTAATTCCCACACCCACACCAACATCAAGTCCCACACCCACACCGACAACTACATATTCATCGGGATTACCGGGAGATGTAAATGGTGATGGGTATGTTGATTCATTGGATCTATCGATTTTTAAAAGGTATATCCTTCGTAAAATCGATAATTTGCCTGTAGCTGATGCTAAAAGAGCGGCCGATTTGAATGAGGATGGATATATTGATTCAACGGATGTTACTATTTTGAAAAGGTATTTACTGAGAAAGATTAAGGCGTTACCATATGTGGTATAGAGTTGTTTAGATATTGATTTAATGGAATCCCTTACCTGCAAATATCCGCAGGTAGGGGATTTGTTTTGTGACGACAAATTTGTATTTTTTTCATAAATTTTCTTGAAAAATGGAAAACAATGTATTATAATACAACGTAGTTTTCTTTTAATTGTCCAAAAGGCTTATAAATATGATGCCGTGGGCAATGTGATAAAAGAGCTTGATGCATTGGGCTATGAGTCAGGTTCCGGTACGAATGCTGACAGCAAGATTAACAACGGATACGATACGGAGTATACCTATAATCTTGCAAATAAAGTAATAAAGGTACTGGATCCGGTAACAAAGCAAAAGAATCTTAACTTTACTAAACAATACGCTTACGATGCTCTGGGAAGAATTGTTTCGGAAACCGATGCAAAAGGGACAATGACCCTGTATACCTATGATGATGCAGGAAATGTAACATGTAAAAAAGTAAAGAAATCTTCAGGACCGGAACAGGTTATAGAGTCAAATACATATGACTTTATTGGAAACTTGCTGTCTGTGACCGACGGAAACGGGAATACAACAACATTTGAGTACAATACGTTCGGTGAGTTGAGAAGCGAAACACACCCCCGCTTTATGAATCGCTTTTTTCGATGAGATGCTTCCAATATCTCTTGGGCATGTATTGCTTTTGAAGCTTTGGATTAATCCTTTCATTAATGCATATGCTTTTAAAAAACCCTTTAAAAAGAGTTTCATATTGGTCGGTCCGGGATTTGGAGCAGTTATATATTTCTTCCGGAAGATCCGTAATGACACAGTCGTTTTTATCGTAAACCGCAGCAATGCCCCTTTTTATGTCATGGATTATCCAGTTTTGATTTGAAAATCTTTCGGAAAAGTGGGGTATTAACAGAACGGTAATATTGTAATCCGGCTCGTAGGCAGCGTAATACAGATCATTATCAAGTTTTTTAAATCTTATTATACCCATCATCAAGTGGCTTTCCCTTTGAACCGACTTTACTGCGTTATGTACCGGAAAAACTCTCTCATCGGTAAGATAAAGATCTACTTTTCTTCCCACTTTAAACCCCAGCTTAATATATTGATATATGCTATTACTGATCCCGTCAATTTCCGAAAGGTACGCATGGTAAGCATTTTTCAGGGCGTTATATGATATTTTTTTATATATGGCCTCGTACACCTTGGAGGCTTTTTCTTCGGAGGTTTCAATGGTAAAGCTTGTATCGAAAATACTCATTTGATTGTTCTTTTGTACAGGGCATATATACGGCGATTCTTTCCTATAATAGGCTTCATATATTGCTGTAAGGAGTCCTTCAAAGCTTTTGTCATAATAGTAATATATCATTACATTTCACCTGTTATACTCATAATTTTATCATTTACTGTGGGCATATTATCAATGAGTGAAAAGAGGGAAAGCTGCTCCCAAGTGGTAGTAGCGTCAAATCTATTGGCTTTATCTGTCAGTGCGTGACGGATAAGGGTATCGTTCATGTCTATCCCACCGGAATATTTTCCGTTACAGGTAATAAAAAACCGGGCACGCTTTAATACTATCCCCAACTTTTTTAAATCATCGTGATTTAAGGATTTTACTCTTCTTGCACTTATAATTTTTTTGGCTGAACGTACCCCAATACCCGGGACTCTCAAGAGCATTTCATAGTCGGCGCGGTTTATTTCAACGGGGAAGAGCTCCAGATGGTTAAGGGCCCAATTGGCTTTCGGGTCAAGGTTTATGTCAAAGTCCGGTGTTTTTTCATCGAGAAGCTCGTCCGAACTGAACCCGTAAAACCTCAGGAGCCAATCGGCCTGATAAAGCCTATGCTCTCGAAGCAAAGGAGGATTTTTGATTGCAGGAAGGTTTGGGTTTTGCGATGAAACCGGAACATATGCAGAGTAGTATACCCTTTTCAATTTGTAGCTTTGATAGAGCTTTTCCGAAAGCCTTAAAATACTTAAATCGTGCTCGGGACTGGCTCCGATAATAAGCTGGGTGCTCTGCCCCGCAGGGACAAAGTCCGGTGCTTTCTTTGTTAAGCTGCGTTCCTCCTGCTTTTGAATGATTTTCGAACTGATAAAGCCCATGGGTTTGAGTATTGCCTCCTTTTCTTTTTGGGGCGCTAAGAGTTTAAGGCTTTTGCTTGAGGGAAGCTCAATATTCACACTCATTCTGTCCACAAGTCTGCCTGTAGCCTCTATAAGATTCAAGTCTGCCCCGGGAATGGCTTTTATATGGATATATCCGTTAAATAAATAATCTTCTCTCAAAATTCTTATGGATTCGTATAATAACTCCATTGTGTGATTTGGATTTTTAATTATGGAAGAGCTTAAGAAAAGCCCCTCTATGTAGTTTCTCTTATAAAAATTTATAGTAAGGTCGGCAACCTCCCGGGGTGTAAATGCGGCACGGGGAATATCGTTGGAAACTCTGTTTACACAGTAGGCACAGTCATAAATACAGTAGTTTGTCAGAAGAATTTTTAATAATGAGATGCACCTGCCGTCGTCAGCCCAACTATGGCATATACCGCAGACAGAAGCATTACCGATTCCACCTTTAGTGTTTTTTCTATTGCTTCCGCTGGAGGAGCATGATACGTCATACTTTGCGGCAGCAGATAGAATTTCAAGCTTTTTTAGAAGTTCCATAAATCCACCGTCCTAAATATGTTGTCACATTGCAATCTACTAGGTAAATTATAACACAGAAGAATTGAAAAATCAAACATATGTTCGATTGTGAGCGGCTTTTATATAAAGAAAGAATTCCAAAAACTCAAGCTTCACAGGCCCAGAGCCTGTATCCGCATTTTTTCTATACGTAAATAAATGCATTTTCGAAAGAGAGGTGCTTTTGCTTTGCTTCAATACAATTATAATCGAATTTGCTGAAGTGATGTTTATTTAGATATAAAAAAGAGAATAGAAAGCAAAACCCACAATAACAGCATAATAAAATTGATTAGTTAAGGATTGCATGATTTCCTAAATAATACCGTTATACTGCCATAAACCCTCAAAGCATATTGTCCGTTTTTATTATAAGGTTTTTAAGATTAATATTCGAGGATACCTCAAAACAAACCTGATGCTCCTCGTTGAGCGGTTCGGTTCCTACATGTATCATATTTGCATTATCCAATAAAAAAACTTTGATATCGCCTGTTACATTTCGGTCAGTAACTTCTATTACTAAAAGGGCCCGGGATATTTCGTCCTGGAAAGGAATAAGTCTTATGGTATATTTGCCCTTATCGGTTACCAATTCGGAAACTTCTCTTACTTGAGAAGCATTTGCCACGGATACCGAAACACAATCAACATTGGAATTGTGCCATAGCGCTTTCTGCACTGAAGCTGAAAGACTGATTTGCTCAATATATTCTTTATAATAATTGAACTTATTAATACACTCATCACAGTAAGAGAAATGTTCTTCAACTTCTATGGCTTCTGTTTCGTTAAGCTCCATGTTGAAATAATTCATTATAATTTCCTGGGAAGGACATTTTGTTTTTTGATTATTCATTTATATTACACCACCACATTAAATAAAAATTAGTTTTTTAAGAAAGCTATATAATTCGAGTACAGCGTATTTTTAATCCTGTTGCACCATACCGAAACCATGTGGGATCTTTGAGAAATTTCATTCACTCCGAAGTAATTGTCTAGTTTTGTAGAGCCTATTCTGTGATTTATTATGGGTTGAATAACTTCCAGAAATTTTGGGTCGGTTTTTCCTTGGTTTGATATGTAGCTTGCCAGAACTTCATTTAAAATCTTTCTTAACGGTGAAAACATATAGTCTACAAAAAATGAAGGTAATTCCGATTGCTTTTTATATTCTTTTAAAAACAAATCCAACATATCGTCAAGCGTGTAGTTGCTAAGCTCCGAAGCTATCCTGATAGCTGACCAACCGTGCAACAAATATCTAAAGCAGTAACACAGAATCCTATGTGGATATCTCGTCTTACATACCAGGGTTCTTAGCATATCTGTCGGAAAATCCAGATTAAAAAACAGCTCTTCCGGATAATATGCCCTATAGTGTTCCAATTCGGCAGCTTTAATAAAAATACCGTATTTATTTATTAATTCAATATACAGTAGATGAAATTTATCGGGGCTGTTTTTGAATTTATCCATAAGGAAAACATGTGCCTGGTAATGCAACCACATATCCAGATTACCGGGGGGGAACTCCGGAATCGTAAAAGAGCACTTTTCAAATTCATCAAACAGCAAATTTACATCTACATCTTTATACATAATTGTACGTATCCTGAAATATCCTATTATCCTAGGTTTATATTCAGGGAAACATGTAATTCGTGACATTTTTACTCATCCTTAGCAGCCAGAATTTATATAAATGATTATATCACGAAAATGCTTACATTTCTATTATATATGCTTTTTTCATTGTATCTCATGATAGAAGGTTATTTTTCTTCACATTTATTTATAATTATTAAGGTTTGATGGCTGTGAATGTATCCTGCATATGATATAATTTTTATGAATATGGAAAATTCATTATGTATTTTTAAGCTTATTATTTTCAATATGATATAATTGAAAAACCATCAGGTGAATGTTTTGCTGCATTTTTTAGATACTATCAAAAATACTGATTAGTTGGGGGAGAGTTAAATGACAAGGAAGAATGTTTCGATTTTAGTTGTCATTACTATATTTTTGACGTTTTTGTTATCGGCAGTTACCAAAGAAGTATATGGGGAAGTAAAATGGATAAAGGTAGCCGCCGGTGATTCCTATTCCTTTGCCTTGGACATAAGTGGAAATTTATGGGCATGGGGAAGTAACTGTTATGGACAGCTAGGAGACGGCACAACCGAAAACAGTTCCCGACCGGTTCTGGTTATGAAGGGAATAAAGGAGGTTGTCGGAGGACAGTATCATAGCTTTGCGGTTAAAGATGACGGAACTCTGTTGGTATTTGGCGAAATGTTCAGTATGCAGGGTTATGCAAAAAGTAAGGGAGAACCTGTTGCAATAATGGATAAAGTAAAAACCGCAGCTATCGGAAGAAATTTCTGGGTTGTCGTTAAGGAAGACGGGAGCGTGTGGACATGGGGAGATAACAAATACGGGCAGTTGGGAGACGGAACGAATGTTAATAGAAGTGCTCCGAAGAGAGTAATGGTTGGAGTTGAGAAGGTGGCCACAGGATTGAACCATGTGCTTGCATTGAGAGGAGACGGCTCTTTATGGATTTGGGGAAACGGTGTAAATGAACCTGAAAGAATATTATCCGATGTAGTTGATATTGCCTCAGGGGCAAATCACAATCTTGCAGTAAAAAAGGATGGTAGCTTGTGGGCTTGGGGTAGCAATATTTTCGGACAGTTGGGAGTTGGTTCGAATAAAGACAGCTTTACAGATCCCATTGAGGTAATGAGAGGAGTCGAAAAGGTAGCGGCAGGGTTTGACTTCAGTCTTGCAATAAAGGAGGACGGAAGTCTGTGGACATGGGGGAACAATAATTACGGTCAATTGGGAAACGGAACGACAGAAAGGGTTATGAAGCCTGAAAAAATAAATGATGGAGTAATAATGGTTACCGCCGGTGTAAGCCATAGTCTGGCAATTAAAAAAGACGGCAGTCTATGGGCATGGGGGAGCAATTCCCAGGGGCAGCTGGGAAGAGAGGAAGCTTATAGGGCTCTTCCCAGTGAAATATTGCAAAACGTAGCTGAAGTGGCTTCCGGAGGAGGCGGATGGGGATACAGTCTTGTAGTAAAAGAGGATAAAAGTTTGTGGGCATGCGGTTACAATATGAACGGGCAGTTGGGGGACGGTACTAATGATAATAAAAACAGGCATGTGTGCATAATTGACAGTGGAGTAAAGAAAGTGTCGGCTAACGGACATAGCTTTGCAATAAAAGAGGATGGGAGCCTATGGGCATGGGGAAATAACTCTTATGGGCAGTTGGGCGACGGAACAAACATAGATAAGAACAGGCCTGTATATATTATGAGTGAAGTGGTTGAAGTCTCAGCCGGTACTTCCCATAGCCTTGCAGTGAAAAAGGATGGCAGTTTATGGGCTTGGGGGAATAACGATAGAGGGCAATTGGGTGACGGAACGACTAACCAGATTAATTATCCTAAAAAAATAATGGACAGTGGTGTAAAAAAAGCGATTGCGGGAAACAAATACAGTTTGGTTATAAAAGATGACGGAAGTCTGTGGGCCTGGGGATGGAATGTCTATGGGCAATTAGGTGACGGAACGAATGATGACAGGCATTTACCCAAGAGAATAATAGAAGAAGGGGTGGTTAATGCCGGTGTGGGGTTTTCTCATAGCCTTGCAATAAAGGAAGACGGAAGCTTATGGGCATGGGGACGAAACAGATGTGGGCAACTAGGTGACGGAAGGACAATAGATAGAGATGTGCCGGCAGAAATAGAAATATTAAAAAATGTTGTAGGTGTAGCAGCGGGAACGGATTACACTTTTGCAGTTACGGAGGATGGAAGCCTGTGGGGATGGGGATACAACAGTAATGGTCAGTTGGGCATTGGGACAAATAATATTATAGAATATTCTCCTGTAAAGGTAATGGAGGATGTTGTAAGCATTTCTTCCAGCGGAGGAAGTACTTTTGCCATAAAGAAAGATAAAAGCCTTTGGGCATGGGGCAGCAACTCTTTTGGTCAGTTGGGAGATGGAAATGCCTACAAAGAACTTCCTCAAAAGGTAGTGTTTGATGCTGAACCGATCAAACCTACTTCAACACCGGTTATCACATCATCTGCAAGTCCTTCGAATACACCGAAAGTCACAGGAGCGCCGGATCATACAACATCACCGGAAATCACAAAGACACCTGATGTTACCAAAACTCCCGGACATGGGATAATTTCGACGCCTGTGAAAACACCGTCTGTCCCGGTACAACCTAAGGATACGGTAAGTAAAACAGATAACAAAGGCAGCACCTCAACACCCAAGCCAACACCAACCCAGACATCACCCGAGCCGACTGAAATAATTGAAACTCCGACAGACAAGCCTGGTGTCGGTTTTAGCGATATAAATGAACACTGGGCTAAAGAATCAATTATCAAGCTGCTTGAGAAGGATTTAATAACCGGTTATGAAGACAATACTATAAGGCCCAACCGGCATATAACAAGAAATGAAGCCATAGTGGTATTGGCTAAGCTTTTGAAACTGGAGCCGAGGGGCGATATTGCTTTGTATTTTAGCGATAAGGATAGGATACCGGAATGGGTTAGGCCTTATTTGGGTATTTCTCAAAACTATGGTTTGATTGTCGGATTTGAGGATAACAGTTTTAGGGGACAGAATAACCTAACACGAGCCCAGGCTTCGGTTGTCTTCCTGAAGGTTTTATCCCTAACCGGAGGCATAGATAAAAGTATTTCAGAAATTTCGCAAATAACCAGGGAGTATAAAATACATAGCAATATAACCGAATACAGGGATTTTACAGAATCCCACTGGTCCTATGCATATCTCGACATGGCATTTTCAATCGGGTTAATAAAAGGGTATGAGGATAAGACCATTAGGCCGGACAACAGTATAACAAGGGCTGAGTTTTTTACCATGGCGGCAAAGGTTCTGGAGATATCCGAGGCTGAAAGCGGAAATTAATACATATAAAAGTCACGAAGCATGAACACACCTTTGTTTGCTTCGGTATCTTGATTAAATAGATTACCGATAAAAATTTCTATTGAGTCAACTTTTTTGTTACTGTCGAGAGGAATTTCCTTGGTAGTCCAATTCTTTATGAGTGATAGCTCTTCCGAGCTTCCAAGGTTAATTCTCTCGGCTTTGTCAGTGTAATTGATAATAATTGTTATACTGTCTCTTAAACCGTTTTGAGACAGGCATTTATATGCAAATGTCAGTTTGCTGTAGCCTTCGGGAAATCCTATAGCTTTATTTTTTGTTTTTATGGATGCATTTCCGTTTCCGGTTATACTATAGTTTATGGAAAATACATTATGAGAATCTATTTGTGAACTTTCAAGGCTGATTGCTGCATTGCTTTTTCCGGCGACAGACCAATTTGTGCTATCCAGTAATTCTTTAATTCTTACCGGAGAAGGCACAGGGGAAGGCATGGGTGTGTTGGTCGGTATGGGGGTATGTGTGGAAGTAGGTCCGGCTGATGCTGCCGGTGTAGGTGTCGAAATCCCATGAGTCGGAGTAGAAGGAATTTTAGTTTCGAAAGGTGTATGAATTTGTACGGGCAAATCATTTGATGTATAGTCCGGGGATGGGGCGTCTATTGTAAATGATGGAGCAACGGTCGGTGTAATTGAAACATCAACTGAAGCAGCCATAGTGTTTAATGGAGTTTGACCTGCTTTAGCTGTTGGAGCTTGCGAGATAACAGGTTCGTTTGCGTTTACAGTTGGGGGTGTTTTTTTCTTTTTCATTGAATAAAAAGTTAAAGTAAATAAACTACATACGGATAAAAAAAGGGCAAGTACCAGTATGTATTTCAATTTGCCTTTTTTTATTTGATTTTTGTAGCTGGAAAATTCGTTTGTATCGGCTTCTACGATTTCATGTGTATTGTTTGATACAGTAGAATTATTTATTGTATTGATTCTGTTTCTCTCATTGGTGTAAAAATCAATACCACCCATAAGTCTGCAAGAATAATTATTGATGTTACTTGCTTTATCATTAATGTAAAAATTGCTTTGAACGTCTATCGGCATTTTTAGCACTTTAAAGCTTATTTCTGCAATAGTTATACTGTCTTTAATAATACAAGAGATATCATTATTGGAATCAAAAGTGAGCAGAATTTTGCCTGCATCATGAACGGTGCTTTTTATAAGGCTGTTGTTAGTATAAACTTCAGCAAGTTCAAGACATGTAATGTCATAGTTAAATTCCAACTGAAAACTGTAAAATCCAAGGTTAGCCTGATTATGTAAGATTACTCTATAGGAAGTTTCATTGCTGCTTGAAATACCTGAGCAACTTATGTCAATATATGGTTTTGTAAATATGCCCAATTCACATAAAACCTGATTGATATTTGAAACATGTTTTAACTTTATTTGACTGTTATTAACCGTTGTGCAAAATAAAGAATCTGTATTCAGAAGATTTTCAACTTCTTCATAATTATCCGACGGGAAAAGAACCAGTTCAACATTGTTCTCTACGGCCGCCAGTATTTTTTGCCGAATAAAATTAACTCCGCTGATATTGCCCAAATTATCTATAACCCCGGTTGCAGCTATTTTTCTGGGTAAATCAACGGGGCATTCAATTTTGCTCCAGTTTATTAGCTGCGTTATGAACGCCACGGCATAAGCAAGCCCGGCACTGCTGCCGTCGACTTTGCGGTTGAAGTCTTTAGGAATTACGGAAATATATTCGGTCTGTTTATGTTTTAAATTTTCACAGGAAAACAATGCCTCATAAGCACATTCTATCCCTGTTTTAGCCGATTCTTTAACCTTAGGTGAGTTAAAACTCTGCATATAGATTTGTATTGGTTTGTCTGTTGAAACGAATAATGGACGGATATTTACCAATTCTGCAGTTTTATCGTCAAAAAGTGCGAATGTGTAAATTGGCATTGCTACTCCCCTTTGTAAAGAATGATAGGTTTCTTTCTGAATTATTTATCCATTGTTTAGGATACATACAGAATTATACCATATACTTTATGTTCCTGCAATTAAGCCTTTATTCTTCATAACTTGATTGATACCCCTTGGTCATTAATCTGGAAAGCTTAAAAAAAGCATTGGAAGAAACAATAAAGTCCAAAAGCAAAAGACATAGGAAGGTAAAATGCTTACGGAATTTATATATAATTACACCGGTTAGAATTGCTACAAAACAGAATATAAATATCATTATTGATGCCATATATTACACTTCCGATTATCGACAGAATAGAATCCGGTATGAAAAGCATAAATTTATGAAAAAGAGCAGAAAACGACAAAAGTTGATTCCTCCCTGTTCCATCAGTAGCAATAAAGCTAAATTTTACACCTTAAGACACAAACTTTATTGGAACCGATATTCTGCCAATATTCTATATGGTCATTGGCCTGACGGAAATTGTCAAAAGAATACCCGTTGGATTTTACATATTCATATATTTCATTTGTAAACAGAACATCCCATGCTTTTGCATTAACGTTGGGAAGCTCCTGAATTGAAAATTCATTACAAATATTTTTTGCATTATCAAATAAAAGAACTTTGTATGATTTGTTGCTTTCTTTATATAATGCGTAATGGGGACGAACTCTAACAATATTGTGCAGTTCGATTTTCCTTTCTTCCAACAGAAGATTGCTCAATCTCTTATCCTGATGAAGAATTTTATAGCATTCCAGATAGTTTAACAGGGCTTTGGAATTTCTGTTAAGCTTAACATCACTGAGATTGATCTTAAGATACTCGGGAGTATCATTTTTAAATAATAATAAAGTAGCTTCGTTTTCTCCCATGTACCAGATTTCTTCTTCATCCATGTATATGATATCCTTCGGTAAATCCTGCTCATTAAATTTAGGATAAAGGAAGGGAGTTTCTTTATCATATTTAACAGATTTAACTGTAATACTGTCAGGGGTTTTGATGGTAACGGTTTGCGGAATGCCGTCCGCACCCTTGTCAATAACTATAACTTTCCCGAAATCAGTACAATAAACATAATTCATCTTACTGGATACAATAAGATCTTTTTTATTAACTTTCAAAATCTGTTCCAGATTTCTAAGCTTGACCTTTTTTATGGAATTAAAAATACCTAACGGCTTGCTGCTTTCTTGTTTAATACTTCCGGCAGAGTTGCCTATAAGGCCATTCGATAAATTGGAAAGCATTTTTTTGCTCTTTTGATACTGAATAGAAGATACTTTGGATGTTATCATATCCATAAGACCTTTTACATTGTCACTTACTTCTTTGATTGCAGTATCTTTAATTGCAGTATTTTTATTTGTATTATTTTTAACTGCATTGTTGTCTTTCCGCTTAACGGATCTTGGCGATACATATCTGAATTCTTCCGGTAATAAGTTGATATCTTTCTTATTACCCATTGAAATCACTCCTTCTTAAACAAATCAACTTAGATCAAAGACAATAACGATTTTTATATATAATATAAGTTGTATACATTAACTATACCCTAATATTGTAAAATGTCAAGTAAAATTTACCTTATAAAAAAGCAAATTATTGTAATTAAATCCGTATAAAGTCTAAAAATTACTTGACTTGTCCAATTCTACAACTATTCTAATAGTTTGCTGCAACCATATCCAATAATTTAAATTAAATAAAATAATTTCGTCACTCATAATTATATCATAATCTTACCAATATAAGAATGCTATTTCAAACTTTTTTGCTTTTTATTCTATTTCTTAGAGGTATCAATTAATTTCACAAGATTTTATTCGGAAAAACAGGGGATGTCCGACGGTTTGCTGCTCAACAATAGCGTAAAAGGATGCTGCTGAATAGGGTTTTTATTGAGTTAAAATATTGCAAGGGGATGATTCTGCCGATTGTGACAAGAGTTCATCCCCGTAACTTATTTATTATTATTTTATTATCATTTTGCTTTTGGCATTGGAGTGTTGATATAGAATTTTTTTTCAGCAAACTTTTCCTGAACCAGTCTCAGGGCTTCTCCGAATCTCTGGAAATGCACAACTTCTCTTTCTCTTAAAAACCTTAAGGGGTCTATAACGTCAGGATCGTCAGCAAGTCTTATTAAATTTTCATAGGTGGCTCTTGCTTTTTGTTCTGCTGCGAGGTCCTCATGCAAATCAGCTATAACATCACCCTTTGACTGTATATAAGCTGCAGTAAAGGGAATTCCTCCGGCACTCATGGGATATACCGCATGGTCATGATCGGTATAGTATGCTCCGAGACCTTCTCTTTCCAGTATTTCTGCCGGAACACCTTTTGTTAACTGATAAACCATCGAACCCACCATTTCAAGATGAGCCAATTCCTCTGTACCTATATCGTTGAGAATTGCTTTTGTTTCATTTGTGGGCATGCTAAATCTTTGGCTGAGATATCTTAAAGAAGCAGCAAGCTCTCCGTCAGGTCCCCCATATTGAGAAATTATATATTTAGCCATTTTGGGATTTGGGTTTTTAATTTTTACCGGATACTCAAGTTTTTTTTCATAAATCCACATTTTGATGCCTCCCTTAAATTTTGATTATGTTTATGACTGGTGTTCCCAGGGCCATGGACTGTTTATCCATTGCCACGGACATGTGTTTGGAGAATTTGAAGCTGTTAACGGTCCGTACAGTCTTTCATATTCATTTCTCAACATCTTTGCTCTTTGAGCGCAGTTATAGAACAGCATGATGGTCCTCTGGTCATAAGGATGTGTGTTCAGGTACAGATTCAGATCAATAAGGGTAAAATCTGCAGCCATGACTTCTTTTAGTAAAGTTTCCCTATCGGTATTCATGTTTTCGCCTCCTATGCATCAATGGTATATTCGGGATCCACACCATAGGGCCTGTATAACTCCGGGAATATCGTTCCGGCATCCAGTCCCTTCATAGGTGGAAATAAACAGCCTATACGTTGAAAAGGAACATATGCATGTGCCAACTTCATTGGCATGCAGTAGACAGTTGCATCCTGTACGGAGCCAAGATTAAAAAAAGGTTTCATAATGTTGGCATTGCATGCGGGCTGATTAACATTTGGGTATAAATTAGGATTCTGCATCATTTTTATTCCCTCCAAAAATATAATTTTATAACATCTTGCAAATTTATGACGACGAACCTTTTATGCTCCTGAGATTCTATTAACATAATATTCTTGTAAACTGTAAAGTGTTCTCTAATCATGCTGTTTGTGAACAGTTCCCGCATACTGTGTGTATAAGGGAAAACCCCGCTGTATTTTTTCATTTTATTGGACACATCTTTGAATCTTCGGCGAATTAATAAAGCGAAGGGAAATAATATGCACCCTTGCGGAATGGATAATAAGGGTGTAAAATTATGGTGAACTTTATATCGCGATTATATTAAGAGGAGCATACCATGGATAATTCTTTTAAAATTGCTTTGTGCCAGATGTCCGTTGAGGACAATAAGGAAAAAAACATAAAAAGGGCAGTGGACATGATTGAAAAATCGGCAAATAACGGGGCAAGACTTGTGATTTTGCCGGAAATGTTCAATTGTCCCTATGATAATTCCAAGTTTGGCGTTTATGCCGAAACTGCCGGGTCAGGGGCAACCATTGAGGCTGTTTCGAAGGCAGCAAAAGATAACGGTGCATATGTGGTTGCAGGATCAATTCCTGAGACGGAAGACAATAAAATATACAACACATGTTTTATTTTTGACGACAATGGAAAAATAATAGGTAGACATAGAAAAATACATCTTTTTGATATTGATATTCCTGAAAAAATTGTGTTTAGGGAATCGGAGGTATTGACGCCGGGAAGTGAAATAACAGTAGTAGATACGTCTTTTTGCAGGATAGGGATTGCAATATGCTATGATGTGAGATTTCCGGAAATTTTCAGAAAGATGGCCTTAATGGGAGCCGAATTTGTTATTGTTCCCGCAGCTTTCAATATGACTACCGGACCTGCACATTGGGAGCTTTTGATACGTACCAGGGCGGTGGACAATCAAGTTTTTATGGCAGCGGTATCTCCTGCCAGAAATGAACGGGCTTCCTACATTGCATATGGTAATTCCATGGCAGTAGATCCTTGGGGTGAAATTTTAGCAAGGGCAGAAGAAAAGGAAGACATTCTGTTTTGCGATATTGATCTGTCGAGGGTAGGCAAGGTTAGAAGGGAACTTCCGGTTCTTCAGCACAGGAGAACGGATATATATTAGAAGAAAATAAAAATCAAAAATGATTTTTTTGATATTTGTTCTTTACAGTTTATAACCAGTATGTTAGAATGTTTTAGTGGATTAAAACCTTGTGCTCGGTTTAAGGTAACTCCGACCTTTTACTTAGCGCATGGGGATAAAAATAAGGAGGGTTTTTTTATGCAAAAGGAGAAAAAACAAGAAATAATTAATAATTATAAGCTTCATGATTCAGATACCGGATCACCCGAGGTACAGATTGCGCTTCTTACAGAAAGAATCAATCACCTCACGGAGCATTTGAAGGTACACAAAAAGGACCATCATTCAAGAAGAGGACTTTTCAAAATGGTTGGACAGAGAAGAGGATTATTGAATTATCTCACCAAGGTTGACATTGAGAGATACCGTGCCATTGTAGAAAAGTTGAATCTTAGAAAATAAAAAGCGGAGTATTCCGCTTTTTTTCTTAATACAAAGTAATTATCTTGAAATAATATAATTAGAACATTATGTGTTTTGTGTTCTACAGTGTATTATGTATTTCATTATAAAAATTAAGTAAAATAAACAAAGGATTATAAACTGCAGACGGTAGAGGGTAGATTGTGCAGCAAAAATCTGGGGGAATGTTTGCTGTAGAATCTACATCCTACAGTCTGTGGTTTAGCAAGAGGAGGATTGTGTAATGCAAAGAAATTTCAGCATGGAATTAGCAGGGAGAAATCTTACAATTGAGACCGGAAAGCTTGCCCAGTTGGCAAACGGAGCGGTTTTGGTGCGTTATGGAGATACCGTTGTTTTGTCAACAGCGACTGCCTCGGCTGAACCGAGAGAGGGAGTGGATTTTTTCCCGTTAAGTGTGGATTATGAAGAAAGATTGTATTCGGTAGGAAAAATACCGGGCGGTTTTATCAAGAGAGAGGGAAAGCCTTCCGAAAAAGCCATTCTTACATCAAGGGTTATTGACAGGCCTTTGAGGCCATTGTTTCCAAAGGATTTACGAAATGATGTGGCAATAGTTAATACCGTGTTGTCCGTGGATCAGGATAACTCACCGGAGATTGCTGCTTTATTGGGTTCTTCTATAGCTTTGTCAATCTCGGACATACCCTTTAACGGTCCTATCGGAGGAGTAATATTAGGACTTATTGACGGAGAAGTAGTAATAAATCCCACCAGCCAGCAGAGGGAAAAGAGCCAGATGTACGTTACCCTGGCCGGTACCAAGGAGAAAATCGTTATGATAGAAGCCGGTGCAAACGAGGTGCCGGATGAGGTTATGCTGGATGCTATTAAAAAGGGACATATTGAGATTAAAAAAATAGTTGAATTTATTGAAGGTATTGTTAAAGAAATAGGTAAACCGAAATTTGAATATCAGTCTGCTGAAGTTCCCGAAGAAATCATGAATGCTGTTTACGAATTTGCCTATGACAGGATGAGAGAGGCTGTTCTTGCTGTGGACAAGCAGGTTCGGGATGATAACGTCAAGAAGCTTACCGAGGAAACAAAGCAACACCTGTTGGAAACTTTCCCTGAAATGGAAACGGTTATTTCAGAAGCAATGTACAAGCTTGAAAAGAAAGTGGTAAGAGAGTACATTTTAAATGAAGGTAAGAGGGTTGACGGAAGAAAACTTGATGAAATCAGACCGTTATCGGCGGAAGTAGGATTGCTTCCGAGAGTTCACGGTTCCGGTCTTTTCCAAAGGGGACAGACTCAGGTGCTTACAAGCGTTACTTTAGGTGCCATGGGTGATGTTCAGATGTTGGACGGTATCGAGCTGGAAGATACCAAAAGGTATATGCACCATTATAATTTCCCCGGTTACAGTGTAGGGGAAGCTAAACCTACAAGAGGTCCGGGAAGAAGGGAAATCGGTCACGGAGCTTTGGCTGAAAGAGCTTTGGAGCCTGTAATTCCCAGCCAGGATGAGTTTCCTTATACAATAAGGCTTGTGTCCGAGGTACTTATGTCAAACGGCTCCACTTCCCAGGGAAGTGTTTGCGGAAGTACTTTGGCACTCATGGATGCCGGAGTTCCTATTAAAAAGCCTGTTGCAGGAATTTCTGCCGGACTGGTTGTTGATGAAAACAATCCCGATAGGTTTGTAACATTTATGGATATACAGGGAATTGAAGACTTTTTTGGGGATATGGATTTTAAAGTCGCCGGTACTAAGGACGGAATAACTGCAATACAGGTTGATATCAAGGTTGACGGACTTTCATATGAGATTATAGAGCAGGCGTTTGAGCTTACCAGAAAGGGACGCTTGCATATAATTGACAATGTTATTTTAAAGACTATTCCTGAACCAAGAAAGGTTATATCGGAGTTTGCTCCGAAAATAATATCTACGACCATAAATCCGGAGAAAATCAGGGATGTTATTGGACCTGCCGGTAAGGTAATAAATAAAATAATAGATGAAACAGGTGTTAAAATAGATATTGATGACGACGGAAGGGTTTATATATTCAGTGCGGATGCTGAAGCAGGGAAGAGGGCATTAACCATGATAGAGGGTATAGCAAAGGATATAGAGCCCGGTCAGGTTTATATGGGAAAAGTTGTAAGAATAACTTCCTTCGGTGCTTTTGTTGAATTTCTGCCCGGAAAGGAAGGTCTTGTTCACATAAGCAAGCTTTCGTCCAAAAGAGTTTCCAAGGTTGAGGATGTCGTTAATGTGGGTGATCAAATACTGGTCAAGGTAATGGAGGTTGACAGACAGGGAAGAATAAATCTTTCAAGGAAAGATGCGATGGAGGGCAAAGAGGAGAATTAAGCTTATATACCGGATAATAATGTAATCATGATTGATTAATTTTGTTATCCGGTATGTGAGTACATTATTTTTGTAAAACACGGAGGTTATATGTTTAAACGGACGAAGTTGGATAACGGTGTAAGAATAGTATATGAGCAGATTCCCTACGTAAGGTCGGTTTCCATCGGTATATGGGTTGGAACCGGTTCAAGATATGAAAGAAGAGAAAACAACGGTGTGTCTCATTTCATAGAACACTTGCTTTTCAAGGGAACTGAAAACAGGACGGCAAGGGAAATAGCCGATAGTATTGATAGCATTGGCGGGCAGCTCAATGCGTTTACTGGGAAGGAATGTACTTGCTTTTATACGAAGACCTTGGATACCCATGCGGAAACAGCATTGGATGTACTTTCTGATATGTTTTTTCATTCCAAATTTGATAAAAAGGATATAGATGTCGAAAGAAGAGTAGTTATTGAAGAGATCGGAATGTACGAGGATTCACCTGAGGAACTGGTGCACGATATTCTTTCGGAATGCGCTTGGAAAGACAATCCTTTGGGATTTCCGATTTTGGGGACTGTCGAAACTCTTTCCGGAATTGAAAGAGATCAAATTATATCATATATGAAGGATAATTATTTGCCCCAGAACACTGTTATATCCGTTGCAGGAAACTTTTCAGAGGACAAGATGATAAATCTGATAAAAGAAAGATTCAGTACATGGAAGGCTTCCGGGAGTACTCCGAAAGAGTGCGGAAGCGCCGGGTTTAATCCGGGAATAAAGATAAAGGAAAAGGATACTGAGCAAATACATATCTGTATTGCTTTTGAAGGAATTGAACACGGAGACGACGATATATATTCGCTTTTGACAGTGAACAATGTGCTCGGTGGGGGGATGAGTTCGAGGCTTTTTCAAAAAATCAGAGAAGAATCGGGTTTGGTTTATTCAATTTATTCTTACCCATCATCCTACAAGAAAACAGGCTTGTTTACAATTTATGCAGGAATGAACCCGGAGCATCTTGAAAAAGTATTGGAATTAATCATGAAGGAAACTAAACTCATGAAAAAAGAGGGAATAACCAAGGATGAGCTTGAGAAATCCAGAGAACAACTTAAGGGAAGCTACATACTCGGGCTTGAGAGCACCAGCAGCAGAATGAACAGTATAGGAAAGGCGGAAGTACTCACCGGCAACATATACACACCGGACGAAATATTAAAGAAGATTGATGAAGTAAGCCTTGATAAAGTCGAACACGTGATAAACCGTATTTTTAGTTTGGACAAAATTTGTTTTTCAGCTGTAGGAAATATAAAGAAGGATATTGATTTGAAAAATATAATTGGTAGTTAGCTGAAGTCTTTAGATATAAAGTAAGGATTTAAAAAATAGAGGGGATCGGTACCCCTTTATTTTTTTTCTTTACATAGGTTTATGTATGCGATTTCACAATTCTTTTTGCCGCTTCATTTCACGCCCTCTAACATTCGGTAAATCCAAGCGTACAAGCACTCATATTATGAGATGAACATAATATATAATAAGTCACCATAAAACCTGCTTACCTGTTTAGCAGCCGGAATTTATACAAATAAGGAGAGGGATAAGTGTGAAAAACAGAAAATTTACTATTGTCGGCGGTGATCTTAGAAGTGTCAAGTTAGCTTGTTTAATTGCTTCACAAGGGAATACAGTTAACATATATGGATTTAAAAATGCATCCTTTGACACCGAGATTAATGAATGCGATAACCTTGATAAAGCTATTGAAGAGGCGGATGTGATAATTGGTCCTATACCTTGTTCTGTAGATAATGAAACGCTGAATGCTCCTTTTCATAACCAGAGGACTTTTATAAAGGATATATTTAAAAAAATGAGCAAAAGCCAGTTGTTTATTGCAGGGAGGATAAGCGATAAGATTGCTCAGCTTGCACAGGTATACAATGTTTACTCTATTGATTTGCTGGAAAGAGAAGACATGGCGGTTTTAAATGCAATACCGACCGCAGAGGGTGCAATTCAAATAGCAATGGAAGAAATGCCGATAACGCTTCATGGAAGCAATGCATTGGTTCTTGGCTTCGGTAGAATCGGTAAAATTCTCTCACATATGCTGCAGGGATTAGGCAGCAATGTATATGTGGAAGCCAGAAAATACTCGGATATAGCCTGGATAAGAAGCTTTGGCTATAAACCAGTATTTATAAACGAATTGGGTGATTACATAAGCAGGGCGGATGTCATTTTCAATACAATTCCCCATACTATCCTGGACGAGAATATGCTAAGAAAAGTGAACAAGGATTGTTTGATAATCGATTTGGCATCCAAACCCGGAGGAGTCGATTTTGAAAAAGCAAAAGAAATGGGAATAAAGACGATATGGGCCCTTTCCCTTCCGGGTAAGGTTGCACCTGTCACAGCGGCCGGATTCATAAGAGATACTGTTTATAATATCATTGATGAGTTGGGGGTATAAGGAAATGTTGTTGGATGGAATAAAAATAGGATTTGCACTTACGGGATCCTTCTGCACAATAAGCAAGGTACTGCCGGAAATAGAAAAGCTTGTGAGCAACGGTGCCAAAGTTGTTCCGATTATATCGGATTCTGTTAACAAGTTTGATACTAGGTTTGGTACGTCCGAGGACTTAAAGCTAAAGCTTGAGGGAATTACCAATGAGAAAATAATTAGCACGATAGTGGAAGCAGAACCTATAGGACCTAAATCTCTTATGGATGTGGTTGTTGTTGCTCCGTGTACGGGAAATACGCTGGCAAAGCTGGCAAACGGTATAACGGATACATCCGTAACAATGGCATGTAAGGCACATTTAAGGAATCAAAAGCCGGTGGTAATAGCGGTTTCAACCAACGATGGCTTGGGTGCCAATGCCAAAAATATCGGTGCTCTTTTGAATACGAAAAATGTTTACTTTGTTCCCTTCGGTCAGGATGGACCGAACAATAAACCCAATTCTTTGGTAGCGGACACTTCCCAGATAATGCCGACGATTGTGGAGGCATTGAAGGGTAAACAAATACAGCCTTTGCTGATTAAATATTGACAAGGGTTTGGAAAAAGCCACCTGAGTAAGAGGTGGTTTTTTTATGCTTTTTTAGTTCGAATAGGAAATATATTTAAAATTTATAATTAAAAGTGATGCAAGATAATGCTCGAAAAAGAAAAAATACTTGTGAAATAACATAAAACGTGATAGAATAAATCTTGAAAAACGTTAATATATATTATTGACAAAGCAAATGTTTTAATATATATTATTGACAAAGCAAATGTTTTGTTTTATTATTTTTTTATTGTAAATTATTTATAATATTCATAATTCATACTTCACAACGAATAAAATTTAGTATAAACTATATATATACCTTCTTTACACAATTGAATAATTCTTAAAGAAGTCTTTATGATGGTAAATAATACATATGGTATTTGGGGGTACGAGATGCTAGGAGTAGATACAAGAGGTATTGATGAAATATTGCTTGAGATGGGAGTTTTAAAAATAACCGATCTTAAGAAAGCTTGGGATATCCAGAGGGAGAAAAACTGTAGTATTGAGGATGTATTATTAGAACTTGGACTTGTATCTCAAAAGGATTTAATGCATGCCAATGCAAAAAAGATGGGCATACCCTTTGTTGATCTTACCGACTACCAAATCAAGGATGAAAGCGTTCCTCTTCTGATTACACGAAATATCGCAAACAGATATAAAGTGATTCCTATTGAGAAAGATAACGGAGTTCTTACTGTTGCAATGGATGATCCTACGGATATATTCTGTATTGATGACATTCGTCTTGCAACAGCACTTGAGATTAAGCCTGTTCTTGCAGATGTCAAAGAAATCGAAAAGTTGATTCTGAAATATTTTGGAGAAGAGAAGAAACAACCCAAGGCCAAGGTAATACCGATGAAGCAATTGGAAGATGAGTTGGAAGGTCAGGATATGTTCAGTGAAGAGGATGCTCTTCTGAACAGCCAGATGTATGACAGCATAAAGAGTGATGTACAGCCTAACAGTTTTGAAGGCAGTACTTCTAATGTTGTTCAGAGTGATCTTGACTTTGCACGTCAGGGTGAAGGAGGTATTTTTAAGGATAAGATAGGAAACCTTCTTGTAAGGGCCGGGGTTATTACACAGGAGCAACTGGATCATGCCTTAAGCATGCAGGCCAAATCCGGTGGACTTATCGGCCAAATCTTGGTTAAAAACGGCTATCTCAATAAGAAATCTCTTTTTGAATTCCTTCAAAAGCAAATGGGTGTCGATTTCGTAGACCTTGAGAATATTCAAATAGATGAAGAAGTATTGCATTTGGTATCGACAAGTATTGCAAAAATGCATAACCTTATACCTATAGAGAAATCAAACAATTATCTAAAGGTTGCTATGAGCGACCCTATGAATATTTTCTCTATTGATGATTTGAGGCTTACCACAGGATTGGAAATTATTCCTTGTCTTGCTGATGAGGAGCAGATTGCCATTCAAATTGATAAATATTACGGTAAGGTTGATAAGAAGAAAAGGCAGGAACAACAGGAGCAAAGTTTTGCAAAGCTTGATGAGGAAATAAAAGAAATAAATGAAAAAATTGCAGATGAAATAATCGAGACAGAAGAAACAGAAGAGGATACTTTAGATGTCAGCGATCTCGAAAATGCCCCGATTGTTAAGATGGTTAATGTCATATTGCAAAAAGCAATAGCGACAAAATCCAGCGATATTCATATAGAGCCCCAGGAGGATCTTGTTCAGATAAGATATAGAATAGACGGTCAATTGGTACCCATAATGAGTTACGATAGAAAAATTCTTCCTTCGCTTGTTGCGAGGGTCAAAATAATGAGTGGATTAAATATTGCCGAAAAGAGGATTCCGCAGGACGGAAGAATCGGTATGAAGCTTCACGAAAAAGAATATGATATGCGTGTATCTGTTCTGCCTACAATGTTTGGAGAAAAAATTGTTATAAGAATAGCGGATAAAGAAGGCTTTAATGTTTCCAAACAGGATCTCGGATTTTTCGAAGATGATATGAAGAAGTTTGATGAAATTATATCACACCCCCATGGTATTGTGTTGGTTACAGGGCCTACCGGAAGCGGTAAATCTACTACACTGTATACGGCACTTAAAGAACTGTGCAAACCGAATGTTAATATTCTTACAGTAGAGGATCCTGTTGAAAGTACCATAAGGGGAATAAACCAGGTACAGGTTAATGTGAAAGCCGGACTTACCTTTGCTGCAGCATTGAGGTCCTTCTTAAGACAGGACCCTGACATAATAATGGTCGGAGAGATAAGAGACGGTGAAACTGCGGAGATTGCGACAAGAGCAGCTATTACCGGTCACCTTGTGTTTAGTACCCTCCACACCAACGATGCTGCAAGTTCTGTTACCAGAATGATAGATATGGGAATAGAGCCTTTCCTGCTTTCGTCTTCTTTAGTAGGACTGATTGCACAAAGACTTGTCAGAAGGTTATGTCCTAATTGTAAGGAGCCTGTAGAGATTGATGATGAAACAAGAGAACTTCTTAATATAGAAGAAGGTGAAGAAGTAACCGTATTTAAGGCGAAAGGTTGTGAGCATTGCAATAATACAGGTTACAAGGGAAGAATAGCTGTTTATGAGATTTTGCAGGTTGACAGGGAAATAAGAGAATTGATTTCTAAAAATGCGAATTCTGATGATATAAAGGATTTGGCAATAAAACATGGCATGAAGACACTTAGAATGAACAGTGCCAGATTGGTTAAAAACGGTACTACATCCATTGAAGAAATGATGAGGATAGCATATTCTGAAGACTGATATGAAGGGATGTCGCGTATGAATTTAAATGATTTATTGGAAAAGACAGTTGAATATGGTGCTTCCGACCTGCACATATGTGCGGGAGTACCTCCGGTGGTAAGGGTTTACGGTGAATTAATCAATCTAAATGAACCCGTTTTGACACCACATGATTGTGTGGAGCTTGCTAAACAGTGTCTGAGCAGCAGGATGTATGAACGCTTTTTAGAAGTAGGTGAGGTTGATTCCTCATACTCTCTTGCCGGTACTTCACGTTTCAGGGTTAATGTTTTCAAGCAAAGAGGTACTTGTGCTATCGCTTTCAGAACAATACCTGCAGAAATACCGGTTATTGAAGATTTGGGATTGCCGGGTCTTGTATATGATCTTTCATTAAAGCAGAGAGGGCTAATACTTATAACCGGACCTACCGGACATGGGAAATCTACCACTCTAGCTGCTATGATCAACTATATAAACAGTAAGAGAAGATGCCATATTGTAACGATAGAGGATCCGATAGAGTTTTTACATAAACACAATAAAAGTATTATAAATCAAAGAGAAATCGGTTCAGATACCAAGTGCTATGCTAATGCATTAAGATCTGTACTGAGAGAAGACCCTGATGTAATTCTCATAGGTGAGATGCGTGACCAGGAAACGATAGCTACGGCACTTACCGCAGCTGAAACAGGACACTTGGTGTTATCGACGCTGCATACCATTGGTTCGGCCAAAACAATAGACAGAATAATTGACGTTTTCCCGCCACACCAGCAGGCACAAGTTAGAACCCAGCTTTCAACAGTTCTTATGGGTATTATATCTCAGCAGCTTTTAAAAAGAGCTGACAATAAAGGTCGAGTTCTTGCAACTGAAACTATGGTATGGACTCCTGCTATTGCGAACCTTATACGTGAGAGCCGTACTCACCAGATAAATACATGTATCCAGACCGGTTCTCAGTTTGGTATGTATACCATGGACAGTTGTCTTGCGGATTTGTATAAGCAGGAGTTAATTGATTATGAGACTGCTTGCCAGTATTCTGTAGACATGGACAATTTAAGAAAATTACTTTCAAAATAAAAAAAGTACTAGATTTTATTGGGAAATTGTAATATAATATATATAAGTAGTAATTTAAGATAAGTATGTTATATATGACAGTGATTTCAAATATGTTTTGATTTGTGCTTTATTGAGTTGGTATGAATTGTTTTGGGAGGTTGGAATATAGAGTTGCATATCGATTTCAACTTTTCGATTATATATTAGATATAAGATTCTAGTAGTATCCTGAAATATAGAGAATTTAATTTATCTTTTTGTAAAGTTTCTATAATATCTCATCAAACTACATTCAAAGAACCACACAATACTCTGTATAAATGCTGTTGTGGATATTACAGTTAAATAAAAGGGATGTTTTCAATAACATTTGGGGGTTAGTGTAGATGAAGCTGAAGCATTACGTTTATAAGGTTAAGACAGAATCCGGTAGAATTATTTCCGGAGAGACTAAAATAGATAGCATAGAAGCTCTGAGGAGTCTCTTACAGGAGAAGGGTTATACCCCTATTGAGATAACAGAAAAAAATGCTTTTACTGATGTAAGTCAAATCAGCTTGTTTAAACCTAAAGTAAAGCTCAAGGATTTAGCCATATTCTTCAGACAGTTTGCGATAATCTTGGAAGCCGGTGTTCCCATAGCCGGAGCATTGAATGTATTGAGGGAACAGACTACCAACAGAACGTTAAGAGAAGCTTTAGATGATATATATGATGATATACAAAGAGGGTTGTCTCTTTCCAGTGCAATGAAGCAGCACGAAAGGATATTCCCCGAGATAACCATGCACATGGTTGAAGCCGGAGAGGTAAGCGGTCAGCTTGATCAGGTTTTCATAAGGCTTGCTGCTCAGTATGAAAAAGATTACAAATTGAACCGAAGTATTAAGAGTGCGATGCTTTATCCGATTATAGTATGTGTGGTTTCCATATGTGTTATATTTATTCTTATGGTTGGTGTTTTGCCTGTTTTTTCAAGTACATTGGAAAGCTTGAATGTAGAAATGCCTTTGATAACAAGAATAGTAATGGGAACTAGCCACTTTTTTGTAAAATGGTGGTGGGCAATTATTGGAGGTTTAGTTGCACTTGTACTTTTCCTTGTTTCATATTTAAGAACTTATAACGGTAAAAAACTTACGTCTTCAATTGCACTGAAGTTGCCTGTAGTTAGTACATTGGTACAAAATATTGTTACTGCCAGACTTGCCCGTACATTAGGTACCCTTATATCAAGTGGCGTTCTTCTTATACAGGCAATGCAGATTACTCAAAAGGTTCTTGGAAATGTTGTTATATCTGAAAGGATAAGTGGTGTTATTGATGAAATAAAAATGGGAAAGGGTTTAACGGTGCCTTTAAAGAATCTCAGATATTTTCCGCCGATGCTCATTTCAATGATGAGAGTCGGAGAAGAATCCGGTAACTTGGATTATTCCCTTGAAAAGTCGGCAGATTTCTACGATGAGGAAGTGGAGACATCTATTCAAAGGCTGACGACATTGTTGCAACCGTTAATTATTCTGATTTTGGCAGGTATTGTTACAGTAATTGTTTTAAGCGTTCTGCTTCCGATGTACAGTATATGTGAGAATATACAATAAGTTTATTTTCAGTAACCCTGTTCTAAACATAAAACGAGGGGGGAAGTAAATTCAACAGTTTGAATGGGGTTGGTGAAAATATGTTAAACCAAATAAAACAAAAAATAGGAGGATGAGTTGTATGAAAAAGATGTTAAAGAACAAAAAAGGTTTTTCTCTTGTTGAATTGGTAATTGTTATTGCCATCATGGGAGTTTTGGCAGCTGTGGCTATTTCGATGTTTACCGGAATGATTCAGAGAAGTAGAAGAAGAGCTGATGATGTAAGAGCTCAACAGATTCAGAAGGCTATTGTTACATACATAGCTGAAACCGGTGACGGTGACTTAGGCGAATTGAATCTTAGTGGTGGTAACCCATTAGATGACCTTCTTTCAAAGCTTCAGATAAAGAATACTATAACACTTCCCAATGGTACAACTGAAGACTTTGGACCTTATCTTGAAAACATTAAGAATCAACAAGCTGCTACCAACTACTATCCACAGCAGGAAGGCTCTGACGGATGGCAAATTGATGTTGATTCACAGACAGGAAATGTTCAAGTTCAGATTGTAATAACAGGTGGTACTGCTACTAAGGGATTAAATATCAACTAATTATAAAATTACCGAATTTAATTTCGGGATACTTGTTGTTTACATGATTAATATTATACATCCACCCCGGCGGTTTGCCGGGGTGGGTATATAAATTAAGTGGAGGAAGTATAATGAAAAGAGCCAATAATAATGGCTTTACCCTTGTAGAACTTGTAATAGTAGTTGCAATACTTGGTGTTCTTGTAGCTATTACAATGAATGCATATGTGACATTTCTAGAAA
>Ga0116179_1000206_pt1 | contig 46655 bp, 34 predicted proteins | sample AD_UKC071_MetaG_FD_89751 | JGI IMG/M metagenome (GOLD analysis project Ga0116179, IMG submission 89751) | Active sludge microbial communities of municipal wastewater-treating anaerobic digesters from USA - AD_UKC071_MetaG | ecosystem: Engineered > Bioreactor > Anaerobic > Digestate | place: USA...
ATCGAGCAGGGTCAGGACGACGACCGGCCCGATTTCGGCCGCAGCGACCACGGCAAATAGGGGCCCGGGCGTCGTCCCGGATCTGATCCGGGATGACGTGGTTTCCGGGATCACCTTGGTCTTCGTGGCGAATCTCAGCTGAGCAGGAATATCCCCGCGACGATCCACATCACCGCCGTCGACAGCCAGCCGCCGAAGGCCAGCCGCCGCGAAATCGTCAACTTGCCCATCACCTTGGGATTGCGGGCAATCAGCATGGTCACGACCATCAGCGGCGGGGCGAGCAGGCCATTGACCACGGCGGCCCAGTACAGCGCCTTCATCGGATCGATGGCCAGGAAATTGAGCGCCACCCCGCCCAGCGTGGCAAGCGCAATCACGCCGTAGAACGCCTTGGCCTCGCGCGGCTTGCGGTCCAGCCCTTCGGTCCAGCCGAAAGTCTCGCTTACCGCATAGGCCGCGCTGCCGGCCAGGATCGGCACGGCGAGCATGCCGGTGCCGATGATGCCGATGGCGAACAGCGCAAAGGCCAGGTCACCGGCAATCGGGCGCAGCGCTTCGGCGGCCTGGTCGGCGCTGGTCACGTCATTGATTCCGTGGGCGTGGAGCGTGGCTGCGGTGGCGATGATGATGAACACCGCGACAAGCTGCGAAAAGGCCATGCCGACCAGCGTGTCAGTGCGGATTCGCGCCAGTTCTGCCCCGGCCTTGCGCGGGCTGACCATCAGCGGCTTGACATGGCGGCGGTGGCGCTCTTCAACCTCCTGCCCGGACTGCCAGAAGAAAAGGTAGGGGCTGATCGTCGTGCCAAAGATCGCGACCAGCGCCATGGCATGGTCACGGTCGAAGGTGAAGCTGGGCACAAAGGTGCCGCGCAGCGCCTCGCCCAGCGGCACGTCAACGACGAATACCACGCCGACATAGGCAAACAGCGAAAGCGTCGCCCATTTGAGCACTTTGGCATAGCGGGCATAGCTGACGAACACTTCCAGCAGGACGCTGGCAAGTCCGAACAGGGCGGTGTAGAGCAGCAGCGGTCCTGGAACGAGCAGGTCCAGCGCCGCAGCCATGGCGCCAAGGTCCGCCCCGAGATTGATGACATTGGCGAGGAGAAGCAGCAGCACGACCAGACGCAGCAGCGCGGGCGGATAATGCGTCTTGAGGTTCTGGGCGATGCCCATGCCGGTCGTCGCCCCGATCCGCGCGCAGATCGCCTGGATCGAGGCGAGCAGCGGAAACCCGAACACCATCGTCCAGACCATGCCATAGCCGAATTGCGCGCCGACCTGGCTGTAGGTGCCGACCCCGCTGGGATCGTCGTCCGCAGCGCCGGTGACCAGCCCTGGCCCCAGCACTTCGAACAGGTCACGGCGTTCCTCCTTGGGGATCACGCAGGATCGACCGGGTTCAGGGCATTCAGTGCGGCACGCACGCGGGCTTCGGCTTCATCGCGCGGCAAGCCGCTGGGGATGACTTCGGAAAAGCGGTAGGTGATCGTGCCCGGGCGCTTCCACAGGCGGTGATAGAGCGGCCCGGAATTGACCGCCACTGCCACCACCGGCAGGCCCAGCAGCTTGTAGAGCCCGGCAAAGCCCGACTTCAGCTCCGGCGCCGTCCCGTGCGGCACGCGCGTCCCTTCGGGAAAGATCGCCAGCGGCCTGGCGCCATTGCCCGACCGCTCCTTCGCCGCAGCGATCATCCGGCGCAGCGCCTTGGCGCCCTGGTCGCGCTCCACCGCGACCAGCCCGTAGCGCCCCCCGGCCAAGCCCCACAGCGGGATGCGCAGCAGTTCGGCCTTGGCGAAGACCACCGGCAGCGGCAGCAGGGTCGGCAGGTCGATCGCTTCGAAAAAGCTCTCGTGCTTGACCGCCACCATGACCGGGCCTTCGGGCAGGGCGCCTTCGATCCGCAAGCGTTGGCCCAGCAGCCACCGGGCGCAGACCCGGTGCCATCCCGACCAGGCGTGGACCGCGATGCGGAAGCGGCGCTCGGACCCCAGCAGCAGCAGCACGACCGCGCTGAGCACGATCGGCACGCTGCCACCATAGAAGGCGGCGTAGAACGCAAGGCTGCGCGGAATATCAAGCAAACGGGCCATCATCCCGCCCCTACCGCACGGGCCAGCAGGCGCGCCAGCAACTTGTGGTATTCCAGGAACAGGATCTTGAAGCTGGGCTGCGAGGGCACCGCATCCTCGACGATCGTCACTCCCTCGGGCGCGGCGCGGCGCAGTTCCAGCGCGGCGCGCCGCATGTGCCAATCACTGGTGACCAGCCGCACCGTGCCAACCTTCTCGCGCGCCATCCAGCGCGCGGTTTCGAGCGCATTCGAACGGGTGTCGACAGCCTCGAAACCCAGGGTGACGCAGCAGGCCATGCGGGCGGCGGCGACCTTGTATTGCAGCGCGAATTCGTGCGGCCTGACGTCACGGTCCACGCCCGAAACCAGCAGTTCGTCTGCCCAGCCCTTGTCCAGCGCCAGCAGCGCCCGGTCGATCCGGCCCTTGCCGCCAGTCAGCACGACCACGGCATCGGTCCGCTGCCCCCCGGCCGGCTGCGGCAGCATCACCGCGAACCACAGGAAGCCCAGCGCCCAGCCCAGCAGCAGGACCGAGGCAAGCCGCCGCAGCAGGCCGCGACCGCCGCTCACAGCATCCGCCGCAGCGCGCGGGTCACGGCGAGGCGCGCGGTGACCATGGCCAGGACCACCCCGGCCAGCGGGATCAGCGCCAGCAGCAGCCAGTCTGCCCAGCCCAAAGCGCCGCCACTGACCAGCCCCGCCCCCAGTCCGGCGAACCGTTCACCCAGCAGCAGCACCGCGGCGAGGCCCAGCGCCAGGCCCAGCGTTCCGCCGCCCGCCGCGTCGAACCCGACGGAGCGCTGGAATATCCGCGCGATCTGGACATCGGTCCCGCCCAGCAGGTGGACGATCTCGATCGTGTCGCGGTTGGCGCCCAGCGCGGTCCGGACCGCCAGCAGCACTGCCGCGCAGGTCGCCCCGGCCAGCAGGCCGACCAGCGCGAGGGCCAGCCATTGCAGCGAATCGATCGCGCCGAACACCGGCCCCAGCCAGCTCGACTGCGCATCGACCCGCGCCGCCGGGGCGACCTGGCGGACCAGCCGCCGCATCGCCCCCAGCGTCTCGCCGTCGACCGGATCGCGCAGCCGCGCATCGACCAGCGCCGGCACCGGAATGTCCTCGTCCCCCGCCGCGCGGGTGCCCAGCCATGGCTCGATCAACCGATCGACCTCGGCCTGCGAGACAGCGTGGGCCGAAGCCACCCCGGGCGTTTCCCGCAGCACCCGGACCGCAGCCTGGGCCTGGCGCGCGCGTTCGACCGGGTTGGCCTCGATCACCTGGACCGTGATCCCGCCCGACAGCTCGTCCGCCGCATTCCGCGCGGTATTGGCAAGCGCCAGGCCCGCAGCCGCCGCGATCACGGTCAGGGCCACCATGATCGCGATGACCCAGGGCATCGGCCCGGCCAGGCGCCCCTGCTGGACCAGCAGGTCATCCCCGCCCGACAGCGAGCGCCAGCCGCGCGTCAGTGCGCCCGGCAGAACGGAAGGGAGCTTGCGCGCCATGGCTCAGACCCTGGCCATGCTGGGCCGGGGCGGATAACGCAGGGCGCCGGTGGGATCGGCCAGCCGCCCCTTGTCGAGCCGCATGATCAGCGAATCGGGCACCTTCTTGAGCAGGTGGAGATCGTGGGTGGCCACCACCACGGTCGTGCCCAGCCGGTTGAGCGCCTCGAACAGGCGCAGCAGCTTGATCGCCATGTCGGGATCGACGTTGCCCGTCGGCTCGTCGGCCACCAGCATGTCGGGCCGGCCGATCACCGCGCGGGCGATGGCGACACGCTGCTGTTCGCCGCCCGAAAGCTGGGCGGGCCGCGCGTGCATCCGCTCGGTCAGGCCGACCCATTCCATCATGTCGGCAACGGGCTTGGCCAGATCGCGCTCGCTCACCCCGGCAACGCGCAGCGGCAGGGCCACGTTGTCATAGGCGGACAGGTGCGGCACCAGCCGGAAATCCTGGAACACCACCCCCAGCCGCCGCCGCAGCAGGGGCAGGCTCTCGCGCGGCATGGTGATCGCGTCGGTCCCGAACATCCGGATCATCCCGCGCGAAGGGCGCTGCGCAAGGTACAGCAGCTTCAGCAGCGAAGTCTTGCCCGCGCCGCTGGCGCCGGTGAGAAAGTAGAAGCTGCCCGGAAACAAGGTGAAGGAAACATCGCTCAGCACTTCGCGGTCGCTGCCATAGCGCAGCCCCACGTTCTCGAAGTGGACGATCTCGCCATCGGCGGTGCTGGTCATCGGGCGCGGGTCATGAAAGGGCGGTCAATCCAGCAAGGTGCATCGTGCCAGGCGGCTATAGCGGCCAATCCATGTGGAAAAAAGGGGATTGGCGGCTTTGTGTGGCGTGCTGGCACTTGCCGCGATGCACTGCAACATGTTTAACGTATGCGCATGATCATCGCCTGCCCCGCCTGCGCGACACGCTATGTCGTCCCCGATACGGCGATCGGCGTTGAAGGGCGAACCGTGCGCTGCGCCAAGTGCCGGCACAGCTGGTACCAGGAAGGCCCGGAACTGGCGGAGCGCACCGCTCCTCCCGTGGAGTCGGTCGCTCCTGCCGTGGAAATCCCTCCCCCATCGGTGAGCGGGCAAGTCCGCCCCGCCCCGGTCGAGCCTCCTGCTGCCGTGGAAGTTCCGCAGCAGCCCGATCCGGAACCTGAAGCATCGCCGCCTCCTGTTGCGCGGCCCGTGGCAGCGCCCGAACCGGAAGAGACACTGCCCCCGGAAGAAGCGCTGCCCCCGCCTCCGCCTCCGGTCTATGTCGATCCCGGCTTCGAACGCGCCCGGCTGGATGACGGCGGCGACTATTCCAGTTTCGCGCACGAACCGCCGTTCCGTCCCCGCCGCAATCCGGCCCGGATGTGGACCATTGCCGCAATCCTGTTCGCGCTCGCGGCGCTGGGCGCAGTCGGGGCCACTGCGTGGTACGGCCTGCCCAGCTGGATGCCCTTTGCCCGCCCGCTGTTCGCGGAAGCCCAGCCCGGGCTCAAGCTGGACTTTCCAGCCAAGCAGCAGGATCGGCGGCAGCTGCCGGACAATTCCTGGTTCTTCGGGGTAAGCGGTACGGTGACGAACACCGCCTCCACCTCGCGCAGCGTGCCGGCGATTCTGGTGGTGCTGTTCGACAGCCGCAATCGCCAGGTCTACCTGGCCGAGATCCGGGCACCCAAGCGCGTGCTGGCCCCCGGTGAAAGCGTCCAGATCAACGAGGCGCTGGTCCCGGTCCCCAAGGCAGCAGTGCGCGCCAAGTTCGGCTGGAAGCCGGGCTGATCCGGACCGGCCGCCAGACCGGGCCTCATTCGAACTCGACCTGCACCTGCCCGTCGGCAGCCCGGGCGACCTTGCGCTCAAGCCCGCCGCGCTCGGGCCGGGGCTGTGCCCGCTCGGCCCGCAGGATTTCGGCCTGGGCGCGCACGACCGTCACTGCCCTTCCGGGCGGAGGCGCCGCAGACTCCGCCGTGACGACCGGCGCCAGACTCGCGGCCAGCAGCAAGGAAGGCAACGCCAACATGGGCCATGATGAGCGCCTTCCGGCTCCGCCGCGCAATCCGGCGAAATGCCTAGTACAGTCAACTTCGGGACATATGTCGCAAGTTTACCCGAGAGAGGCCTTGCAGCCCCCCCGACCCTTTGCTAATGGCCCGCTCCTACCCCCCCGGGGCAGCCCGCGAAAGCGGCCTTCGCCCCGATGATTTAGCGGTCGTGGCGGAATTGGTAGACGCGCAACGTTGAGGTCGTTGTGGGCGAAAGCCCGTGGAAGTTCGAGTCTTCTCGACCGCACCAATCAGTCAGGCAAGGCAACATATTTTCGCCTCCGGGCGTGCCTCGCCCTGCACAATGGCGTAGCTCTGCCGGGTTTGGTGCACATCAGGATTCAGGCGCTCCTGCTCGGTCCAGTCGGCCGGCATGTCGCGGATCGTTCGTCTGAAAGCGCGCCGGTGTCGTTTCCCAGTCACGATTCGGACTTCGTTGGTAAACACAAATCGCATCGGCGCGTAACACGGCGCCCCTAACTGCCCCCTCGCAACCAACACCATCCAGGGGGTATAATGCGCACGTTTTCAGTTGCTCTTCTCGCCACCACCGCGCTGTTTTCGCAGCCCGCATTCGCGGCGGAAGCTGCCGATGCCGCTGCGGAGGGCGAGGCCATCGTCGTGTTCGGCAAGGGCGAGACCCGCCAGGTTCAGGAAGTGAAGGCGGACGACATCGCCCAGTTGCTGCCCGGCACCAGCCCGATCCGCGCGATCGAGAAGCTGCCCAGCGTCAACATCCAGTCGGCCGACGCCTTCGGCAACTACGAATGGTCGACCCGCGTCACCATCCGCAGCTTCAACCAGAACCAGCTGGGCTTCAATTTCGACGGCATTCCGCTGGGCGACATGACCTATGGCAATCACAACGGCCTGCACATCAGCCGCGTGATCAGCCCGGAAAACATCGGCTCGGTCCGCGTGACGCAGGGCGCGGGCTCGCTCGGCACCCAGTCGACCAATAACCTGGGCGGCACGGTCGAGACCTTCTCGATGGATCCGCTCGACCGCCTCGCCGTCCAGGCCAACGCGACCTATGGCAGCGAAAACACCATGCGCGGCTTCGTGCGGGTGAACCTGGGCAGCAGCGAAGGTCTGCGCGGCTTCGTGTCCTACGGCTACGGCTCGACCGACAAGTATCGCGGCAACGGCAAGCAAGACCAGCACATGGTCAACGCCAAGCTGGTCGCCCCGCTGGGCGCGGCCACGCTGGACGCCTGGTTCAGCTATTCCGACCGGCGCGAGCAGGACTACCAGGACCTGTCGCTGAACATGCTGAGCCGCCTCGGCTATGACTGGGACAACACCGCGCCCGACTATGCCCGCGCCATCCTCTATGCAGACATCGGCGCGAACCGCGGCGAAACCGGTCTGCCGGTCACCAACGCAGGCGCCGGCACGGTCTATCCGGGCGGCGTGACCAGCGCCGACGATGCCTATTACGACGCCGCCGGCCTGCGCAAGGACACGGTCGCCGCGATCGGCATCAAGAGCCCGCTGGGCGACAATATCGAAGTGTCGCTGCGCGGCTACTACCACCACAACCGGGGCATGGGCCTGTGGGCGACGCCCTATGTCGCCAGCCCCAACGGCACGCCGATGTCGATGCGCACCACCGAGTACGAGATCGACCGTGGCGGCCTGTTCGGCAAGCTGACCTGGAAGACGGACCTCAACACGCTGACCGTGGGCGGCTGGTACGAAACCAACACGTTCAACCAGGCCCGCCGCTTCTACGACTTCAAGAGCCGCACCGAAGCGGGCCGCTCGTTCCGCGAATACCCGACCAATCCGTTCTTCACCCAGTGGGAGTTCGATTTCGACACCAAGACGCTGCAGTACTTCGTCGAGGACCGGATCGACCTCGGCCAGGTCAAGATCAACCTTGGCTGGAAGGGCTTCCGCGTCACCAACGAAGCGACCGCCGTGGTCAAGGCCAGCTTCCCCGAAGGCAAGATCGACGCCACCGACTGGTTCCAGCCGCACATCGGCGCCGTGCTTTCGGTGACTGACAAGGCCGAACTGTTCGCCGGCTTCACCCAGGCCACCCGCGCCTTCGCCTCGGCCACCACCACGGGTCCGTTCTCGACCAACCAGGCGGGCTTCAACGGCATCCTGGGCACGCTGAAGCCGGAAACCTCGGACACCTACGAAGTGGGCGCGCGTTACAACGATTCGCGCTTCAACGGTGTGGTCGGGGTCTACCTGGTCAACTTCCATGACCGCCTGCTGTCGGCCGCCAGCGGCCCCAGCATCGTCGGCAGCCCCTCGGTGCTGCAGAACGTCGGTTCGGTCCGCGCCGTCGGGTTCGAGGCGGTCGGCGATCTCAAGCTTGGCGGCGGGCTGGGCCTGTTCGCGTCCTACAGCTACACCGATGCGACCTACCGCAACGACGTCTACAATCTGTCGGGCGCGCTGCTGGCCGCTATCAAGGGCAAGACCGTGGTCGACAGCCCCAAGCACATGCTGCGCGGCGAGCTGACCTATGACAACGGCACGGTGTTTGGCCGGATCGGCGCCAACTACATGTCGAAGCGCTACTTCACCTATACCAACGACCTGCTGCCGGGCGACGGGCTGGGCTATATCCCGGGCCGCACCGTGGTCGATGCCAGCCTCGGCTATCGCATCACCGACAGGATCGAGGTTCAGGTGAACGCCACCAACCTGTTCGACAAGCAGTACATCGGCACGATCAATTCGGGCGGCACCGGCAATTCGGGCGACCGCCAGACCCTGCTGACGGCGGCCCCGCGGCAGTTCTTCGTGACGCTGAAGGCCGGGTTCTGACCCGGACCGCCAATTGACGGATGGCGGGCGGGACCGGCAGGTTCCGCCCGCTGCTTATCAGGATATGCTGCCGATGACCGCCACCACCCCGCTCTTCCCGCTTACCCGCCGCACCACGCTGGGCGGCCTTGCCGGCGCGGCCACGCTGGCGCTTGCCCCGCGCGCGCTGGCCGCCAGCGAGCCGGACCCGCTGTTCCGGCACGGGGTGGCGAGCGGCGATCCCGACCAGACCAGCGTGGTGATCTGGACCCGCGTGAGCGCGGACCAGCCGCTGAAGGTCAAATGGGAAGTGGCGCGCGACGCGGCTTTCACGCAGATTGTCCAGCAGGGCGAGGCGCTGGCCTCGCCCGAGCAGGACCATACGGTCAAGGTGCTGGTGAGCGGCCTGCGTCCCGGCGGGCGCTATCACTACCGTTTCCGCGCGGGGGGCCGGACTTCACCGACCGGACGCACCCGCACCCTCCCAGTCGGGCGGCTGGACCGGCTCGGTATCGCACTGGTATCCTGCTCGAACTACGCCTTCGGCTACTTCAACGCCTATGACGCGATCGCGGCCGATGCCGGCGTCGATTTCGTGCTGCATACCGGCGACTACATCTACGAATACGGGGCTGACGAATGGGGCGCCGAAACCGCGCGCAAGCTGGGCCGGGTTCACATGCCCGCGAACGAGATCGTCAGCCTTGACGATTACCGCCTTCGCCACGCCCAGTACAAGACCGACCTGGGCGCACAGGCGATGCACGCCGCGCACCCCTTGCTGGCCTGCTGGGACGATCACGAAAGCGCCAACAACCCCTGGACCGGCGGCGCCCAGAACCACCAGAGCGACAAGGAAGGCGATTGGCAGGAGCGCCGCGCCGCCTCGATCCGCGCCTATTTCGAATGGATGCCGGTGCGCGAACCCGTGCCCGGGCGCAGCCGGATGCAGTTCTGGCGCACCTACCGCTTTGGCGATCTGGCGACGCTCTGCACGCTGGAAACCCGCCACACCGCCCGCGCACAGCAGGTCGATTATCGCACCTGGGAAGGCCGCATCGCCAGCCGCGCCGATGCCGAACGGCTTGAGCGCGAAGAAATCGATGCCGCCGGGCGCACGATGCTCGCGCCGGAACTCGAAGCCGATCTCGACGCCGCGCTGCGCGCCTCGGTTGCGGATCGCCAGCCGTGGCGGCTGATCGGCAATCCCATGCCGATCGCCCGCACGCGGGTGCCGGACGTGGTCGGCCTTGGCCTGATCCCCGACCCGGCCAAGGCTGACAAGCTTTCCGGCGAAGCCCGGGCGCTGGCATGGAAGGGCAAGTGGAACCTGCCGTTCTATCCCGACACCTGGGACGGCTACGAATGGGCGCGCGAGCGGCTCTATGCGCTGAGCCGCGCCGCTGGCGCGGGCGACCTGGTGTTCCTGACCGGCGACAGCCACAGCTTCTGGGCCAATCGCCTGGCCGATGCGGCAGGCCGTCCGGCCGGGGTGGAACTCGGCACCGCCGGGGTCACCTCGCCCGGTGATTTCGTCGAAAGCGGGTTCGGCCCGGAGCTTTCCGCCAGGCTCGACCAGGCCTTTGCCGAGCATAATCCCGAGGTCGTCTGGACCGACAACCTCCACCAGGGCTACGTCCGGCTCGACCTGCGCCGACTGGTCGCCCGCGCGGACTTCGTCGCGGTCGATACGGTCATGTCGCGCCTCTACCGCACCCGGCTGCTGAAGCGCTTCGCCATGGTCCGCCGCGATGGCGCGCTGGGGCTGACGGAACAGCCGGTCTAGGCACCGCCTGAAGACCGGATCGCCCCCCCGTGCGGGCCTGCTCTGGCTGGCCCGCCGGAGGGACGGCCGGTGTCGCAATTTCGTCATCGCCCGGTTCGAAAAGTTACTTCGAACCGTCTTCGAACCGTCCCCGTCACGTCATCCGGACTGCCTAGCAGGCAGTCACGTACACGAATCAAAACGGGGCCTTATCAATGTCTTTCTCCGCTTCTTCCTTCCGCCTGCGCGCCGTACTTCTGTGCAGCGCCGCCGCCCTCCTGCCGTCCGGTCAGGCTTTCGCCGAAGCGGCTGAAGATGCCGGAGAGCTCATCGTCACCGGCGCGCGCCCGATCGCCGAATCCGAAGCGGCGGCGCTGATTGTCCAGAAGAACGCGGATTCGCTGGTCACGGTCGCCGCTTCGGACTCGGTGGGCCGCCTGCCGGACCAGAACATCGCCCAGGCGACTGGCCGCCTGCCCGGCGTGGCCGTGGAGCGCGACCAGGGCCAGGCCCGCTACATCAGCCTGCGCGGCGCGCCCAATTACTGGACCACCCTGTCGTTCGACGGGATCAACGTGGTCAGCCCCGAAGGCCGCGACGCCCGGTTCGATTCGGTGCCGTCCGCCATCGCCTCGCAGATTGTGGTTTCCAAGGCGGTGACGCCGGAAATGCCGGGCGAAACGGTTTCGGGCAACGTCAACGTCATCACCCGTTCGGCCTTCGACTATGCGGGTCTGCACTTCGCGGGCAAGGCCGGGATGGGCTTTGCGGAACTCGGCGACCGCAAGGAATACGAAGCCTCCGCAGTCCTTTCCAACCGCTTCCAGGCGGGCGACGGCGAGATCGGCGTGCTGGTCTCGGGCAGCTATTACCAGCGCGGCATGATCACCGACAATTTCGAGACCGACTGGGAAATCCCGCTGCGCGGCGACGGCACCCGGGTCGACCAGCGCCCCGGCTATGAAACGCGGTTCTGGGCGCACGAGACGGAAAACAAGCTCTACCGCCTGACCCGCCGCAACTGGTCCGTCTCGGGCCGGATCGACTGGAAGCCGGACGCGGACAACACCATCTCGCTGCGCTCGATCTACACCATCTTCAAGGACGACGAGGCGCGCGACAATTACCGCTTCGACCTCGACGATCGGCAGAACGACCTGGCCACCGGCACCGCCGCCTGCGCTACCACGGTCAACCCCGCCCCGACCACGTCCGCCTATGCCGACGTGTGCAGCGGCAATACGCCGCTGAAGGGCACGATCTATGGCATCGACATCCGCCAGCGCTCCACGCTGCGCGCGTTCCGCCAGTCGATTTTCACCAACACACTGGCGGGCGACCATGCCTTCGGCGATGGCTGGAAGCTGTCGTGGCTGGGCAATCACACCATATCGAAGGACGATCGCTCGGTCGTGGGCGAAGCGAACTGGGACAGCCCATCGACGCGCACTCTGCGTCCGACGGTCGGCTATGACTTCACCGATCCGGGTTACGCGCGGCTGACGCTGTACCGCACGCTCCAGCTGAACAGCCCGACCCGCTACCAGGCAGGCGACGTGGTGACCGCGATCGACAGCTTCACCAAGCCGCTCTCGCAGCTCACCGTGCTCGACGCGGTCGATACGACCAAGGCCTGGACCGGCAAGCTGGTGGTCAGCCGCGAAACCGGCTTCCTGGGCGGCGATGCCACGCTGAAGCTGGGCGTCCAGTTCGACCAGCGCACCAAGACGGTGGACGAGGAACAGATCCTGCTGAACACCGCCGCGCAGTTCACCACCGCCGGCATCCCGACCGATTACGCCCAGTTTTCGCTCGACCAGGCGTTCCTCGGCAAGGTGCCGCTGGGCTATACCTTCCGCTATTTCGACACGGACAAGATGCGCAGCGCATCCGATGCGGCGCGGGCGAACTTCGCCTTCACCCCCAACATCGGCAACATCTATGACGTGCGCGAGCAGGTGCTGGCCGGGTTCCTGATGGGCACGGTCAAGTACGACTGGGGCTCGATCCTGGGCGGCGTACGGGTGGAGCACTTGAAGAACCGGGGCATCGCCACGGGCACGGTTGGCACGGCCACCGGCCTGGTCACCGCCGAGAACAGCCAGACGCTGGTCTTCCCCAGCCTGCACCTCAACTACAACGTCGATGACACCAAGAAGCTGCGCCTGTCGTTCAACAGCGGCGCGGCCCGCGCCGATTATGACCAGCTGCGCCCCAACGTCACGGTCAACGACACCAACCAGACGATCTCCGGCGGCAATCCGGGCGTGAAGCCCGAACGCGCCTATGGCGTCGACGCCTATTTCGAATGGTATCTGCGTCCGCAGGGCTACCTGATGGCGGGTGTGTTCTACAAGAAGGTTGAGGACGTGCTCTATCGCCAGACCCGCACTTTCGGGTCGAACGCGCTCGACAGCAACGGGATCGACCGTTCGGGCTATGCGTTCTCCGGCATCACCAATGGCGGCAATGGCCGGGTATTCGGGCTGGAAGTGGCGGCCCAGCTTCAGCTTGAACCTTGGACGGCCGACCTTGGCCTGCCGGACTGGATGGGCGGCTTCGGCGTGACCGCCAACCTGACGCTCAATGACAGCCAGGTCACCAAGCCCGCGATCGGCGCGGTTCCGGCGCGCAAGGTGCGCCTGCCGGGCACTTCGGATGTGGTCTATAACGTGGGCGCCTATTACGAGAAGTACGGCCTGTCGGTGCGCCTCCAGTACCAGCGCCGCAGCACCTGGATGGACGGCATTGCCGACGACCTGACCGATGCGGGCGACACTTACTGGGCGGCGGACGACGAGCTGGACTTCTCGGCCCGCTATGCGATCAACAAGAACGTCGAGATCTATTTCGATGCTTCCAACCTGCTCAACAAGCCGGGCCGCCGCTATGCCGAACCGGGCAACCTGCTGACCGCCACCGGCACGCCCACCCCGTTCACCGACATCTACACGCTAGAATGGGAGCGCTTCGGGCGCCGCTATTCGGGCGGCATCCGGGTAAACTTCTGATGCTCCGCCGCTCCGCCCTGACTGCCGCCCTGCTTCTCGCAGGCGCGGCACCGGCAAGTGCCGAGACGGTCAGCGTCACCGCCCGGGGTGAAACCGCCCCGGTCGGCACGGCGCAGGCCGACGCGGCTGACGATCCGGCGATCTGGCGCGATCCCCGCAATCCGGCCCGCAGCCTGATCGTCGGGACCGACAAGAAGGCCGGGCTTTATGTCTATGGCCTTGACGGCCAGGTCCGCCATTTCGAAGCGGCGGGCCGCCTCAACAATGTCGATCTGGTCGATACCGGGCGCGGCGGCGTGATCGTCGTCGCCTCCGATCGTAACGACGAGGCGCGCGCCCGGTTGCAACTCTACCGGCTCGACACTCGCAAGGGCGCGCTGCTGCCGCTCGGCGCGGTAGAGGGCGGCGCCGGGGAAGCCTATGGCCTGTGCCTGTGGCGCACCGCCAGCACGCTTTACGCCTTTTCGGTCCTCAAGGACGGGGCCGTGCACCAGGTCCGCATCGACCTGCCCCGCAAGGCCGCGCCCGCAGGCCGGATCATCCGCACGCTGAAGCTTGCCACCCAGACCGAAGGCTGCGTGGTCGATCCGCGCACCGCAACGCTCTACGTCGGCGAGGAAGCGCGCGGCATCTGGGCATTCGGCGCGAATCCGCGCGCCTCGGCCAGCGGCAAGCTGGTGGCCCCGGTCGATGGCGCCCATCTGGTGGCCGATACCGAGGGCCTCGCGATCCTGCCGCAGGGCCGCCGGGGCGGCTGGCTGGTTGCCTCCAGTCAGGGCGACAATGCCTATGCGCTTTACCGCCTGCCGGACATGGCGCCAGCCGGCCGCTTCCGGATCGCCGCCGGGGCGCTGGGTGCGACGCAGGAAACCGATGGCATCGCCCTTGCCCCCGGAAGTTTCGGTCGGACCTACCCGCAAGGGCTGTTCGTCGCCCAGGATGGCGACAACAGTCCCGCCGCCCAGAATTTCAAGCTCGTTTCATGGCGCGACGTCCTGCTCGCGCTGCGCCGCAACAAGGATTAGCCTGTCATCATGTCGATTTCCCGTCGCCAGTTCGGTCTGGGCAGCATGGCCGCGATGGCCTTTGCCAGTTATGCGCAGCGCGCGATTGCGAGCGCAGGTGCCACCTATCGGAGCGAGATCGCCGGCTATGGCGATCTGCTGCCTGATCCCGCCGGGTTCCTCGATCTGCCGCGCGGCTTTTCCTATCAGGTGATCTCCTCGGCGGGCGAGGCGATGGACGATGGCTTCCTGGTGCCCGACAATTTCGACGGCATGGGCTGCTTCGCCCTGCCCGGCGGCAAGCTGGCGCTGGTGCGCAATCATGAACTGGGCGTCGACTCCGCGCGCAAGGGGCCAACCGGCGGCGATCCGAAGCGCGAGGCGCGGCTGGCGGGGCGCGGCGCCTATGACCGGGCGTCCAGCGGCATGGTCCTGCCCGGCGGCACCAGTACCGTGATCTACGATCCGGCGACCGGGCGGCGTGAAGAACAGTACCTTTCGCTTGCCGGGACCACCGTCAACTGCGCAGGCGGCATCACGCCGTGGGGTTCGTGGCTGTCCTGCGAGGAAACGGTCGTCGCCGCGCCCGAAACCGGCCGCAGCCACGGTTGGATCTTCGAAGTTCCCGCCGCCCGTCGGGGCCTGGCCGATCCGGTGCCGCTGAAGGCCATGGGCCGCTTCCGGCACGAGGCGGCGGCAGTCGATCCGGTGACCGGGATCGTCTACCTGACCGAGGACCGCGACGACGGCCTGTTCTATCGCTTCATTCCCGACCATCCCGGCGAACTGGCGCGCGGCGGGCGCCTTCAGGCGCTGGCCATCGCCTATGGCATCAGCGACAGCCGCAACTGGTCCGGCACCGGCTTTGCGGCCGGTTCCAGCCACCCGGTCCGCTGGATCGACCTTGCCGAGGTGGAGAGCCCGGGCGACGATCTGCGCCTGCGCGGCCACGCCCTGGGCGCCGCGCTGTTCGCGCGGGGTGAAGGCATCCACCTGGGGCTGGGCCAGGACGGCGCGCGGGAATTCTTCTTCACCTGCACGTCTGGCGGATCGGGCCGCTATGGCCAGATCTTCCGCCTGACCACCGGCGGGGGCAGCGGCGACCGGCTGGAATTGTTCGTCGAATCCACCGATCCGCAGCTGATGGACTATGCCGACAACCTGACCGTCGCGCCCTGGGGCCACCTGATCGTCTGCGAGGACCGGACGGGCAACAAGATCAACCACCTCAAGGGCGTGTCGCCACAGGGCAAGCTCTACACCCTTGCCCGGCTCAATGCCGAGACCGAGCTGGCCGGCGCCTGCTTCTCGCCCGATGGCTCGATCCTGTTCGTCAACGCCTATGCTCCCGGCCGAACCCTGGCAATCCGGGGCCCGTGGCGCTCGGTTTCGGATGCTGCGGCATGATGACTGTTGGTCACGCGGGTGTCATGGTGCTGTAATGCAGGCGTGGCATTCCGCTTGACCGGTTCAGACGATGCGGGGCGGTAATGGAGGTTGGGCAGAAGCTGGCGAAGGCCGATGTGGCAGATAGCTCGCAGCGGTATTTCAACCGCGAGCTGAGCTGGCTGTCGTTCAACCGTCGCGTCCTGGCCGAAGCCTGCAATCCAGATTACCCGCTGCTGGAGCGTCTGCGTTTCCTGTCGATCTCGGGCAGCAATCTCGACGAATTCCTGATGGTCCGCGTGGCCGGCCTCTACGGCCAGGTCCGCCGCAGGATCGAGCAGACCTCGATTGACGGGCTCACCCCCACCCAGCAGCTCGCCGCCATCACTGAAGCGGTGCTGGCGCTGGAGGCTGCGCAGCAGGCCGTCTGGCAGGACCTGCGCGCCAGCCTGGCAAACGAAGGAATCACGGTGCTTGGCAAGCGGCGGGTGGACGCGGAGCGCAGCCGCTGGCTGCGCGCCTTCGTCAACGAACACGTCCTGCCGATCATCACCCCGCAGGCGATCGACCCGGCCCACCCCTTCCCCTTCGTCGCCAGCCAAGGCATCGGCATCCTGTTCTCGCTGGTCCGCACTGCGGATGGCGCGCCGGTGATGGAGATGGTGCTGATCCCCCAGCAACTGCCGCGCTTCGTGCAGCTGCCTGGGGACGAGGCCAGCTACATCGCGATCGAGGACCTGATCTGCCGCCATGCCAGCCTGCTGTTCCCCGGCTTCAAGGTGCTGGGCCACGGGGTGTTCCGGATACTGCGCGACAGCGACATCGAAATCGAGGAAGACGCCGAGGATCTGGTCCGCACCTTCCGCACCGCGATCCAGCGGCGGCGGCGCGGGTCGGTGGTGGTGCTGCGCCTGCAGGGCGATTTCGACCCGGCGGCAGAGCAGTTGCTGCGCACCCAGCTGGGCCTCGATCACGCGCTGGTGATCGATTCGCCGGGCCTGATCGGGATCGGCGGGCTGGCCGGAATCGTCGAGGAGGATCGCCCGGACCTGAAGTTCGAACCCTACAGCCCGCGTTACCCCGAACGCATCCGCGAACATGACGGCGATTGCTTTGCCGCGATCCGCGAAAAGGACATCGTCATCCACCACCCCTACGAAAGTTTCGAGGTGGTGGTCGATTTCCTGCGCCAGGCGGCCAGCGATCCCGACGTGGTGGCGATCAAGCAGACGCTGTACCGCGCGGGCAAGCAATCGGCGGTGATCGCGGCCCTGATCGCGGCGGCGGATGCCGGCAAGTCGGTGACGGCAGTGGTCGAACTGAAGGCCCGGTTTGACGAGGAGCAGAACCTGCTGTGGGCCAGCCAGCTGGAACGCGCCGGGGTCCAGGTGATCTACGGCTTCGTCGACTGGAAGACCCACGCCAAGGTATCGATGGTGGTGCGGCGCGAAGACGGCGGCTATCGCACCTACTGCCATTTCGGCACCGGCAATTATCACCCGGTCACCGCGCGGATCTATACCGACCTCAGCTTCTTCACAGCCGACCCGCGCATGGGGCGCGATGCCGCACGGTTGTTCAATTTCATCACCGGCTATGTCGAGCCGCGCCGGACCGAACTGCTGGCAATTGCCCCGCTGGGCCTGCGGACTCGGCTGGGCGAATGCATCTCCGCCGAAATCGAGCATGCCCGGGCAGGCAGGCCCGCCGCGATCTGGGCAAAGATGAATTCGCTGACCGACCCGGACCTGATCGAGCAGCTATATGCGGCCAGTAACGCCGGGGTGCAGATCAGCCTGGCGGTGCGCGGAATCTGCTGCCTGCGCCCTGGCGTGCCGGGAATGTCGGAGCGGATCACGGTCAAGTCGATCATCGGCCGGTTCCTGGAGCACAGCCGAATCTGGGCCTTCGCAAACGGCGCGCCCCTGCCCTCGCCCCGCGCGCGCGTGTACATCTCTTCAGCAGACGCCATGACCCGCAACTTCGACCGCCGGGTCGAGGTGCTGGTGCCGATCCGCAACCGCACGGTTCACGACCAGGTGCTGGACCAGGTGATGATGGCGAACCTGCTGGACACCGAGCAGAGCTGGTTGCTGGCCGCCGACGGAACCTACCAGCGGGTCGGCCCGGTCGAGCAGCCCTTCAACCTGCACCGCTATTTCATGACCAACCCCTCTCTGTCGGGACGCGGCGCAGCGCTGGGCAACGGACGCAAGGTGCCAAAGCTGGCGCTGCGGCGCGGAGCCCTTCCAGCCCGCCCAGATCGCGCCCGATCTGGTACACCTGGCGCCGGGCCACTTCCCCATTCCCGCGACAGAATGGCTCTCGAAACAACGGATTAGACATGGCGAGAGGGTCAGCGAGGGCCCGCCCCCCGGGGGCCAGCCCCGGCCCCTGCTCCTCAGGCGAATGCGCTGGCGGGTTCAGGCTGGTCCGCCGATGCCGCTTCCTGGATTGCGGCGATGAACTCGTCGGTCGCGCGCTCCCACGAGAAGGCCGCGGCAAAGGCCGCAGCTGCGACCCTGTCCAGTCTCAGCGCCTTTTCGATCGCCAGCCCAAGATCTTCGTCGAGGACGCCGATTGTTGCCGGCATCGTGCCGTCGGGGCCGCGTCCGGCCCGCCCGATCACGTCCAGCGGGCCAGGAACCGGATAGGCCGCAACCGGCACCCCGCAGGCCAGCGCCTCTACCAGGACAAGCCCGAAGGTGTCGGTCCGGCTCGGAAAAACGAAGCAGTCGGCGCTGCGATAGGCCGCTGCCAGGTCTTCGCCGGTCAGGCTGCCGGTAAACACCGCCTCCGGATAACGCCGCGAGAGGTCTTCCAGGGCGGGACCATCGCCGACGATCACCTTGGTGCCGGCGACCGGGGCGGACAGGAACGCCTCGAGGTTCTTTTCAGCGGCCACCCGGCCGACGCACAGCAGGATCGGGCGCGGCAGCAGGGCCAGATCCTCGTTTCGATCGCCCCTTGGGTTGAACAGCCAGCGATCGATCCCCCTGCTCCAGCGCCGCGTCCGGGCAATTCCGCGGCCGTTGAGTTCTGCTTCCAGGCTGGGTGTCGCAGCCAGGACCGCCCTTGCCGGCGCATGGAACCGGCGCAGGATCGGCCAGAACCGTTCGGCGCTGAGCCCCGTCCGGATCGCGGCATAGTCGGGAAAGCGAGTGTGGAACGCCGTAGTGAACGGCACGCCGTGTGCCAGGCACCAGTTGCGGGCGCTCCAGCCGATGGGGCCTTCGGTGGCGATGTGAACCACTTCCGGCCGGAAGGCACCCAGCGTGCGGCGCACGTTGAAGCGCGGCGCCATGGCCAGGCGGATCGAGGCGTAGCCGGGCAGCGGCAGGGTGAGCATCCGCTCCGAAGTGATCAGTTCCACTTCCCAGCCGCGCCGATCGAGTTCGGTCACGGTGGCGGCAAGGGTGCGGACCACGCCATTGACCTGCGGATACCATGCATCGGTGGCGATCGCGATTCTCATTCTGCAAGCTCCATGGCCAGGTGTGCCGGATTGGCGGGGGCAGCCTCGGCGGCCCATTCGACGATCGACATTGCCCCCGCCGGATCCTCGACCAGCGCGGTGCAGCTTTCGACCCAGTCCCCGTCGTTGTAATAGGTGATGCCCGCGATCTGGCGGATCTCGGCGCAGTGGATGTGACCGCAGACGATCCCGTCCATCCCGCGCTCGATAGCCTCGCGCGCGACGGCGTCCTCGAAGTCGCAGACGTACTGCACCGCGTTCTTGACCTTGCGCTTGAGGTGCGCGGAAAGCGACCAGTAGGGCAGCTTCAGCAAGCGCCGGGCAGCATTGACCAACACGTTGGCGCGCAGCAGCACTTCGTAGGCCTTGTCGCCCAGGAACGCGAGCCAGCGGTGATACAGCACTACTCCGTCGAAGCTGTCACCGTGGGTCACCAGCAGGCGGCGCCCGTCGGCGGTTTCGTGGACCGCCTCGAGCACCATTTCGACCCCGCCGAAGGTCATCCCGGCATAATCGCGGAAAACCTCGTCGTGATTGCCCGCAACGAAGATCACGCGGGTGCCCCGGTGCGCCATCTTCAGAATCCGGCGGATCACCTCGTTGTGGGAATCGGGCCAATACCAGCCCTTGCGCAGCCGCCAGCCGTCGACGATGTCCCCAACCAGATAGAGCGTCTCGCACTCGACCGAGCGCAGGAAGTCGACCAGCATGGCGGCATTGCAGCCGCGGGTGCCAAGGTGGACGTCCGAAATCCAGATGGTTCGGTAGCGCCTTTTCGGCCGGAAGCCCTTGGGATCGGGATGGAGCAGCCAGTCCGGGATGCCGAGCCGGGCGGTGAGATCCGCCGCGCCGCCGCAGTCCTGTAATTCGGCGTTGTCCAGCATCGCGCCTGCCCCACTTGCTTTGTGGTCCTGGCATATCCCCGCCACGTTGCGCCTCCGTGACGGCTTGCGGACAGATTGGTTACAGACGCAGCACTGGCGCAGCACAGGCACCAATCGTGCGAGCGGCTCCAGCCGGTGGTAGCAGGCGGATTTCCCCTACGTCGCGCTTGCCCGCCTATATAAGCAGTGTTGACATGCCGGATGAACCTTGACAGCCTCTTGGTAAGCACTGATCATATTGGGGATCGGATGCTGTTTTCTGGGAGGAAAGCGATGTTCTCAATGGCGACTCGCAGCAGGGTCTCGCGGGGGTTTCCGCACTGGGCCTGTTTTCAGGCCTGGCTCCTGTCACGGCATCCACGGCTTTTGCGGCGGACGAAGACATCGTCGTGACCGCACGGCGGCGCGAGGAGGCGGCGATCGACGTGCCCATCGCGGTCACCGCGATCGACGGCGAGGTGCTGAAGGAACGCGGCATCACCGAAATGCGCGACATCGTGGCCCAGGTTCCGAACGCCGTGATCCAGGACAACCCGGAAAGCTTCAACGTCTTTGTCAACATCCGCGGCATGCGGATCGTCGACGTCCAGGCCGAACCCAACGTCGGGCTCTATCGCAACGGCATGTACATGGGCGGCCACCGCGCCAACCTGGGCGCGCAGGTCGATATCGACCGGGTCGAAGTGCTGCGCGGGCCGCAGGGCGGATACTATGGCCGCAGCTCGATCGGCGGTACGGTCGACGTGGTCTACGCCACGCCCAAGCAGCAGCTGGGCGGCTATGCCAAGGCCACTGTCGGCTCCTACAAGCTGACCAAGCTGGAAGGGGCGGTGAACCTGCCCATCGGCGATTCCACCGCGCTGCGCATCACCGGTTGGTCCTTCAACCAGAGCGAGAGTGAACTCTACAACGAGACGCTGGGCGAATATGTCGGCGCCTACACCGATCGCGGCTTCCGCCTGGGATATGCGGTCAACCTGTCCAACCTCAGCGTGCTGTGGACGGTCGAGAAGCAGCACGCGACCGGCCCGTCGATGCGGACCTACGCGCCGTTCGGCATTGCCAACTTCGGGCCCGTCTCCACGCCCGAGACGCCTGAACTGATCCGCCGCGACACCCGCTCCGACGCGACCAAGGACCAATGGTATCTGGCGCAGGCGATAAAGTACGACGTGGGCGGATCGGAAATCTCGCTCAACACCAGCTACAAGGAATACAAGTTCGATTCGATCCAGGATTCCGACCAGACCGCGATCGGCCCCGAACAGGACAGCCGCGCCCGCCAGACCGGCATCCTGCGCGATGAAAAGACGAAGAGCTGGTTCCTGGAAGCCATGTGGGGCAGCAAGGGCAGCGGTCCGTTCTCCTGGATGGTCGGCGCGTCCTATTTCGACGAAACCTTCGACTTCGCCCGCACCATCACCTCGCGCCGCGTGACGCCCTCCTTCGGCATCCAGACCGCGCTGATCGGCTTCCCCAATGCCGGCACCCAGGTGAAGACCAAGAGCACCGCGATCTTCGTGACGGCGGGCTACAAGTTCTCCGACGCGCTCTCGATCGATGCCGGGCTGCGCTATTCGAAGGACAAGAAGACGCTGGCCTATGCGCAGGGCGTTCTGCCCACCGGCACGGGCAACACCGCACTCGACACCTTCTTCGCGGGCCTGCTGGCGGGGCCGTACCCGACCTACGCCTTCAGTTCCGAACTCAACTTCGAGAACTGGTCGCCCAACGTCAGCCTGTCGTTCAAGCTCTCGCCGGAACTGAACACCTACCTGTCCTATTCGACCGGCTTCCGGCCCGGCGCCTTCAACCTGTCGCCAACCACGCCGCAGACCATTCCCTATGGTCAGGAAACCGCGCAGAACTTCGAAGCGGGGATCAAGGGCAACTTCCTGGACGGCAAGCTGCAGGCCAGCGCGGCGGTGTTCTACATGCGGCAGAAGGACCTGCTGCTGGCGCAGACCACCTCGCTGGGCGGGGTCGACCGCACCTATCTCAGCAATGTCGGCACCGCCAGCACCTATGGCGTCGAGCTGGAACTGAACGCGCGGCCGACCGACTGGCTGCAGCTTTCGGCCAGCCTGGGCTGGCTCGATCCCAAGTTCGACGATGCCGTGGCCAACCGGGGCCTGCCCAGCCAGCAGGTGCTCAGCGGCAAGCTGATCCCCTATACCCGGCGCTGGACCGCCAATTTCTACGCCGCCGTCGATGCGCCGGTGACGGACAGCGTGGACTTCGTGGCCTCGGCCGCGCTGCGCTATGAACAGGGCGGCGTGCTGGGCGACTACTACGTGATCGACCCCTATGAGACGATGCACAAGATCGACCTTTCGGCGGGCGTGGTGATCAACAAGAAGATCCGTGTTTCGGCCTATGTGCGGAACCTGGCGGACGAGCACATCTCGCAGTTCTGGTTCTACAATCGCGGCACCAACACGTCCGAGGGGAGGACCTTCGGGATCGACGCTTCGATCCGCTTCTGAGGCGGGGCGCCCCTGCAAGTCGCTTCGCCCCGGCGGGTGACTTGCAGGGGCTGCGCCGAACCTTCACCTTTCATCGACGGATCGGCCGGCCCCCGCGCCAGCCCGGGAGTTCCATGCATGGACCATCTAAGTGTCGGCCCAGCCCAGGCGTAACGCGGACGGCAGCCAGCCGCTCACCAGCGCGCAATTGCTGGCCTTCGGATTTCCGGCGCTGACCCATGCGATGGTGGCATCGCCGGTCTATGCGATCCTCCCCACCTATTATGCCGCGAATACGGCGGTCACGCTGGCCCAGATCGGCACCATCGCCGCTTTCAGCCGCATCATCGATGCGCTGAACGATCCGGTGATGGGGCACCTATCGGACCGCACCCGCACCCGCTTCGGCAGCCGCAAGCCGTGGGTCGTCGGCGCGATCCTGTTCATGGCGATCGCGGTGTTCCAGCTTTTTTCCCCACCCAAGGACGCGACCTGGCTCTACTTCCTGGTCTGGTCGCAAGTTCTCTACACCGGCTTCACCATGTTCGAAGTGCCGCGCTCGGCATGGAGCAGCGAGATCACCCGCGATTACAACGAGCGAGCGCGGATCGGGCTTTACGTGGGCGGCTTCAACATCGCCGGGTCGCTGTTCTTCTATGCCGTGCCGATCGTCAGCGGGCTTCTGGGCGGCCATTCGCGGATCGACGGCGGCACCTTGCAGCTGATCACCATGGTCTACCTGCTGCTTATGCCGCTGGGCATTGCCGTGTCGGTCTGGCTGGTGCCGACGGGCGCGAAGGTGGAGCACAAGCAGGCGCGGATCAGGGACGTGCTGGGCACGATCCGGCGTTCCCGTCCGGCGCAGTGGTTCTATTCGGCCTCGATCCTGTGGGGGCTTGGCCAGGGCGTCGTGGTCGGCTGCTCGTTCCTGTTCTATACCGAATACATGCGCCTGCCGGGGCACTACGCGATCATCATGGTCGTGCTGTTCGTAACCGAGATCGTCTCGCTGCAGCTGTGGGCGCGAATCCTGCCCCGCTTCGACCGGCACCGGGTGTGGGCGTTCTGGATCGGCGCGACGGCGCTGATCGGACCCTTCCTCCTGCTGGTGCCGCGCGGCGAGGCGGCGCTGCTGCCGGTGCTGTGCTTCGTGGTGGTGCGCGGTTTCCTGACCGCGCCGACCAACTTCCTGCCCGGCGCGGTGCTGGGCGATGTGATCGACCACGACATCCTGAAATCCGGATCGAACAAGGCCGGCAACCTGTTCGCGGTGCACATGGTGCTGGTCAAGATCGCGATGGCGACCGGCGGCGCGGTGGCCTTCAACGTGCTGGACACAATGGGCTATCGGGTCGGCGCGGCCAATTCGACAAGCGCGCAGACCGGCCTGCTGGTCACCTATTTCCTGATCCCGGCGATCTTTCACATCGCCATGGCGCTGGTTGCCTGGCGCTTCCCGATCGCCCGGCGCGAGCAGCGGATCATCCAGGCGCGCATTGCCCAGCGCAGCGAGCGGCAAGCAGCGAGCGGCGAGGCCTGACCCCGCCGCCCGCGCCAGCAGTCAAATCCGCCCGTCTGGGAATGGCCAGGGCGAATCCAGTTCCGCAATCCGCGCCAGCCGCAGCAGCACGTCGTCGCGGTGGCGCCGCGCGGTCACTTGCAGCCCCACTGGCAGCCCGGCCGAGGTGAAGCCCGCGGGGATCGAGATCGACGGGTTCCAGCAGGCATTGGCCAGCATCCCGAACGGCTCGGCTCCGGTTTCCGAAGCATCGCGCCCGTCGACCACCCTGGGAACCAGCTCGCTGGCACCGTAAGGCGCGCAGGACGTGGCCGGGGAGAGCAGCAGGTCGGTCTGCGTGAACAGGTCAGCCACCTGCCGCTCCAGCAGATAGACCTGCTCCCATGATTGCTTCACGTCGATCTCGTCCTTGCGGGCACGGATCTTGGACAGCAGGCTCTGCACCGGGGCCGAGAGCATGTCGAAACCATCGGGCAGGATGCCGTCGCGCACGAAATCGGCCTCAAGGTTGCTGCCCATGATCGCGCCGAAATGGCGGTAGATGTTGACCGGATGGAACGGCACCTCGCGCTCTTCCAGCCGGGCGGCGCGGGTCAGGCGGCTGGCGGCCTCTCGGGCAATCTCGATCACTTCCGGCTCGACCGGGGCATAGCCATAGTCCGGCGTCCAGACCGCGCGCAGTCCGGCAACGTCCAGCGTCTCGATGCTATGCTCGAACGAGCCCGGGAAGGCCGGGAGCGACTGCCGGTCGCCATCGTGCGGCCCGCCCGCGACGTCGAGGTGCCGCGCGGCGTCGGCGGCAGTGCGCACCAGCGCGCCGTGGACCGACCAGTTGGCAAACCCGTTCATCTTGGGAATCCGCCCGTGGCTGGGCTTCAAACCGATGATCCCGGTGAAGGCGGCGGGTTCGCGGATCGATCCGCCCGCATCGGTGCCGGTCGCCAGCGGGACCATGCCCGCTGCCACCGCAGCGGAAGAACCGCCGCTGCTGCCGCCAGGCGTCGTGTCCAGGTTCCACGGATTGCGGGTGGTGCCCCACAGCTTCGAGGTGGTGGCCGAATCCATCCCGAATTCGGAACAGGCGGTCGTCCCCACGATCACGGCCCCGGCCGCGCGCAGGCGGGCGACATGGCGCGAATCCTCCTTTTCGGGGGCGGCATCGCGCAGGAACCAGCTGCCCTGGGTCATCGGGAAGCCCTTGCAGGCCTCCATGTCCTTGACCCCGATCGGCACGCCCGCAAGCAGGCCGGGATCCTCCCCGGCGGCCACCTTGCGGTCGATCTCCTCGGCGGCCTGCATCGCCCCTTCGGCGTCGAGCATGACGAAGGCGTTCACCGCGCCGTTCATCCGCTCGATCGCATCCAGCGAATCGCGCACGCGCTGCACTGCCTTGAGCTGTCCCTTGCGGATCAGGTCCGCGGATTCCACGAGTGTCTGCACTATCGTCACCTTGCCAGTTCGTTGCATTTCAGGGCGGGGCGGGTCTTGCAAGTCTGTCGTCGGCGCGCGGTCGGCGCTGCGGTGAAACTTGCGCCACCAGTGTGAGCATTGTTGACATCAAACGATTCGCCGTTCAACATCCAAAATGATCAGCGATCACATTGAACGAATTGCTGACGCGCAGGACTGGAACAGACTGGTCATGGAGGATTGAATGAGGTCGAAGCATACTATGCGCTCGTCGCTGCTGGCAGCCGTGGCGGTCATGGCACTCGTGGATTGCGCCCCGGCACTGGCGCAGGATACCGCCCCGGCGGAAGGCGCCAGCAATGGCAATTCCGAAGCGATCGTCGTCACCGCCCGCCGCCGCGCCGAAGTACTGACCGAAGTTCCGGCCACCGTCAGCGTGGTCGATGGCGCGATGCTGCGTGACCAGGGCATCTCCAACATCCGCGAAATCGTCGGCCTGGTGCCCAATGCGGTGATCCAGGATTCCGCGAACGGCCTCAACACCTTCATCAACATCCGCGGGATGCAGCTGGTCAACACCCAGGCCGAACCGAACGTGGGCGTCTACCGCAACGGGCTTTACGCCGGCGGCCACCGCCAGAGCCTGGGCGCGCAGGTCGACATCGAACGGGTCGAAGTGCTGCGCGGCCCGCAGGGCGGCTTCTATGGCCGCAGCTCGCTGGGCGGAACGGTGGACATCATCGCCACCATGCCCAAGGCGGAGCTGGGCGGCTATGTCCGCGCTTCCTATGGCAGCTATCGCCGCAGCGAGTTCGAAGGCGCGATCAACCTGCCGCTGTCCGATACCATCGCGGTGCGCCTGACCGGCTGGCACTTCAACCAGACGCGCGGCGAGATGAAGAACGAGACGCTGCAGGAATATATCGGCAAGATGACCGACAAGGGCCTGCGCGGCACGCTGAAGGCCCAGCTGACGCCGGAATTCACCATCCAGGCCATGGCCGAATACCAGGAATACGACGGTCCCTCGCTGATTTCCTTCGCGCCGAACGGGATCACCGGCAACGGCCTGACCTTCCAGCCGTCCAAGAAGGAAACCTTCTCAAAGGTGTTCCGCGACACGCCTTCGGTATCGGCCAAGTCCAACGCCTATTTCTTCCTCAAGGCGGAATACGACGCGGGCTTTGCCACCTTCGCGCTCAACGGCAGCTACCGCGAATACCGCTTCAACGCGACCTATGACCTTGACCAGACCGACCTCGGCCCGCCGTTCAATGTCAAGGGCGTTACCTCGCCGCGCGACAAGGTGGAAGACACCTATGTCGAGGCGCTGATCACCTCCAGCCAGGACGGTCCGTTCACCTGGATGCTGGGCGCTTCCTACTTCAAGGAAAACTACGCCTATGACGTCCACAGCGATTACATCCTGAACGTCGATGCGGTCACCGGCATGCCGCTGGGCCTCGGCGTCCAGTCGATCCCGGTCGGCGCGCCCAAGCCCGGCACCACGATCACCACGGATTCGCGCTCGGTCTTCGCCACGGCAGCCTACGAGATCACCGACCAGCTGACGCTGAGCGGCGGCCTGCGCTACAATTCCGACCGCAAGCGGCTGAAGTTCCTGTCGGGGATCGAACCGATCGCGAATCCGACCCTGGCCTTCGTCGCCAATGCGGCGTTCTCGTCCACTTTCCCGACCTACAACCTCAGTTCGGAAAAGACGTTCAACTTCACCTCGCCCACGGTGACGCTGCGCTACATGCCCAGCAAGAACCTGAACTTCTACGCCACCTACGGCACCGGCTTCCGTCCCGGCGCATTCAACCTGACCCCGGTTTCGGCCGACACGATCCCCTATGACGAGGAAACCGCCAAGAACTTCGAGGTCGGCTTCCGCGCCAGCCTGATGGACGGCAAGCTCGCGATCATCGGCGCGCTGTTCTACATGCCGCAGGACAACGTGCTGGTCACCCAATCGACCCCGCTGGCCCAGTCGTTTTACGCCAATGTCGGCTCCAGCAAGACCAAGGGGCTGGAACTCGAAATCCTTGCCCGGCCGACCTCGTGGCTCAGCGGCGGCGTCTCGCTCGGCCTGCTCGATGCGCGGTTCGACAAGGCGACTGTCAATGCCGGGCGCCCCAATGCCTTCGTGCTGGATGACAAGATCCTGCCCTACACCCGGCGCGGCTCGATCAACGCCATGGTCAACATCGACGCGCCGATGACCGACAGCCTGGACTTCGTCGCCAATGGCGTGTTCCGGTTCGAATGGGGCGGCGTGCTGGGCGACTACGTGGGGGTCAGCAATCCCTATCCCGCCTACAACAAGATCGACTTGCAGGCGGGCCTGCAGCTGCACAACAAGACTCGCCTGACGGTGGGGGTCAAGAACCTGCTCGATGAGCACGTGCCGCAGTTCTACTTCTACAACGGCGCGCAGACGGTCACCCCCGGGCGGACCTTCAGCGTCGACCTGAGCCACCGGTTCTGACCGGCGGCACGGCACACAAGCACGGAGAAATGTTGATGTCGGCTCTTGATGGCAAGGTAGCGCTGGTGACGGCGGCGGGACAGGGGATCGGGCGAGCCATCGCCGAAACCTTCGCCGCAGCCGGGGCAAAGGTCATCGCGGCCGACATCAACGCGGACGCGCTGGACAGCCTCCAGGGTGTCGAGCGGCTGCGGCTGGATGCAACCGATCCGAAGGCGATTGCGGCGGCTGCCCGCGCCCACGGCGATGTCGGGATTCTCGTCAACGCGGTGGGCTTCGTCCACGCCGGAACGATCCTCGATTGCGATCCGGAGGCCTGGGACGCCTCGATCCGGATCAACGTCACCTCGATGTATCACACTATCCGCGCCTTCCTCCCGGCCATGCTGGAGCGGGGCACGGGCGTGATCCTCAACATCTCCTCGGTGGCCAGCTCGATCAAGGGCGTGCCCAACCGCTTCGCCTATTCCGCCACCAAGGCGGCGGTGAACGGCCTGACCAAGTCGATCGCGGCCGATTTCGTCGGCCAGGGCATCCGCTGCAACGCGATCTGCCCGGGGACGGTCGAATCCCCCTCGCTGCAGGACCGCCTGCGCGCGACCGGCAATTACGAACAGGCGCTGGCCGATTTCCGCGCCCGGCAGCCGATGGGACGCCTCGGCCACCCGGAAGAGGTCGCCGCCATGGCCCGCTATCTTGCCAGCGACGAGGCCGCCTTTACCACCGGGCAGACCTACATCATCGATGGCGGCTGGGCGAACTGAGCCCGGCCAGCCGCAAGGAAGGATAATCGCGTGAAGTTCTTTCGTCATGGCCCGGCAGGGTCGGAAAAGCCCGGCGTGCTCGACAGCCAGGGCACCATGCGCGACCTGTCCGGTCATATTGCCGATATCGACGCCGCGCTGCTGACGCGCGGACCGGACCTGGGCCTGGGCACGCTCGACCTGCAATCCCTGCCCGAAGTGGCGGCGGGCACGCGGATCGGGCCCTGCGTCGGCGGGATCGGCAAGTTCGTCTGCATCGGCCTCAACTATTCCGACCATGCGGCGGAAACCGGACAGGAAGTCCCGCCGGAACCGGTGGTGTTCATGAAGGCGACCACCGCGATCTGCGGGCCCGACGACAATATCGAAAAGCCGCGCGGCTCCACCAAGCTCGACTGGGAAGTCGAACTCGGCCTCGTCATCGGCAAGCGCGCCAAGTACGTCAGCGAAGCCGAGGCGATGGACCACCTGTTCGGTTACTGCGTGATCAACGACGTGTCGGAGCGCCAGTTCCAGAACGAACGCCACGGCACCTGGGACAAGGGCAAGGGCTGCGACACCTTCGGCCCGATCGGCCCCTGGCTGGTCACCCGTGATGAAGTGGCCGACCCGTGCCAGCTCCACATGTGGCTGGAGGTCAACGGCAAGCGGTTCCAGAACGGCTCGACCGCGACCATGGTCTACAAGCCGGCCTTCCTGATCAGCTATGTCTCGCAGTTCATGACCCTGCTGCCCGGAGACGTGATTTCCACCGGCACCCCGCCCGGCGTGGGCCTGGGCCAGAAGCCGCCGGTGTTCCTGCACGTTGGCGACCGGATCGAACTGGGGATCGAAGGCCTCGGCACCCAGCGCCAGATCGTGGTCGGCGCGGCCTGACGCAGCGCGGCAATGGACGGACGGACCCAAGGGAGCGAAACTTGACCAGTCCGGACAATAGCACCCAGCGGCCGCTTTCCGGAACGGAGCTGCTCGCTTTCGGCTTCCCCGCGATGAGCCACGCGCTGGTCGCCGGGGCGGTCTACACCGTGCTGCCGACCCATTATGCGGCCAACACCGCGATTACCCTCGCGCAGATCGGCACGGTTGCCGGGCTCAGCCGGATCATCGACGCGCTGAACGACCCGCTGATGGGCTTCCTGTCCGACCGGACGCGAAGCCGCTTCGGCAGCCGCAAGCCGTGGATCGCCGCAGCAATCCTGTTCTGCGTGGCAGCGGTGTTCCAGCTGTTTTCGCCGCCCCGCGACGCAACCTGGGTCTATTTCCTGGTCTGGTCGCAGGTGCTCTAAACCGGCTTCACCATGTTCGAGGTGCCGCGCTCCGCCTGGGGTGCGGAGATCAGCCGCGATTACAACGAACGCGCGAAGATCGGGATGTACGTGGGCGGCTTCAACATCGCCGGCGCGCTTTCGTTCTACCTCGTGCCGATTGCCATGGGGATGCTGGGCGGCAGTTCGGAGATCACCGGCGAGACGCTGGGCCTGATCGCCTGGATCTATGCCATCGTCATGCCGGTTGGCATTCTGGCCTGCCTGTGGATCGTGCCGCAGGGGCGCAAGGTGGATCACAAGCAGACCACGCTGCGCGATGTCGGGACAACGATCCTGCGCTCCCTGCCGGCGCGGCGGCTGTTCGCCATCGTCTCGCTGTGGGGCGTGGGCCAGGGCGCCTTCGTCGGCTGTGCCTTTATCTTCTACAGCGGCTACATGGGGCTGGGAAAATCCTTCGCCCTGATCATGGGGCTGCTGTTTCTGGTCCAGGTCCAGGTCCTGGCCCTGCCGATCTGGTCGTGGATCCTGCCCCGGTTCGACCGGCACCGCGTCTGGGCGTTCTGCATCGGCGGCGGCGCGCTGCTGGCCCCGCTATTGCTGCTGTTGCCGCGCGGCGAGGCGGCCCTGCCATGGCTGCTGCCGCTGGTGGTGGCCCAGGCCTTCCTGATGGCTCCGCCCAACTTCCTGCCCGGAGCGGTACTGGGCGACGTGATCGACTATGACACACTGAAAAGCGGAACCAACAAGGCCGGCAACCTGTTTGCAGTTCACATGGTGCTGATCAAGGTGGCCATGGCGCTGGGCGGAGCGGTCGCCTTCAACCTGCTCGAGCTGGTGGGCTACAAGGTGAACCAGGCCAACAGCGATTTCGCGAACCACGGCCTGCTGGCCGTGTTCATCGGCATTCCGCTGGTGTTCCACGGGGCCATGGCGGCGCTCGCCTGGAATTTCCCGTTGGGGCGCAGGCGCCACGGCATCATCAGCCGCCGCCTGCAATCGCGCCGCCTGCCATTGGCCGACCCCGCACTCGAATAAACCAGTTCACCCGCAGTTTGCACATCAGGGGCCGGGCCGTATTCTGCCCGCCGACGAAAGGAGCATGCCATGCGCATCGGTACCGTCAGGGAAATCAAGAACCACGAATACCGCGTCGGACTGACGCCCGAAAGCGTCCGCGAACTGGTCGCGCACGGCCACGAGGTCTGGGTCGAAACCGGCGCCGGAACCGGCATCGGCGCCAGCGATGCAGACTACGTGGCGGCAGGCGCAGTCATCCAGGGCGCGGCTGCGGACATCTTCGCCGGGTGCGAGATGATCGTGAAGGTCAAGGAACCGCAGGCGGTGGAACGCGCCCAGCTGCGCCGCGGGCAGATTCTCTACACCTACCTTCACCTCGCGCCCGATCCGGAGCAGACCGCTGATCTGGTCAAGTCGGGCGTTACCGCGATCGCTTACGAGACCGTCACCGGTCCGGGCAATTCGCTGCCGCTGCTGAAACCGATGAGCCAGGTTGCGGGCCGCATGTCGATCCAGGCGGGGGCGACCGCGCTGGAGAAGGCGCACGGCGGGCGCGGCGTGCTGCTGGGCGGGGTGCCCGGCGTGCTGCCCGCGCGGGTCGTGGTGATCGGCGGCGGCGTGGTCGGCTTCAATGCCGCGCAGATGGCGGTCGGCATGGGGGCGGAAGTGACGATCCTGGATCGCGATCCCGCCGCGCTGGAGCGGCTCGACAGCCACTTCGAGGGCCGCGCCCGCACGCTCTATTCGGGCCGCGCCGCCCTTGCCGCCGAAATCGCCAGCGCCGATCTGGTCATCGGCGCCGTGCTGGTGCCCGGCGCCGCCGCGCCCAAGCTCGTCACCCGCGCCATGCTGGCCACGATGAAGCCCGGCGCCGTGCTGGTCGACGTCGCGATCGACCAGGGCGGCTGCTTCGAAACCAGCCGCGCCACCACCCATGCCGATCCCACCTACATCGTGGACGGCATCGTTCATTACTGCGTTGCCAACATGCCCGGCGCGGTCGCCCGGACCAGCACCTACGCGCTCAACAATGTCACCCTGCCCCATGCGCTCAGGATTGCGGACCTGGGCTGGAAGGCCGCCCTGCAGGCCGACCCCGACCTGGCGGCGGGTCTCAACGTGCACGATGGCAGGATCACCTGCGAGCCGGTCGCCCGCGAGCTTGGTTACCAATACGTTCCGGTGAAACTGGTGCTCTGAAGGCGCAGCCGGGCGGCGCGGCTGGCGGCACGGCGCGGCATTGCCCGCGCCCGGGGTCAATCCGCGCTTGCGCGGCCCGGTTTGCCATGCTTGAGGCATGAACAAGGGGGAAATTCCGGCTCGGCGCGAGTCGGTTCACCCCCGCGGCATGTCTTTTTCAGTAGCACGGCAGGTACGTTCGAAATCATGAAGGCCGCCAAAACCGCGAAGGCGGGCACGCCCAGCGCGCCGCCAGAGCCCTACCACAAGGGCAACGTCCCGGAACGGCTGCTTGAGGCTGCCGAGCGCATCCTGGCCAACGAGACTGTCGAGGATATCACCGCCCGCCGCCTGTGCCGCGAAGTCGGCGTGACCTCTGCCAATTTCTACAACCACTACCCCAGCCTCGATTACCTGCTGCTGGAAATCGCGGCCAAGGGCTTTGCCGCGCGCGCCGGGGTAATGAAGAAGATCCTGAAAAGCGATCTTTCGATTGAGGACAAGGTCGTGACCTGCGCGGTCAGGACCGTCGACCTCAGCCTCAAGCACCCGCAGCTGTTCCGCCTGATGTACGGCTACATCAAGAACCGCAACCAGAACGAGAACTACGAACAGCAGGCGGATGCGTCGCTCGCGATCCTCACCCACATCGTCTATGGCGAGGACATCTACCGCCCGGACGACATCCTCTGGTCGCACGAGAATTGCCAGAAGGCCTATGCGATCCTGGCCTTCATCTATGGCCTGGCGGTTTCAATCTCCAACAACCTGATCTCTAACCCGGTCGGCACGCGCAAGGCGATGCTGCTCCTGGTCGAGGATCTGACCCGGACCTACCTGAAGGGCCTCTCCTAGGTTCAGGTCCGGGCCGGCCGGCGTCCGCGCCTGCGCTCCTTCCAGCCCCCAGACGCATCGATACCGCGTGCTGGCGCGTCGGTCCTTCCCGCGCGCGCATCCGGCAGCGCCTTTGCGGGATTGACCTGCCCGACTCGATATGTACAGTGATCACATTGTGAACATTGATCACCCGGCGTGCGCTGGCAGAGGAGAGGACAGATGTTTCCCGATCAGGCTTCGAAATCGAGCAGGTTGTTCGAACGCGCGTGCAAGGTCATGCCGGGCGGCAATTCGCGCCACACCGTCTACTTCCCGCCCTATCCGGTCTACGCCGCCCGCGCCGAGGGTGCACGGGTTACCGATGTCGACGGCACGACCCGGCTTGACTTCATCAACAACTATTCCTCGCTGATCCACGGCCACTGCCACCCGGAAGTGACCGCCGCGATCGCCCGCCAGGCGGGCCAGCTGACCGCCATCTCGCTGCCAACCGAGGCGGAGATCGAACTGGCCGAGATCATCTGTGAGCGCATGCCCTCGGTGGAGCAGATCCGCTTTGCCAATTCCGGCACCGAAGGCGTGATGATGGCGATCAAGACCGCCCGCGCCTATACCGGCCGGCGGATCATCGCCAAGATCGAGGGCGCCTACCACGGCAGCGACGATACCGCTGCCGTCAGCACCTACCCCCCGCCGCAGCTGCTGGCAGATCCGGCAGAGGGCAAGGGCATTCCCGAAACCGGGACCGGCCCCGGCACTGCCTCGGACGTGATCACCCTGCAGATGAACGACGTCGAGGCCGGACGCACCCTGCTGCGCAAGCACGGTGCGGAAGTGGCGGGCGTGCTGATCGATCCGCTGGTCAAGAACCTGGCCTACCAGCCGGCCAGCATCGAATTCCTGACCATGCTGCGCGAGGAAACCCGCAGCCTTGGCGCCATGCTGATCTTCGACGAGGTCTACAGCCTGCGCCTGGGCTATGGCGGCGCGCAGGAAACGCTGGGCATCCATGCCGACATCACCGCGATGGGCAAGATCATCGGCGGCGGCCTGCCGGTCGGCGCGGTCGGCGGTTCGGCCGAGGTGATGACGGCGGTGTTCGATTCCCGGATGGGCAAGGCCCGGATGACTCACGGCGGCACCTACAATGCCAATCCGCTGACCATGGCGGCGGGCGCGGTCGCCATGCGGCTGTTCGACCGGGCGGCGTTCGAGCGGCTCAATGACCTGGGTGACCGTCTGCGCGCGGGGCTCAAACAGGTGATTGCAGCCAGCGGCGCGCGGGCGCAGGTGCGCGGCGCGGCCTCGATCACCGGGCTGTTCCATTCCGACGGGGTGGGCGAAACCTACCGCGACCTGATCAAGGTGCGCATGGCCAATCCCGACATGGGCCAGCGCGCCGAGCTGTTCTTCCACCATATGCTCAACAACGGCGTGCTGATGGGCGCGCCCGGTTTCTTCGTGCTGTCCACCGCCCTGACCGAGGCAGACATCGACCATGTCGTGAATCAGGCCTATGAAGCCTTCAAGCTGATCGGAAAGCAGGCCGCATGACCATCAGGCAGGAACACCGCCACACACCTTCCGGAAAGATCCGCGCGCGCGGCGCGGGCGTGCCATTCGTCGGCACGCCGGGACCGTGCAACGCAATAACCGATGTCGCCGGGGTCGAGGTCGGCTATCAGACCCTGATCCGCGGCGATGGTCCGCTGGTTGTCGGGCAAGGCCCGGTCCGCACAGGGGTTACGGCGATCTTCCCGCGTGGGCGCGGCAATCCCGAAGGCGGGGCCTATGCCGGCTACTTCAGCATGAGCGGCAACGGCGAGATGAGCGGCGCGGCCTTTGCCGAGGAGCGCGGCCGGTTCGACGGGCCGATCACCATCACCAACACCCATTCCTGCGGCCTGACCCGCGACGTGACCGCGCGCTGGCTGTTCGAACAGCACCGGGATTCGGCCAAGACCGACCAGCCCTTCTACCTGCCGGTCTCGGCTGAAACCCATGATGGGCCGCTCAACGACATCAACGGGCATCACGTGAAGCCGGAAGACGTCGTCGCTGCTTTCGAGGACGCGCGCAGCGGCTGGATCGAGGAAGGCAGCGTCGGCGGCGGCACGGGGATGCGCTGCTTTGAATTCAAGGGCGGGTCCGGCACGGCCTCGCGCGTGGTCAACTATGCCGGGCGCGACTACACCGTGGGGGCCTTCGTCCAGTCGAATTTCGGCAAGCGCCACCTGCTCAGGATCGCCGGGGTGCCGGTGGGGCTGGAACTGCCGATCGTCGATTTCTCGCCGCCCGAATACGGGTCGATCATCGGCGTGGTGGCAACCGACGCGCCAATGGCCCCGCACCAGCTGCGCCGGATCGCGCGCCGCGCGGCCTATGGCATTTCGGCGACGGGCGGGATCGCTTCCAACGAATCCGGCGACCTGTTCCTGGCCTTCTCGACCGCAAACGAGGCTGCCGTGCTGCAGCACGAAGGACTGGTGACCGCCGAATTCGTCGGCGAGGCGGCGATGAGCCGGTTCTACGAAGCGACGATCCAGGCGGTCGAGGAAGCGATCATGAATTCCATGTTCGCCAACCAGACGATGACCGGGATCAACGGCTTCACCGTGCGCGCCCTGCCGGTGGATCAAGTCCAGGACATCCTGCGCAAGTACAACCGGCTGGTCGAAGTGGACTGACAGCTAAGTTCTGGGGGCGGCCAGCGCCTGCCCCCGGACTTCAGCCCCCGGCTTTCACCCTGCGGCGTGCTGCTGGTTCCAGCGGAACACCACCGGCTGCCACAGCTCGTTGGCGCCTTCCGCATTCATCAGCATGCAGATCCCCGCGCCCGTATCGGGGAAGATCGAATAGATGCTGCGCCAGCCGATCGAGCCGCCCGAATGGTGGACGTTGAGCAGCCCGCCCAGATCGAGGATCACGTGGCCCAGCCCGGCGCGGAACTGCCGGTCATCGATATCGAAGGCGTGGCCGTGGTCGGAATGCATTGTCTCGACCGAAGCCGGGCTCAGCGCCCCGCCCCCCTTGCCCCGGCCCGGAATGGCCATGCCCGCGCAGGCGAACCGGGCAAGATCGGCGATCGAGGCATAGACTCCGCCCGCCGCGCCGCACAGCCAGCGATAGTCCTGGATCGGCTGTCCCTGCCGGTTGTGGGGCCGCGCATAGGGCAGCCCTTCGTGGCGGGCGAAGCAGGCGCTGTCCATGCCCAGCGGAGCGAACACCGCTTGCGCGACATAATCCGCGAAGCTTGTGCCGGTGATGTCCTCGACCCCCAGTTCGAGCAGGCCGAAGCCCGCGTTCGAGTAGTTCCAGCCCTGCCCCGGCGGATGGGTGACGGTGATGATGTCGTCGTCACGCGGCAAGTCCCAGTACTCATAGTGCGCGGTCTGTTCGGCATTGGGCTGCGGGAGGCGGCCCTGCATCGCGTCGAGCAGCGTGTATTGGGTCTGGTCAAGCTCTACCCCGCGAAACCCCGCCACGGTCACACCCGCATGATGGCTCAGCAGACGGCGCGGGGTGACGAGGGAGAGGTCGAAGTGCTCCGATGGCGGCAAGGTCCAGCGCCGGTGATAGTCCCCGATGGGCCGGTCGAGATCGAGCCGCCCCTGCTCCACCAGCGTCATGACCGCCCAGGCGGCAATCGACTTCGACACCGATTGCAGGCTGAAGCGGGTGTCCGCCGTCACGGCCTCGCCGCCCGCCCGGTCCGCTGTGCCGAAGCAGATAATCTCCGTGGGCGCAAAGTCCCGGATCAGCGCGACCGCGCAGCCCGGCACGTTCAGCCGCTCCATTTCCGCAGGCAGAGACTGCCGCAGTTCTTCCGCGAAAGTGTCGCTCATCGTCTTGTTCCCCCGCCAGTCACGCCAGCGAGCGCGACACGACTTCCTTCAGCGTCGGTGAAATCCCCGGCGTGTCCGCCACGCGCTGCAGTTCCGCCCGCATCAAGCCCCGGCGCGGCTCGTCATAACGGCGCCACTGGTCCAGCTGCGGCATGAAATAGGCCGGACGCCCCCGCCCCATCTGGTCCATCATCAGCAGCCGGTCGGCGAGGAAGCGATAGCCCTTGCCGGAGGGATCGTGGAAGGTCACCCGGTTCTGGCGGAACAGGCTGCCGTAATAGGCGGCGGCGCGCGCGGTGTTCTGGATGTCGAAGCCGGGATGCCCCTCCAGCGCGATGATCTCGTCGATCACGCCGGGCGCGCGGGCCAGAGCATAGGCCTTGAACCACTTGTCGACCACAAGCGGCTGGTCCTTGCAGGCTTCGTAGAACGCATCAAGCGCGGCCTTGCGCTCCGGATGGTCGACATGGCTGATCAGGCACAGCGCTTCGAACTTCTCGGTCATCGAAGGACCGTTGCGGACCTGCGCGAGGCACAGCTGCGCGGCTTCCTCGTCCCCGCCCGCCAGCAGCAGGTCGAGCAATGCGGAACGCAGGCTGCGGCGCGAGATAGCTGCGGACGACAGGTCTGCCGGATCGGTCGCGCCAAGTTCGCGGTAGAGCGCGGTCATTTCCTGGCCCAGTTCCTCGGCAATGGCGCGCTTGACCGCCTGGCGGGCAGCCATATGCCCATCGAGCGGAACCCGCTCCAGTCCCTCACTCAGCGCGGGCTCATCAGGGATCGCCAGCATCTGCGCGACCAGCCCGGGCGCCCCAGCCGCCTTTTCCGCGATCAGCCGCCGTGCCAGCGTGACAATCGACGGCGGCACATCCCGCGCCATGTCTTGCTCAGGATAAGCGGCGAGAGCGCGGACCGTGCGGATGAACAGCTGCTGCGCGCTGTTCCAGGCGACGAAGGCATCGTCGTCGTGCAGCGCCAGCAGAACAAGATCCTCGTCCGGCAGCTCGCACTCCAGCGTCACCGGGGCAGAGCATTGCCGCAGGATCGAAGGCACCGCCCGTCCCTCAAGCCCGTCGAAACGGAGGATCTGCGTCCAGTCGGTCAGGTGGACCAGCTGCGGCTCACCGATCATCGCGCCGTCGCCATCCAGCAGGGCGATCCGCACCGGAATGTGCATCGGCCCGCCCGGTCCCGGCTTGTCCGGCGCGCGCTGGGTCAGCGTCAGCATGGACTGACCCTGGCCCGCGTCATGGCTCCATTGCGCCGCCACGGTCGGGCGGCCCGCCTGCCGCAGCCACTTGCGGAACAGCGTCAGGTCCAGCCCCGTTTCGGCCGCGAAGGTATCGAACAGGTCCTCGATGGTGACGGCCTGCCCGTCGAACCGGTCAAGATAGGCGCGGATCGCGCTGGCGAAGGCCTCGGGCCCGACCATGGTCCGCAGCATGCGGAGCACTTCGGCGCCCTTTTCGTAGATCGTGGTGGTGTAGAAGTTCTCGATCTCGACGAATTCGGTCGGCTGCACCGGGTGAGCGGCGGGACCGTCATCCTCGGGAAACTGGTTGCGGCGCAGCGCCTTGACCTGCTCAATCCGGTAGGTGCCCGCTTCCAGCTCGTCCTCCATGAACAACTGGTCGCGCAGGCGGGTAAGGCCTTCCTTCAGGCTGAGCTGGAACCAGTCGCGGCAGGTGACGCGGTTGCCGGTCCAGTTGTGAAAGTATTCGTGGCCGATGATCCGCTTGATCAGCGAAAATTCCTCGTCCGTGGTGATCGCGGGATCGGCGATGATCCCGTCCGCCCCGAACAGGTTGAGGCCCTTGTTCTCCTGCGCGCCCGCATAGGCTGGCAGGGCGACCACGTTGTAGACCGGCAGGTCGTATTCGAGGCCAAACACCCGCTCGTCCCAGGCAAAGGCGGCCTTCAGGCTGGCCATCGCAAAGTGGCAGCGCGCGGCCTCGCCGGGTTCGGCCAGGATCGCCACGTCAACCGCGCGCCCGCTGGCGGTGACGTAGCGATCGCGCAGGGCATCGAACCGCCCCGCGATCATCGCGAAAATGTAGCTGGGCTTGGCGTAAGGGTCTTTCCACAAGGCCCAGTGGCGGCTGCCCTCGCTGCCGGAGCCGCACTGTTCGCCGTTCGACAGCAGCGTCGGAAATTGCTCGCGTACCGCTTCCAACCGGACGGTGTAGACGGTCAGGACGTCCGGGCGGTCCGGGAACCAGGTGATCCGGCGGAATCCCTCCGCCTCGCACTGGGTCGCCAGCACTCCGGAATGCCAGAACAGGCCCTTCTTCGCCGGATTTTGCGAGGGGTTGATGACGACTTCGGTTTCCAGCCGAAACCGGCGCGGCGGGTGGTGGATCACCAGCCGGTCGGGCGTGGCGGTATATTCCTCGCTCGCCAGGTCTCGCCCGTCGATCCGGACCCAGTTCAGCTCCAGCTGCTTGCCGTCCAGCTCCAGCGCGGGCACACCGTCGCCGTCATCCTTCGCCTCGATCTCCAGCACCGCGCGGACCACCGTGCGTTCGGGATCGAGCGCGACGTCGAGCGCGATACTCGGAATCGCGAAGGGATAGGGCTGGTAATCCGCCAGCTGCGTCAGCGCCTTGGCCATCAGGCGTCTTCCGGCACGCGCTCGGCGCGCAGGAACTCGATGTCCCCGGCGGCGTAGGAGATCAGCGTCTGGGCGCGGCCGTCCGGGCCATATTCCACGGCAGTTTCGCTCGGCACCTGCTGGGTGAAGAACCGGCCGCTTTCGTCCATGTAGATCGGCCGCGGTGGCAGGATCAGGCCCTGGATGTGGCTGTGGAGCTGGCCGTCCTCGACCCAGATGTCGAGATGGGGGGCGTCGATCCCCGAAACGATCCGGTAGCGCCCGACATAGCGCTGCATCTCATCGCCGACGATCGGCACGATCCGGCGCGGCGCGCGCATGTAGCCCTGCCAGTCGAAGGCGGCGGCCATGCCGTTCATCACCTCGTAGTAGAGCATCAGCCCGCTCAGGCAGTTGGTCAGCACCACGCCGCCCCAGCCCTGTTCGAGGTTGCAGGTGGTGTTGCACTGGTAGCCTTCGTTGGAGCCGCCGTGGGCAAAGCGCTTGCCGGCGCCCGAGCCGAAGATCTCCCAGCCCAGGCCGAATTGGCCGCCGCCCTGGTTTTCCATCATCTGCCGCGCGGTTTCCCGGCCGAGCAGGACATTGCCGCGCCCGAGCCAGGCGTTGCGGCATTCGATCATGAAGCGGGCATAGTCCGGCGCGGAGGTATAGACCCCGCCTGCCGCAAGCTGCGGCGTGAAGGTATAGGCGCCGTTCACCACCCGTCCGTCGACATGGTGCCCCTTCGCCGCGAGCGGACGCAGCGCCTCGGGCAGCGGCTGGTCGAAGGCGGTGCGGCTCATCCCCAGCGGCTCGAAGATCTTCGAGCGCGCCAGGCTGGCAAAGTCGGTGCCGTTCATTTCCTCCAGCAACAACTGGACGACCGAGGTGCCGCCGCCCGAATAGCGCACCGATTCCCCCGGCAGCTTGTCGACCTCCACCGCGGGCGTCGGCGAAGGTTCGGTGCCGTTCAGGACATCGAGCAGCGTCGGCGCGGGGCGGTCGTGCGGGTAGGCGCCGAAGCCGTGGACCGTGGTGCCGGCGCGGTGGCTGAGCAGGTGGCGCAGCGTTACCGGCACGCGGCGGGTAAAGTCGTTTTCCGGCACCTTCCAGCTCTTGAGGTATTCGTTGATCGGCCGGTCGAGATCGACGCGCCCCTGATCGACCAGCTGCAGCGCCAAAACCGCCGTCAGCGGCTTGCTGATCGAGGCCCCCGCGAAGATCGTTTCGCCGTCAACCGCCGGGCCGCCGGGGGTGGTCCCGCCGAAACCGGCGGCCTCGACGATCTCGTTGTCGCGGAAGGCGCAGACCGCCACGCCCGGGCAATTGTAGTGCTCCAGCCGCTCATCGACGGTCCAGCGGACGTCCTCGCCCTCCACCGGATTGACCGGCAGCAGACCGTTGGCGAACTCTTGCATCGCGGCACCGAGGGCAGGCATCAAGGGCTTCCTTCCATCTCTTCGATATGATCGATGATCACATTACGCCTTGTTCGACCGGCCTTGTCAATGTATTCGTCAGTCACATTGAGGAGATCGGATGATGAGGCAGGAAAATCTACCGGGACCATTCCACATGTTCACCGGCCAGGACCTGCCGCACCTGCTGGAAGCGCGCGCCAACGACCGCGCCGACCACCCCTTCCTGATCTTCGCCCCGCCCGATCTTCCGGCGCAGAAGTGGACGTATCGCGCCTTTCGCGATGCGGTGGCTTGCCTCGCCGGCGGGCTGGCGGAGCGCGGCGTCGCCAGGGGCGATTTCGTGGTGATCCACATGGACAACTGCATCGAGTTCCTGCTCGCCTGGCACGCCTGCTCGCGGCTGGGCGCGGTGGCGGTGACGACCAATACGCGCTCGTCGGAAGAGGAACTGGCCTATTACATCGGCCACTGTGGTGCCCGCTTCGCGATCACGCAACCGGCAATGGCGGCGCTGGTCCGCGCGGCCGGGCCGCAGCTGCAATGGGTCTGCGTGACGGAGCTGGACTGCGGCAGCGCGCCCGAAGTGCCGCGCACCGCCGATGCTCTCGCTTTCGAGGACCTTGCCGCCGGCAATCCTGACCTCGCCCCGCTGCGCGATCCCGAACCGCTGCTGCCCAACAGCGTCCAGTACACCTCGGGCACCACCTCGCGCCCCAAGGGGGTGGTCTGGACTCATGCCAATGCCCTGTGGGGGGCGCGGATCGGGGCGCTGTGCAGCCAGGTCGTGCCGGAGGACGTGGGCCACACCTGCCTGCCGCTCTATCACACCAACGCCCTGTCCTATTCGCACCTTGCGACGCTGTGGGTGGGGTCGACGCTGGTGTTCCAGCAGCGCTTCTCGGCCAGCCGTTACTGGCCGGTCGTGACCGAGCACGGCTGCACCTGGGGGGTGCAGATCCCCTTCATGCTGAAGGCGCTGATGGGCCTGCCCGTGCCCGAGCACCGCATCCAGCGCTGGGGCCTGGGCGCGATCGATCCGCCCCAGGTGCTCCAGAAGTTCGGCATCCCCGTGCTTGGCTGGTTCGGCATGACCGAGACTGTCTCGCTCACCCTGATCTCGAACCGGAACATGCCGGGCCGGATCGGCTCGATGGGCCGGGTGACCCCGGGCTACGAGACCGAAGTGCGGCGCGAGGACGGCAGCCAGGTCGCTATCGGCGAAGCCGGGATCATGTGGATCAAGGGCGTGCGCGGCATTTCCCTGTTCCACGAATATCTGAACAACCCCGAAGCCACCGCCGAAGCCTTCGACGAGCGCGGCTGGTTCAAGACCGGCGACCGGGTCACCCCCCACGCCGACGGCACCGTGGTGTTCGAAGGGCGCGACCGCGACATGCTGCGCGTCGGCGCGGAAAACGTCGCCGAATCCGAGATCGAGCGGGTGATCCTGGCCAGCGGCGCGGCGATCGAGGTGGCGGTGGTCGGCAAGCCCCACCCGATGCTGGACGAGGTGCCGGTGGCCTTCGTCATCCCTCACCCAGACTGCGCCGACCCGGCGGGGCAGGCGCTTGCGGCCTGCCGCACGCGGCTTGCCTCGTTCAAGGTGCCGGACGAGGTGATCCTTATCGAGGAATTCCCGCGCGTGACGCTGGGCAAGATCGACAAGAAGGAACTGCGCCGCCAGCTGAAGGAACGCGCGGCGGCAGAGAAAGCAGGCTAAGGAGACACGGCGGAGGGGCCGGCCTCAGCCGGTCCCTTCCACCGCGCAAAGCTCGATTTCGGCCGCGCCGATGCGGTGGCTGCGCGCCTCCTGGTATTCGGGCGAGTTCCAGTATTCGAGCGCCCGGTCATAGCTGGCGAATTCCAGGATCACGTTGCGCGGCCGCGCCTCGCCCTCCAGCGCGGTATGGCGCCCGCCGCGCGCGAGGATTCTCGCGCCGAACCGGTCCATCGCCACGCGGGCGAGCGCGGCATATTTCGCATAGGCATCGGGATCGCTGACGCTGACCCGCGCGATTATGTACCCCTTGGGCATCACATCTGCTCCTGCTGCCGATTGTCCGAAACCCAGCGCGCCAGCCGCGCGAGCCCTTCGTCAAGATCCGTCCCTCCCGCCGCGAAGCACCAGCGCAGCCAGCCCTCCCCCTCGGGTCCGAAGGCCGCGCCCGGGGCCAGCCCAAGCCCCGCCTCGGCCACCAGGCGCCGGGCCAGCGCCACGGAATCGCCGTGCCCCCTCACCCGGACGAAAGCGTACATCCCGCCCTCGGGACAGGGCGCTTCCACACCCTCCATGGCCGAGAGGTGGGCCAGCACCTTGTCGCGGTTGGCGGTCAGTTCCTGCCGCAGCGCGCGGACGTGCGGTTCACCCTTGGTCAGCGCGGCAATGCCTGCCGACTGGACGAAGCCCGGTACGCACGAGGTGTTGAATTCGATCACCTTGCCGAGATCAGCGAACAATTCCTCCGGCGCGACCAGCCAGCCGAGCCGCCAGCCGGTCATCAGCCAGGCCTTGGAAAAGCTGTTCGCCCCGATCAGCCGGTCGCGCGCGTCAGCCAGCGCAAAGAACGACGGGGCATTGGCCGCGCCCTCGCCCAGCACCAACCGCTCGTAGACATCATCGGACAGGATCCACACGCCAAGCCGCCGGCAGTGATCGAGGATCGCCTGCTGCTGCTCGCGCGTGATGGTCCAGCCGGTCGGGTTGCCCGGCGAATTCAGGATCAGCACCCGCGTATCGGGCGTCACGGCACCCAGCAGCCGGTCAAGATCCAGCTCCCAGCCCGCAGGCCCGGGCGCAACGGCAACGCGCTCGACATGGGCGCCCAGAATTTCGGGTATCTGGGCGATGTTCGGCCAGATCGGCGTGACCAGCACGACCCGGTCGCCGGGTTCGATCAGCGTCTGCAGCGCGATCATCAGCGCCGAAACGCCCGACGAGGTGACGGAGGTCCGCTCGGGCGAGAACTCACGGCCATGCAGCCCGCCGAGATAACCGGCGAGCGCCTCGCGCAGGTCTTCGCGGCCGTTGTTGTGGGTGTAGAACACCTCGTCCCTGGCGATCGCATCCACGCCTGCGCGCTTGATGTAATCGGGCGTCGGCCGGTTGCTCTCCCCGAACCAGAACCGGATCAGGTCAGTGCGCCCGAAACCGGCATTGGCAATCTCGCGAATCTTCGAGGCGGGCAGGTCGCCAACCGCAGCGCGGGCCGTCAGCGGCCAGCGCGCAGGCGCTTCGAGCGCGCCGGTTTCCTGCCGTTCAGCCATGGTCCGCCATCCCTTGCAATGTCCTTCGCGTTATGTAATCACTGCACACATTGAGCCGGCGAGTCAATTCGCCAATTCCGCCCGCCCGCAACGCATGGTGATTTGAATGAGCAGCGCAATCCAGCCTCTCGATGGAGACTGGCCCGGGGTCCGGCTCAGCCAGGACGGCACGGTCCTGACGGTCACCATCGACCGTCCGGCCGCGCGAGGCGCGCTCGATGCGGCAACCATGCAGAGCCTCACCGAAATCGCGCGCCGCGTGCGGCGCAGCAGCGCGGTGCAGGCGGTGATCCTGACCGGGCAGGCGGACTACTTCTCCGCCGGGGTGGACCTGCAGATGTCCTCCAGCCGCAACGCCAGCGAGGCGAGCCTGCTGGAACTGCGCTCCGCCGTGGCCGCCGGGCCGGACATGTGCCAGGCCTGGGAAGAGATCGAGGCGATCACGATTGTCGCGATCGAGGGGTTCTGCGTTGGCGGGGCCTTCGCGCTGGCGCTTGCCTGCGATTTCCGGATCATGGGCGAAGGCGCCTTCGTGCGCCTGCCCGAAGTGCCGCTGGGCATGAACATGAGTTGGCGCACCCTGCCTCGCCTCACCGCACTAGCAGGCCCGGCGCGGGCCAAGCAGGTCGCGCTGTTTGGCGACCCGGTCGATGCCGCACATTGCCTCGAATGGGGCATCGCGGAAGTGGCCTGCGCGAAAGGCGAGGCCCTGGCCGAGGCGCGGCGCTGGGCCGCGCGGGTCGCCGCCCTGCCGCCGATCCCCACGCGCATGACCAAGGAAGCGGTCAACGCCGCCGCGCTCGCCAATGCCGCCGCAGTCAGCTTCATGGACCGCGACCAGTACCTGCTGGCCTCGCGCTCCGAGGATTTTCGCGAGGGCGTGTCCGCGTTCCTCGCCAAGCGCAAACCCGAATTCAAGGGCAACTGAGCCCTTCCCCATATCGCTATAGCAGAAGGAACCGCCATGAAGCTTGCTGCCATCGTCTCCACCGCCCGCACCCCCATCGGCAAGGCCTATCGGGGCGCCTTCAACGATCTGGAAGCGCCGACGCTCGCCGGCCACGCCATTTCCGAAGCCGTGCGCCGCGCCGGCATCGCACCTGACGAGGTGGAGGACTGCATCATGGGCGCCAGCATCCAGCAGGGCACGCAGACCTTCAACATCGGTCGCCTTGCCGCGCTCGCCAGCGGCCTGCCGGTGACCGTGGCGGGGATGAGCATCGACCGGCAGTGCTCGTCCGGTCTGATGGCCATTGCCACCGCCTCGCGCCAGGTCGCGTTTGACGGGATGCAGGTGATCGTCGCAGGCGGGGTGGAATCGATCAGCCTCGCGCAGACCCCGGCGATGAACACCTCGCGCGTGCCCGATCCGCGCCTGATCGCCCGCCATCCCGCGATCCACATGCCGATGCTCCAGACCGCCGAGATCGTCGCCGAACGCTATGGCATCAGCCGCGAGGCGCAGGATCTCTACGCCCTTTCCAGCCAGCAGCGCACCGCCGCGGCGATGGAGGCCGGGCGCTTTGACCAGGAACTGGTGCCGGTCACCTGCGAGATGGTGGTGACCGACAAGGCGACGGGCGAGCGCAGCAGGAGGCAAGTGACGATCTCCCGCGACGAGGGCGCCCGCGCCGACACCACGCTGGAAGGCCTGAACTCGCTGAAGCCGGTGCGCGATGGCGGGACGATCACCGCCGGCAACGCCAGCCAGCTGTCCGATGGTTCCTCCGCCTGCGTGGTGATGGACGCCGATCTCGCCGCAAAGCGCGGCATTCCGGCGCTCGGCTATTTCCGGGGCATGACTGTGGTCGGCTGCGAGCCCGATGAAATGGGCATCGGCCCGATCTTCGCGATCCCGCGCCTGCTGGAGCGCAATGGCCTCAAGATGGACGACATCGGCCTGTGGGAAATCAACGAGGCCTTCGCCTGCCAGGTGCTCTACTGCCGCGATTTCCTGGGCATTCCGGACGACAGGCTCAACGTCGATGGCGGGGCGATCTCGATCGGCCATCCCTATGGCATGAGCGGCGCGCGCATGGTCGGCCACGCGCTGATCGAGGCGAAGCGCCGGGGCGAGAAGTACGTGGTGATCTCGATGTGCGTAGGCGGCGGACAGGGCGCGGCCGGCCTGTTCGAGGTGGCCTGACATGGAACTGCTCTTCGCTTTCCAGGAATGGCCCTACGCTGAAACCTTCCGCATTTCGCGCAGCGCCAAGACCAATTCGGAGCTGTTCACCGTCTACATCCGTGACGGCGCCCACGTCGGGCGCGGGGAATGCGGGCTGCTGCCGCAATATGGCCAGACCCGCGAGGATGTCGCGGCGGCGCTGGCCGATGCCGCGGACCTGCTGGGCGCAGGCGCGACCCGCGCCGATATTGCCGCGAAGGTCAGCAACACCTCTGCCCGCAACGCGCTCGACTGCGCGCTGTGGGACCTGGAATGCAAGCGCTCCGGGCAGGACGTCTGGCAGCGTTCGGGCGTGCCGCGCAAGGACCGGATCGAGGTTGACCTCACCATCGGCATCAACCCCACGCCGAAGATGCGCGAGGACGCGCTGGCCGCCTTTGCGCGGGGCTTCCGCATCCTCAAGCTCAAGGCCAACCAGGAGGAAGTGCTGGACCGGGTCGAGGCGATTGCCGCCGCCTGCCCCTCGGCCACGCTGATCGTCGATGCCAACGAGGC
>Ga0116179_1000211_pt1 | contig 46017 bp, 43 predicted proteins | sample AD_UKC071_MetaG_FD_89751 | JGI IMG/M metagenome (GOLD analysis project Ga0116179, IMG submission 89751) | Active sludge microbial communities of municipal wastewater-treating anaerobic digesters from USA - AD_UKC071_MetaG | ecosystem: Engineered > Bioreactor > Anaerobic > Digestate | place: USA...
ATCCGGTCGAAGAGGCGCGGGCCTATCACCGGCTGGCCGAGGACGAGGGCCTGACCCAGGCCGAGATCGCCCGGATGGTCGACAAGAGCCGCAGCCATGTCGCGAACCTGATGCGTCTGCTCGCGCTCCCGGACGGCGTGATCGGCATGATCGAGGATGGCCGCCTGTCGATGGGCCATGCCCGCGCGCTGATCGGGGCCGACAACGCCCTGGCTCTGGCCGAGCAGGCAATTGCCCGGCAGCTTTCGGTCCGCGATGTTGAGCGTCTGGTCCGCAAGGGCACCGGCACGAGTTCGCCGCCGCGCAAGGCGCGCGCCGAGCGCGAGTCCGCAGATGCTGCCGATATTGCCGCGGTACAGAGCCATCTGGAGGAGTTTCTCGGTTTGCCGGTCAGGATCAACACCGATGCCGATCCGCGCTCCGGGGCGGTAACCATCCGTTACCGCACGCTCGACCAGCTTGACCTGATCTGCCAGCGGCTGACCGGCGGCGGGATCTAGAATCCAGGTTTTACGGGTTTTTGCAGAGGCAAGGTCTTAACAAACCGGCCTTCGTCATTAACCAAAACTGCAAGTAAACGTTGAACATAGTGGTCCTACTTAAGGCGCTGCGAATGGGGGGTTTTGCCGGCCATTCGGGCAGCAGCCGATTGTGCGCTGCCGGCACAAGAATTGAAGGGACCAGACTCAAATGCGCAATTCGCTTCGTCTCGCTATGGTTGGCGCTGTTGCCGCCGCTTCGTTTGCCACTTCGGCTCAGGCCGCGACCACCGCGACCGGCACCGCCACGGCCGAAGTGCTCAGCTCGCTGACCGTCACCGCCACCGCCGACCTGAACTTTGGCCAGATCGCCGCGAACACCGGCGGCACCGTGACCGTCAATGCCGATTCGACCGTCGCTTCCTCGGGCGCGCTGATCTCGACCGGCACTCGCGCTCCGGCTGCTTTCGACGTTGTTGGTTCGCCCGACGCGATGGTCATCGTCACCCTGCCGACCGCCGCGGTCAACCTGACCCGCGTTTCCGGCACCGAAACGATGTCGCTGGGCGGTTTCAACACCGATCCGAACGGCGCGTTCCAGCTCGATTCGTCGGGTAATGGCGCCTTCACCGTTGGCGGCACGCTGACCGTGGGCAGCGGCCAGGTTCCGGGCACCTACACCGGCACCTTCTCGGTCTCGGTCGAATATCAATAAGCTGATCCGCCCCTGAAATGGGGTTGGAAAAAGGGTCGTATCCGCAAGCCGCGGATGCGGCCCTTTTCATGTGCGCGCCAAGCCGATCCGGGCGCCTTCAGGGTTAGCGCAAAGTTAACCTTGTTTTCCTATGCCCAGGGGGAATTCCCGAAGGCCGCGTCAAGCCTTTGGAAAACCAGACCCAGGGGTTTCGATGATCAGACTGTCTGCCATTCACCACTACGCCATTGGCCTTGCCGCGCTTTCGGAGGCCATGCTGGCCGCTCCGGCTCAGGCCCAGGGCGACTTGCTGGTTGCCCCGACCCGGGTGGTTATCACCGGCGGCGGCAACGCCGAAGTGGTGCTCAGCAACATCGGCGAAAAGCCCGCGACCTACCGGATCTCGCTCGAGTTGCGGCGGATGGATGAGGAAGGCGATTTCAACGATGTGGCCGAAGCTGATGCCAGCACCGCTGAACGCGCCGCGCTTGATATGGTGCGTTATGCCCCGCGACGGATCACGCTGCTGCCGGGCCAGCCCCAGGCGGTCCGCATCTCGGTCCGCCCGCCCGAAGGTCTGCCTGACGGTGAATACCGCGTACACATGAACTTCCGGGCGATCCCGCCGACGGAGACGCCGGAGCAGGCCGCCGCGACCGGTCCCGAAGCCGGGGTCCAGATCCGGCTGACGCCGGTCTATGGCATCACCATCCCGGTCTTCGTGCGCAAGGGGCGGCTTGAGGCCCAGGCCAGCCTTGGCCAGGTCCAGGTAATTCGCTCCAACACCGGGTCCTATCTTGAAATCGATATGGGCCGCGGCGGTAACCGGTCGGTCTATGGTGAGGTGATCGGCAAATCGCCGCGCGGCGAGGTGCTGTTCTCGATGCGCGGGATCGCGATCTATCCCGAAGTGACCAAGCGCAAGGCCAAGGTGCCGCTCACTCCGGAACAGCTGGCCAAGCTGCACGGGCCGATCCGGGTCGAATACCGCGAACTGCCCGAAAACGGCGGCGCGCTGCTGGCCGAAACCACCGCAACCCTGCCCTGATCGCAGGACCCCTGCACCCCGGAGCAATAGCTTGACGTCATGAGACAATGGCTCGCCCGAACCCGCAAGATCGCCGCCCTGGCCGGGGCGGTTCTTGCCGTTTGGGCACAGCCAGCCCAGGCCGATGCCTGGCGCGCCAATGAAGACGATTCGCTGCTGCTCGAACTGCATTCGGGCAAGTACAGACTGGGTGAGCCGCTGCGCGGCTATCAGACGCCGACCGGGGTTTGCGTCGATTTCGCCGATCTGATCCAGGCGCTCGATCTGCCGATCCGGCTCGACAAGAAGTCGCGCCGCGCAACTGGCTGGATTTTCGCGGAGGATCAGCGGCTGGTCATCGATCGCGATTCAAATACGGTACAAACCGTGAACGGTAACCGGGCGATTGCGGCAAACGCGATCCACGACACCCCCGAAGGCTGGTGCATGGGCCTTAATGCCCTGTCGGACTGGATGGGCGTAAAGTTCCGGCCCGACCTCGGCAATATGGTGGTTGTGATCGAAACCGATCGCAAGCTGCCGTTCCTTGAAGCGATCGAACGCAAAAGTCGCGCCGCGCGACTTCGCAAGCCGCCTGCCAGCGAATTCAACCTGGCCAGCCTGCCACAGGCCGATGCGCCCTATAAGGCGTGGCGCGCGCCCTCGGTCGATATTCAGGTTCAGGCGCAATGGTCCAGCGCGCGCGGGCTGAGCAGCAATTACGAGGTTCTGGCCGGGGGCGAGGCCCTGGGGATGAGCTATAGCGCCCGGCTGGCCGGGGCGGATGGCCCGGTGCCCGATTCGGCCCGGATCAGGATCTATCGCAACGATCCGTCCGGGGAGATGCTCGGTTCGCTCGGTGCGACACAGGTGGCTTTCGGCGATGTCGATACCCCGCCCAGCGCGCTGGCCGCGCAGAGCGCCTATGGCCGGGGGGTATTCGTCTCCAACCGTCCGCTCAACCTGCCGTCGCGGTTCGGCACAACCACCCTGCGCGGAACCCTGCCGGCCGGGTGGGATGCAGAACTCTATCGCAACGGCGTGCTACGGGCCTATCAGGCCGATCGCGGCGACGGGCGCTATGAATTTGCCGATGTCGATTTGCTGTTCGGCGAGAATGAATTCGACGTGGTGCTTTATGGCCCGCAAGGCCAGGTCCGCCACGAACGCACCAGCCAGAATGTCGGGATCGAATCGATTCCGGCCGGGAAGACCTTCTACTGGGCCGGGATGCTCGACGAAGGGCGCGATCTGATCGATCTGGGCGCGCCGTCCTATCTCACCCGTACCGGCTGGCGCTGGGGCACCGGGGTTGAGCGCGGACTGGATAGCCGAACCACCGCGGGGCTGGGCTATCACAGCCTGACCCGCTCCGGCCATCGCCGCCACTACCTTGAAGCGATCCTGCGCCGCTCTGTCGGCCCGATGCTGCTTGAGCTTTCGGGCGCACAGCAGTTCGGCGCGGGAAGGGCGCTGCGCGCAGAAGCGATGGGCCGGATCAAGGGGGTAAACTTCAACGCCCAGGTGCTGTGGGTCGATGGCGAGTTCGATTCGGACCTGGTTTCGATCGAGCAGCGCCGCGAATTCGGGCTGCGGTTGTCCGGTCCGGTCAAGCTGGGCGGATGGAGCCTGCCGGTAGAGGCCGGGGTGCGCCAGACGCTGTCGCGCCGGGGAGTATTGGTTACCGAATGGTTAACACGCGGCTCTGCCCACATCGGCCGCGCCTCGCTGACGCTGGAGCTGATGCACCGGGCGGTGTCCGGTCCGGCGGCGTTGACCGCGGGAGAAGATCGCGGAAACCGCCTGACCCTGATCGGCAATGTCCTGATCGGCAGGCTGCGGCTGCGCGGCCAGTCAGCCTTCGGACTCGATGGAAATCACCCTGGCTTCCAGCGCGCCCAGATCGTTGCCGATGCCCCGCTTGGTCCGGTTTCGACGCTCCGGGCTGGTTACGATTACGACGCGGTCGGCGATCGTCAGGAATGGTCGCTGGGCTATGTTCACCAGTTCCGCCGCTTTGCCCTGCGCGGCGAAGGCCGGATCGACAACCGTGGCAACCTGGGCTTTGGTCTGACGCTGGCCTTCAGCCTCGGGCCCGATCCAGTCGATGGCGGCTGGCGCGCCTCCCGTGAGCGGCTGGCTTCAACCGGGCAGGCTTCGGTCGAGGTCTATCGCGATGAAAACGGCGATGGCCAGCGCCAGGCGGATGAGCCTGCGGTTGAAGGCGTCGCGGTTGAGGCCGGGTTCCGTTCGAGCGACAAGGCCACCAACGGGGCGGGCCGGGCCGTGATCGACGGGCTGGTGCCCTATGTTCCGGTGCTGGTCTCGATCGATGCCGGTTCGCTGTCCGATCCGCTGCTTCAGCCAAAGGGCCGGGGCATGGTGGTCGTCCCGCGGCCGGGGGTTGCAGCCAAAGTCTCGTTGCCGCTGGCGCCGACCGGGGAAATCGAGGCCGTGCTGCTCGGTGCGGACGGCGAGCCGCGCGGCGGGGCCGGGGTCGAGCTGATCGATGAGGCCGGTCAGGTGGTGCTGCGCGGGCAGAGCGATTTCGACGGCTACCTGTTCTTCGATTCGGTTCCCTATGGCAGCTACCGGTTGCGTCTGACCGAGCCGAGTGCCCGCGCCCTTGGGGTCAGGCCGGAGCTGTCCGGGGCCTTGCGGATCGATCGCGCCACGCCTTCGCTGCGGCTTGGGCAATTGCGGCTGGTGCTGCTGCCGCAGGCGCCCAGCGAAATCGCCAGCGCCCATTAATCGTTCGATTAAAATCCGGTTGACCGGGGCGGCTTGCGGGCATTAGGCCTAGGATCAATCAATGATCCTGAGAGGAACGCCGATGTCGCTCGATTCGCTGGCCCGTACCGCCTATTCCGAAGACCACGAAATGTTCCGCCAGACCGTGCGGCGCTTCATGCAGGATGAAATCGCCCCGCACCAGGCCGAATGGGCCGAGGCGGGAATCGTCCCCAAGTCGATCTGGCCCAAGGCTGGCGAACTCGGCCTGCTCTGTCCGACCGTTCCGGAAGAATACGGCGGCCTGGGGCTCGACTTCGGTTATAACGCGATCGTTGATGAGGAAGCGGCCTATCACGGCGGGGTCACCACCGGCTTTTCACTCCAGTCGGATATCGTCGCCAACTACATCATCAGCCACGGCAGCGAGGAGCAGAAGAAGGAATGGCTGCCCAAGCTGGTTTCGGGCGAGGTCGTTACCGCGATCGCGATGACCGAACCGGGTACCGGATCTGACCTTCAGGGAATGCGCACCACCGCCAAGAAGGACGGCAACCATTATGTGATCAACGGGTCCAAGACCTATATCACCAATGGCCAGAACGCCGATCTGATCCTCGTCTGCTGCAAGACCGATACCGAGGTGCAGCCGGCCTGGAAGGGCCTGTCGATCGTGCTGGTCGAAGCCAGCCGCGAAGGCTTCAAGCGTGGCCGCAACCTCGACAAGATCGGGCAGGACGAGGCGGATACCTCCGAGCTGTTCTTTGAGGACGTGCGCGTGCCGATCACCAATTGCCTGGGGCAGGAGGGGATGGGCTTCATCTATCTGATGAGCGAACTGCCGCAGGAGCGCCTGTCGATCGCGGTTTCGGCCCAGGCCAGCGCCCAGCGCGCCTTTGACATGACCGTTGAATACACCCGCGATCGCAAGGCTTTCGGCAAGCCGATCCTCGATTTCCAGAACAGCCGCTTTGTGCTGGCCGACATCAAGGCCAAGCTCCAGGTCGGCTGGGCCCACCTTGATTGGGCGCTGGCCCGGCACATGAAAAAGGAACTGACGCCTGAGGAAGGCGCTGCCGCCAAGCTGTGGCACACCGACCTGCAATGGGAAGTGATGGACAAGTGCCTCCAGCTCCATGGCGGGGCCGGTTACATGAACGAATATCCGATCGCCCGGATGTGGCGCGGCGCCCGCGTGACGCGGATCTTCGGCGGCACCAACGAAATCATGAAGGAACTGATCGGCCGCAAGTTGTAGAACCGGCCGCAGACGGCGGAACTGGAAAGGGGGCCGGAAGGCCCCCTTTGCTTGTCCGGTCAGTTCACCCGAACGCGCTTGTCAGGCACGATCTTGACCCGCTTGTCCGGCACGGCCTTGGGCCGGGGCTTGGGCCGCGGCGGGACGTAACGGGTGCGGGTCGGCGCGGCCACCCATTCCTCGGTCACTACGGTTTCGACGCATTCGCGCGGCTGAGCCGGGGCGGCAGCCGCGACATAGGCAACCGGAACCATCACCGTCATCGGGGCATAGCCATAACCGACCACCGGCTGGCCATAGCCGTAGCCGGGGCCCCAGGTGGTGTGCTGCTCAAGATAGGCCTCGCAATAGTCCTGCGCGGCGCGGCGATCCGCACCGCTGCCGATCGCGGCCCCGGCCACGGCGCCAACTGCCGCCCCGGCGATGGTGCCTTCGGTGCGGTTGCCGTGCCCGGCCACCCGGTTGCCGACCACGCCGCCGATGACACCGCCAATCACGGCGCCGCCAACGGTCTTGCCGTGGCCCTGCCGGCGGCGGCACTCAACCAGCCAGTCGGCGCGGGCCTGCTCCCAGCCCGGAGGATAGCTGCGCGGCTGGCCGGGATGCATCGGCGGCATCGCCTGCTGCGGCGCGGCACCTTGCCATTCGGGGCGCATATCGGGAGCCGGACCGTCAAAAACCCGGCCCTGGGCATCGACCACGCCCGGCGGCGGGGGTGGAAGGCTGGGCTGCTGGGCCAGGGCCGGTCCGGCAAAAGCCAGGGCGGTGACGCCAAGCAGGGAAAGGCGGACAGGACGAACAGACATGGCAAACCCCTGAAACGGGCCGGTCGATTCCGGCGTTAAGCTGGAATTTAGCATCATAAGCCGCTGACGACCAAGGCTTGTGCCCGTTTCTCTCAGCCCTGTCCCGTTTCGGTGCAAGGGTGAGTGGCTAGATTGCCGACGCCAAGACTGCGGCCAGCGCCTCGATCCCGGCAGCATCCTCATCGTCGAACCGGCTCGGCTCCGGACTGTCGAGGTCGATCACCGCGATCACCTGTCCGTCGCGGATCACCGGCACCACCAGTTCCGAAGCGCTGGCGGCATCGCAGGCGATATGGCCGGGAAAGGCGTGAACATCGGCAACCAGCTGGGTCGCTCCACTGGCCGCCGCCGATCCACAGACCCCCTGGCCCAGCGGGATCCGGATGCAGGCGGCCTTGCCCTGAAACGGGCCGAGCACCAGCGTGCCATCCACCATCCGGTAGAATCCCGCCCAGTTGAGCTGCGGCACGAACTGCCAGATCAGCGCCGCGACATTGGCCATGTTGGCGACCCAATCGGGCTCTCCCGCGGTGATTGCGCGGGCGGCGTCGGCCAGGTCTTGATAGAGTTCGGCCTTGGGCCGGTCGGGATCGGGCTGAAAGTCATACATCGCCGCACCATTATCCCACTGCGCGGTTGCCGCCTAGGCTGTGACAAAGTATCACCCGCGCCATGTCAACCAAACGCAAGCTGCTTGTCGCCCTTTCCGTGTTCCTGCTGGTTTTCGGCGGGTTCGTCTATTTCATCTTGCGCGGCACTCCGGCGCTGCACACCACGGATGAACTTTCCGGGGCCGATCCGCTGATCGTCAAGCCGCGGCCGGAGACGATCCCCTCGGTCTCGATCGCCAAGCCGGTCGGCTGGGCCGCGGGTGAAGCTCCGGTTGCGGCCAAGGGGCTTGAGGTAAAGCGGTTTGCCGAAGGGCTCGATCATCCGCGGGTGATCTACACCCTTCCCAATGGCGATGTGATCGCGGCTGAGGCGGATTCGCCGACTCGCGGCGGCGGCGGCTTCACCGGCTGGATCGCGGAAAAGCTGATGCAGCGGGCCGGATCGAATCGCGGTTCGCCCGACAAGCTGATTCTGCTGCGCGATGGCAACGCCGATGGCGTGGCCGAACAGCGCTTTACCTTGCTTGAGGGCAAGTTCCTCGCCTCGCCTTCGGGCCTCGCCTGGGCCGATGACGAGCTTTACGTTGCCAATCACGATGCCGTGATCGTGTTTGATTACAAGCTGGGCGAAACCGCGATCGGCGGCGAACCGCGCAAGGTCATGGACCTGCCCGGGGCCGGCAACCACTGGATGCGCAACATCCTGCTCAGCCCCGATGGCCTGCGGCTTTACGCTGCGGTCGGCTCGGCCTCCAACATCGGCGAAAACGGGATGGAGATCGAGAAGGGCCGCGCCGCGATCTGGGAAAAGGACCTGACCAAGGATCGCTATCCGCGGCAATATGCCAACGGCCTGCGCAATCCCAACGGCCTGGCCTGGAACCCGTTAACCGGTGAGCTTTGGACCACGGTCAACGAACGCGATATGCTCGGCCCCGATCTTGTGCCCGACTACCTGACCAACGTGCCGCTGGGCGCGCACTATGGCTGGCCGTGGATCTACTACAAGAAATACGATGACGACCGCGTCAAATGGGCGCCGCCGGAATATATCGACGATTACGTGCGCAAGCCCGAATATGCGCTGGGCGCCCACGTCGCCGCGCTTGGGCTGGCTTTCGTCCATGGGGGTGAACGGATGGGGCCGGACTTCACCAATGGCGCCTTCATCGCCCGCCACGGTTCGTGGAACCGCAAACCGGCGGCTGGCTATGACGTGGTCTTCGTGAAGTTCGATGACAAGGGTAATCCGCTGGGCAAGCCGATCCCGGTGCTGACCGGATTCCTGACCGCAGACGGCGATACCCATGGCCGGCCGACCTGGGTGGCCTTTGCCGGCGACGGCGCTCTGCTGGTCAGCGACGATACCGCCGGGATCATCTGGCGCGTGATCGCACCAGGCGCACAGCCCGCCGCGAAGATCGAGCGGATCAAGGGCGGCAGCCTGCCGCCGGTCCGCAACCTCAAGGGTGATCCGAACGCGCAGTACAAGGCCGGGTTCAAGCCCGACGAAAAGGTCAAGCAGTAGATACCGCTCTAGCGGTCAGAGCGCTTTTCCGGCCCGCCCGGCCAGTTCGGTGACGAACTGCCAGGCGACCCGGCCTGAGCGTGCTCCGCGCCGCTTTGACCATTCGAGCGCTTCGTCTTCTTTCCATTGCAGGCCGTGCGCCGCGCAATAACCGCCGATGATCGCCAGGTAATCGTCCTGGCTGCAGGCGTGAAAGCCGATCGACAGGCCAAAGCGATCGGCCAGGGCGAGCCGATCGTCCACCGAGTCGCGCGGGTTGATCGGATCGTCCTGCTCAGACAAGTGGCGCGGCACGATCGCGCGGCGGTTGCTGGTCACGGCGATGCGGACATTGCCGGGCCGCGCCTCGATCCCGCCTTCCAGCCAGGACCGCAGCACCCTTGGTCCGGCGCTGTCGTGATCCTCGAAACCAAGGTCATCGATGAAAACCAGAAAGCTGCGCGGCTGACGGCCCAGTTCCTGAAACAGCGCGGCCAGGCTGCCCAGTGCTTCGGGTGCGACCTGGATCAGCGCGATCCGGCCCGGATCGGCGGCCTGCGCGGCCAGCACGGCGGCACGCAGCAGCGCGGACTTGCCCATTCCTCGCGAACCCCACAGCAGCATATCGTGCGCGGCATGGCCCTGCGCCAGCCGCTCGACATTGCCGACGACAATCCCCTTCTGGGCGTCGATCCCTTGCAGCAAGCCGAGCGGCGGGGCCTGCAAGCGCTCAACCGCACGCGCCGCGCCGTGCCAGACATAGGCGGGGGCGCTGAGCCAATCGACCGCATCGGCCGGGGCCGGGGCGATCCGTTCCAGCGCGGCGGCGATCCGGGCGAGCGGGTCGGCGGCCTGACTCATCCGGCCAGCGCCTCGGCATCAAGGGCATAGAGCAAACCGGATCCGGCCATCGCGGCGGCTTTCAGTCCGCGCGCCTCGCTGGCCAGATGTTCATCGAAATAGCGGGCGACGACCGGCTTGGTTGCAGCCAGCGCGCCGTCTGCCGCTTCGGCCTGGCGCAGCAGCTGCCAGCCCGCCACGGCAGTGGCGCACATCGTGCAGAACGGCACCGACCCGGCCAGCTTGTCATCCAGGCTGGCGCCGTCAGCCATCCAGCGCGCCACGTCGAGGCAATCTGCCGCCAGCGCCGCAAGCGTGGGAGCCTTGTCTGCCGCGCCAGCCGCCGCTTCGCCCAGCAGCGCGATCAGCACGCCGCCCTGCTCGTAACCGAGCTTGCGCGTCACCAGATCGGCGGCCTGGATCCCGTTGGTGCCTTCATAGATCGGGGCGATCCGGGCATCGCGATAATGCTGGGCGGCACCGGTTTCCTCGATAAAGCCCATGCCGCCGTGGATCTGCACCCCCAGGCTGGAAACCTCGCAGCCGACATCGGTGCCCCAGGCCTTGAGCATCGGCACCAGGCAATCGGCGCGGGCCTGGGCCCCTTCGATCCCTAGCGCACCGCGATCGATCATCCCGGCGGTGTAGTAAAGCAGCGCCCGCGCCCCTTCGGTGAGCGCGCGCATCCGCAGCAGCATCCGCCGCACATCGGGATGCTCGATGATCGCCACCGGCTCCTTGCTGGGCGAACCGGCGCGGGCCGACTGAACCCGGTCACGGGCATAGGCGCTGGCCTGCTGCAGCGCCCTCTCGGCGATCTGCACGCCCTGATTGCCGACATTGACCCGGGCTGAATTCATCATCGTGAACATTGCCTTCAGGCCTTCGTTCTCGGCCCCGATCATCTCGCCGATGCAGGCGTCGTTATCGCCAAAGCTCATCACGCAGGTCGGCGATGCCATGATCCCCAGCTTGTGCTCAAGACTGACGCAGCGCAGATCGTTGCGCGCGCCCGGGCTGCCATCGGGATTGACCAGGTATTTCGGTACCACGAACAGGCTGATCCCGCGGGTGCCGGCCGGTGCGCCGGGGGTGCGCGCCAGGACCAGATGGATCACGTTGCCGGACAGATCATGCTCACCCCAGGTGATGAAGATCTTGGTGCCCTTGATATGCCACTTGCCGCCTTCCGCAGGTGTTGCGGTGGTGCGCAGCGCGCCGACATCCGACCCGGCCTGCGGCTCGGTCAGGTTCATCGTGCCGGACCATTCGCCGCTGATCAGCTTGGCGAGGTAGGTGTCCTTCTGGTCCTGGTTGCCGTGGTGGCTGATCGCCTCGATCGCGCCCACTGTCAGCAGCGGCAGCAGGGTGAAGGCCATGTTGGCGCTGCCCAGGCTTTCGATCACGGTGCTGGCCAGCGCGAACGGCAGGCCCTGACCGCCATGGTCAACCGGCCCGGAAATCGCATTCCAGCCTTGCTCGACATAGGCGCGATAGGCTTCGGCATAGCCCGCGGGCAGGCTGACCGTGCCGTTTGCCAGCTTTGCCCCTTCCAGATCGCCGATCCGGTTGAGCGGAGCGAATTCTCCGGCGGCGAACTGGCCGATCCCTTCGACGATTGCTTCGACCAGATCGGGGCTGGCGTCTGCGAAGCGTTCGTGGCTGGCAAGCTCCTCGATCCCGGCATTGACCCGCAGGGCAAGGTTTTGGTCGGCGGTGGGAGCGGTAAAGGTCATGGCGCTTTTCCTTGGCTTTGTTGATCTGCGCCTATAGCGGGAGGGCATGACGGGCAAGCACCAGCTACCGCGAATGATCGCCGCCGACGCCGAAGGGATAGCCGAAGCGGCCGAATTGCTGCGCGCGGGCGGGCTGGTCGCGGTGCCGACCGAGACGGTCTATGGCCTTGCCGCGCGGGCTGACAGCGCCCCCGCCGTAGCGGCGATCTATCGCGCCAAGGGGCGGCCCGATTTCAATCCGCTGATCGTCCACGTGCCAGACCTTGCCACGGCGGAAACGATTGCGGAATTCGATGAGCGGGCGCGGCAACTCGCCCAGGCCTTCTGGCCCGGCGCGTTGACCATGGTCCTGCCGCTTCGGCTCGAGGCGCGAATCGCCGCCGCAGTTACCGCCGGCCTGCCGACCATCGCGCTGCGCTGTCCGGCCCATCCGGCGATGCGGTCGCTGCTCGAACAGAGCGGCCTGCCGCTGGCGGCGCCTTCGGCCAATCGCTCCGGCGGGGTCAGCCCGACCCGGGCCGGGCACGTGGCGGATTCGCTGGGCGATGCGGTTGATCTGGTGCTTGATGGTGGGGCCTGCGCTGCGGGAATCGAATCGACAATTGTCGCGCTGCGCGACTCTGGTTGGCAGATCCTGCGTCCCGGCCCGGTCAGCGAGGATCAGATCGCCGCGCATCTCGGCCCACCGCTTGACGTCAAGATGGAAGGCCGGATTGAAGCCCCTGGTCAGCTTTCCAGTCACTATGCACCCGGCAAACCGGTGCGACTGGGTGCGACCAGCGCAGAGGACGGGGAATTTCTGATCGGCTTCGGCCCGATCGCGGGCGACACGTCACTGTCCGAACGCGGCGATCCGGCAGAGGCGGCGGCGCGGCTATACGAATGCCTGCACCTGGCGGCGGCAGCCCCGCAGCCCAGAATCGCCGTGGCGCCGATCCCCGAAGAAGGAATCGGCGCCGCGATCAACGATCGGCTTAGACGAGCCGCAGCTTAGGGTTTCGGGGCTTCGGGTGGCTGCGGCGCTTCGGGGGCTGCGGGCGGGGCATCGCTCTTGGCCTTTTGCTCGACCGGGCCTTCGCAGACCAGCTTGCCCGATCCCATCGCGCTGACGGTGCAGCGGGCGCGGCCCTTTACGGTGACATTGCCCGAACCGACGATGCTGGCATCAACCTCGCCGTCCGAAGAAAAGGTCGTGCTGCCCGATCCGGCGATCGAGACATCGGCCTTTTCAACCTTGAGCGCGTCCATCTGAGCCGAGCCGCTGCCGGCGATGGTCATATCGAGCGAGCGGACATTCCCGGCGGCGCGGAAATCGCCCGATCCGGCGATGGTCAGATCGAGCGATTCGCCAGACAGGCCGCTGCTTTCGATCGTACCCGATCCGGCGACGGTAACGCTGGCCTTCGGGGCAAGCTGCGCGACGGCGATCTTGCCCGATCCGGCCATCACGATCTCACGCGGGGCGGGCATGGTGATATTGACGATCGCGACCTTGCTGCCGGAACCGAGCAGCTTGTCCTTGCGGTGGATCGCCAGGCTGCCGTCCTTCAGGCTGAAGCGCAGCTGGTCCTTGACCTCCTGGTCGCCCTCGACCGTGATCGAAAGTTTGTCGCCCTGGGTGATCCGCACCTCATCCGGTCCGGCCAGCACCAGTTCGTCGGGCGCCTTGCCGGTCAGATCGAGCTCGGCCAGGGGTTTGCCCTCATCACCGTTGATCGTGACCTTGCCGTCGCACCCGGCCACGCCGGCCGCCAGCGCCATCGCGACAACCGGACCCATGGCCCGAGCGAAATTGCCGAACTTGAATTTCATCGCGCATTCTCCCGCAATCTGTATTGCCGACATAATACAGCATGGCGGAGCTTTCAAGGGGCGCAACGCAAAAGGGCCGCCCCGGCAGGGACGGCCCTTTTCGTGTCAGCCGAAGGTAACGGCTCAGGCCGTAGCGGCGGCTTCCGCGTAGTACTTCGGCGCGTATTCGTTGAGGATCGCCAGGATTTTCTTGAGCGCGGCCGGCTCATCGGTCTTTTCCATCGCGGCCAGTTCGCGCGCCAGGCGCGAGGAGGCGGCTTCGAAAATCTGCCGTTCCGAATAGGATTGTTCCGGCTGATCGTCGGCCCGGAACAGGTCGCGGGTCACCTCGGCGATCGAGACCAGATCGCCCGAATTGATCTTGGCTTCGTATTCCTGGGCGCGGCGCGACCACATCGTGCGCTTGACCTTGGGCTTGCCCTTCAGGGTATCAAGCGCTTCACGCAGGGTCTTGTCGCTCGACAGTTTGCGCATCCCGATCGCTTCGACCTTGTTGGTCGGCACGCGCAGGGTCATGCGTTCCTTTTCGAACCGCAGCACATAGAGTTCCAGAGTCATCCCGGCGATTTCCTGCTCTTGCAGTTCGATCACCCGGCCGACCCCATGCTTGGGATAAACAACGTAGTCACCAACATCGAAGGCGTGGGCCTTGGCCACCATGCAACCGTCCTTTCCTATGCGGGGTCAGCGCGAACTGCACTGTGCGTAGCGGGGCGGTGCGAAGCGAACGGGGAACAGTTCAGCCCCGGTCCGATGCTTGCATCAACCGCCCGTTTGCATCCCGCCTTTCCTGAAACATGGCTGTCTTGCGGGGCAGAACCCCGCCGCAGTCATGCCATTATATAGCACAACCGCAACATAATTGCCATAGTCGAGAATCGAAGCCTGCTCCGGCACCTGTATCAGTGCCGGACAGGGGAAATTTGCGGAACGCAAAGATGCAATCGTTTCGCCGCCGGACCCCGGCGGGACAGGCTCAGTCGCCTTCGCCGGGTTCGGCCGAGAAGTACTTGTCGAACTTGCCCTCTTCGCCCTTGTGCTCGTCGGCGTCGGCCGGCGGGTCCTTCTTCTGGGTGACGTTGGGCCATTCGGCCGAATACTTGGCGTTTAGCTCAAGCCACTGTTCAAGCCCGCTTTCGGTATCGGGCAGGATCGCTTCGGCCGGGCATTCGGGTTCGCAAACGCCGCAATCGATGCATTCGCTGGGGTTGATCACCAGCATATTCTCACCCTCATAGAAGCAATCGACCGGGCAAACCTCGACACAGTCGGTGTACTTGCACTTGATGCAGGCGTCGGTGACGACATAGGTCATGGCTCGATATTCCCCTGAGGCGAGTTGGTTTGACTTGCTGCTATGGGATTTGCGCCCGCCCCGTCAAGCACCCGATAGCACGATTGCGCTTCACCGGCCGGTCCGCGGCGGCTCGGCAATGCGGCGAGCTCGATCACGGTCACTCCGCGCGGCAGCGGCACGACCAGTACATCGCCCACCGCCACGCCCTGCGCGGCACGCTCGATTCGCCTGCCGTTGAGCCGGATGTGCCCCTCGCCGACCAGCGCCTGGGCCGCGCTTCGGCTCTTCGCCAGCCGCAGGAACCACAGCAGTTTGTCGATTCGCATCAGCGGATCAGCTCCGCCAGTGCGGCAAAGGCGCTGCCTGCCGGTACCGGCGCCGACGCCGCGCGCCGATCCTGCTGCCGTTCGCGCCGCGGCGGGCGCCAGCGCCAGCGTGCCGGAACCGGCGGGCCATGCTGCCCTTCGCCCAGTGGCCGGGCCGGGCTGGCGGTGAATCCGCCAAGCCGCAGCAACTGGGCATAGCTGGCAGTGGTCAGCCCGGTAGAGATCGCCAGCGCCGGATCGATCACAAAGGGCTTGCCCCTGGATGCCTCGCGCGCCTGGTGCGCGGCGTGGAGCAGCTTTTCCGCGATGTCGATTCGCAGCGCCTGCTTGCCCAGCTTGCGATAGCCCGGCGGGCAGGCCGCCTTGCCCGGCAGCGCGATGACCGGCGGCATCTGCGGTACCGGCGCGGGGTGGTGGCTGGCTCCGGCACTCTGCAGTGTACGCCAGGCGCCAAGTGCGGCGGGTTTGAGCATTTCAGGCACGAACAGGTCGAGCGCGCCGACCCGGACGCCGAGTTTGCGCAGTGCCGTGCGCTGATCCCTAGAGAGGACTTCTATTCCCGAGCCAGCGCGTTCGAGCAGGCCGCCCGCCTCGCTCAGCCGAATCAGCAGTGCGCGCAGTTCCGGCCCGGCGGCGGCGTCCCGCGCGGCGGCGTCGATCCGGCGCAGCGGGGTCATCGGTGCGAGTGACCGGTCCAGCCACTGTTCCAGCGCCGCCGCCAACTGCCGTTTCAGCTCCGTTTCCAGCCCGTCCAGTGCCGGGTCGAGCGCGATTCGCGGCGTCAACACGCTGCGTCCCGGCCCAAGCCGGGCGATCGGTTCGCCCTCCCAGCTGAAATTCGCGCCATCCAGTGCAAGGTTCGCGCCGCCGCCCGCCAGTTCCGCCAGCAGCGCGGCGGCGCGCTCGCTGCGCAGCGCGGGCAGGTGCCGTTCGGCGGCGGCCAGCAGCAACCGGTGATCGGCCAGCCGGGCCTGGGGATCGACCCGGAAGCGGAACCCCGCCAGCTGGCCGATCGGCTCCCCATCGACCCGCACTTCATCGCCTGTCAGCGTAACCGGCAGCAGTCCGGCATCGGGCCCCAGCTTCTTCATCAGCACCGATGTCCGGCGGTTGACAAAGCGCTCGGTCAGGCGGGCGTGCAGGGCATCGGACAGGCGGGTTTCAACCGCCCGCGCCCGCGCCGCCATTTCCTCGCGCGCCAGCACCCAATCGGGGCGCTGGGTGATATAGGACCAGGATCGGATCGCCGCGATCCGCATCTGCAGGGTGTCGATGTCGCCCGATGGATTGTCGAGATCGGCGATCGAGCGGGCGACGTAGTCTCCGCCAAGCTGGCCGTGGGCCAGATCCTCCCACAGCCGGGCGACAAAGCGGGTATGGGTTTCCGCCCCGTGCTGGCGGAAATCGGGTAGCGAACAGACCTGCCAAAACCGCGCGACCTGTGCCTTTCCGCGTACCATGCCCGCGATCTCCGGTTCTTCGGACAGGCGGCGCAGCACGGCCAGATCGATCGCTTCGGGGGCGGGGGCCAGACCTTCGCGCGCGGGCGGACGCGACAGGTCGGCGATCAGCGCGTCAAGACTGGAACAATCGGGCTGCGCCTCGCGCCAGAACAGCTTGGTCAGGGGCGGAAAGCGATGCTCTTCGATGGCATAGACTTCTTCAGGGGTGAATTCGGCATCGTGGCTGCCGCTGCCCGCCAGCGTCCCGAAAGTCCCGTCGCGCTGGTGGCGCCCGGCCCGCCCGGCGATCTGGGCCATTTCGCTGGTGGTCAGCCGCCGCTGGCGCTGCCCGTCGAATTTCGAAAGCCCGGCAAAGGCAACATGGCCGATGTCCAGGTTCAGGCCCATTCCGATCGCATCGGTGGCGACCAGGTAATCGACCTCGCCGTTCTGGTATAATGCTACCTGCTTATTGCGGGTTTCGGGCGAAAGCGCGCCCATTACCACCGCTGCGCCGCCGCGGAACCGGCGCAGCATCTCGGCCACGGCATAGACCTGTTCAGCGCTGAAGGCGACAATCGCGCTGCGCGGCGGAATCCGGCTGAGCTTTTTGGCCCCGGCATGGCTGAGGGTGGAAAAGCGCGGGCGACTGACAATCTCGGCCGCTGGCAGAAGCGATCGGATCAGCGGCTCGATCGTCGCCGATCCCAGCAGCATGGTTTCTTCCCGTCCACGGGCATGGAGCAGGCGATCGGTGAAGATGTGGCCGCGTTCACGGTCGGCCCCCAGCTGCACCTCATCCAGCGCAACGAAGGCCAGGTCCGCGCCGACCGGCATCGCTTCCGCCGTGCACAGCAGCCAGCGGGCACCCTTTGGCTCGATCCGTTCCTCGCCGGTGATCAGCGCGACCTGGCCCGGCCCCTTGATCGCGCAGACCCGGTCATAGACCTCGCGCGCCAGCAGCCGCAGCGGAAAGCCGATCATCCCCGATGAATGGGCGCAGAGCCGCTCGATCGCGAGGTGGGTCTTGCCGGTGTTGGTCGGACCCAGCACCGCCTTGAGGCGTGAAGTGGGATCGGCGGAAAACGTGGCCATGGCAGGAACCGATGTGGCAAGCCGCATCGCCGCCTGCAAGGTGTGCGCGGCGGGCATCCCCGGTTGCGCGGTATGGCGGGCCTTTTCGGGGTGGGCTTTTTCAGGATGGATTTAGGCGAAGATTAACCATGCCGGGTGCAGATGGGGCCGGTTCGGACCGAAAACGGGGTAAATCGTGCCACAACCGCGTAAACCAGAGCAGCTGCTTGCCGGTGCCCTTCGCGTCGGGGATGGTGCTGGCTCGCCGCGGTTCGGCAGCCGCAAGCCCCGGCAAAGTCTGGGCACCCGGCTTATCGCCTTGCGCGATCGGATCGATCATGGGGCAGGCCAGGTCAACTGGGCGCCGGATCTTGCCGAGGATATCGGCAGTCCGCAGTGGTTTCGCGGGCTTGGTACGCTGGTCGGCCTTTCGCTGCTCGCGCTGGCCTTCTGGCCGGATTCGGCGGCGATTGCCTCTGCCGCAGCGATGCCGCTCGATACCGCCGCTCGCGACGAATTTCGCAGCCAGACGATCCAGCCGCTGGCGCTGGGCGCTGATAGCGGTCGGCGGATGGGGCCGACCCGCGCCGTCGTTCCGCTGGCTGCCGCGCCCGAACGCACGAATGTTCAGCTGACCGCCACCCTGACCCAGGGGGACAGCTTCACCCGGATGCTCGAACGCGCCGGGGTCAGCACCGCCGATGCCGAAGAAGTCACCAGGCTGGTGGCCCAAGCCCTGCCGGTCGCGACGATTCCGGCTGGCACCCGGGTTGATCTGCGATTGGCCGCTGCCGATGGGGCGGGTTCCGCCCCGCAGCTCGAACACCTTGCCTTCCGGGCCCGGCTTGATCTTGATCTGTCGGTCTCGCGGGTGGACGGGCAGTTGCACATTACCCAGCAGGCGATCGCGGTGGACAACACCCCGCTCAGGATCCGCGGTGTGGTCGGGGCCAGCCTCTATCGCTCGGCCCGCGCCGCTGGCGCTCCGATCGAGGCGATCCAGCAGTATCTGCAGACGCTCGACCAGCATCTCAGCCTCGATACCGCGATCGAGCCGGGCGATACCTTCGATATCATCGTCTCCTCGCGCCGCACCTCGAATGGTGAGGTCCAGATCGGCGATCTTCTGTTCGCCGGGCTGGAACACGATGGCCGGGCCAAGGCGCAGTTGCTGCGCTGGGGCGGTGAGGGTCAGTTTTTCGAAGCATCGGGGATGGGCGCCCAGCGCACCGGGCTGATCATGCCGGTCTATGGCGGGCGGATCACCTCAAACTTCGGCGCTCGCCGCCATCCGGTGCTCGGCTATACCCGGATGCACGCCGGGGTGGATTTTGGTGCACCTTATGGTGCACCGATCTATGCCGTGGGTGATGCTACAGTGAGCTTCTCCGGCTGGCACGGTGGGCATGGCAATTATGTGAAGCTCGATCACGGTGGCGGCTATGCCACGGCCTATGCCCACATGAGCCGGATCGCGGTTTCCTCAGGCACGCACGTCCGCGCAGGGCAGGTTATCGGCTATGTCGGATCGACCGGCCTGTCCACCGGACCGCACCTGCACTACGAACTTTATCGCAACGGCAGCGTGGTCAATCCGCTGTCGGTCCGCTTCACGGTCAGCAACCAGGTTGATCAGAAGGAACTGGTCGCCTTCAAGGCCCGGATGGCGCAGCTCAAACAGGTTCGAGCCGGTGCGGCGATGAACAGCATGGCCCCGCGCCAGGCCGATAGCGGCCCCGCACCTCACCGCGAGATCGATCGATTGAAGAGTTGAGCGCCCGCCCTGCCGGGCCTATGAGCCGGGCATGACCGCTTATCCTGCCATCCGCCTGCGCCGCAGCCGCGCCTCCAGCTGGAGCCGCGCGCTCCACCGCGAAACCCTGCTGACCCCGGCCGATCTGATCTGGCCGCTGTTCGTTACCGAAGGAACCGGGGTGGAAGAACCGGTCGCATCCTTGCCCGGCGTCTCGCGCTGGTCGGTCGATCTGATCGCTGCCCGGGCGAAGGAGGCGGTGGCGCTGGGTATTCCCTGCCTGGCACTTTTTCCCAACACCCAGAGCGACCGCCGCAGCGAGGACGGCGCCGAAGCGCTCAATCCCGACAACCTGATGTGCCGCGCGATCCGGGCGATCAAGGACAGCTGCGGCGATGATATCGGCGTGCTGACCGACGTTGCGCTCGATCCCTATACCAGCCACGGGCAGGACGGGCTGATCGATGATGCAGGCTATGTGCTGAACGACGCGACCGTCGATGTGCTGGTTGGGCAGAGTCTTAATCAGGCCGCTGCCGGGGCCGATGTGATTGCGCCTTCGGACATGATGGATGGCCGGATCGGCGCGATCCGCGATGCGCTTGAAGATGCTGGCCACGTCAATGTCCAGATCATGGCCTATGCTGCGAAGTATGCCAGCGCCTTCTATGGCCCGTTCCGCGACGCGGTGGGCAGCCGGGGGCTGCTGAAAGGCGACAAGAAGACCTATCAGATGGACCCGGCCAATGCCGAGGAGGCACTGCGCGAGGTTGAGCTGGACCTTGCCGAAGGGGCGGACAGCGTGATGGTCAAACCCGGCTTGCCCTATCTCGACATCGTCCGACGGGTGAAGGAAGCCTTTGAGGTTCCGGTATTCGCTTACCAGGTGAGCGGCGAATACGCGATGATCGAACACGCCGCAGCCGCCGGGGCCGGGGATCGCGATGCCCTGGTTCTGGAAACCCTGTTGGCCTTCAAGCGCGCGGGTTGCTCCGGTGTTTTGACCTATCACGCGGCCCACGCAGCCCGGTTGCTCGGCGCATGATAGAGACCGAACGCCTCGTGCTGCGGCCGCCTTCGGCCGACGATCTGCCGTGGATCGAAGCGGCGATGAACACCCCTGCCGTTATACGTTACCTTGGCGGCGAAACCCGCAGTGCGGCGGAAGTCGCTGAAAGTCTTTCGGCCGACATCGCCGCTTTCGCCCCCGGAACCTGGCGGCACTGGACTGTATGGCTGCGTGATGAGGACATCAGGGTTGGGCGTTGCGGTCTTTTCCATGTCAGGGCAGAGGCTGCGCCAGCCCTGCTGCGCGGGCAAAGCGAGATCGGCTGGACACTAGCTGAAATGCACTGGGGCAAGGGCTATGCCAGCGAAGCGGCGCGCGCTGTGTTGGGGTATGCCTTCCGTCAGCTCGGCCTGACCGAGATATTCTCGCAGACCAGCGATTCCAACCGCGCCTCGACCCGGATGATGCAGCGACTTGGCTTTGCACGCTTCCCTGAGCTCGACTATGTCGATCCCAACTACCCTGCGGCTGATAACCCGACCACGGTCTATCGGCTGACGCGGGAAACTTGGGCGGGAACTGTGTGAGCGAACTGCGAATCGAAACCGAGCGACTGGTACTGCGCGATTGGCGCGACGAAGACTGGGCACCGTTCTGGCGCGATACCAATACCCCTGCGGTGATGCGCTGGCTTGGCGGGGTGCTGGATGATGAGCGGCGACTGGCTGCGCAGGGCCGCATTCTGAACTATGCCGCAGAACACGGCCATACCTTCTGGGCAGTCGAACGTAAGGACGATGGCGCCGTTCTGGGGTTCTGCGGCCTCAAGCGCAGCAATCAGGCCGGTGGGCCGCAGGGCGAGTTTGAGGTTGGCTGGCGGCTGCGCGAAGCCGATTGGGGCAAGGGCTATGCCAAGGAAGCCGCGCTTGCCTCGCTTGATCACGCCTTCGCCGTGCTCGGCGCGCCGCAGGTGATTGCGCTGACCGTGGCTGGAAACACCGGAAGCTGGGGCCTGATGGAACGGCTGGGGATGGAGCGCCGCGCCGACCTCGACTTTGCCAACAGCGATTTCGATCCCGAAGGCGGGCAAATCATCGTCTATTCGATCTCGGCCGGGCAGTGGGGCGATCGGTGATCGAGACCGAGCGCCTGATTCTGCGCAACTGGCGCGCTGAAGATCGCGGACCATTCGCCGCGATGAGCGCCGATGCCGAAGTGATGCAGCACATTGGTGGCCCGCTCGACCGGGCGGACAGTGATGCGGCCGCAGATCGGCTGGCGACGAGCGCGGATAGCGATGGCTATTGTTTCTGGGCGGCAGAGCGCAAGGGTGATGGCGCCTTTCTGGGTTTTTGTGGCCTGCGGCGCGGCGGTCATCAGGGTACGGCAGTTACCGACGAGCTGGAAATAGGCTGGCGCCTGCGCCGCGATGCCTGGGGCATGGGCTATGCCCGTGAGGCGGCGCTGGCTTCGCTGGCCTGGGGCTGGGCCAACTGCGCCGCCGCCCGGATCGCGGCGTGGACGGTGCTGGCTAACCAGCCGTCATGGCGGCTGATGGAGCGAATCGGGATGGTCCATCGGCCTGAGCTTGATTTTGATCACCCCCGGTTTCCGATCGGCCACCCGCTTTCACGGCACCTCGTCTATACGATTGAACGGCCGCAATGAGCGCAGCCGCGACGCGTCCGGCCCGGGGCCTGTTCGTCGTCACGATCCTGACCGGATCGTTCCTGCTGTTCCTGATCCAACCGATGGTGGCGCGGATGGCATTGCCCCGGCTGGGCGGCGCGCCGAACGTCTGGAACAGCGCGATGCTGGTCTATCAAGCGCTGCTGCTGGCGGGATACTGGTATGCCCACCGCCTCTCCCGCCTGCCGTTCAAGCGGCAGACCCGGCTGCACCTGGCGCTTTACGCCGTGGCCTTGTTGGCCCTGCCGGTCGGCCTGGTCGAAATGGATCCGCCACGCCCAGGCATGGAGGTGTTCTGGGTTCCGGCCTTTCTGGCGCTGTCGATCGGGCCGGTGTTCTTCCTGGTTTCTTCCCAGGCTCCGCTGATGCAGCGCTGGTTTGCGCGGCACCCGCAGGCGGGCGAGCCCTGGGCGCTCTATGCCGCGTCAAACCTGGGCAGTTTTGCGGGCCTGATCGCCTATCCGCTGCTGGTTGAGCCGCTGCTGCCGCTGCGCGCCCAGGCCTGGCTGTGGAGCGCGGGCTATGCCTTGCTGCTGGGGCTGATCTGGCTGAGTGCGCGGGCGCGCAGCCGCTTGCCCGAACCGGCGTTGGCCGGAGCCTTTGCACCCGCTGCTGCGGTTGCCGCCCCAGACCCGATCCCGGCCCGGCGCAAGGCTTTGTGGATTGCGCTGGCGGCAGTTCCGTCGGGGCTGATGCTTTCCACCACCACGCATCTCACCACTGATATTTTCGCCATGCCGCTGCTGTGGGTGATCCCGCTCGGAATCTATCTGCTCAGTTTCGTTATCGCCTTTGCCGAACAGCGCATGACGGCACGAGTGATCTCGGCGCTTGCCTGGCCCGCAGTGCTCGGGATCGGGGGGCTGGCGATGGTCTCGCAAGGGTCGAACGGCCTGCTCCCGGTGATCGCGGCGCTGGCGATGTTGTTCTTTGTCTGCACCGCGCTGCACACCCGGCTTTACGACTGTCGTCCGGCGGCGGAGCAGTTGACCACCTTCTATCTGGTGATGTCGGCGGGTGGCGTACTGGGCGGGCTGTTCACAGCGCTGATCGCGCCGCTGGTGTTTGATTGGGTCTGGGAACATCCGCTGCTGGTTCTGGCCGCTGCGCTGCTGCTCCCGCGCCAGGGTTGGCTTAACTGGCCGCACACCAAGCCGCTTGAGCGGGAGGCACGGCTGCTGGTGATCGGGGTAGCCGGGGCGGCGATCGGGCTGATGGTCTGGCAGCTTTACCAGACCAACCAGTATGAAGGCACCGAGACTGCCCGCTGGGTGCTGAGCGGCGGAATCGCGCTACTCGGGCTGGTGCTGGTTCCGTGGCGATGGGCGGCAGCGGGGTTGCTGGTCACGGTCATGCTGGTCCAGGGCGGATTCCAGACCGTTCAGGACAGCCGTGACGGGATCAGGACCCGGTCCTATTTCGGAATCTACACCGTGCGAGACTATGCCAGCGGCGGGATCCGTACCCTTGCCCATGGCACCACACTGCACGGCCAGCAATCGACCGAGGCAACGGCGAAGTGCCTGCCGCTAAGCTACTATGGGCCTGGATCGGGCGCGGCGATCGGCTTTGCCAATGCCTCGCGGCTGTTTCCGGTGCGACCGCGACTGGGGGTGGTGGGACTCGGCACCGGATCGCTGACCGGCTATGCCCGGCCCGGCCAGAGCTGGACGGTGTTCGAGATTGACCAGGCCGTGCTCAACCTGTCGCGCAACGGCACTTTCACCTATCTACGCGATTGCGCGCCGCAGACCCGGGTGGTGCTGGGCGATGCCCGGATTGAGCTTGGCCGGGTTCGCGCGGGCAGTTTCGATCTGCTGGCGATCGATGCTTTTTCGTCAGATTCGATCCCCCTGCACCTGTTCACCGATGAGGCATTCGGCGTCTATCTCGATGCCCTGGCACCGCGCGGGATCCTGCTGGTGCACATTTCCAACCGCTTCATCGATCTGGAACCAGCCCTGGCGGCGGAGGTCAGGGCGCGCGGCCTGCACGCCGCGGTGCGAGAGGATGAGCCTCCGCCAGGCACGCAGTGGACGCCGTCAACCTGGGTTGCCGTGGTGCGCGATCCCGATCAGTTGGCCGCGCTGGAGCGCGTCGCCCCGGCGATGGCATGGAGAAAACTCAAGCCGCCCGCCTCGCGCGTCTGGAGCGATGACCACGCTTCGATCCTGCCCTATGTTACCTGGGCCAACTTTCTGGGAAGACAATGACCATGAACCGCCCTGATACCACCATCATCGCCTTTGGCGGCAAAACCCCCAAGATCCACGATAGGGCCTTCATCGCCCCTGGTTGCCGGATCATCGGCGATGTCGAGATCGGGCCCGATGCTTCGATCTGGTACAATTGCGTGCTGCGCGGCGATGCCAGCCGGATTGTGATCGGCGCGCGCACCAATGTACAGGACGGCAGCGTGATCCATTGCGATGGTCCCCAGCCCGGCGCGCCCGATGGCTATCCAACCTTGATCGGGGATGACGTGCTGATCGGTCACATGGCAATGGTCCACGGTACGGTGATCGAGGACAAGGGCTTCGTCGGCTTTGCCGCACAGACCATGAACGGCTGCGTGATTGAGCGCGAGGGGATGCTGGCGGCAGGGGCGTTGCTCGCGCCGGGCAAGCGGATTACCGCGCGCCAGCTATGGGCCGGGCGCCCCGCAACCTTCATGCGCGAACTGGATGACCGGGCGATCGCTGGGCTGCAACTGGGCGTTGCCCACTATGTCGAGAACGGCAAACTCCATGCCGCGCTTTACGATGGCACGTCCGAAGGCTGATTTCCCTTCTGCCGAAGCGATCCGCGCGCTGGCCGATGACGAAGGGCGGCTGGCGCTGCGCGTTACACCGGGCGCACGGATCGAAGCGATTGAACTGGGTAACAATGCCGTGGTGGTAAAGGTCCGCGCCAAGCCGCAGGACGGCAAGGCCAACGATGCGGTAATCGGGTTGTTGGCTCGGGCGCTCGATCTTGCGCCGTCTCGGCTCACCCTGCTGCGCGGCGAAACCGGGCGCGACAAGCTGGTGCGGATCAGTTGATCGCCAGCTTTCGCGCGCGCACGGCCAGCAGCAGCGCCCAGCCTGCCGCCAGCCATAGCGCGACTTCCGGCAAGCTGGTCAAGGCAAAGGCCCCGCTGACCGCGCCGAGTGCCAGGCCAAGCCACAGCAACAGCCAGCTCTCCCATCCGGCGCCGCCGGTACCCATTAGCCGCGCTGCCAACCCCTGCGCCATACGGACCAGTGCGCCGGTCATATAGGTCAGCCCGACAGAGACCTCTCCGTCCTTCTGGAAGGTGTTGTTGAGCGCGCCCATGGCAAGAACCAGCAGCGCCAGCTGGATGGCCGGCGTATCGACGATCGCCGCTCCGGTGAGTAAGACTGCGACCAGCGCAAGAACCACGAACTTGCGCTGCACTCCAGCCCTGGCGGCAACGATTGCGCCGCCGAAGACTCCCAGCACAAAGCCCAGGATCAGGGCTGCGGGAATGATCGCACTGTGCGGCGCGGTGATCAGATCGACTCCCAGCCGGGTGGTGTTCCCCGACATGAACGAGACGAAATAACTGTTGGCTGACAGGAAGCCGATCGCATCGACATAACCCGCCAGTGCAGCGGCGGCGACCGCCAAACGGCGGCGCGAACGGTCGATCGAGTTCATGCTTGCGGTTTAGCGCGGACCGGCCGCGCTGGCCAGTTCAGTCGCGGGCCATGCCCTTGGCCATGCGTGAGAGCACTTCGGCCATGGCATCGGCGATCTCCCGGTCAGCAACCTCGCTATCGGCGATCGCCCGCTCCATCGCTTCGGCCCATTGGGTCGCGGTCTGGCGGTTGATCGGGAAAGGCGCGTGCATGGACATCATGCACTTACCGGGGTTCGCCTCAAACCAGTCGCGCGGGCCGCCGGCCCAACCGGCCAGGAATTGCGGCAGCGCACTGCGCATCGCGCCCAGATCGGGGGCATGGATTGCACGCAGTTCGGCATAGGCCGGGTCCTGATCCATCAGGTCATAGAAGCGGTCGGCAATCGCCTGCAACACCGGATGTCCGCCAATCCGTGCAAACGGGGTGGTGGGCAGGGAATCGGCGGCAGGAGCGGTACTCGTCACGGCGGGGTTCGTCCTTTGGACAGGATACTACAGCCACGGGCCTAGCCGTGGATGCTGTCCAGCAAATTGACCCGGGTCAATCGCCGCTGGCTTCGGGAGCCGCTTTGCCCTTGCGCTTCGGCTTTGGCTTGGCAGTCGCCGCCGCTGCTGCTTCCGCCGCTTTCCTGGCCTTGCGGTCAAGCTTGGGTGGGGCCGGGGTCAGCTCGAACGACAAGGCATCATCCTTGACCGAAACGTGCACTTCGCCGCCATGGCGCAGCTTGCCGAACAACAGCTCCTCGGCCAGCGGTTGCTTGACCTTGTCCTGGATCAGCCGGGCCATCGGCCGCGCGCCATAGAGCTTGTCGTACCCGCGTTTGCCCAGCCATTCGCGCGCATCGCCGTCGAACTGGATGTGGACGTTCTGCTCGGCCAGTTGCAGCTCCAGCTGGAGCACGAACTTTTCGACCACCCGCGCGATCACCTCGGTGCCGAGGTAGGCGAACGGGACGATCGCATCGAGCCGGTTGCGGAATTCGGGGCTGAACATCTTCTTGACCGCTTCATCACCGGCATCGGCCTTGGAAACATCGCCAAAGCCGATCCCTTGCCGCGCCATGTCGCTGGCCCCGGCATTGGTGGTCATGATCAGGATCACGTTGCGGAAATCGACCGTCTTGCCGTGGTGATCGGTCAGGCGGCCATTGTCCATCACCTGCAGCAGGATGTTGAACAGGTCGGGGTGAGCCTTTTCGATTTCGTCGAGCAGCAGGACGCAATGCGGCTGCTGATCGATTGCATCGGTAAGCAGTCCGCCCTGGTCATAGCCGACATAGCCCGGAGGCGCACCGATCAGGCGCGAAACCGAATGGCGCTCCATATATTCGGACATATCGAAGCGCTGCATCGGGATGCCCATGATCTCGGCCAGTTGCTTGGAAACCTCGGTCTTGCCGACGCCGGTCGGGCCGGAGAACAGGAACGAGCCGATCGGCTTGTCGGGATCGCGCAGCCCCGCGCGGCTCAGCTTCATTGCGCTGGCCAGCACCTCGATGGCCCTGTCCTGGCCGAAAACGACCCGCTTCAGGTCCTTTTCGAGATGTTCGAGTGCCTGGCGATCGTCGGTCGATACGTTCTTGGGCGGGATCCGCGCCATGGTTGCGATGACCTGCTCGATCTCGCGCGGGCCGATGGTCTTCTTGCGGCGGCTGGGCGGAACCAGCATCTGCATCGCGCCGACCTCGTCAATCACATCGATCGCCTTGTCGGGCAATTTGCGGTCGTTGATATAGCGCGCTGACAGTTCCACCGCGGTCTTGATCGCGTCGGGTGTGTAGCGCACGCCGTGGTGCTCCTCGAAGGCGCTGCGAAGGCCCTTCAGGATCTTGATCGTGTCCTCGATCGTGGGTTCGTTGACGTCGATCTTCTGGAACCGGCGCAGTAGCGCACGGTCCTTTTCGAAGTGGTTGCGGAATTCCTTGTAGGTGGTCGATCCGATGCAACGGATCGTTCCGCCCGAAAGAGCTGGTTTCAGCAGGTTTGAGGCATCCATCGCCCCGCCACTGGTCGCCCCGGCGCCGATCACGGTGTGGATTTCATCGATGAACAGCACCGCTTCGGGCATCTTCTCAAGCTCGGACACGACCTGCTTAAGCCGTTCCTCGAAATCGCCGCGATAGCGGGTGCCCGCAAGGAGCGCGCCCATGTCGAGCGAATAGATCACCGCCTCGCTCAGCACCTCGGGGACTTCGCCCTCGACGATCTTACGCGCCAGCCCCTCGGCGATCGCGGTCTTGCCCACGCCGGGATCGCCGACATAGAGCGGGTTGTTTTTGGAGCGGCGGCAGAGGATCTGGATCGTCCGGTCCACTTCCGGGCCGCGCCCGATCAAGGGATCGACCTTTCCGGCCATCGCCTTTTCGTTGAGGTTGACGCAGAACTGGTCGAGCGCCGATTCCTTCTTGTCGCCCTTGGCCTGGGTCTTTTCCTCTGGTTGCGGCGCTTCGGGGGTTTCACTGCCCTGGGGCGAACGATCCTCAACCTTCTTGCCGCCCTTGCCGATTCCGTGGCTGATGAAGCTGACCGCGTCGAGCCGGGTCATATCCTGCTGCTGGAGGAAATAGACCGCGTAGCTGTCGCGTTCGGAAAACAACGCAACCAGTACGTTTGCGCCGGTTACCGTATCCTTGCCGCTGGACTGGACGTGCAGGATCGCGCGCTGGATCACGCGCTGGAAACCCGCGGTGGGCGATGGGTCGCCCTTTTCCTGGGTCTTCAGCGATTGATATTCCTGATCAAGGTACTGTTTCACCACCTCGGTCAGTTCGGACAGGTTTACGCCGCAAGCGGTCATCACCTGGGCGGCGTCGGGATCGTCGATCAGCGCGAGCAGTAGGTGCTCCAGTGTCGCATACTCATGGCTGCGGTCCGACGCATTGGTCAGCGCGGCGTGCAGCGTCTTTTCGAGGCTCTGTGCGAAACTGGGCATCTATCGGTCTCTCTTCAGGGACGGTGTCGCTCCGGGCGGTGAATTTGGCACTGCCGGAGAATATGAGCAAACAGGGTTAACCAAAGCTATATGGGCACGCTCACCCCGGTCCGAAAGAGGGGGCGGCGCCATCAGTCGGTCCGCGGCCTGAACAATGCGTCGGCGGCCAGACGGTGAGCCGCGGCCTTGTCGCGGTGCGCGCGCACGCGCTCGATCTCGGCCTCGAGCAGGGCGATCCGCGCGGCCAGTTCGTCTTGTGAATAGGAATCGAGCGCTTCCTTTGCCAGCAGAGTGGCGGCATCGCCCTTGGGCCGGGGAAAGTCTTCATCCATTGCCCGGCAGAATCGGGCGGGATGCGCTTGCTGTCAACACGTCAAACGGATAAGGCCGAAATCCGCCGACGCGGCATCTGGGGGTATGGCAAATGATTGAAACACTTGCGAAAACCATGAAGGCTGCGCATTTTGACGCGCCTGGCGGACCGGAAGTGCTCAAACTCGTCGATCTGCCGGTCCCCGATCTTCAGCCCGGCGATGCGTTGATCCGGGTGGCCTATGCCGGGGTCAATCGGCCCGACGTGATCCAGCGCCTGGGGTTCTATCCGGCTCCGCCGGGTGCTTCGCCGGTGCCTGGGCTGGAGGTTTCGGGAGAGGTCGTGGCGCTGGGCGATGGGGTCGATCCGTCCCTGCTCGGCCAGCTCGTCTGCGCGCTGACTCCGGGTGGCGGCTATGCCGAATATTGCCGGGTTCCGGCCGCGCACTGCCTGCCGGTTCCGACTGGGTTGCCGCTCGACCAGGCTGCAGCGTTGCCCGAAACGCTGTTCACCGTCTGGCACAACGTGTTCGAGCGCGGCTACGCCCGCGAGGGTGAAACCATCCTGGTGCACGGCGGGACCAGCGGGATCGGTTCGATGACGATAATGCTGGGCAAACTGTTCGGTCTTACCGTGATCGCTACCTGCGGCGGGGCCGACAAGTGCGCCGAGGCGCTGAAGATCGGTGCCGATCATGCGATCGATTACAAGGCACAGGACTTCGTTGAGGAAGTGGCGCGGATCACCGGCGGCAAGGGCGTGGATCTGGTGCTCGATATGGTCGCCGGAGACTATGTAGCGCGCAACCTCAAATGCCTGGCCGACGATGGCCGTCACGTAACCATCGCGGTCCAGGGCGGGGTGCGCGCGGAAATCAACATGGCCGAGGTGATGCGCCGCCGACTGCACCTGACCGGATCGACCCTGCGTCCGCGCTCCGACACGTTCAAGGCGCTGCTGGCCCAGGAAATTGCCCAGTTGGCCTGGCCGCTGGTCGAATCCGGGCAATTGCGCCCGGTCATGGACCGAACTTTCCCCCTGGCCGAGGCGGCCGCAGCCCACGCCCGGATGGAGCAGGGCGCTCATATCGGCAAGATCGTGCTGGCGGTCGGCGCTCAGTCGTAGAACCCGCCATAGTCGCCAGCCGGGGCTGAGGTGTTGAGTCGGTAGTTGTCCTTGAACAGCCAGCCCAACGCGTCGCGGCGCTTCTGTTTCTCGATCGTGGTCCGCAGCGATGGGTTGGTGACTACGGCGATCCCATCGATCACCCGGCCGATCTTCTTGCAGGTCCTGGCCAGTTCGCCGCGGTAGGCCGAAGCGCTGTTTCCGGCATTCGGCCGCATGACATAGGACGTTGTGCTGACATAGCTTTCCACGGAGGCGGCCAGCTCACGGGCCAGTCCGGCTGGATTGAGCAGGCGGTCCTCGCCCATGTCCAGCTCGCTCGCGCTGTCTGACACGCGCACCTTCCAGCTGACCCTGATTTGGCTTCCGCCGCTGCCCTCCACCGGATCCAGACTGAAGCGGACCATACTGCCCTCGCTGTCCGCAGCGGCGGGGATGACCAGATCGGTTTCGCCATCCTGGCCGATCATGACCTTGGGGCGTACCCGATCGATCCCCAGACGCTCAAGCGGTGAGGGGCAATTGGCAAGCTCCATGATCCGACTCTGAAAGGCGGGAACGGACATATTCAGCGAATCTTTGCCCGACAGCGGGTCCGAAATCGATCCGCACCGGCCAACCGCCAGGGCCAGTACAATCACCACCCCGGCGCAGCCTAAGCCTGATCGCCGCCACGTCCTAGTAGTCTGAAGGTCCTGCATAGTCCCCCCGGGCCGAATCGCCGCGCGCATCGTCCATCGGTTCTGCGGCCTCCTCTGCCTTGGAACGCTCTTCGCGCTCTGCTTGTTGCTGGCGGTATTCGTCGCGGCGTGAAGCTGCACCGGGGTCGTCGGGGATCGCGGGGTCGCCATAGCTCCCCTGCGGACCCTCGCCGCCTTCCATCAGCCAGCCCAGCCCCTCCATGTACCATTCCGGATATTCTGCCATTTCGTTGGCAAGCCTGAGCTTCCGCGAATCGGTGGTGATCGCCAGGATCGTCATGATTTCCGCAAATTCGCGCTTCTCGCTGTCAATGTTCTGGCCATCTTCCAGCTTTTGCGCGGCCTTGCGAAGCAGTTTACCGAGCAGTGTCTCGACCTTCGCTTCGCTGATGTACTTTGTTTTTCCGGCAAAGGTCACCTTGGTATCCGGAACGTCGATCGCGGCGTGTAGCACGCTGGTCTTGCCGTCGGCAGAGGGTTCGAAGGTCAGCTTGATGGTGACCGGATATTCGCCATCACCGGGAATGGTAAAGAGCACCTCGCCGGGCGCGGGTTCTGTCCGCACCACTTTCAGCCCGGGGAACATCACCCCAAGGTCCGGGTTGAGTGAAACCTTGCCCAGGGCTTCCTGAACCTTGTCTGCCGGGCGGTCCACGGCAAATGCAAAGTCCTCGCTGCCGCGTCCGCAAGCGGTAAGGAGCAGGCTGGCCATCACGACCACAGGCAAACCAAAACGCATCGATCCTCCACCGGGCGCTCCTCGCCCCGGGGGCGGATTTGTAGTTCGAAATCACTAAGATGAGGTTGCCCGCTTGCCCCGCGCGGCAATTGCGCCTAGATGCGGGCCAAACGGCCGCTCCGCGATGGGGCGGCCCTTCTATTTTCAGACGGAGAAAACCGTGACCCAGCCGACCCCGCTGATGCCGCATGCCACCGCTTCGTGGCTGGTCGACAATACCGCTCTCAGCTTTGAACAAATCGCGGAATTCTGCGGTCTGCACATTCTGGAAGTGCAGGCTATGGCCGATGATCTGGCCAGTTCGAAGTACACCGGGCGCGATCCGGTTCGTTCGGGCGAACTGACTATGGCCGAGATCGAGAAGGGCCAGGCCGATCCCGCCTATGCTCTGAAGATGCAGAAGGCGCCGGTCACGGTCAGTCGCACCAAGGGTCCGCGTTACACACCGGTATCCAAGCGGCAGGACAAGCCCGACGGGATCGCATGGATCCTCAAGAGCCACCCCGAAATCTCGGATGCGCAGATCGGCAAGCTGATCGGCACCACCCGCAACACCATCGCCGCGATCCGCGATCGCAGCCACTGGAACATTGCCAACATCCAGCCGAAGGACCCGGTGACCCTCGGCCTGTGCAGCCAGCGTGAGCTTGATGCGATCGTCGCCAAAGCAGCCAAGAAGGCCGGCTTGCAGGATGAAGTCGGCGATGACGCACGGCTTGGTGATGACCGGGTTGCGCTGATCGAGGAACTGCGCGCCGAGCGTGAGGCCCAGGCCAAGGCCGCTGGCGAAGCCGCTCAGGAAGCCGAAGCCCAGGCCTGGCTTGAAGCCAAGCGGGCTGCCGAAGCAGCCGGCGAGGAATAAGGCTCTCAGCCACCCTGAATCGGCATGGCCTTTCGCCGCGCGAAGGGCTATGCCGCTTACATGACTGTCAATAGTGTCATTCCCGAACCCTGGCGCGAAAATTTTGCGCACCCCGGATCTTGGGAGCTTGACCTGCCACCACTGAGCCTGCCCGCCATGTTCGGTCAGGCCGTTGCCCGGTTCGGTGCGCGGCCGCTGGTCGATTTTATGGGGCGGCGCTTCTCCTATTTCGATCTTCACGCAGAGGCCGCCGCCTTTGCCGCCGGTCTTCAGGCGCTGGGTGTGGCCAGGGGCGACCGGGTCGGGCTCTATCTCCCCAATGTGCCGATCTATGTTTCGGCCTATTTCGGGGCGGCGATGGCCGGGGCGACCCTGGTCAACTTCAGTGCACTCTATACCGCCCCTGAGCTGGCTGCCCAGGTCGAGGATTCGGGCACCCGGCTGCTGGTCACACTTGATTCGGCGGCACTGCTGCCAACTGCACTCAAGGTACTGGAAAGTTCTTCACTCGAGCGGCTGGTGGTCGGGTCGCTGGGCGCGATGTTGCCCTTTACCAAGCGGGTGCTGCTGAAATTGCTGGGGCGCAAGGCGCTGACGCCGATTCCGCACCGCGATGATGTGACGCGCTGGGAGGATCTGCTGGTCCGCACACCGCCCGCGCCGGTTGCGATTGATCCGCAGGCCGATCTGGCGCTGCTGCAATATACCGGGGGAACCACCGGCACGCCCAAAGGCGCGATGCTGACCCACCAGAACATCACCGCCAATGCCCGCCAGGTGAACGCACTCGATCCGCAGGCCGGTCAGCGCGATGTGATCGTCGGGGTGCTGCCGCTGTTCCATGTCTTCGCCAATGTCGCGGTGCTGAACCGCACGGTCCTCAACGGCGGGTGCATCGCCATGCTGCCGCGGTTTGAGGCCGGGCAGGCACTCAAGACGCTGGAGAGGGTTCGCGCCACAGCCTTTCCCGGGGTGCCGACGATGTATCAGGCATTGCTCGATCACCCGCGTGCGGCCAGCACCGATTTTTCGAGCTTGCGGGTCTGTATTTCCGGCGGAGCCCCCCTGCCGTTGCCGCTGAAGCAGCGGTTCGAGGCGCTGTCCGGCGCACGGCTGGTTGAAGGCTATGGCCTGACCGAAACCTCGGGCGTGGTCAGCTGCAATCCTTATGAGGGCGAGGAACGCCCCGGCACGATCGGGCAGCCGCTGGCGGCAACGCGGTTACGCCTGCTGGGCCGCGATGACCCCACCTGCGATGCGCCCGAAGGTGAACCGGGTGAACTGGCGGTACAAGGCCCGCAAGTGATGCAGGGATATTGGCACCGTCCAGAAGCTGCGGCCGATGTCTTTGCTGATCGACCTGACGGCCGCTGGCTGCGGACTGGCGATGTCGCCACGCTTGATGCCCAGGGCTATGCCTCGATCGTTGACCGGATCAAGGACATGATCGCGGTAGGCGGTTTCAAGGTTTTTCCCAGCCAGGTTGAGGCCGTGCTGGAGGAGCATCCCGCGATCAAGGAAGTGCTGGTTATCGGAATGCCCGACGAATATCTGGGCGAGGTGCCGCGCGCCTTTGTGACATTGCAGGACGGTGCCGCGACCGATGGCCCGGCTCTGCGCGACTGGCTGAATGCACGGGTCGGCAAGCACGAACGGGTTGATCAGGTAGTGGTGCGGGAAAGCCTGCCCAAGACGATGATCGGCAAGCTCGATCGCAAAACTCTGCGTGAGGAGCTGGCAAGGAGCGATCCGCCGGCTTGATCGTTTGTCCGGGCTTTGGTGGGTTTACGCAAGGACCGCAGTGCGGGAAAACAGGTGCATAGCGCGACAAGTCTGCGCCCCACCTTCTTTGCTGCGCGAACCCCTGTAAGGGCTCGACGTCAAATCGACGCGAGGCTTACTACGGCGCTGTCTTCACCAACCGCGCGCGGCGCGAAGCGGCCATCGACCTGGGCGCCCTGCTCGATCGTCAGCGAATCGTAATGGACATCGCCGTGGATCCGCGCGGTCTTGAGCACCACCAGATCGCGAACGGTGATGGTGCCGCGAACCGTGCCCGAAAGCCGTGCGCTTTCGGCCTTGACCGCGCCGACGATTTCGCCGCTTTCGCCCTGGACCAGTGCGGTGCAGGTCACATCGCCTTCAACCTTGCCGTCAATGTGCAAATCGGCTGAGGCGGTAACATCGCCCTTGATCCGGATGTCGGTGCCGAACACGCTGAAAGTGGGGTTGGCCATTGCTCTACCTGTCGGCTTGTGCGGCGCCGGGTCCGCTTTTCTGGAAAACATCGGGAACTGCCTCAAGGAAAGGGCGTGGATTGACCGGGCGGTCGCCGACCCGGACCTCAAAGTGGAGGTGCGGCCCGGTCGAACGTCCGGTGCTGCCGATCAGGCCAATCTGCTCACCCGGAACTACCGGTTTGCCGACCACGGTGCGGAAGCCAGACATATGGGCATAGCGGGTGATCAGGCCGTTACCGTGGTCGATTTCCACCACGTTGCCATAGCCAGAACGCTGGCCGACAAAGCTGACCGTGCCCTTGGCCGCGGCATAGATCGGTGCCCCCATCGGGCCCCGGAAATCGAGTCCGGGGTGAAATTCGCCGCCGCCACCGGTGAAGGGATTGGCGCGGTAGCCATAGCCTGACGAGATATATTCCAGGCTGGCCGGAAGCACCTGCGGCAGACCGGCGACCGACCGTTCGAGCGCGTCCATCCGCGCCAGGCTGGCGGCAAAACGGGCGAAGCGCGGATCGATCGTTCCATCGGAAGAGGTTGCCATGTCGATCAGCGGACCACCCTGAGCGGTCTTGTCATCCAGGCTGGCGAGCATCGTCTGGGGGTTGAGGCCAAGCTGAGTCAGATGCGCCTCTGCCGCAGCGGCGCGGCGATCGGCCAGGCGGGTCAGGCCTTCGATGTAGGCCAGCTGGCGTGCTTCGATCCGGGCGAGATCAGCGGCCCCGGGCACGGCCATCGAAACCTTGGTTACGGTTTCGGCCGCTTCGCTTGCGCTGTCGGATACCGTTTCACCGGACTTGGCGTTCTTGGGCAGATCACCCAGCACCGACTGGGTGGCCTTTTCGATGAAATCCTGACGACGGTTGAGATCGTCCTTAACCTTGCTGAGATCGTCGCCATAGGCCTTCAGGCGGCTCTCGGAGCTGGCGACCTTGGCTTCGCGGTCAAGCAGCGAGGCACGGTCGCGATTCGACAGGTAATTGGCAATCGCCATCCCGCTAATCGAGAGCACCCAGACCAGCAACAGGCCCGCAACCGCCCCCGCGCCAATCATCTGGACGCGCGAAGACACCTTGATGAAACGAACCTGCCCTTCGGACCGCATGAAAAATTCGCGATCCGGAAACCAGGCCCGCATCCGGGCGCTGAACCCGCTGGCGGACAGTTTTTGCAAAGCGACCCCAAGTCCCTGGTTAATTTGTTGGTCGCGCGGCTAGCAGGTGAATCCCGGGTAGGCGAATCTGGCGCCCCCAAGACTCGTTGAATCGAACGAGGCGCGCGACGAATCGTTTTCTTGCTGACATCGGTGAAAGGAATCGCGGCGGTGACAAGCGTGGACGGGAGTGTTACGCGCCCGGAATCATGATCGCGCCCCCCACCGAAACGCCCAGTCCCGAAGCTCTGGTTGCGCAGCTTGCCGCGGCCGGCCGCGCGGCCCAGCGGGTGCTGGCCCGGGCCGATCACGCGGCCAAGGCAACGGCGCTCCGAGGCGCGGCGCAGGCCTTGAGAGAGGATGAGCCCGCGATCCTTGCGGCCAATGCCGAAGACCTTGCCGCAGGCCAGGCGAACGGCCTCAGTCCGGCTATGCTCGATCGGCTCAAGCTCGATTCGGCTCGCCTGTCAGGCATCGCTGATGCGGTTGATTCGATTGCTGATTTGTCCGATCCGGTGGGAAAGGTCATCGATACGGTGACACGCCCCAACGGGCTGGTGCTAAGCCGGGTGCGGGTGCCGATCGGGCTGATCGGGATCATCTATGAAAGCCGCCCCAACGTCACCGCCGATGCAGCCGCGCTGTGCCTGGCATCGGGTAATGCGGTACTGCTGCGCGGCGGCAGCGAGGCGGTGCGTTCCAACCGGGCAATCCATGCCGCGCTGGTGCGCGGGATCGAAAGCGCCGGACTGCCGGGCGCGGCGATACAGCTGCTGCCGACTCAGGACCGGGCGGCGGTTGGCGCGATGCTGGCGGCGGCTGGGCTGATCGACATGATCGTGCCGCGCGGCGGGAAAAGCCTGGTCGCGCGGGTTCAGGCCGATGCCCGGGTGCCGGTTCTGGCTCACCTGGACGGGATCAACCACACCTATATCCACGCCGCCGCCGATCCGGCCATGGCGGTAGAGGTGGCGGTAAATGCCAAGCTGCGCCGGACCGGGATCTGCGGGGCGATGGAAACCCTGCTTCTCGATGCCCAGTTCCCCGCCGCGCAGGCGGTGGTTGCCGCGCTGCTCGATCGCGGCTGCGAACTGCGCGGCGATGCCCGCGCCATGGCGCTCGATCCACGGATCCGACCCGCCACGGACGAGGACTGGGACACCGAATACCTTGATAGTGTGCTGTCGGTTGCGGTGGTTGACGGCCTCGACCCAGCACTCCGCCACATTGCGGCGCATGGCTCACAGCATACTGAAGCTATTGTTTCACAAGATGAAACGGTCGTTGAACGGTTCCTGCACGAGGTTGATGCGGCGATTGTCATGGCCAATGCTTCAAGCCAGTTTGCCGATGGCGGCGAATTCGGACTGGGTGCGGAAATCGGCATTGCAACCGGGCGGCTCCACGCGCGCGGCCCGGTCGCGCTTGAAGGTCTGACCACCTACAAGTGGCTGGTCCGCGGGACCGGGCAGGTGCGGTCCTGAGGCGGATCGGGCTTCTTGGCGGGAGCTTCAACCCCGCCCATGGCGGCCACCGCCGGATCAGCCTGTTTGCCTTGGATGCGCTCGGCCTGGATGAGGTCTGGTGGTTGGTCTCTCCCGGCAATCCGCTGAAGCCCAAGGCCGGGATGGCCCCGCTCGCGGCACGGCTGGCCTCGGCCCAGCGGCAAGCCAGGCGTGCGCCGATCGTGCCGACCGCGATCGAGCGCGAACTGGGCACGCGCTTTACCGTCGATACCCTGCGCAGGCTCAAGGTGCGCTATCCCAAATACCGCTTCATCTGGCTTATGGGCAGCGACAATCTGGCCCAGTTTCACCGCTGGAAGGCCTGGCGCGCGATCGCCCGCGCCATGCCGATTGCGGTTATCGCCAGACCGGGCTATGAAGGTGCTGCCCGGGCGAGCCTCGCCGGGGCCTGGCTCGGCCGATACCGGCGGTCCGCTGCCAGCCTGAAGCACCGGGCAGGATGGAGCGCACCCGCGCTGATACATTTGCGATTCGATCCCGATCCGCGCTCGGCGACTGCCGTTCGCCGCGCCGATCCAGACTGGGCCAGCCGCTTTTCCGGCAAGCGCCAGCGGGATCGATTGACGCACCATCCCGTTGAACCCGACATCGCATGAACCCCCGCGACGCCCGCCCAGAGGAACTCTTTTCGTTTTCATGACGCCTGCCAGCCCCAATCCGGCCACCGCCGCCACGCCCGCCCCGCTCCCCGCATCGGAGCCGGGCTCGCTTCACGAACTGATCCTCAAGTCGCTTGACGACGACCAGGCGCAAGAACTGGTCTCGATCCCGCTTGAGGGCAAGAGCTCGATCGCTGATCACATGGTGATCGCCTCGGGTCGTTCGACCCGTCAGGTCGCCGCGATGGCCCAGAAGCTGGCAGAACGGGTCAAGCAGGGCGGCTTCGGCCATGTCCGGATCGAAGGCCTGCCTGCTGCGGATTGGGTGCTGATCGACGCAGGCGATGTGGTGGTCCACCTGTTCCGCCCCGAAGTGCGCACGTTCTACAACCTCGAACGGATGTGGGCATTCGGAGACAGTGCCGGCGCCGCCTAGGCGCACCGCGATGCAGCTCCACATCATCGCCCGCGGCAAGATCGCCCGATCGCCCGAAGCCGAGCTGGTGGAGCGTTATGCCAAACGGATCGCCTGGCCGCTGCGGCTGACTGAGCTACCCGATGTCGGCGGGACGATCCCTGCGGCGCAGACCCCCTGCCGCGAGGTGCTGCTCGACGAACACGGCAAGCAGATGAGCTCGGAAGACTTCGCCGCCCTGCTGGGCCGCTGGCGCGATGACGGCGTGCGAGAGGCCCGGTTCCTGATCGGTGCCGCCGATGGGCACGGCGCGGCGGCGCGCGAGAAGGCCGATCTGCTGCTCGGTTTCGGGGCGATGACCTGGCCGCACCTGCTGGTCCGCGCGATGCTGGCCGAACAATTGTGGCGGGCAACCAGCATTCTTGCTGGCCATCCCTATCATCGTTCGGGATAAGGCCCGGCAATGAACCGGCACCTTGTTCTGTCTGCCCTGGCGGCGCTGGCCCTGATCCTGGGGGTGCGTCAGGGGCTGGCCCAGAACTCGGCCCAGACGATCGAAACCGCCGAAGACGCGCAAAAGGCGCTGGCTGAGGCCGAGGCCCAGGGCAAGGAAGCCCGCGCCCGCGCCGAAATGCTTGAGGCTCAGGCCGCCACGGCGGTCGCCGCTGCCGACAAGACCGCCCGTGAAGGCGCGGCGCTGGCCGCCCGAATTCAGGAGTCTGAGGCCGAGATCGCCCGAAACGAAGCGCAAATCCGCCTGATCGGCCAGCAGCGCGCGGCCTTGCGGGCCGAGCTGGCGCAAAAGCAGCGCCCGCTGGTTGAACTGACTGCCGCGCTCCAGCGCCTGTCGCGGCGTCCGGCGCTGCTCGCGCTGTTCCGCCCGGGCTCGATCCACGAGGCGGTCTATCTGCGCGCCGTGCTGGAAACGATGCTACCCGAAGTGGCGCGCCGCACCGCCGGGCTGCGCGCCGCGATTGCCCGCGGCAAGGCGCTGCAGGCCCAGGCCGAGCAGGCCAGCGCGGCCTTGCGTGCCAGCCAGGGCGAACTCAATGCCCGCCGCCAGCAGCTTGGCGCGGTCGAGGCCCGCCAACGGCTCGAATCGCGCAATGCGAGCGGCGATGCCGACCGAGAGGCCGAACGCGCGTTGGCGCTGGCTGAACAGGCGCGCGATCTTTCAGGTCTGGTCGGGGAGCTCGACAAGGCGGGGCGCCTGCGTGAACAGCTGGCGGCCTTGCCTGGTCCGATCCTGCGTCCAGCCCAGCCGCAGTCCGCCGCAGTTGCAGTGCCGATCACGGCACAGCCTGCCCCGACCGGCGCGCCGCCAAGCTATATTTTGCCGGTCTCCGGACGGCTGGTGGCTGGTTTCGGTGAAGGTGGAGTCGGTCGGGTCCAGTCGCGCGGGCTATCGCTGGCGGCGCGCGCCGGGGCTCAGGTGATTGCTCCGGGTGCCGGGCGGGTGGTCTTTGCCGGGCCATATCAGGGCTATGGCACGATCGTGATCATCGAACATGGCGGAGGCTGGACCTCGCTCGTAACCGGGCTCACCACGCTTGATACCAGGGTCGGCCGGACGGTGGTGACCGGATCGCCGCTCGGGCAGGCCGGACCGGGCAGACCGGTGCTGACGCTTGAGCTGCGCAAGGACGGCCAGCCGGTCAACCCACTGGACTATCTCAGACGTTGAGCCGGGTCCGGACGTTGTATCCGGGCGGATCAGCGCCATCTGGTGTTAACGCGGACTGCGCGATATAGCGTCGCTGCAATTGCAAAAGGCTGCCCTGTTGATGAAGCTCGCAAAACTGCTCCGCGCCACCGCGCTGGTTTCGGTCGTGGCGCTGGTTCCCGCTACCACTGCCGGTTTGGCGGCGGTCGATGGCCGCTCCGCCAGCCAGTTTGAACGGCTGGGAATGGTCTATCAGCTGGTCAAGATGCGTTATGTCGAGAAGGTTGATGACGAAAAGCTGGAAGACGGCGCGATCGAAGGGATGCTGTCGTCGCTCGATCCGCATTCGTCTTACCTGTCGGGCGCTTCGATGCAGCGGCTCAACACCATGATCGACGGCAACTATTCCGGCCTGGGCCTGTCGGTGGTGATGGATGATGGAGCGGTCAAGGTTGTGGCCCCGATGAAGGGCAGCCCGGCCGAAGCTGCCGGGGTCAAGGCGGGGGACTATATCACCCACCTCGACGGCAAGCTGATCTATGGCGGAGAGCTGGACGATGCCGTCGCCCAGATGCGCGGCGAAGCGGGGACCAAGATCCGCCTGACCATTTTCCGTTCGGGCCGGAACGAACCGTTCGACGTCACTGTCACCCGCGGGGTGATCAAGCTTGAACCAGTCACCTGGGAACTGAAGGACGGGATCGGGGTGATTTCGGTCAACGAGTTCGGTGCCGATGTCGGCAGCGATGTTGCCAAGGGGATCGCCGATCTGAAGAAGCAGGCCGGGGGTTCGCTGGTCGGGATCGTGCTCGATCTCAGGCAGAACCCGGGCGGCTCGCTGGATGAGGCGGTGGCCCTTTCGGACATCTTCCTGACCAAGGGCGATATCGTCTCGCAGCGTGGCCGTGATCCGCGTGAGGATGAATACTTCAAGGCTGAATCGATGGTTCCCGGCGATCTGGCCAAGGGGCTGCCGGTGATCGTGCTGATCGATGCCGGGTCGGCTTCGGCCTCTGAAATCGTCGCCGGGGCGCTGCAGGATCAGCGCCGCGCGGTGATCATGGGTGAACGCAGCTTTGGCAAGGGTTCGGTCCAGTCGCTGTTCTTCCTCGATTCGACCCGGACCAGCGCGGTCAAGATCACCACGGCGCGTTACTACACGCCGCTGGGTCGTTCGGTGCAGGAAGGCGGGATCGTGCCCGATATCGCGGTGCCGCAGCTCAGCGATCCCGATGCGCGCCGCCGTTCGGAACTGTCGATCCGGGAAAGCGATCTGCGCCGTCACCTCGTCAACGAAGTGGCGATGGACGACAAGAAGCTGGAGGCCGATCGCCAGGCCGATCCGCGCTTCAAGATGACGGCGGAGGAATTGCAGGCCAAGGGCATCAAGGACTTCCAGCTCTATTACGCGATCCAGACGCTGCGCCGCACCGCACCGCCTGCCATGGCCAAGAAGCGCTGACACGGCGATGTTCAATGCCGTGAGGACAAGCGATCTGCCGCGCCGGATTGCGCTGGGGGTGCCGCTGGCACTGCTCGGCGGGGCCTATTTCGGGCAATATGTGTTCGGGCTCTACCCTTGCGAAATGTGCTGGTGGCAGCGCTATGCCCTGTTCTTTGCGCTACCCTTTGCGTTGATCGGCTGGTTTGGCCGCTCCGCGCGCTGGGCCACCGGGCTGGCACTGCTCGGCATTTTGGTTGGCGGCCTGATCGGCGGATTTCACGCCGGGATCGAATACGGCTGGTGGCAAGGCTTCACCGCCTGCACCACCACCGCCACGGCGGGCGGGGGGGATGCACTCGATGCCATTCTCAACGCGCCGGTGGTCCGCTGCGATACGGCGCCATGGGATCTGTTCGGGATTTCGCTGGCGGGGTGGAATTTTCTGATCTCGGTTCCGGCGGCCATCGTGGGCCTGACGGCGCTGGGCAAGGCCAGGGGGTAATTGCGGTGAACACCAAGGCAAGCGAGCGGATGGTGCGGGTCGATCAGGCCGGGGAATACGGCGCGACCCGGATCTATGCCGGGCAGCTGGCCGTGCTGGGCGACCGGACCGGCATTTCCGGCGAAGTGCGCCACATGGCCGAACAGGAAGCCGAGCATCTCGCCAAATTCAACGCCCTGATTGCCGAGCGCGGGGTGCGGCCGACGGCCTTGCAGCCGTTCTGGAATGTCGCGGGCTTTGCGCTTGGCGCCGCGACCGCGCTGATCGGGCCAAAGGCGGCCATGGCCTGCACTGCCGCCGTCGAGGAGGAGATTGACCGGCATTATACCCAGCAACTCGACGAATTGGGCGGCGAAGACCCTGAACTGGCCAGCATGATCGCCGACTTCCGTGAAGATGAACGGGCGCACCGTGACGCCGCCCTGGCGGCGGGTGCGGAGCAGGCCCCGGCCTATCCATTGCTGTCCGGCGCAATTCGCCTCGGCTGCCGCGTTGCGATCCGCCTTGCCGAGCGGATTTGACCCGGGGCAAAGCAGGGACTGCTTCATCTGTTATTCAGCGCATAGGGCCTCTATATTCGGTCCTTCTAGGAGACACGCCATGCGCCCGTTTATTGCCGCCCTTCCCATGCTTGCCGGATTGGCCTTTGCCACACCTGCCTTTGCCCAGGATTCCGCGCCCGAGCCGAAGATGAACATGGTGATCATCTATGGCGACGATCAGTGCCCCGAATCGAGCGACGACACAATCACGGTCTGCGCCCGCAAGGCCGAATCCGAACGCTTCCGGATTCCTGAACCGCTCCGCGAAAGCGTCAGCCCGCAGAACGAGGCCTGGAACAACAAGGTCATCGCCTATGAAACGGTCGGTCGCAGTGGCACTGCCAGCTGTTCACCCGTCGGTGCGGGCGGCTTTACCGGCTGCACCGGGATGCTGCTCAAACAGGCCGCAGGCGACAAGGCGACCGATCCCAACGTCAAGTTCGGCCAGCTGATCGCCGAGGAACGTGCCAAGCGGCTTTCGACGATCGATGACGACGCGGCGGAAACCCAGGCAGCGGTTGAGCAGCAGGAAGAACAGCTTGAAGCCCGACGCAAGCTGGAGGAACAGGCCAGCGGCCAGGCCCCCTCGTCCAAGCCTTGATCGAAAGGGTGGATGGGGCTGGCCTGCGGCTCTCCGTTGAAAAATCTGTGTTTTTTGTGTATTTGCGAGAAATGGCCAATAAATCAGCGCGTTGCGCAGAATTACGTCCTCGCGGTACGAAAATTAACGATAAACCGTTCTTCAATAGCGTTGAACCGTTTGCTATATTCCGTCCAGCGAAGTTGCTTAGATTCAATCAGACTCCTAGAACGGCGACACCAAACAGTTGCTGAGGGGAAACGACTGAACGAAGCCTGTTGGGCGGCATCCTGTGCTCCTTCGGGCCTATGGCTGAAAATCCGGACAAGGCGCAAAGCCGACCGGTGCCGCATAGTTTTTCAATTTCTGTGGCAAGCATAAAAATTATCAGAACAAGCGGGTCGTTGCTTGTCCAAGTCAGAGTTACCAGACTTCATTTGGAGATGATCATCATGCAATCGCATAAATTACGTAACCGCCTTGTCGCCGCGACAGTCCTGTCCAGTGCTTTCTGGAGCAACGCGGCGTGGGCCGACTGTGTCTCCCAGGCTCCGGTTAATCCCGAACAGGTGGTATGCGATGCGCCCGGCACCAACGGCTGGGACGGTTCGGCAACCAACGCGATCGTCGTTACCGTCAATTCCAGCGGTACGGTCAGCTCCTCGGTCGGTGGTCCGGCTCTGATCAGCACCGGCACCAACAGCGCGGTCATCAACTTTTCCGGCCTGTTTGACGATACCACCGGCAATGCCACTTATGGCATCGATGCCGGTTCATCGTCTGATCCGGCGATTTCGGTCGGCGGCGGCAGTGTGGTCACCAACAATTCTGGCGCTGCAATTCTTGGCTCGGTCAGCTTCGGCAACGCTACCGGCAGTGCCACCAACGTACTCAGCAACGGGTACTCAAACGGTGGTGGGATCAACCACATCGGCCTGATCGATGGTGATGTCACCGCCCAGGGTAACTTCACATTCAACAACGCCGGGATCATGGGTTGGAACGCCAACATTTCGGTGACCCAGACCGGCGCGGGCACGGTCACGATCAACAACGGGATCGACGGCGGCTATCTCAATTCCTTCTCCGCCTATAATTACCAGAACGGCATCATCTGGGGTTCGGGCGGGACGGCAATCTCGACCGAAGGCAGCACCACGCTGGTCAACCACGGCGGTGGCGGCAACCGGGGCGGCCTGATTGCCGGGGATATCATCCTGGGAACCAACGGCACCGGCACTTCGTCGCTGACCAACGGCTCGGCCACCTATGGCAACGCCACGATCATCGGCAATGTCACCATGGCCGACCTGCACAACACGATCACCAACGATGGCACCATCACCGGTGATGTCACGATGAACGGCACCGGTTCGAACACCTACAACGCCGGTTCGCTGGGTTCGAGCGGTGACAACGGCCTGCGCCTGCCGGGTTCGCAGATCAATGGCCTCGGCGCGCCGACCGGCACAGTGAGCGGCACGCTGACCGGGCTGGCCGGCAATGCGGCCAACAACGTGCTGAACCTCAACGGTCTCAACACCAGCACGCTGCAGGTTGGTTCGACCATCGAGAACTTCGGCGTGGTCAACAAGAACGATTCGGGGACCTGGATCATCAAGAGCACGCTGGACGGTAATTCCGGCAAGCTGACCACCGTAAACAACAATGCCGGCGTTCTCTCGGTCGATAATGCATCGTTCCTGGGCACGGCGGCGACGACCGTTCACAACAACACTTTCGGCGCTGGTGTGGGCGGGCTGATCTTTAACGGCACCGCAGCCGGGACCTTTGCCGGCAACATCGATGGGACCGGGTCGGTCGGCGTCACCGGCGCGAACGCCACCACGCTGACCGGCACCAACACCTATACCGCACTGACCTATGTCTATACCGGCGGGGTGCTGAACGCGAACAGCAATGGTGCGCTCTCGGCCGCGTCTGATATGTACATGTACAACGGCACGCTGAACGTGAACGCGATCAACACCGTTAAGAACCTTTACGACTACTTCGGCCCCAACACCAGCGTGATCAACATCGCCAGTGGCGCATCGCTCAGCGTTGCGGGCGGCAACTTCGGTGATAACGGCGGCGTGATCAACGGCCCCGGCAATCTGATCAAGTATTCGACTGGAACCCTGCTGCTCGACGGTACGGACCAGATCGCGCCTGGTTCGCTGATCGTCAACGATGGCGTGGTCAACGACAACAACGGCGCGCTGGCCTCGTCGGTGGCGGTTGTGGTCAATTCGACCGCGACCACGACCGGGACGCTCAACATCAACCAGTCCGAAACGATCGGGTCGCTGGCCGGCATCGGGCATCACGATCCCGTGGTCAACATCGCTTCTGGCGCCAATCTCGCCACTGGCGGGCTGAACACCAGCACCGCCTATGCCGGGCACATCACGGGCGCTGGCAGCCTGACCAAGCAAGGCACCGGGGCTATGACCCTGACCGGTACCAACACCTATGCCGGCGGGACCAGCATCACTGGCGGTTCGATTGTCGGCTATGCCGGGACCACCGCCACCAACGGATCGCTGCAGGGCGATATCGATGTTGCGCTGGGCGCAAGCGTTGTGTTCGACCAGACGCTCAGCCCGCTCGGCAACACCAGTGGCACCTATGCAGGTGATCTGACTGGCGATGGGTTTGTCACCTTCCTGGGCAACGGCACCGGAATTCTGACCCTGACCGGTGACAATTCGGCGATGACCGGATCGATGAATTTCTACAACAATTCGATCGTATCGGTCAGCTCCGTCAACAACCTGACCAGCGGAACGCTGACCTTCGCCAACGGCACCCTGATGACCACCGCCGATATGGGCGCGGGCAACGCGGTGTTCCTCGGTGCAGGCGGCGGTTCGATCAACACCGCGGGTGGCACGACCCTGACGCTGACCGGCGGCACCTCGGGCACCGGCGCGCTGACCAAGCTGGGC